>Ga0114903_1000014_pt1 | contig 176301 bp, 156 predicted proteins | sample MalvirDeepMed_s2_FD_87289 | JGI IMG/M metagenome (GOLD analysis project Ga0114903, IMG submission 87289) | Marine viral communities from the Global Malaspina Expedition - Malaspina viral metaG DeepMed_s2 | ecosystem: Environmental > Aquatic > Marine > Oceanic | place: Mediterranean Sea...
CACCAGAATGATGTGATCAATGTTGGCGGCGACCGGTTTGAGCTGGCCATATTTATCCGGCCTCTGCAGCAGAGAGCTTCGATCGGAGCGGGCCACAATCACGCCGAGGCTTTCGGCTCCGGCTCGCCAGACGACCTGATCACCGGTCACCAGGCTTTCGATGTTGGCGCGTACAAAACATCGGACCCGATCACCGCGCCGCTCGCCTTCAAGCGCTTCCACTTCCAGTTGCTGACCGTGATGGGCGATGATCAGGCCCGCCTGTTCCGGCCCGAGGTCGCCGCCTGCCAACTGATCATCAATGCTCCGCTCCTTGCGCCGGGCACGGGCAGAGCGCTCTTCCTGAATTTTCTCAATGCGCCATTTCTGCTGTTTGCTCAGTTTGCGCTTCGCCATAGCCTGGAATTTGTCCGGTGTTAATCAGAAGCTCCCTTAAAGGGAGAGCCGTTTTCAGCCCTGTTCTGTCTGCGACGGCGGGATGTGCCATCATACTCTCTACTTACGCCAATTTGCCCGGGACAGCCTCTCATCGAGCAGGAATAGAAGATGCCCGGGCCCCAAATGGAGCATGCCAATGGCCCAGAATAACCGACTGGTCTGGATTGATCTGGAAATGACCGGGCTGGACCCGGAGAAAGAAAGAATCATCGAAATCGCGACCATCGTCACTGACGATCATCTGAATCTCATTGCGGAAGGGCCGGTCATTGCGATCAGCCAGCCCCAGTCACTACTGGATGCCATGGACGAATGGTGCCAGACCACCCACGGAGGCACTGGCCTCACGCGCCGGGTTCAGGAGAGTACTGTGAGTGAGCAGCAGGCTGAACAGCAGACTCTGGCTTTTCTGCGCGAGCATCTGCAAAAGGGTGAATCACCTCTGTGTGGCAACAGCATCGGGCAGGATCGTCGTTTTCTGGTGAAGTACATGCCTGAACTGGAAGATTTCTTCCACTATCGAAACCTCGATGTCAGTACGGTCAAGGAACTAGCGCGACGCTGGAATCCGGCAGTACTGGATGGCGTAAAGAAAAAAGGCACGCATCTGGCGCTGGACGACATTCGCGATTCCATAGCTGAATTGCAGCACTACCGGGACACATTCTTCAGGATGTCGTAACCAGGGGCTCCAAGGGTTGCATCAGGAGTCGTTCGATGGCTTAGCGCGAGTCTGGCTGTTGATGCTGTTTCAGCGCCCATTGCACGTGCTCGCGGACCAGTTCGGAAGGCTGGTCCGCCCGAGCTTTGAGCGCTTCAATCACCGGGATAGTGGTGGGCGCATTGCCAAGGCCGACAGCGAGATTTCGAAGCCATCCTTCGTAGCCGGTGCGGCGAATCGCTGAGCCGGCGGTTTTCTCAAGAAATTCTTCCTCCGACCAGAGAAACAGCTCGATCAGCCCAGCAGTGTCTAATCCGTGGCGTGGCGCAAAGTCCGGCTCGCTGGTCGGTTTGCTGAAGCGATTCCACGGGCATACGAGCTGGCAATCGTCGCAACCAAACACCCGGTTTCCCATCAGCGGTCTCAACTCTTCAGGGATCCGGCCTTTCAGCTCGATCGTCAGATAACTGATGCATCGGCGTGCGTCCAAGACATAGGGACCTGCAAACGCATCAGTCGGACATTTGGTCAGGCAGGCGGTACAGCGGCCGCAGTGTTCCTGCTCGAAAGGCTCGCTGACGGGAAGGGGGGCGGAAGTGAAGATCTCGCCCAGAAAGAAGAAAGAACCCGCCTTGCGATTCAGCAGCATGGTGTTTTTACCGATCCAACCCAGGCCTGCCTGCTGGGCCAGTGCGCGCTCCATGACGGGCGCACTGTCAACGAAGGCGCGGTAATCGTAGCCGGACAGGGCGTCATCGATCTTTTTAGCCAAGTGGGTGAGGCGTTTGCGAATCAGCTTGTGGTAGTCCCGGCCAAGAGTGTATCGGGATATATAGGCCTTTTCCGGTTGCCGCAGCTGTTCGCCGGGCGAATCCGGCGCCTGCAGATAGTTCATGGTGACGGAGATGACGCGCTGCGTGCCCGGTATGAGTGCTCGCGGCTCGTGTCGTTTGACGCCGTGATCAGCCATGTAATGCATTTCACCGTGCAGCCCCTGATCCAGCCATTCGTTGAGACGACGGGCATGTTCGCCGGTATCAGGAAGGGTAATTCCTGACTGGTCAAAACCCAGTTCGCGAGCCCATTCTGGGATCTGTCGACTGAGCTCCAGCAGATAATCGGACGAGTGCGAAGGATCGGACATGGGCAGGCGGGAATGACGAATCGTTTAAATTGTGACCTTTTCGGTCATTTTGCTATGCTCAACAGACCACTGGCAGTATCAGTTAATGCAAATTCTTGCTCTGGAGCCCGTCGTGTCTGAGCCGTTTAGCGCCACCAGCTTATCAGAAAGCCTGTATGTGGCCGATGCTGTTCGAAAAATAGACCGTTTTCTGATCGACGATTGTGGCTATTCCGGTTTTGAGCTGATGACCCGAGCGGCGTCGGCGGCTTTTCGCCGGATGCGCAAATGCTGGACCGAGCCGGGACTGATCACCGTATTCTGCGGATCAGGTAACAACGCCGGAGATGGATACCTGATGGCCGCGAGCTGTGCCCGCCACAATGTGCCGGTCTGTTGCGTAGCCGCGCGAGAGCCTAGCGAATTGTCCGGTGATGCGGCCAGAGCCCGCGATCAGGCCCGCTCTGATGGTGTCGAAATTGTTCTCTGGTCAGAGCTTTCAGCGGACGATAAAGCCAGAGTATTCAGTGAAGCCGGACTGATCGTCGATGCCATGCTCGGCACCGGCGTCGATGGACCGCTCAGAGCGCCTTTTGACGATCTGGTCGGCCGGTGCAACGGGTCAGACCTTCCGATTCTGGCCCTGGACGTGCCCTCCGGACTGAACGCCAGCGATGGATCCGTCGCCAGTGACGCTGTGCGCGCGACCTGCACAGTCACCTTCATCGCCGACAAAGTGGGCTTGTACACCGGGCAGGGCGCTGAATACAGCGGCGATGTCATTTACGACGACCTGGGCGTCAGTTCCGATAGTGCCCGGGCCGGCGAGCAACCTGCCGCTCAGGCCTACCGCTGGCCCAGAGCCGCAGTACTCATACCCCAGCGTCGTCGAACGGCCCATAAAGGCAGTTTTGGAACGGTGCTGGTTGTGGCTGGCGACCGTGGATTTGGCGGGGCTGGGCTCATGGTGTCTGAAGCGGTGTCGCGAGCAGGGGCCGGGCGGGTGACACTCGCGACGCGTCCCGAGCACACCATGCCGATGCTGGCGCGTTTCCCTTCCGTGATGGTGCGGGGCGTCGAGCACGGGATTGATCTGCAGGAACTGTTGGAAGCCGCAGATGTGGTGGTGTGCGGGCCGGGTATTGGTCAGAAGGCCTGGGGCCAGCAGATGCTCCAACAGGTGATCGCTTCCGGCAAACCGCGAGTTCTGGACGCGGATGCGCTCAACCTGATGGCAAGCAAGCAAGCAGACCCGTTTTCCGAACAGGTGCTTACGCCTCATCCAGGTGAAGCCGCCCGATTGCTGGGATGCTCGGTCGCTGACATTGAAAACGACAGACTTGGCGCAGCCGCTGAAATCAGTCGGCGCTACGGCGGAATCTGTCTTTTGAAAGGCGCAGGCACAGTGCTGGCGTGTGGTTCGGAGACCCGTATCATCATCGGCGCCAATCCAGGCATGGCGACCGGCGGGATGGGCGATGTTCTGGCGGGGCTGGTGGGAAGTCTTGTCGGGCAGAAATTGTCATTTCTGGAAGCCGCTACGCTGGCGGCAGCGCTTCATCTCGAAGCGGCCAGGCTCGCTTCCGAAAAGCTCGGCTTTATGGGTTTGCTGCCGACCGATGTGGTGGAATTTGTACCCGCGGTGCTGGCGCCTGTCGAGCAAGCCTATGGTCGCCACCACGCTGTGCAGGAAAGCTGAAATGGTTGAGTCTCGGTCAGTGGAACTGATACTGGCGGATGAGGAGCAGACTCTGGTTTGCGGAAAGTCGCTCGCCGCTGCACTGCAGGGTGAGGGCGGTGCAATAGTGTTTCTGACGGGTCCGCTGGGAGCCGGTAAGACGACATTCAGCCGGGGACTGATTCAGGCCATGGGTCATGATGGCCGGGTCAAAAGCCCGACTTATACTTTGGTCGAGCCATACGAAATGCTCTCTCCGGCCGTCTATCACTTCGATCTGTATCGACTTGGAGACCCTGAGGAGCTCGAATTCATGGGTATCCGGGACTATTTTCAGAGCTCTGTCGTCTGTTTGGTGGAGTGGCCTGAGAAAGGCGGAGCGCTTCTACCGGAACCTGATCTCTATTTACGCCTGCGCCCGGAAGGCGCGGGCAGGATTATTTCGCTTCAGGCATCAACGAAGCGAGGCAAGTGTTTGCTGCAGCGTCTGCAACAGGATGCGTCGCTGGAACTTATGGGGAATAGAACGTGCTGAACGTTAGACTTTTGACTCATCTAACAGCGCCACGGTTCAGGCCGGCTCTTGCCGCGCTGGCCATGATGTTTACAGCGCTGTCTGCGGTCATCAGCGCGCCGCTGATGGCGCAGACTCAAATCAGCAGTGCGCGACTCTGGCCTGCTCCAGATCATACCCGGCTGGTTTTTGATGTGGATGGCAGTGCCGAGCACTCACTGTTCGCTCTTGAGAATCCGCCGCGCCTGGTGCTGGATCTCAAAAATACTCGCCTGTCGACTCCCCTGGGCAATCTGGATCTCACCGGCAGTCCCATCAACAATATCCGCTGGGCGGCCCGCAACGGTGATGATCTCCGGGTTGTTTTTGATCTGAAAACTACTGCGCTGAAACCACGCAGCTTCCTGCTGCAGCCCAATCAGCAATATGGTCTGCGCCTGGTCGTTGATCTGTTTGAGCAGTCCGGAACCAAGCTCGCCAAGGAATCTGCCAAGCCCGCACCGAAGACGGTGGCTGAGGTCCGTGATCCCGACGTGATCGTGGTGATAGACGCCGGACACGGTGGCGAGGATCCGGGCGCGATCGGGCCCAGCAGGATTCGCGAAAAAGATATCGTTCTGCAGATTGCTAAACGCCTTAGGGACCGAATCAACAAGGAGCCGGGCTTCCGCGCGGAACTGACCCGCACCGGCGACTACTACATCGGTCTGCGTCAGCGTACGGCCTTGGCACGCGCCAAACAGGCCGATCTGTTCGTTTCCGTTCATGCCGACGCTTTTAAGGATTCCAGACCCTATGGGGCATCGGTGTTCGCCTTGTCTGAGCGGGGCGCGACCAGTGAAAGCGCTCGCTGGCTGGCGCAATCGGAGAATCAGGCAGATCTGATCGGTGGAGCTGGCTCAGTTTCCCTTAATGATCGGGACCCGGTGCTGGCGGGCGTCCTGCTGGATCTCTCAATGACGGCCAGTATCAATTCCTCGCTGGGTGTCGGTGGCCACGTGCTCGGGCGACTGGACCGGGTGACCAAGCTGCACAAACCGAGGGTAGAGCAGGCCGCCTTTATGGTTCTGAAATCACCGGATATTCCATCGATTCTGGTGGAAGCCGGATTCATTTCGAATCCTGGCGAAGAGCGAAAGCTGCGTTCCAGTGCTCACCAGGAGCGCATAGCGGAGGCGGTATTTGAAGGCGTGAAGGATTACTTTACCAAAACGCCGCCACCCGGCACGCGGTTGGCACAGCTGAAGGCGCAGAGAGAGCTGGCAAAAGCGCGCGAATACCGAATCAGGAGTGGCGACACTCTGTCAGAAGTTGCTCGTCGCAACCGCATCAGTGTGGCTGATCTCAAACGGGCGAATGGTCTGACGAACGATACGGTCTTTATCGGCCAGAAGCTTCAGATCCCGTCATCCTGATTTGCGATAGCAAGGGAGCCTCTGAACAACCCCGGATCACGCAGAGGCGATTCGGAGTTATTCAGAGGCTCCCAAGCTGCCCGGTTTGCGATAGAAAAATCTCCCGCCTCGTCTGGCGTCCGCCGGCGGGGACTTGATTGCCGGTTCCTTGTTACACTGGCGCCCGATATCTGTATTGTCCAGATTCCCCGAACGAGACGACAGCATCGGAGCGTCATGCCTTCCATCAAGATTCTCTCTCCACGCCTCGCGAACCAGATCGCCGCCGGTGAAGTTGTCGAGCGCCCCGCCTCAGTTGTTAAGGAACTGGTAGAGAATGCGCTTGATGCAGGCTCCACCAGAATTGATGTGGACGTAGAGCAGGGCGGCTGCAAACTTATCCGTATCCGCGATGATGGTTGTGGCATCAGTGAACCAGACCTTGCCCTGGCCCTGAGTCGCCACGCGACCAGTAAAATTGAAAGTCTCGAAGATCTGGAGCATGTCGGTTCGCTGGGTTTTCGGGGCGAAGCTTTGGCCAGTATCAGCTCAGTCTCGCGGCTCGCCCTGACTTCCCGCCCGCGCGATCAGGAGCAGGCTGCAAAGGTCGAAGTGGAAGGTCGGGATATGGACGCCCGCCTGGCTCCGGCGGCCCATCCGGTCGGAACGACGGTCGAGGTCCGGGATCTGTTCTTCAATACCCCGGCGCGGCGCAAATTCCTGCGAGCTGAAAAAACCGAGTTCAATCACATTGACGAGTGTCTGCGACGTCAGGCACTGAGCCGCTTTGGTGCTGGCTTCACGCTGCGCCACAACCAGAAGACTGTTCGCAGCCTGCCTCCTGCAAGCTCTCCGGCAGAGCAGGAGCAACGCATCGGAGCGCTTTGTGGTCGACAGTTTATTGATAATTCAGTGGTCGTTGATGTCGAAGCCACCGGGCTGCGGCTGCATGGCTGGGTGGCTCTACCCACGTTCTCGCGCAGCCAGGCGGACTTGCAGTATTTCTTCGTTAACGGGCGGGTGATTCGCGATCGGCTGGTGGCCCATGCCATTCGTCAGGCCTATCGGGATGTGCTCTACAACAACCGGCATCCCGCCTTCGTGCTCTATCTGACGGTAGATCCGGCGACCGTCGACGTCAATGTCCATCCGACGAAGCACGAAGTTCGTTTCAGAGACGGTCGCCTGGTGCATGACTTCATCTTCCGGACCTTGCATCGGGTGCTTGGGGATGTCCGGCCAGATGATCATCTGCGTGGTGCCCTGGCACAGTCTGAACAGCGAGAACTGACAGCGACAGCTAGCCTTGGGTTGGGAGTTTCGGAGCCTCGCCACCCGGCCCTGAACGAGCAGGCAGAGCCGTCATCGGCGTCCGTCGCGACAGCGGACTGGCGCTCCACCTATGCCGCTTCTCCCCAAAAATCGACCGATCAGCTGGCGTTCTATCAGTCGCTCAATCGAGGCGGCGGACCGCTCAACGAGCGAGTGGCTGATTCCTCGGCAGAGCTGCTGCAGGCGGTTCGAGACCGATCCGAATTGCCAGATGAGCTCCAGGCGGAGCCACCGCTGGGCTATGCCATAGCCCAACTCCATGGCATCTATATCCTCGCCCAGAACCGTCAGGGTCTGATCGTGGTCGATATGCATGCCGCCCATGAGCGGATCACCTACGAGCGCATGAAAACCGCGCTTGAACAGCAGAATCTGAAATCTCAGCCGTTACTTGTCCCCCTGTCGCTTGCCGTGAGTGATCGCGAGGCATCGCTGGCCGAATCGAAAGCTCAAGAACTCACGGATGTGGGGCTGGTCATTGAACGATTAGGACCAGAGACCCTTGCCGTCCGCCAGGTACCCGCTCTTTTGAGACACGCAAATGTTGAGCAGCTCGTCCGGGATGTGCTCTCGGATATGCTCACCAATGGGGCGAGCGATCGAGTTCAGGCGCAGACTCACGCACTGCTGGGCACAATGGCCTGCCACGGCTCTGTGCGGGCTAATCGCCAACTGACGATACCTGAGATGAACGCTTTGCTCAGAGACATGGAAGCGACAGAACGCAGCGGTCAGTGCAACCATGGTCGACCGACCTGGACACTGGTCACGCTCAGTGAACTGGACAAGCTGTTTTTACGGGGCCGATGAACATCGAAACTTCCCAGCAGCCTCCGGCGGTCTTTATCATGGGCCCGACGGCCTCGGGTAAGACCCGTCTGGCGATGGAACTCTTTGACCGGCTGCCCTGTGAGTTGATCAGTGTGGATTCGGCGCTGATCTATCGGGGTATGGACATCGGCACCGCCAAGCCCACGGCTGATGAGCTGTCGCGTTATCCCCACAGACTGATCGATATCTGCGATCCGGCGGAAAGCTACAGCGTCGCCAATTTTCGCGCAGACGCCCTGGCTGCAATGGAGGAGGTAGTCGCCGCAGGTCGTATACCCGTGCTGGTCGGCGGCACCATGCTGTATTTCAAAGCACTGATCGATGGTTTGGCGTCTATGCCGGCAGCCTCTCCTGAACTTCGCCGGCGTATTGAAGAGGAATTTGACCGCGACGGGCCGGATCGACTCTACGCAGAACTGCTCGCCAACGATCCCAGGGCCGCCGCCGGGCTGCATCCCAATAATCGTCAGCGACTTGTCAGGGCGCTTGAGGTACTGCGTCTAACCGGGCAGCCCATCAGTCACTACTGGCAGCAGGGCAACGGGTCGCTGCCGGCTGAAGAGATTTCTGCCGATTTAGCAGACGCCTCAGTAGCCATCCCTTATACTGTCGTCCAGTTTGCCATTGCGCCCCAGCAACGAGCGGCGCTTCATGATCGGATCAATCAACGGTTTGAGCTGATGTTGGCGGAAGGCTTCCTGCGTGAGGTGGCGCAACTACGCCAGCGCCCGGACCTGCATCCTGGGCTGCCGTCTATTCGCTGCGTGGGTTATCGTCAGGCCTGGGACCATCTGGATGGCCTGACGGACTACGAAACGATGTCCGAACAGGGCAAAGCGGCGACACGTCAGCTCGCCAAGCGCCAACTGACCTGGCTGAGAAAGTGGCGGGATCTGCATTGGTTAGACACCAATGACCGTCGCATGACTGATCAGGCCTTGAAAATTATTGCGAACCGGCTCACATTAAAATAACCGACGAATCAGTCACCCCAGGACGACGCGAACAATACAGGAGAAATCGCATGTCAAAAGGGCATACCTTACAAGACCCTTATCTCAATGCTTTGCGAAAAGAGCGCATTCCGGTGTCCATTTTTCTGGTTAACGGCATCAAGCTGCAGGGTCAGATCGAGTCATTTGACCAGTTCGTGATTCTCCTGAAGAACACTGTTAGCCAGATGGTTTACAAGCATGCCATTTCTACCGTGGTGCCTGCCCGCAACGTTCGTCTGCCGCAACAGCAGCCGGAAGGTGGTGCAGAAGCCAACTGAGTGAATTCTCCTCCCGGCCGTTCCGGTCGGGAGTCCTCCTGATCCCCTAATCGTCATTCAATTTCCCAGCCTAGCGGAGCATCGACAGCAACCGGTGGAACTATTTGAACGCCCTGACACGGGTGAACGTGCCGTCCTTGTCCACATCGATTTCTCATCCGATCAGGGTGAGGATCTTTCGGAATTTCGCGAATTGGTCACTTCCGCCGCAGTGGATCCGGTGGCCGTTGTTACTGGTCGGCGCAATCAGCCGAGTCCGCGCTACTTCGTCGGCGAGGGCAAGCTCGACGAGATTCGCGATGCCATCCAGGCCTACGAAGCCGATATCGTTCTCTTCAACCATTCGCTGAGCCCCAGTCAGGAACGCAACATCGAGCGGGAGCTGAAGTGCCGGGTTCTCGACAGAACCGGCGTCATACTTGATATCTTTGCCCAGCGCGCCCGTACCCATGAGGGCAAGCTTCAGGTCGAACTGGCTCAGCTCGAGCATCTTTCGACGCGACTGGTACGAGGCTGGACTCACCTGGAGCGGCAGAAAGGCGGTATCGGCTTACGAGGACCGGGTGAGACCCAGCTCGAAACGGACCGACGCCTGCTTCGGGTACGGATCCAGTCTATCCACCGGCGGCTGGAAAAGGTCCGCCGGCAGCGTGACCAGGGGCGTCGGGCTCGTAAGCGGGCAGATATTCCGACGGTATCGCTGGTGGGTTATACCAACGCCGGAAAGTCGACCCTGTTTAATCATTTAACGACGGCCTCGGTTTATGCGGCAGACCAGCTCTTCGCCACATTGGACCCAACACTGAGACGAATTGAACTTCCAGACGTAGGACCGATCGTACTGGCGGATACTGTCGGGTTTATTCGGCACCTCCCACACAAACTGGTTGAATCGTTCCGGGCGACGTTGGAAGAAACAACGCAGGCAACACTGTTGCTGCACATCGTTGATGCTCATGACGAGCGGCGCGATGAGAATATCGGCCAGGTCGAAGAGGTTCTGGCCGAAATCGGTGCCCAGGATATTCCGGTGCTGCAGGTGTACAACAAGATTGATCTGCTCGAGGACTTCGCTCCGAGAGTTGAGCGCAATGAGGACGGAGTCCCGGTGCGTGCCTGGGTATCGGCCCACAGCGGGGAAGGTATCAGCCAGTTGCTGGATGCCATCGTCGAGCGGGTCGCCCAGGACGTTGTCAATCTGAAGATCAGCCTGGCACCGGCACAGGGTAAGCTAAGGTCGCTGTTGCATGAGTCCGGATCAGTACTTTCGGAAGATTACGCAGAGAACGGCGACACTGTGTTGGGGCTCAGGCTTGAGTATCGGGACTGGCGTCAGATTCTCAGTCGCGCTGGTGTCGAGGAAAAAGATATTCATCACATCGAGAGCTGATTGCTTCGGTGCCCGTGTCTCGTCGACGTAACGAAGCCGACGAGACGCGGTTGCCGCGACTGGCTTTAATCCATAGTATTTGCTGCTGCCAATCGTACGCTTACAACGGAGAGCATTATGGCCTGGAATGAACCGGGTGGAAATCGGAACAATAACGATCCCTGGGGCGGTGGGGGCTCCAATGGTAAAGACCAGGGGCCGCCTGACCTGGATGAGGCGCTGAAGAAAGGCCTCGACAAACTCAACCGGATGCTCGGTGGCAAAGGCGGTCGCAATTCAGGCGGCAGCGGTGGCTCCTCCGGTGGATTCGGTCCGGCACTGGCGATAATTGGAATACTGATCGTTGGTTTCGTCATTTACGACTCTTTCTACACCGTTGACGAGCAGGAGCGGGCCGTTGTCCTGAGGTTCGGTGAGTACAGCCGCACTGAAAATCCCGGTCTGCGATTCAAAATGCCATTGATCGACGATGTCACCAAGGTTCGCGTCACCAACACTCGGACGGCCGAATCTCGTGGCCAGATGCTGACTCAGGACGAAAACCTGGTTTCAGTAGATCTGCAGGTTCAGTATCAGGTGGGCGATGCAAAATCCTACGTGCTGAATGTGCGGGATTCCAACCAGGCACTGGCCTTCGCCACCGACAGTGCGCTGCGCCACGAAGTGGGCAGTTCCACGCTGGACGAAGTACTCACCGAAGGCCGCGCGCAGCTGGCGATTCAGGTAGAGCAGCGTTTGCAGAAGTTCCTTGAGGACTACGGCACCGGTCTTCGTATTGTACGGGTTAACCTTGAAAGCACGCAGCCGCCGGAAGAAGTCCAGGATTCCTTCCGTGAGGTTCAGCGGGCTCGTGAAGACGAGCAGCGAGTCAAGGAAGAGGCGGAAACCTACCGCAACAAGGTCGTACCCGAAGCGCGTGGTCGCGCACAGCGATTGATTGAGGAAGCTGAAGCTTACAAACAGGAAGTGACTGCCAGAGCAGAGGGTGAAACTTCGCGCTTCCTTGAGTTGCTGAGCGTATACCGTACTGCGCCTACGGTGACCCGTGAGCGGATGTATATCCAGGCTATGGAGAATGTACTGAGCAACTCCAGCAAAGTCCTCGTCGACACCAAGGACGGCAACAATGTGCTTTATCTGCCGCTGGACAAGATGGGTTCTGGCGCCAATATGAGCGATGAGGGTTCTTCCTCTTCCTCGACGTCTACCAACAGCATCCAGACGGTCACTGATCAGGTGATTCAGGAGCTGCGGAACCGTCAGAATCAGAACAGCCGGAGGAGTCGATAAGTTATGGGCATTAAAAGCATTCTCGCCCTGGCAGCAACGGCTGTAGTGGTGGCGATTGTTCTATCCAGCGTGTACATCATTCCAGAAACCCATCGCGGGGTGTTGCTGCGCTTTGGTGAACTGGTCGAAGCTGACGTACCAGCAGGTCTGCATTGGAAAATGCCGGTGGTTGACCGCAGTGTTCAGTTCGATACCCGAGTCCTGACGACGGATCTGCCTTCCCATCAGTATCTGACCATCGAGAAGAAGCCGCTGGATGTGGATTCCTATATCGCCTGGCGTATTCGCGACGTCGATCAGTACTACCGCTCAACCGGTGGTGACGAGTACCGCGCCCAGTCGCTGATTTCGTCCCGGGTCGACAACGGCCTGCGGGATGAGTTTGGTATCCGCACCATGCACGAAGTGGTATCCGGTCAGCGCGATGAGCTGATGCACACCCTGCGGGATCGCGTCAACAAGGCCACGCTCGAAGAGTTTGGTATTGAAGTACTCGACATCCGGGTGAAAGCGATTGAACTGCCAGGTAGTGTCAGCCAGAACGTTTTCCGTCGGATGTCCACGGAGCGTGAAAAACTGGCTCAGGAGTTCAGATCCCGTGGTCAGGAGCTGGCGGAAGGCATTCGGGCCGATGCGGACAGGCAGCGGACCGTAATTCTGGCCGATGCTTTCGCCCGAGCGGAGACGCTGCGAGGTGAGGGCGATGGTGAAGCGGCGCAGACCTACGCCAATGCCTACAGTCAGGATGAAGAGTTTTACTCGCTCTACCGTAGTCTGGAAGCTTATCAGACCACCTTCGGCTCGAAGAATGATCTGCTTGTTCTGGACAGCGACTCTGACTTCCTGCGCTACATGAATGATTCCTTGGGGAAAGCTGCAACGAGATAATTCTCGGCGCTCACCCTTGAGGTGGCAGTAATGGAAACCGGAATGCCGATATCGGCGTTCCGGTTTTTTTGTGAACTGTGAACGTGTAAAATTCCGCGGGTTTGCTTCGAACACCCTCGCTAGGAACCGCCTGTAAAATGACTGCACCTGATCGATGGCTGTTGCCTGACGGCGTTGAAGACATCCTGCCTCCGCTGGCCAGTCACATCGAAAGCCTGCGTCGCAGCGTCGTCGATCTGTGTCGGCGCTGGGGCTATCAACTGGTGATTCCACCGCTGATTGAATACCTGGAATCCCTGCACACGGGCACCGGGTATGACCTGGACCTCCAGACCTTCAAGCTGACCGACCAGTTGACGGGTCGAATGATGGGGCTGCGAGCTGACATCACGCCACAGGCCGCCAGGATTGATGCCCACACTCTGCGCGAGGAAGGCGTCACCCGTCTTTGCTACGCCGGGCACGTGCTCCACACGCGGCCGCACCATATGCTGGCCGGCCGCACACCCATCCAGGCAGGGTGTGAACTCTTCGGTAGCCGCTCCGAAGCGGCGGACCTGGAAGTCATCCATCTTATGCTGGCGGCTCTGAAAACAGCGGGCCTTAACCATATTCACCTGGATCTTTCCCACGTGGGAATTGTCCAGTCGCTACTGGGTGAAGCCGCCTACAGCCCGGAAAAAGAGGCTGCAGTTTTCGACGCGTTGGGTCGGAAGTCACTGCCAGAACTGGACAGGCTGCTGGAAGGCGAAGCTGAAGGTACTCCTGGCCGTCGTCTGAGAGAACTGGCTGCCTTCAGTGGCGGTATCGAAGTGCTGCAGGCGCTGCGGTCTACTCTGACCAACAGTGATAGCAGCGTGGCAGCTGCGATTGAGCAGTTGGAGCGGGTGACCGATGCGATCAACCGTGAGCACGATGATGTGACTCTGGGCTTCGATTTCTGCGAGTTGCGTGGCTACAACTATCACACCGGCCTGGTATTCGCAGCCTACGTTCCGGGACACGGCGATGCCGTCGGAAAGGGCGGGCGTTACGACGCCATCGGAGCAGACTTCGGGCGTCCCCGGCCTGCCACCGGCTTTTCGCTGGACGTGCGTGCCCTGGCTGCATTAAGTGAAATCGAACCCAAGTCTTCAGGGGCAATCTGGGCTCCAGCAGGTGATGATCCTGAGTTGGAAAGCAGGATCACCCGTTTGCGCCAGTCAGAAACCGTGATTCGGGAGCTGCCAGGCGAGAAGCACGCAGATCCCCGCAGCCGGAGCTGTGATCGCCAACTGGTTCTGCGCGATGGCGCGTGGACCGTGCAGCCTCTGGCCAGCGCCTGAATCGGCTAACCTTTAGCAAGTGAGAAATGTCATGGGAAATAATGTTGTCGTTCTGGGTACCCAGTGGGGGGACGAGGGCAAAGGCAAGATCGTCGATCTTCTGACTGATCAGGTGAATGCCGTGGTTCGTTTTCAGGGCGGCCACAATGCAGGCCATACGCTGGTAATTGAAGGCCGCAAGACGGCGTTGCACCTGATCCCTTCCGGTATCCTGCGAGAGCACGTGCAGTGCCTGATCGGCAATGGAGTAGTGCTCTCCATGCCGGCTCTGCTCAAAGAAGTCCGCGAGCTTGAAGCCAAAGGCGTCGCCGTTCGCGATCGTCTGAAAGTCAGCCTGGCCTGCCCGCTGATTCTTCCATCCCATGTTCGAATCGATCAGGCCCGCGAGCACGCCAAGGGCAACGAAAAAATCGGTACAACCGGTCGCGGCATTGGCCCCGCTTACGAAGACAAGGTATCCCGGCGCGGACTCCGCCTCGGTGATCTGCAAGATCCCAAAGCGGCAGCGGTGAAACTGCGCGAACTGATGGACTACCACAACTTTGTGCTGACCGAGTTCTTCAAAGAAGAGCCGGTGGATGTCGATCAGTCCATTGCCGAGCTCAATGAGATGGCTGCTGAAATCCTGCCGATGTCCGCTGACGTTACGGGTATCCTGCACGATTTGCGCAAGCGCGGTGAGCATATTCTCTTCGAGGGTGCTCAGGGTTCGCTGCTGGATATCGATCTCGGTACCTATCCCTTTGTGACTTCCTCGAACACCACCGCTGGCGGTACTGCGACGGGTACTGGATTTGGTCCGTTGTTCCTCGACTACGTGCTCGGTATCACCAAGGCATATACCACCCGCGTTGGTTCTGGGCCGTTCCCCACCGAACTGTTTGACGATGTCGGTCGCTACATCGCCGAGAAGGGCCACGAAGTTGGCACTACTACGGGGCGCGCCCGTCGCTGTGGCTGGTTTGATGCGGTGGCTCTGCGTCATGCTATCCAAATCAATAGCGTGTCAGGCATCTGTCTGACCAAGCTGGACGTCCTTGACGGCCTGGAAACCGTAAAGGTTTGTGTGGGCTATCAGACGCCTGACGGCAAGCTGGAGCGTCCGCCGATCGGTTGCGAGCAGTTTGGCCTGATTGAGCCGATTTACGAAGAGCTACCCGGCTGGAAAGAAAGCACCGTGGGCCTGACCAGCGAGGACCAGTTGCCAGAAAACGCGCGCAATTACATCCGTTTCCTCGAGAAAACCATCGAAGCGCCTATCGATATCATTTCCACCGGCCCGGATAGGGTGGAAACGATCATCAAGCGCCACCCTTTCGGGAACTGAATCAATCAGTGATCGGTTAATCGATTGTTTTTGAAGCCGCGCTTGTCGCGGCTTTTTTGTGCTTCAGGTGAACAAAGGGGAGTGCCGAACGTCGCTGCGTTACTTGGTGGCGATCAGGGTTGCCCGGACCGGGGCGGGGTAGCCTTCGACGGTGAGAGATGCATCAGCTGGGTCAAGAAAGTCTGGCAGCGAATTGAATCTCATCCAGTCCGTTGAGCGCTGCTCCTCCGTCGTGGTCGCGCTGACATCAACGACTTTGATATTGCTGAAACCCGTTCTTTCCAGCCAGCGAACCAGCGTAGGAACGCTGGGCAGGAACCAGACGTTGCGCATCTGTGCGTAGCGATCACTCGGCATCAGGCTGTAACCTTCCGGGCCCTCGGTTATCAGTGTTTCCAGTACCAGTTCTCCACCCGGCCGGAGCGTGTCTTTCAATTCAAGCAGGTGATCCAGCGGAGACCGGCGGTGATACAGCACACCCATCGAGAAGGTGGTATCGAAGGCCTGTAAGGCGGCCGGCATATCCTCGAGCTTGATGGGCAGGAAATCGACCCTAGGATTGTCCAGGTAGTTTTTGAAACTCAAAAACTGGAACAAAAACAGAAGGCCAGGATCGATACCGATGACTTCACGTGCTCCGGCGGCGTGCATGCGCCACAGGTGATAGCCCGATCCGCAGCCCACATCAAGGACCCGCCGGCCTGTCAGATCGGAAAGTGAAGGCGCGACCCGCTCCCATTTCCAGTCCGAGCGCCACTCGGTATCGATAAAGATGTCGAAATAGGAGAATGGCCCCTTGCGCCACGGCATCAGCCCTCGCAAAGCCTCTTCCAGCGCCTCTGATTTGTTCGGCTCCAGATCGCCAGTCGTTTCCAGCGTCAACGTCCCCTGGGCGAGCTTTGCGCGAACATCGTCAAACACTGGCATTCGCTGCAGGGCCGCTGACCATCGAGCCATGTCGCCGTGGAGATTCTGTTCAAATCGTCTCTCCAGCTGGCTTTCGAGGCGTCCGGCCCAGTTCTCGAGCCCGTTCTGCCGCAGTCTTTGCAGCAGGTCAGCATAAACCGATGGCCAGTGAAACGCGGGGGAGTTCATGGCGTTGGACTCCGTAACGCCAGCAGAGAGAAGAAATTGAAGCATTGATACCAGAGCATCACCTCATCAAAACCCGCTTCCAGCAGACGCTGCCGATGAGTTTCGATGGATTCGGGGACCAACACCTGTTCAAGCGCCGAACGCTTCTGACTGATTTCAAGGTCAGAGTAACCATTGGCGCGCTTGAATTGATGATGCAGTGTGGTCTGGATGTCCTGCTCGAAAGGATTGTCGAATTGCGTTTTCTCAGAAAGAATCAGGACGCCACCAGGGCATGTGGCATCGGCAATACGTTGCAGCAGCGCAGCGCGATCCTCTTTCGGAATGAACTGGAGCGTAAAATTGAGGGTCGTGACTGAGGCATTTTCAAGCGCGGTTGTCTGGATGTCTTCACAGCGCAATGTGACTGGCGTGGGCTGGTCATCGAGTGCTATGTGATGCTGACAGCGCTCGATCATGTCCTGGGAATTATCGACGCCAAACAGGTGGCAATCCGGGTGACGGATTCCATGACGCATGGCCAGGGTTGAGGCGCCCAGAGAACAGCCCAAGTCGTAACAGTGGCTGCCGGACTGGGCGAAGATCTCGGTAATCACGCCCAGCATTGGAATAATCGTGGTGTAACCGGGCACGGACCGTCGAATCATGTCCGGGAAGACTCGCGCTACAGCAGAGTCGAACCGGAAGCTTTCCGTGTTGCCCGGAGCGGCAAAAAGCCGGTCAGTTTCGTTGGTCATGGCCGGGTTTTCGGGCTTATCACTCAAGGCTTGCGTGCTCCCGTAGGCTCCGCTGGGTACACCTGAGGACCGAGACAGCGAACACCCCGGTTTTTATAGTCCACCAGCATGCCGCGGAAGTCAGGGTCGACGTCCGATGCGATCGCCAGATACCCCTGAATACACAATGAGTGAAGCTCAGAGTTTTTTGGCGACATTTTCAATGTCTCACCGGGCTTTACGTGGACTGCTGTGAAATCTCCAATTCCCATCTCACCCTGCGGCGTGCCGTGATCGATGCGCCCCGCCAGTTCCAGCGCCACGACAGTGCCGGTAATGCTGACCACCGCAACGGCTATCAATGCCAGGCTGGAAAAGCGACCTTCTTTCTGAGACATGAGGTCTCCAAATTTCATAAAAATTAATGAGTTGGCTTTTGCTGGCCGTCAAGAACCCATCTGTCCGGGCAGCGACAGCGAAGGCTCTTGCAGAGCACTCAATTGTTCTCTCAGAGAGAGAATCTGATCAGACCAGAAGCGTGGCTGGCCAAACCAGGGGAAAAAGCGGGGAAATGCCGGATCTTCCCAGCGACTGGCGAGCCAGCGGCAGTGGGCTAACTGGCGAAAGCATCGCAATGGCTCAATGAGGTGGCGTTCCCGTCGGTTGAAGTCCCTGAACATCTCATAGCCTTCGAGCAGTTCCGCGAACTGATCCGCCCGTTCTAACCGATCGCCATTTAACAGAAGCCACAGGTCCTGAATGGCCGGGCCACTTTTGCAATCGTCCAGATCCACGATCAGGATGCTGTCGTCCCGAACGAGCAGGTTGCCCGCGTGGCAATCGCCGTGAATGCGCAGATACTCTACCTCGCCGGCCTCGGCGATCCGCTGCTCACAAAGGGTAACCAGATGAGGGATCAGAGACTCCCAGGCCGGCCGCAGATCGGCCGGTACCCAGCCGTGGGTAAGCAGGTAATCATTATTGGCTGCAATACCCTCGCAGATGCCGATGGCATCGCGTTCAGAAAACACTTTTCGCGCGCCGATATTATGAAATTGTCCCAGCCATTGCCCAAGGCGGTAGAGCAGATCGGGCACACTGGTGTCCGGCGCCTGACCGCCCCTTTGCGGAAACAGTGCAAAGCGGAAGCCGCCGAAGTGCCCCAGAGTATCGCCGGCGCCAGAGTCGACAGACAGGCCTTCGGGCAGCGAGGCAGCCAGATGAAGAGGGGCAACTACTGGCACTTCGCCCTCGACCAGTTCCAGAGAAAACTCGTGTTCTTCGCGAATCTGCGCTTCAGTCCAGCGGCCCGGCCGATAGAACTTGGCGATCACCGGGCGCTGCTCGTCAATGCCGACCTGATAGACCCGATTCTCATAGCTGTTCAGTGCCATGAGACGTCCATCCAGGACATAACCTGCAGCCTCGACGGCGTCGAGAACCGTATCCGGTGTCAGCGACTCGTAAGGATGGGTGTTCATATCCGTACCCCCCTCAACTGCTTTTACGCAGGTGGCTGTCTGATCAATTGACTGCCGGCCGGCCCGCCAGATGGCGCGGGCGGGTCACCGACCGATTCGGTTCTCCGCTTCCTTCTGCCTGATGTGATACCAGTTTTCATCCAGCTCCCAGCGAACCTCACTGTAGCCAGGGTGGGCCAGCACCAGATCCTTGACCTGTGTCTGCACCCGATACAGTTCCTGATCGGCCCACTGCCAGTCGCGGTGGCCGGCACCCAGAGTACGCATGTTTGGATAAACCGTTCCCAGAGCATCGCGAGCGTCTATGTTGCGACCTCGGAGTGAGCTGATCACTGCCAGCTCGCCATCGACCCGCAGAACCCGATGCGGATAGGGATAGTTACCAACGATCTCGTCGTTTTTCAGGATTTCATTGAGTTCAACAATCTCATAGCCCCGCCAGCCCATCCAGGCGACAAAAGCGCCTGCTACCAGCATCACAATGTAAAACTGCTTTCCGTCGGTCATCTCGCTCGTCCAGTGGCGCCGGGTCATGACTGGGCATGCCCGATGTAAATGCAATTCCAGCAGGATGCCGGGAATTATACGGATTTTAGTCTCTACTCTGAACTCGGAAGTCGTGGCCAACGCTTGCCCCGAGCCGAAAGTGACCCCTGATCGGTCAGAAAGAGGGTTACCCTGGAGAGTTTACGGGAGCTATTCTGCCCGGTTCAGAAGTCGATGACTTCATTGAGCGTAGACGCCAGCGTACCGGTCTGCGACGGCGTTCTGGCAATTGCCCAGATCTGTACATCTTCTGCGCCGTGCTCCAGAAGCAGGCTGCTCAGCGCCCTGGCCGTAGCCCCGGTGGTCATGACATCGTCGACGAGCGCAATACGGGCCGGTAAAGCTGAGCAGACTTCAAAGGCTGAGCGCAGGTTCTTTGTTCTGCGGCGGCGGTCGAGACCGACCTGGGCTTCCGTGGCACGAATCCGACGCAACGCGCGGTTGCTCCAGGGAATCGTCAGCTCGACGCTGAGCCGCTCTGCCAGATCGTCCGCATGATTAAAGCCCCGCTGACGTTCACGGGAGCGATGCATGGGGCAGGGGATAAGCAGGTCCGGCCTATGGCCCGGGAAGACGCTCAGATGGGTGCGCAGTACTGCCAGTAACGGCTGGAGCAGCGCCCTGCCGTAAGCCAGCCGGCGATGATATTTATAGCGGTGCAGCATGCGATTGGCGGGGTAGGTGTATAGCAGGGGTATTTCGCTATGACTGAAAGATGGAGGTGCGCTCAGGCACTCCCCGCAATGGTCTGCCTCGTAGGGCAGAGGTAAACCACATTGGTAACAGGCGTCGCCAATCCAGGGCAGGTCGTTGTAGCAGTCTTCACAGATTGAGGCACGACTGGCCAGCGCGAGGCAATTGACGCAAAGCTCGCTGTTAACCATAAGGCGAGACAAGGTTGACAGCGGGTACGGCAGCTTTATCATTTCGTCTTCCTGACTGTTTTCTGCGCATCCGTGCGCCAGAGATACATCGTTGAGCCTGAGGATTCTAACATGAGCGTTGATCAGCCCGTTTTTTCTCGACCCGGTCAAAACGGCCCGTTGCGCCACGACTGGACGATTGACGAAGTCCGGGCCCTGCTCGAAATGCCGTTCAACGATCTGGTTTTCCGGGCCCAGGGCGTCCACCGCCAATATTTCGATGCCAATGAAGTGCAGGTAAGTACGCTGCTTTCCATCAAGACGGGTGCATGTCCTGAGGATTGCAAATATTGTCCCCAGAGCGGCCACTACAACACCGGTCTGGAGAAGGAGAAGCTGCTCGAGATAGAAAAGGTCGTCGCCGAAGCGCAGGCGGCGAGAGAAAAAGGGGCGTCACGATTCTGCATGGGTGCGGCCTGGCGCAGTCCCACCCGTAAGGACATGCCCTACGTGCTGGAGATGGTCCGGCAGGTGAAATCGCTCGGGCTCGAAACCTGTATGACGCTAGGTATGCTGGAGTCTGATCAGGCTACCGCCTTGGCCGAAGCCGGTCTGGACTACTACAACCACAACCTGGACACCTCAGAGAAGTTCTATAACCACATCATCACGACGCGCACCTATCAGGATCGGCTCGATACGCTGGCGCGTGTCCGGGATGCGGGAATGAAAGTCTGCTGTGGCGGCATCATGGGCATGGGCGAGGATCTTTCCGACAGGGCGGGTCTGCTCATGCAACTGGCGAATCTGCCGCATCACCCGGAGAGTGTGCCGATCAATATGCTGGTGAAGGTGGCTGGCACGCCAATGGAGTCGGTGGACGATCTGGATCCCTTCGATTTTGTGCGGACCATCGCGGTTGCGCGCATTCTCATGCCAGCGTCGCACGTGCGGCTTTCAGCGGGCAGAGAAACCATGAATGATCAGATGCAGGCGCTCTGTTTCCTGGCGGGCGCAAACTCGATTTTTTACGGTGAAAAGCTGCTTACTACGGCCAATCCTGAAGCGGATCGGGACCGGATGCTGTTCCGCCGTCTCGGTATCCGGCCTGAGCAGCGCGAGCAGCACCACAGCGAACAGGCGCAGGAAGCGGCTCTGGCCGAGGCGGTGGTCCGAGAATCAGAAAAAGCGCTTTTCTACGATGCGGCAGAACGTTGAATAATGCGCAATTTTGCAGCGGAGCTTGAAGCGCGCAGGGCGCAGGGCCTTTACCGGGAGCGCAAACAGACTCAGTCGCCGCAGCGACCGTCCATGCAGGTGGATGGTCAGCCGTTACTCAACTTCTGCAGCAATGACTACCTGGGATTAGCCAGTAATCCCCATGCAGTGGCCGCTCTGATTGAGGCCTTGCCGAGTCATGGCATTGGCGGCGGCGCGTCTCATCTTATCTGTGGTCATCATCAGAGCCACCATGCCCTGGAAGAGCGGCTGGCGCGTTTTACCGGCCGTGATTCGGCGCTCTTCTTCTCCACGGGGTACATGGCCAATGTGGGGGTCATTAGTGCGCTGGTGGGTAAAGGCGACACCGTTTTTTCAGATGAGCTGAATCACGCGTCCATTATCGACGGTTGCCGACTCAGCGGTGCCCGTATCTGCCGCTTTGCCCATAGCGACATGTCCATGCTCGAACAGCATTTAGCCGAGACGTCGGGCCACAAAATGGTCGTGACTGATGGTGTCTTCAGTATGGATGGTGATCTGGCGAAGCTGGGAGAACTGTCTCGCCTCTGCCGAAAACACGATGCGCTTTTACTGGTTGATGACGCCCATGGTCTCGGCGTCATCGGCCGAGGCGGCAGGGGCAGTGTCGATCATTTTGGTCTGGATCAGGATGATGTTCCGCTGTTGATTGGAACCTTGGGCAAAGCGTTTGGAACGGCTGGCGCGTTCGTGGCTGGCCCGCAGCTGTTAATCGACTATCTGGTCCAGAAAGCCCGCACCTACATTTACACCACGTCCATGCCGCCGGCGCTGGCCGAGGTAACGCGGCAGACCATCGACACAGTGGAAAAAGATGAGAGTCGTCGCACCCATCTGCACACTCTCGTCGACAGATTCCGGCGCAGGGCCCAGGCGCTGGGGTATCAAGTGATGCCCTCGGACACCCCCATTCAGCCGCTGCTGATCGGAGATGCCGCGCGAGCGATGGCCATGAGCGCCGCGCTGGAGGCTCGAGGTATTTGGGTTTCGGCTATCCGGCCACCAACGGTCCCCCCAGGCCAATCGCGCCTGCGGGTGACCTTCAGTGCGGCTCACACCCATGAGCATCTCAACCAGCTTCTGGATGCTCTGCAAGAGATTCGCTCCGACATCACAACTGAATCGGGAGAACAGGCCGTTGGCTCGGCATAAGTACTTTGTTACCGGCACCGACACCGGTGTAGGAAAGACATGGGCCAGCTGCGCGCTGCTTTACTCTGCCCGCAGGCTTGGTTTGCGGACCCTGGCAATGAAGCCGGTGGCCTCGGGCTGTGAGCAGACACCTGAGGGGTTGCGCAACGATGATGCGCTGCAGCTGCAGGCGGCGATCACTGAAACCCTGAGTTATGAGCAGATCAACCCGATTGCGCTGGAACCCGCAATTGCGCCCCACGTGGCTGCCAGGCAAGCCGGGCGGGTGATCACTGCCGAGCGACTGGCCGGATTCTGCCGCGGGCTCCAGATGCGCCCTGGTGATCTGATGCTGGTGGAAGGCGCAGGTGGCTGGCGTGTCCCACTCAATGAGCGGGAGACTTATTCGCGGGTGCCTGTGCTGCTGGGAATGCCGGTAATTCTTGTCGTTCCGTTGCGCCTGGGGTGTATCAATCAGGCGCTTCTCACAGCGGAAGCGATTCGGGGTGATGGGCTGCCACTGGCTGGCTGGATCGGTAATCGGGTTGATCCTGTGCCGATGAGCTGCGAGCAGGATACGCTCGAGTACCTTCACCACGCCATGGCGAGTCCCTGTCTGGGGGTTCTCGACCATAAGGTCCCGCCTCAGCAGGCGCAACTGGATCTCGCGGGCCTGATTGGACGTTGATCAATTATTGAACTAAGCTGAAGAGGCTGATCGGATTTCGTGGCATTTTGTATCGCGAATTGTATCGCGAAATTTTCAGCTCAGCGCTCATGGATTGCAGCTGTTGGTTTGCGTGCAGTCCCGCGTTCTTGCCAATACATGCGAGGGCCGATAAATGCGAGGTAAGCCCCTATGATCAACTCGACGCTGAACACTGGTCTGCAGGGTGTTTATGACGGTATGCGGGGCATGGATCAGGCCGCTCGCAAAATCGCCAGGGTCGGTGTAGACGCTCCCCAGGGGCTTGAGCGTAGTGAAGGTTTCGATGGCCTTACCGAGCCGCTGGTGCAACTGAATCTTTACGAACGCAATGTTCAGGCGGCAGCCAAGGTGGTCAAGTCAGCGGACGAAACGCTCGGCACGCTACTGGACATTCGAGCCTGATAGTTACCCCCACCGACTTCTACTCAAGGGCGTCCTTCTAACAGCGCCTTTTCCCTGATGGCTTGTCCACACTTCGATACCTCCAAAGTCTTCGGGTTCTCACCAGCAGTACTCACCACAGGCATCCGTATGACTGCGGGGAGTTCCGACCTCAAAGCGCTCGCAGCCAGGCTCAACGACCCATCGACATCAGTTGTCAGAGGCTTCTCGAGATACCTCTGCCACTAGATCCCAGGTGAGGGATTTTTGTACAAGACGGTTGACAAAAAGCAATGAATAAACGTATGTTTCAAACAGCTGTTTGAAAGTCCTGCGACACCCGGAATCGTCCCGATTCTCCCGGGTGGACGAAACCCCGAATTTCCAAGCCGACTGGACGACCCTTCCGAGTCCGGGCTCGAACCTTACGACTGAGGTGCTGTGATGCCTGAATTTAAAGCTCCCCTGCGCGACATTCGCTTTGTTATGAACGAAATGCTCGATAGCGAAAGCCATTACCGTAATCTTGGAGCGGATGAAGCGACCCCGGATATGGTGGATGCCATCATTCAGGAAGGCGCCAAGTTCTGTGAGCAGGTGCTTTCACCTCTGAATCGCGTCGGAGACAGCGAGGGTTGTACCTGGAGCGAAGAGGGCGTCAAGACGCCGACAGGCTTTGCAGCAGCCTATAAGCAGTATGTTGAGGGTGGCTGGCCTTCACTCGCTGCCGACGTTGAGTACGGCGGCCAGGGACTGCCAGGTTCGCTGGGCATTGTGATGAGTGAGATGGTCGGCACGGCTAACTGGGCTTGGGGCATGTATCCGGGCCTGAGCCATGGTGCGGTCAACACACTTGAAAGTCATGGTAGCGAAGAGCAGAAGCAGACTTACCTGACCCGTCTGATCAGCGGTGAGTGGACCGGTACCATGTGTCTGACCGAGTCTCACTGTGGTTCAGACCTCGGCACCCTGCGCACCAAGGCTGAGCCGAACGCCGATGGCAGCTACAGCATCTCCGGTACCAAGATTTTCATCTCTGCGGGTGAGCACGATATGGTCGATAACATCGTCCACATTGTCCTCGCGCGGCTTCCGGGCGCGCCGTCCGGCACCAAGGGCATTTCGCTGTTTATTGTTCCCAAGTTCCTGCCGGATGCCGATGGCAATGCTGGCGAGCGTAACAAGGTCAGCTGTGGCTCTATCGAGCACAAGATGGGTATCCACGGCAACGCCACTTGCGTCATGAACTTTGACGGCGCCAAAGGTTGGTTGATCGGGCCTGAGAACAAGGGCCTGAATTGCATGTTTACCTTCATGAACACTGCGCGTATCGGTACCGCCATCCAGGGTCTTGGCGCAGCTGAACTGGGCTTCCAAGGCTCTCTTGCCTACGCAAAGGAGCGTCTGGCCATGCGTTCGCTGTCCGGCGCCAAGAACCCGGAAGGCAGCGCAGATCCGATCATCGTGCACCCTGACGTTCGCCGTATGCTGCTGACCCAGAAAGCGATTTCAGAAGGTGCTCGCGCGCTGGTCTATCTGACAGCTCAACAGGCCGATATCGTTGCATCCAGCACTGATGCGGATGCACGCAAAGAAGCCGATGAGCTGCTCGGTTTCCTGACCCCCATTGCCAAAGCCTTCCTGACTGAAATGGGTCACGAGTGTGCAAACCTGGGTATGCAGGTTTTCGGTGGTCACGGTTACATTGCTGAGTGGGGCATGGAGCAGAACGTCCGGGACGCTCGCATCGGCATGATTTACGAAGGAACAACCGGCATTCAGGCGCTGGATCTGCTGGGTCGAAAGGTTCTGATGAGCCAGGGCGAGTCTCTCAAGCGATTCACCAAGAAGATTCATGTGTTCTGTAAGGAAAACGCTGAAAATGAGCAGCTCAAGCCGTTCGTAGAAGCGCTTCAGACCCTGAACAAAGAATGGGGCGACCTGACGATGAAAATCGGCATGTCGGCTATGAAGGATCGCGAGACCGTCGGCGCTTCTGCATTCGACTATCTTATGTACTCAGGCTTCGTGACGCTTGGTTTCCTGTGGGCCCAGGCGGCTAAAATCTCTCTGGACGCCCTGGCTGACGGCACGTCCGAAGAAGATTTTTACGTTGCCAAGCTCGAAACGGCTAAGTTCTACTTCAAGCGTCTTCTGCCGCGCACTCGGACTCACGCAGAGTGCATGCAAGCCGACGTTGAAAGCCTTATGGGTATGACGGCCGAGCAATTCATGCTCTGAAGCCAGGCCTGAGTAACGAAACCCGGTCTTATGGCCGGGTTTCGCTGTTAAAACTCAAGCAAAAAGTGAGCGCGCATTCAGGTTATGAAATACCTGATCCCAAATCTTTTTCTGGCGTAATGTTGGAAGACAGCGCACTACAACGACATGTTATCCCGTGAAGGGGGGAGTCCAAATGGCTGATTACGTGGCACCGCTAAAGGATATGCGCTTCGTACTGAACGAAGTGTTCGACATCCGTTCATTCTGGTCGTCTATGCCAAAGCTCGCCGAAAGCGTCGACGCAGAGACCGCCGATGCAATCCTTGAAGAGGCTGGCAAGCTGGCCAGCAGTGTGCTTTTCCCGCTCAACAGGGAAGGCGATGAAGAGGGTTGTCGTCTGGAGGAAACCGGCGTCAAGACACCTAAGGGCTATATTGAAGCGTTCAATACGCTGGCCGAGGGCGGCTGGTATGGACTGGGCGGTGATCCTGAGTACGGTGGCATGGGCATGCCGAAGACATTGGTTGCCTGCGTCGAGGAGATGTTCCAGGCGAGCAACATGGCCTTTGGTCTCGCTCCTATCCTTACCGCTGGCGCCTGCCTTGCACTGAACAGCCACGGTTCCGATGAGCTAAAGCAGCGTTATTTGCCGAAAATGTATTCCGGTGAATGGACCGGCTGTATGGACCTGACCGAGCCTCATGCCGGTACGGATCTGGGTATCATGCGAACCAAAGCCGTGCCTCAGGCTGATGGCAGCTACAAGCTTACCGGCACCAAGATATTTATCAGCTGGGGCGACCACGATATGGCTGATAACATTATCCATCTCGTTCTGGCGAAGCTGCCGGATGCGCCCCCGGGACCCAAAGGCATTTCGCTGTTCCTGGTGCCCAAGGTAATGGTCAACGAAGACGGCAGCCTGGGCGAGCCCAACTCACTGTCCTGTGGCTCCATCGAGAAGAAGATGGGCATCAAAGGCTGTGCTACCTGCGTAATGAACTTTGATGGCGCTACTGGTTGGCTGGTTGGGGACCTGAACCGCGGTCTCAACGCCATGTTCACCATGATGAACTATGAGCGGATCGGCGTGGGCGTGCAGGGTCTTGGCTGCGCCGAGATGTCCCTGCAAAGTGCCCGGGAGTACGCCAACGAGCGCATCCAGAGCCGCTCGCCGACCGGCAAGAAAATGCCCGACAAAGAAGCGGACTCCATCATTGTTCATCCGGACGTGCGTCGCATGCTGATGACGATGAAGTCACTGGTCGAAGGTGGTCGCGCCTTTTCGACCTATGCCTCACGTTGGCTCGATATGGCCAAATATGCTGAAAGCGAAGAGCAGAAAGCCATGGCTGAGAATATGGTCGCGCTGCTGACGCCGATCGCCAAGGCATTTCTGACGGATCGCAGTCTTGAGGCCACGCTGCATGGGCAGATGGTGTTCGGCGGTCATGGTTATATTCGCGAGTGGGGTCAGGAGCAGCTGGTACGTGATGTCCGGATCGCCCAGATCTACGAGGGTACCAACGGTATTCAGGCGCTGGATTTGATGGGCCGTAAAATCGTCGGTTCCAACGGTAAACTGTTTGAAGTGTTTGCCCAGGATGTCGCTGATTTTATCGAGAGCTGTGCCGGCGATTCGGCCATGCAGGTGTTCCTGTCGCCGCTGTCGGCATCACTCGAGCGGCTGGCGGACGCTACCGAAACAGTGATCGAGCGAGCAGCCAATAACCCGGATGAAATCGGCGCTGCTTCAGTCGATTACCTGGATCTGTTCGGCTACACGGCTTTCGCTTACCTGTGGGCGAGAATGGCCAAGGCCGCTCTGCCAAAAGCAGAGAATGACACTTCGGGCTTCTATACCGGTAAAGTGAAAACAGCCCGATTCTATTTTGATCGGGTACTGCCGAGAGCGGTTTCTCTTGCCGAAACCATTCGCAACGGCAGTAGCAGTCTGATGGAGCCTCAGATCAACGAGATCTGATAGCCGGACTGAATAGAAAAAAGCCGATACCTTTGCGGGTATCGGCTTTTTTTTGCGTGAATGAATCGCTGATCAGCGTTTTCGCAGCAAAGTGGCGAGGTCACGAATCAAAGACCAGGGCGTGTCCCCACCGTAGCCTTTGGCGGCGCGATCAATGGAGCTGCATAGAAAGACGGCCTGGTCGAGAATGGCGGGGCTCAGCCGGCGGGCCGCCCGTTCGAGTGTTTGCACACGATTCTTCTGGCGGATGTGCCGCTTCTGGAAAAAGGTTGCGGCCTGCTGGCCTTCAGCGATGGCGGACTGCAGTGCCGCCAGGGTATCCAGCTCTCTGGTCAGCATCGCCAGAAAGCCCAGGGGGTTCTCATTTTCTTGCTCCAAAACTGTCGCAATACGGCAGCTGTGGGGGATGTCGCCACTCAGAAGGTTCTCGATCAGGTCGAAAATGCTGTAGCGAGCGCTATCTTCCACGCCGGCAGCGATAGTTTTTTCATCGATGGTGTCGCTGGCACTGATCAATTTCAATCGATCCAGTTCTTGAGCTGCGGCCAGTAGGTTGCCCTCGAGGCGCTGGCTCAGCAGCTCCAGGGCACCCTGGGTCAGCGACAAGCCAAGGCTGCGGGCTCGCTGCTGCAGCCACTGCGGAAACCGGTCCACCTCGACCGGCCAGATAGTGACATGCACGCCCGCGTCCTGGAATTTCTTGTACCAGGCTTTGCGTATCTCCGCAGCGTCGAGGCGGGGTGCGGTCAGCAGCAGCACTATATCGTCTGAGGGGGTGGCGAAATAATTCTCCAGCACCTTCTGGCCATCGCCAAGTTTGCCTTTGGAGAAATGTATTTCGATCCGGCGCTTTTCCGCGAACAAAGAGAGGGCGGATAACTCCTCGCCAACGCTGGCCCAGTCCAGATGCTGGTCAGCATGAAAAACCAGCCGATCCACAAACTCCCGGCTGTGAGCCGCAGCCCGGATCTGCTGGGCACATTCCTGCACCAGCAGCGGCTCATCCCCGGAAATCAGGTAAACCGGGGCGAGGCTATCGCGCAGGAGGTTGGGCAGTTGGGAGGCACCCACTTTCATTGATTTGCGTCTGAGCCGTGGGCGGTCTCGGAATCGGAATCGCTCGCGGCGGGGCTATCGGATGATGCTGAAGGCGTTTGCTCGGGCAATACCGAAGGTGGCTCCAGGGGAGCCAGCCGATACAGGATCTGACTGGCCACGCGCTGCTGCAGGGTATCGCGAACCAACTGCGCTTCCTGACGCTTGGCCAGAACGTCGGTCTCGTCATAGCGGTAGGACTCGCTGGCTGCCACTTCCGCCGGTGCAAGGATGATGGCCGGAGGATTTTCCCGGTCACCTACTGCACTCCTATCACTCTCGCGCACCGTCACCGTGACAGTCTGGCGGAGAACATATTCTGCCGCCACAGCCCGTGAAGTGATGGCGCTGGTTCGCTGATTCTCGCTGAATTTGCTTAAAGACAATTGATAACGCGGGCCTGAGGAAGACGCAGAAGCAACATCGGCAATCACCTCTACGCCACCCAATTCCAGCTGTTCCTGCACCGTCAAGCAGAGAGTTTTGGGAACGCTGCTGTCACAATCCAGCGCCAGCGGCTGCAGGAAATCGGGCACAGGTGTCGATCCACGGAGATGGAATCCGCAGCCTGCCAGCAGAACGCAGAGCCCGGTCGCCACGACGACAGGCCCGTAGCCAGAACGACATCGATAGGTCGGGTTCTGCATCCTCGGCCTCTTTAACGGGTAGGTGTCTTGAAGCGCCATCGTCGCTCAGTTAGCGACGACGTTCACCAGCTTACCCGGCACCACGATGACTTTGCGAACCGTTTTGCCTTCGGTAAAGCGCTGGACATTTTCGTTGGCCAAAGCCAGTGCCTCCAGCTCAGCTTTTCCGATGCTGGCCGGAACTTCGGCTTTGGCCCGGACTTTACCGTTCACCTGAAGAACCACTTCGATTTCGCTGCGTTTCATCGCCTCGGTATCGGCGACAGGCCAGGGCGCATCGACCACCGGCTCACTGTGTCCCAGGGCCTGCCAGAGTGTGTGACAGATGTGGGGAGTGATGGGCGACAGTACGCGGATTGCAGTTTCCAGTGCTTCCTGAACCACGGCCCGGTCCTGACCGCTGGAGACCTCCAGACGACCAACTTCGTTCATCAGCTCCATCACCGCGGCAATGGCTGTGTTGAACGTCAGACGGCGACTGATGTCATCGCTGACTTTGGCAATGGTTTCGTGAGTCTTACGACGCAGCGCTTTCTGGGCGTCGTTGAGCGAGTCAGCTTTCAGCAGTGGAGACGCGCCGTTGGCGGCGTGCTCCCTGACACTGCGCCAGAGACGCTTCAGGAACCGATGGGCCCCTTCCACGCCACTGTCTGACCACTCAAGCGATTGCTCGGGTGGCGCCGCAAACATCATGAACAGACGCACCGTATCGGCGCCGTACTGATCGATAATCGCCTGTGGATCTATACCGTTATTCTTGGACTTGGACATCTTGGTGACGCCGCCCACGCTGACAGGCTCGCCATCTTTGAGAGATCTGGCTCCGACGACCTGACCTTTCTCATCCCGTTCAACTTCCACGTCAACGGGCGCAATCCAGGTCTTGGCGCCGGAGGCATCTTCCCGATAATAGGTTTCGGCCAGAACCATGCCCTGGCAGAGCAGTCGCTCAAACGGCTCAGGCGAATTCACGAGGCCCACGTCGCGCAGCAACTTGTGGAAAAAGCGGGCGTAGAGAAGATGCAGAATGGCGTGCTCAATACCGCCGATGTACTGATCCACTGGCAGCCAGTAATTGGCCGCCGCCGGGTCCAGCATGCCCTCATCGTATTTCGGGCTACAGAAGCGCGCGTAATACCAGGAGGACTCCATGAAGGTATCGAACGTGTCGGTCTCAAGCGTGGCGGGTTGTCCATCAACGGTGATTTTCGCCCACTCAGGATCGGCCTTGATGGGCGATTTCACTCCATCCATCTCGACATCTTCGGGCAGGGTAACCGGCAGGAGCTCATCCGGAACCGGTTTTTCCGTGCCGTCGGCCAGCGTCATCATGGGAATGGGTGCGCCCCAATAACGCTGACGGGAAACTCCCCAGTCGCGCAGACGGTAGTTCACGGTCCGCCTGCCGATGCCGTTCTCCGCCAGTGCAGCGGTAATGCTATCGAAGGCCTGCTCGCTGGTGAGACCACTGTATTGGCCGGAATTGACCAGCACGCCTTTCTCGGTGAAAGCTGATTCATGAACGTCGATTTCACGTCCATCGGTTGGTGCTATGACCTGATTGATGGCCAGTTTGTACTTGCGCGCAAATTCATGGTCTCGCTCATCGTGACCGGGTACTGCCATCAGCGCGCCTGTACCGTAGTCCATCAGCACGAAGTTGGCGATCCAGACCGGAACGAGTTCCTGGGTGAGCGGGTGGATGGCTCGCAGGCCTGTGTCGATACCCTGCTTTTCCATCGTGGCCATATCGGCTTCGGCCACTTTGGTGTTGCGACAGCGTTCGACAAAGTCAGCGACGGCCGAATTTTTTTCTGCCGCTTCCAGCGCCAGCGGATGCTCAGCGGCTACGGCCATGTAGCTCACGCCCATCAGGGTGTCCGGACGAGTGGTGTAAACTGTCAGTGTCTCGTCGCGATCCTGCAGGGTAAAGGTCAGCTCAGCACCTTCGGACTTGCCGATCCAGTTCCGCTGCATAGTTTTGACCTGCTCCGGCCAGTCTTCAAGACGGTCCAGATCACTCAGCAGTTCCTCGGCATAGTCGGTGATGCGGATAAACCACTGTGGAATTTTCTTCTGTTCAACCAGCGCACCTGAGCGCCAGCCTCGACCATCAACCACCTGCTCGTTGGCCAGAACAGTCTGATCCACCGGATCCCAGTTAACGGTGGCCATTTTCTTATAAACCAGGCCTTTCTCGTACAGCCGGGCGAAGAACCACTGTTCCCAGCGATAGTAATCCGGGCGGCAGGTCGCCAGCTCGCGTTCCCAGTCATAGCCAAAGCCCAGCTGCTTCAGCTGGTTTTTCATGTATTCGATGTTCGAGTAGGTCCAGCGGGCCGGAGCGGAGCGGTTGGCGACGGCTGCGTTTTCCGCTGGCAGGCCAAACGCATCCCAGCCCATCGGCTGCATGACGTTTTTGCCTTGCATCCGCTGATAACGGGAGACCACGTCACCAATCGTATAATTGCGTACGTGCCCCATATGCAGTTTTCCGCTGGGATAGGGGAACATCGACAGACAATAGTATTTAGGTTTGTCCGGATCTTCCGTTACGCTGAATGTACGGTTGGATTCCCAGAATTCGCGGGCAGTCTGCTCGACAGTCTGGGGACGGTATTGATCTTCCATTTCGGCCATTACTGAGTGAACCCTGTTGTTTTGCGGGAAGTCGCTGGAGGCCGGACATTCTAACGCACCAGCGCGACGCAAGGTAGACGGCCGTCCGGTGTGAGCCGATACCATGAACTTATGAGCTATGGACGGTTGAACGAAGGTTGTGAAACAGGCGTATAGACAATAACGAGAGCCCTGCAGTTCGGGCCTTACCGGCAGGAGAAGTCCATGAGCGCAAGAGAGCACCACCTTTCACCCAGAGCTCAAGTCATCTATCACCAGATGATGCAGCGTGTCAGCGAGCAGTTAGGCAAGGATGACTCCGTCACCAGCGCCCGGCTCGATCAGGAGATTCAGGACGCGCTGAATGGTCAGCGCACGCCAGACGGCCTGACCGAGGAGGAACTGACCCTGCTCGGACGGTATATGAAAGACGATCTGGAGTATCTGCTCTATGAGCGCAAGGATTCGCTCGGGGAGTTGCGGGAGTGGTTGCAACTGGACATGAGCCTGCTAGAGCACGAACTTGCCGATAAATTGCTGTCAGTAGCGGATCAGACCCGAATCGATAATCTTGAGCTGCTGCAGAAGCTCGAGAACGAGGACGCCGGTTATTTTCTGGTAGGCGAGCTTGCGACAGAGGGGACGCTACGCTGCGCCAGTTGCGGACATATGGTGTGCCTGACCGAGCCCACTACGGTTGAACCCTGTACCGCCTGCCAGTCCCATTACTTCCAGCGGGTAACCCGTCTGCCCGATGAGTCCTGAGCGTCACCCACCTGAACATAGGTGACGCTACAATCGGCGGCCTCAGGCCCTTGGCACCAGCTGCTGTTGCTTGGGTTTGGGAATGATTCTGGCCCGGAAAAAGACCACTAGGATGATGCTTAGCGTGATTACTGGCCATGAGCCAGCCTGCATAAAGGGTGTCGCCCCAGTGGCGGGATAGACTTCGCCTCTTAACACTCCCGGTTCGAAGCGAGGGATGCTGGTATCGATCTGGCCGTGGTTGTCGATGATGGCCGTGAGGCCATTGTTGGTGCCACGCACCATGTACCGCCCCGTTTCCAGTGCCCGCATCCGCGCGATTTCCATGTGCTGCAGCGGTCCGATTGAATTACCAAACCAGCCATCGTTACTGATCGTCAGCAGCAGATCCGTGTTGTGGGCATTGAACGCGACAAACTGCGGATAGGCTATTTCATAACAGATAAACGGCATGATGCGCAGGCCATCCGCCACTAGTGGGCTTTGAGGGCTGCCGCCGGGCGTGAAGCTGGACATCGGGAGATCGAAAAAGCCGATCATACCCCGCAGCAACTGCTGCAAAGGGACATATTCCCCGAAAGGCACCAGCTTCTGTTTGTGATAGATGCCGTTGCCATTGCCCATCGCCATAATGCTGTTGTGGAAGGTAAAGTCTTCTATTTCAGTGCTATAACCGAACCAGGGGATGCCAGTGATCAGGGCGGACTGCTCGCCCAGGCGAGCCGTGATACGTTCGAAAACCGGACCAGCCTGGGTATGCGGAATAGGGATGGCGGTTTCCGGCCAGAGAATAAGATCGGCGTCCCAGTAGGGGCCGGTGAGGTCGATATAGGAGTCGATCTGATGGCGGAGGAATTCGGGGTCCCACTTGATCATTTGTGGAATGTTGCCCTGCACCGCCACGACCTTGAGCGGCTCCTTGCCAATGGTCGTCCAGCTGATCGAATTAAGCGCCAGAGGCCCGAGCAGCCACGGGAGTAGAGCTGCAAAACCCAGCCCGCTGGCAACTAGCCATTGGCGCTTGGCGAACCAGGGCAGCGAGGCATAGAGGGCCGTGGTGGTGGCAAGGATCAGAAAGCTGACGCCATGGACACCTCCGATAGGCGCCCAGCCCGCGAGGGGGCCGTCTACCTGGGCTGTACCGAGATAAAGCCAGGGAAAGCCCGTCAGCACCCATCCACGGACCCAGTCGCCCAGAATCCAGACGCCGGGAAAAATAACCAGTCGTCGCCATCGCTCGGTCTTGGCGAGCTTTCCCCAGGCCCAGAACATCAGCGCCGGAAACAGTGCCAGGAAGGCTGCGAAAGCCGCCGTCATCAGAACCGCCAGGAACGCGGACGTATTGCCGTATTCGCTGATGCTGACATAGATCCAGGAAGCCCCGGATCCAAACAGGCCCAGACCGAAAAACCAGCCGGCCCGGAATAGCCCCCTGGGGTCGAGCTTCAGGCAGGTCATCAGTACCAGCGCAATAGAAATCGGCGCCAGCCACCAGACGTTATAGGGGGAAAAGGTCAGGGTCTGAAGACAGCCTGCGAGGACCAGTAAGAGCCGACCCATCCACGGTCGGCTCTGGAAGAAGGTTTCAGTCCGACTCAACTCGGCTCACCTGGAGAAGTCGAATAACGCGGTTGTCGGCATTGGCGATGGTGAACTGCAATCCACCAAACGTCACTGTTTCGCCGCGACGGGGCAGGTGACCGAATTCCTTGAGCACAACGCCGCCGATGGTGTCGAATTCTTCTTCGTCCAGACTGGTGTCGAATGCTTCATTGAAATCATCGATCGGTGTGACGGCCTTGACGGCGAAGGTGCCATCGCCGCGCGACTTGATGTGGGTTTCCTCGTCGAAATCGTGTTCGTCCTCGATTTCGCCAACGATTTGCTCCAGCACGTCCTCAATGGTGATCAGACCAGCAATGCCTCCGTATTCATCCACCACGATGGCCATATGATTACGGGTTTCCTTGAATTCCTTCAACAGCTGGTTCAGCCGTTTGCTTTCAGGAATAAAGGTCGCCGGACGGAGGATTTCGCGGACTCGCTGCCAGGTAATCTCACCGTTCAGTGCAAGCGGCAGGAGATCTTTGGCCAACAGGATGCCGATGACATCATCCTGGCTATCGCCCAATACAGGGAAGCGGCTATGGGCCGAGTGGATTATCTCGTTCAGGAAAACCTTAGGTTCCTGAGAGACTTTGACGGTAACCATCTGCGAACGCGGGATCATGATCTCATCGACGCGCATGTCGGTGACCTGCATGGCGCCTTCGATGATGCTCATGGCATCCGTATCGATGATGTCTTCCTGCTCTGCGTCCCGCAGAATTTCCAGCACGTCCTCAACGGACTCCGGCCCGCTGGAAAAGGCCTGTGATATTTTATCCAGCCAGGACTTGTTGCCCTGACTGCGACTCGACTGATCGTCGCTCATGAGTCCTTATCCGTTTCCTCTGTTTCATACGGATCACTGAAGCCAAAACTGGCCAGAATCCGCGTCTCCAATGCTTCCATCACTTCCGCTTCGTCATCAGCGATGTGATCGTAGCCCTGCAAATGCAGCATGCCGTGAATCACCATGTGTGCCCAGTGGGCCTGCACTGTCTTACCCTGATCGTGCGCTTCGCGCTCGACGACCGGTGCGCAGATCACAAGATCACCGGCCAATGCCATCGTTATACCCGGCGGCACCTCAAATGGAAAGGAAAGCACGTTGGTCGGCTTCCTTTTGCCGCGGTACTGGGCGTTCAGTTTCTCGCTTTCCCGCGCATCGACGACGCGCAGGGTAACTTCACTGTCTTCCTCACCCTGCCAGGCGGCATTCGCCCAGCCCTCGAGATCCTGCAGATCCGGCAGGCCATCCCAGTCCACCGCTCTCTGGTAGTCGATGGTCACGTGTCCGGTGGTCATCAGCCCGGACTGCCATCTTCGCCAAAACGGTCGTAGGCCTCGACGATCCGTTGGACCAGTGGATGGCGCACCACATCTTTGGCCTCAAAGCGGGTAAATCCGATCCCCGGCACGTTATCAAGCACCGCTGAGGCGTGAACAAGGCCCGATTGCTGCCCCTTGGGCAGATCCACCTGAGTTGAGTCACCGGTGATAACGGCGGTGGACCCGAAGCCTATCCGGGTCAGGAACATTTTCATCTGCTCTCGCGTTGTGTTCTGACTTTCGTCGAGAATGATGAAGGCATTATTAAGCGTTCGGCCGCGCATGAAGGCCAGAGGTGCGATTTCGATAACGCTCTTCTCGATCAGGCGGGTGACCTGTTCAAAACCGAGCATTTCGTACAGCGCATCGTAAAGGGGGCGCAGATACGGATCGACTTTCTGAGCCAGATCACCTGGCAGAAAGCCCAGCTTCTCCCCGGCCTCCACAGCAGGCCGCACTAGCAGAATTCGTTTAACCTGCTCATCTTTGAGTGCTTCTACCGCACAGGCCACCGCCAGCCAGGTTTTACCTGTGCCCGCAGGACCAATACCGAAATTGATGTCGTGATTACGAATACTGTGGACATAGCGCTGCTGGTTCTCGCCGCGCGGCTTGGCCTTCAGCTTAGGCGTTGTGATGACGACGTTGCCGCCATCAAACACCGTATCGTCGGGCAGGCGCTCAAAGCCGGACTCGCGGATAAACAGGTGTACGGTTTCCGGTGAAAGGTCATCGGCTGCGCCTGTCTCGCGATAGAGATGCCGAACCACTTCGGCAGCGGCGTGGGCTCGCTCCTCTGGCCCTTCTACCCGAAAATGGTGTCCGCGCCGTCCTATCCGCACATCCATGCGTCGTTCGATCTGCTTCAGATGTTCGTCGAACTGTCCACAGACCGTTGCCAGCCTGCGGGTGTCGGCCGGTGTGAGGTCAAATTCTCTGGCGGTGGTATTGGTCAATCTTGCCTCTCTATGGAGTGAGCGCCAGCGGGCGCAATTCGGCGTTCACTGGCGCTTGAATGTTGTGAACGAACCGTCTTCAGTGAAGCAGGTCGTCCACTGGCACACCTCTGAGGGAATTGGGGAGTGCATCGACGATTTCAACGTCTATGAAGTGGCCAACCACATCCGGATCGTCATGGCGGAAGTTCACGATACGGTTGTTTTCGGTGCGGCCTGAAAATTCTCCAGGATCCTTTTTCGACAGGCCCGTCACCAGAATCCGCTGGGTGGTGCCCACCATGCGCCGGCTGATTGCCATGGCCTGCTGAATAATCCGTTGTTGCAGGATCTGAAGGCGCTGTTTTTTGATCTCCATCGGCGTTTCATCCGGTAGATCGGACGCCGGAGTGCCGGGGCGGGCACTGTAGATGAAGCTGAACGACACATCGAAACCGATATCGTTGATCAGCTTCATGGTGTCCTCGAAGTCCCGTTCCGTTTCGCCTGGGAAACCGATGATGAAGTCTGACGAGAAGCTGATGTCCGGCCGGATTTTGCGGAGTCGGCGCAACTTGGACTTGTACTCCAGAGCTGTATGTCCGCGCTTCATGGCCGCCAGAATGCGGTCCGAACCGCTCTGGACAGGCAAATGGAGATGGCTGACCAGTTCCGGCACTTCGGCATAGACATCAATCAGCGCGTCGGTGAATTCCACCGGATGAGAGGTGGTGTAACGAATGCGGTCAATGCCTTCAAGCGTCGCAATCAGGGTGATCAGCTCGGCCAGGTCCATGATGTCGCCGTCATGGGTTTCGCCACGATAGGTGTTGACGTTCTGGCCCAGCAGGTTGACCTCGCGAACGCCTTGCTGGGCAAGGTGGGCAATCTCTGCGATAACGTCGTCGACCGGACGGCTGACCTCCTCACCGCGGGTATAAGGGACCACACAGAAGGTGCAGTATTTACTGCAGCCTTCCATGATCGATACGAAAGCGCTTGGGCCGTCGGCACCAGGCGCAGGCAGATTGTCGAATTTCTCGATTTCCGGGAAGCTGACATCCACGACGCCGACGCCGCCCTTGGCGCGGACTTCAGTGATCATGTCTGGCAGTCGGTGCAGAGTCTGGGGGCCGAACACCATATCGACGTAGGGTGCGCGATCCATGATCGCCTGGCCTTCCTGGCTGGCGACACAGCCACCAACGCCAATGATCAGATCCGGCTTGGCATTTTTGAGGGATTTCCAGCGCCCCAGTTGATGGAACACCTTCTCCTGTGCTTTTTCACGAATGGAGCAGGTATTCAATAGCAGGATGTCCGCTTCTTCCGCAGAATCAGTGACTTCGACCGCTTCACCCGACTTGAGCAGATCCGCCATGCGCGCGGAATCATACTCGTTCATCTGGCAACCGTGGGTCTTGATGTAAAGCTTTTTGGCCATGGAATCCGTCGATATTGTTCAGAATGGTTCTTCCCGCTGGGGAGAAGGACTAAGTCAGATCGGAAAGGGCCGGCATTATACCGATCTGATCAATCTTCAACCAGTGGCGGCGATGCGACTGCTGTCGCAGTAATCCCTTACCCGTCTGCCCCCCAGGACTCCCGGATACTTAATGACAGAGCGCCCCGGTTGCTCGCAGTCACGAAGCGCCGGAGTAGACACACGCTCGTGTTACACTGCCGCGCTTTTGGAAGTGAAAGAAGTCCGCCAATGACTCCCGCTCGTCTTGCCCGTATCAAACAGACCCTCGATCGCCGCCAGCCCGATCTTTCCGTGGTGACCGATCAGGTCCACAAACCCCGCAATCTTTCGGCCATTCTGCGCTCCTGCGACGCCTTCGGCATCAGTGACATGCATGCGGTATGGCCCCGGGACGGATTTCGTGCGTTCCGCAAGACCACGGGGGGAAGCTATCCCTGGGTGACGATGCATACTCATCCGAATCTGAGTGAGGCGTTCAGCAGCCTCAGGAATCAGAATTTCCGTCTCTATGCCGCCCAGTTTTCGGAGCGGGCAGTGGATTTCCGCGACGTGGATTACACCAAACCCTGCGCCATCATCATGGGGAACGAGGTAGATGGAGTGAGTCCTGAGGGTGCGGAGGATGCAGACGAGCACATTGTCATCCCGATGATGGGGATGGTCGAGTCACTGAATGTGTCAGCCGCCTGCGCAATCATTCTGACGGAGGCCCAGCGCCAGCGACAGATCGCGGGCATGTACGACCAGCGGCGCTTGCCGGACGAACAATATGAGCGGCTTTTCTTCCGGTGGTGTCAGCCGACCGTCAAACGCTACTGCGATGATCGCAAACTGCCTTACCCTCCCATCGACCTGGAAACTGGCGAACTCATCGATGGGGTGGGTTGGATGGAATCCGTGCGGCGTATGCGACACCCGGACTACTCCTCGTCGCGACCCTCCAGATAGCGCTGCAACTGCTCCCGCAGAGCTCGGGGAATGCGGGTAATGGTGAGGGCGTCCTGATCCTTGTCGTAATAAATCGCCTGGTTCATCAGGTCGGATGAGAACGACAGGCTCAGACCGCCGCCAGAACCGGCCAGCCTGACCAGCTTCTTGACCTTCCGGTGGTCCGGATGCAGGACGGTCTGAGGATTAAGGGCCTGTTTTTCTTCAGCGAACTGGCGAAAACGCTCGGGTTTGTCTTCATCCAGATAGCCAGAGAGCGCTTCCATTGGCACCGGCTCGCCCATGGCGTGCTGGTCGCGGCAGAACTCGTATGCCCGGTGACGAATTTTTCCCGCTTCCTCGGCATTCGCCGTTTCACGGGCAAAGGCTTCAACCGCGTCCATGAACGTCAGCGTTTCTTTTTCAACGTCGATCTGATTGGTGAAGCCGCATAACTTCACAAACAGGTCGCCAGCCTCACCGGTTCCACGGGCCTGCACCAGGGTGAGGTAGTTGTCAGTGCCGGTGGAGATATCGCCCGCGTCGTTCAGCCAATCGTCCAGCTCGACCCTCAACGCGAGATTAAGGCGTGAGGTGCTGATGATGTCGGTCGCGTCCAGAGCCTGGTCACCGTCAAATCGAAGGGCGCTGTCTGTCTCGATGACCAGCAGGTAGAAGACCGTTGTGTCGGCCAAATGCTCATGGACCAGCATCAAGTGTCCCTGAGTCTCTTCCTGAGCACTTTCCAGCAGGTGTCGCCAGTGCTCGAGCACCTTGTCGCTGAAGCTGGCAAACGTCTGACGATCCTGAAGATAGTCCTTGAGCCATGCGGCCAAGGGATGCTCTCCAAAATCCTCTGAGAAGCGGCCGTATTTCTTGCCTGGCTTGGTGTTGAAGAGTCGCTTGAGCTGCTGGTGCAGCCCGGCGTAATCTCCGCCGGGTTCCGTCAGCACCGGGCCGGGCCGGAGGCGAGGAGCCTGGCCGGCCTGGATCTGGCTGAAGAATCCGGTTCTGAGTTGCTGTATGGCCAAGATCAGTTCCGCTGCGTTTTCGCAAACGCCTGCAGCAGAGTATTCACCGCTGCTGGAATAGCGCTTTCATCATCGGCAGAAGCCGCAAGGTCGGCCTCGTCGTCTGAAAGCTGGCTGACGACAGCGATCAGACCATGACGGGTCAGCAGACGGGCCGTCTGTGCGAGTGCTTCTCCGTGTAAACCTGCTTCCGGACCCACCACCACGGCCGTTTTGCCCTGATCGAACAGCGCACGTTCAACGGCCAGCGCAAGCTGATTTCCAGCCGAGCCGCTGACGGCGATAGCGACGGGCTTCTGGACCAGACGACGGCTGCGCTCGTCAGCGGATACCGGCTCAAGATTGTCGCTGCTGCCGCCGGCTTCAACGATCATGCCCGCTCCAATGGTTACATTGGTGAGACGATCAATAATGATGAAGCTGCCGGTCGAATGGTTGATGCCATAGGGGTCGAAAGCGATTGGCTGGTTGAGCGTAAACTCACACAGACCAATTTCGTTGAGCTGCAACTGGTCCAGTTCACCGCTCTTTTCCAGCGTGTTGACGTCGGTGCGGTGATGAATCCGTCGCACGCTGCCTGATGTAGACGTAGTGCCAAGCTTGAAATTGTAAAGCCGGCCGGTCTCAAGTGGCGAATCGATCATCCAGACCACCTGAGCCTTGAAACGATTGCCGACTTCAGGCTCATCGCCCGGCTTGACGATCATATCGCCACGGCTGATGTCGATTTCGTCCGTCAGGGTCAGCGTCACCGCCTGGTCGACGTAAGCCTCGTCCTGGGCGCCTTCGAAAGTGATGATTTCCTTGACCTTGCTGGTCCGGCGGGAGGGCAGGGCCATGATGTTATCACCCGGGCGGATAACGCCGGAGGCGATGGTGCCGCAGAAGCCACGGAAATTAAGATTCGGACGGTTTACGTACTGGACCGGGAAGCGGAAGCTGCTCAGGTTTTTGTCACGTGCTACCGCAACCGTCTCAAGGATTTCCATGAGCGGCTGGCCCTTGAACCAAGGGGTATTCTCACTACGATTCACCACGTTGTCGCCTTCCAGAGCCGACATGGGTACGAAGTGGATGTCCTTGAGATTCAGGCGTTCGGCGAACTTCAGATAGTCCGCTTTGATTTCCTCGAAGCGGGCTTCGCTGTAGTCCATCAGATCCATTTTGTTGACGGCTACCACAATGTGCTCAATGCCCAGCAAAGAGGCGATGAACGAATGGCGGCGGGTCTGGGTCAGCACGCCATGGCGGGCGTCGATCATCAGGATTGCCAGTTGCGCGGTCGAAGCGCCGGTCGCCATGTTACGGGTGTACTGCTCATGGCCCGGGGTATCGGCAATGATGAACTTGCGCTTGTCGGTGGAGAAGTAGCGGTAGGCGACATCGATGGTGATGCCCTGTTCGCGCTCAGCCTGCAAGCCGTCGACCAGCAACGCCAGATCCAGCTTCTCGCCAGTCGTGCCCATCTTGGCGCTGTCCGTTTTGAGGCTCGCCATATGATCTTCATAGATCATTTTGGTGTCGTGGAGCAGGCGACCAATCAGCGTGCTCTTGCCATCATCCACGCTGCCACAGGTGAGCAGGCGCAGCAGTTCTTTGTTCTCATGCTGCTTGAGATACGCCTGAATGTCTTCGGCGATAAGATCAGACTGGTGTGACATCTTAGAAGTAACCTTCGCGCTTTTTCTGTTCCATGGAGCCGGAGGAGTCGTGATCAATGACCCGCCCCTGGCGCTCAGAGCTGGTGGCCAGCAGCATTTCCTGAATGATTTCCGGCAAGGTATCGGCTTCGGATTCAATGGCGCCGGTCAGCGGATAACAGCCGAGTGTCCGGAATCGGACAGATTTCATTTCCGGCACTTCGCCATCGCGCAGCGGCATACGATCGTCATCGACCATAATGAGCGTGCCGTCGCGTTCTACCACGGGTCTTTTCGCTGCGTAATAGAGCGGAACGATCTCGATATTTTCGAGGTAGATGTACTGCCAGATATCCAGCTCGGTCCAGTTGGAGAGCGGGAAAACCCGGATGCTCTCTCCTTTGTTCACCTTGCCGTTGTAGAGATTCCACAGCTCAGGGCGCTGGTTCTTGGGGTCCCAGCGGTGATGCTGATCACGGAATGAGTAGACCCGCTCTTTCGCACGAGACTTTTCTTCGTCGCGGCGAGCGCCACCAAAGGCCGCATCAAACTTGTATTTGTCCAGAGCCTGCTTGAGCGACTGGGTCTTCATGATATCCGTGTGCTTGGCGCTGCCATGGGTAAACGGACCAACGCCCTGCTGAACACCTTCTTCGTTGATGTGGACGATCAGATCCAGACCGTATCGACGCACGGTCTCATCCCGGAATTTGATCATGTCCTTGAATTTCCAGGTGGTATCCACGTGCATCAAGGGGAAGGGCGGTACACCTGGGTGGAAGGCCTTGCGGGCAAGATGCAGCATGACTGCAGAATCTTTGCCGATGGAATAAAGCATGACCGGGTTATCGAATTCGGCGGCCACCTCACGAATGATGTGAATGCTTTCGGCTTCCAACTGTTTGAGATGCGTAAGGTTGTAAGTCGTCATGATCGTCTGCTTCTGGGCTTGCGGGTCGCAAATGGGATCATGGAAAACGCGGGCAACTCCAGGACGCTTTCCAGAGAACGCGCAATCATACCAGACCGAACTGATGGTGGGCAGGGGAAGGCAGGGGGCGCTTCAAAGGGTATGGGGTGAGGGGTTGATTCGGGGTTCAGCGATGCCGGTCAGGGTTGTTGCAACCACCCGAAAATTTCTAGCGGGTTCCGAGCCGGGAGCTGACGTACTGCTCAAGATACAGATAGCCGTTGCCGCCTACTTTTGCGAACTGCAGGCCGACCCGAAAGCGGTCACGGGCGACTCTGCGAACGTGAATAATCTCAGCACGCGCCAGTATGGCGGTTGGTTGGCTGCGAAACAGCGGCAGAGAGAACTCGAGATCGATTTCGATGCTGTCGCCTGGGGCCGCACTGTGACGGGAGGGCAGGACCTTGGTAAGGCAGGCCATATCACATTCTATCTGCATCCCGGCTCGCGACACGTTGAGCGCCTGGGTTTCAAAGACCTCGCCATTTGTGGTCGATAATACTGCAGACAGCTCAACCGGCACCCGCTGTTGGCTCCGGAGATTGGGGCCGGCACTGCGAGGCTTCACGGTTGTAGACTGGCTTTCCTGCAAGGTGAAGGATTCAGCTGGCTGCGACACGGCAAAGGGTCCTCTTGTAGTGGCGATAAACGGCAACTACTCGTATGAGAAAGCCTAGACAGCCTTCCAGTAGCGATCAATGTTAAAAGTGCAGCAATTTTGTATCCGTCGATTGCCCGTATCGCTTGTTTATCCGATGTCGAACGCAGAAAAATCGATTAATTTTTGTCCTGATCTTCCCTGAGCGGTAGAATGCCGCGCCTTACCCTGACGACTGGCTCAGGGCGAAGACCTGTCCTCGATATGGATTCCTCTGTCATGACCGATACTAAAGCGCCTGTTCAGGGCAACGGCAAAGTAGGTTTTATCAGCTTGGGTTGTCCCAAAGCTCTGGTTGATTCCGAGCGGATACTGACTCAACTGCGGATGGACGGCTACGAAGTAGTGCCGACCTACAATGATGCGGATGTGGTGGTGGTCAATACCTGCGGATTCATTGACGCCGCCAAGCAGGAATCGCTGGACGCCATCGGTGAGGCGATCAGTGAAAACGGCCGTGTGATTGTGACGGGCTGTATGGGCGTTGAGGCTGAGCGTATCCGTGAGACTCATCCGGGCGTATTGGCTGTTTCTGGACCGCATGCCTACGAGGAGGTCGTCGGTGCCGTGCATCAATATGTTCCGCCGGTTCGCCAGCACGATCCGTTTGTGGATCTGGTGCCACCGCAGGGTGTGCGTCTGACGCCCAGGCATTTTGCCTATCTGAAGATCTCCGAAGGGTGTAACCATCGATGCACCTTCTGCATCATTCCTTCCATGCGTGGCGATCTGGTCAGTCGTCCCGTAGGCGATGTCATGGACGAAGCCAAACGGCTCGTCGATGCCGGCGTTCAGGAGCTGCTTGTCATTTCCCAGGACACCAGCGCCTACGGCGTTGATGTGAAATATCGCACCGGTTTCTGGCAGGGACGACCGCTTAAAACCAAGATGCAGTCGCTGTGCGAGGCCCTGGGTGAGTTAGGCGTTTGGGTCCGGTTGCATTATGTCTATCCCTATCCTCACGTGGACGACATTATTCCGCTGATGGCGGAAGGCAAGATCCTGCCTTATCTGGATATTCCCTTCCAGCATGCTAGCCCTAAAGTACTCAAAGCCATGAAGCGTCCGGCTCACGACAGCAAAACGCTTGAGCGAATCCGCAAGTGGCGGGAAATCTGTCCGGAGCTGACCATTCGCTCGACATTTATCGTCGGGTTTCCGGGCGAAACTGAAGAGGATTTCCAGTATCTGCTGGATTGGCTGGACGAGGCGCAGCTCGACCGGGTCGGCGCATTTACCTACAGCCCGGTCGAGGGCGCGCGGGCCAATGATATCGAAGGCGCCGTGCCGGAAGAGGTGAAGGAAGAGCGGCTCGAGCGTTTCATGGCCCATCAGGCAAAGATCAGTGCCGCCCGCCTGCAGCGCAAAATCGGACAGACGATTGACGTGCTGATTGACGAAGTCGATGAGGAAGGCGCTATTGGCCGCAGCAAGGCGGATGCGCCAGAAATTGACGGGATGGTCTACCTGAACGGTGAGAGCAGTCTTGCGCCGGGACAGGTGGTGCGAGCCATGGTCACCGAGGCCGACGAGCACGATCTCTGGGCTGACCTCGTAGAGTGACAACCTCGTAGAGTGATATCGTTGCTGCCAGCCTTCTCCTGAAGGAGCAGGGTTGGCAGCGCCACAGACAGCGGCCTAGCCTTCGAGTTTCCGCTTGAGAATTTCAGTAAACAGCTTGGGATTGCCTTGGCCTTTGGAGGCCTTCATCAGCGGCCCCATGAAACCTCCCATCAGTTTTTTGCGCTTCTTGTCGTCGGCTTCCTGATACTGCTGGATCTGCTCAGGCATCCCGGCCAGCACTTCATCCACCATGGCCTCCAGGGCACTGGTATCTGAAACCTGCTTCAGTCCACGGGCTTCGATGACTTCGTCCGCACTTCGGCCTTCACCAGTCCAGAGCGCCTCAAACACTTTTTTGGCACCGGCGGATGACACGGTGTTGTCTCCAATCCGCAGGACCAGCTCGCCAAGCTGCTCGCCGGTGATGGGTGCCTCGGCTACGGCTTTGTCCTCTGCGTTCAGGCGGGCGCTAAACTCGCCCAGCACCCAGTTGGCCGCGAGCTTGGCGTCTGCGCCGGTAGCGACCGCTTTCTCAAATAACTGGCTTAAAGGGCCACTGGCGCTGAGCTGATCAGCATCATAATCGTTCAGGCCGTACTGCGCCTGGAAGCGCTCTTTGCGCTGCTGCGGCAGTTCCGGCATGTTGCTGCGGATGCGGTCAATAAAATGATCATCGATCACGACCGGTAACAGATCCGGGCAGGGGAAGTAGCGATAGTCGTTGGCTTCTTCCTTGCTCCGCATGGAACGGGATTGCTGGGTCTCGCCGTCATACAGACGGGTTTCCTGCACGATGCTGCCGCCATCCTCCAGCACATCCATTTGCCGTTCGACTTCCAGGGCAATGGCCTGCTCCATGAAGCGGAAAGAGTTGAGGTTCTTGGTTTCAGTGCGGGTGCCGAGCGTGTCGCTGCCTTTGGGCTTGAGCGAGATATTGACGTCAAACCGCATGTTGCCCTGCGACATGTCGCCATGGCAGATGCCCAGCGAGGTCACCAGGCTATGCAGTGAACGGGCGAACGCCACGGCTTCTTCGGCGCTGGTCATGTCGGGCTCTGTCACGACTTCGATCAGAGGCGTGCCGGCACGGTTGAGATCGATTCCGGACATGCCGTGATAGTCCTCATGCAGGGATTTTCCCGCGTCTTCTTCGAGATGAGCGTGATGGATTCTCACCCGCTTGGTTCGACCTTCAGACAGCGTCAGATCAACGTAGCCCGGGCCAACAATGGGCTGCTCAAGCTGGGTGGTCTGGTAGCCCTTGGGCAGATCCGGATAGAAATAGTTTTTGCGCTCGAAAAACGAGCGTTTGCCAATTTCAGCATTGATCGCGAGGCCGAACATCACGGCGTATTCGAACGCCTTGGCATTAGGCACAGGCAAGGTGCCCGGCATGGCCAGGTCAATGGCGCTGGCCTGGGTGTTGGCGTCGGCACCGGTCGCTGTGCTGGTGCCGGAAAAAATCTTGGTGTCGGTGGCGAGCTGAACGTGAACCTCAAGCCCGATCACAATATCCCACTGCATGCTCTGATCTCCGCAGACGGCGGCATCCTGTTTGGCTGGAGCCGCCGGACCGTGATGTCTATAAAAAGGCGAAGTGCGTTTACCGGTCCTCAGTCAGGACGGCGAGTGTGCCAGTCGGTGGCCTGCTGGAATTGATGTCCCACATTCAGCAGCTGCGCTTCTCCGAAAGGGCGGCCAATGACCTGAAGCCCCACCGGCAGCCCGTCGATCAGGCCGGCCGGGATAGACAGGGCCGGTATGCCGGCGAGGTTCACGGCTACGGTGAACACATCTTCCAGGTACATGGTCACCGGGTCAGCATTCTTTTCACCCCTTGGGAAGGCCACCGAAGGCGTCACTGGGCTCATCAGCACATCCACGTCTGCCAGCGCGTCGATAAAGTCCTGACGCACCAGCCGGCGTACCTGCTGGGCTTTGCGGTAGTAGGCATCGTAATAGCCTGCAGACAGAGAATAGGTGCCAATCATGATCCGCCGTTTCACTTCGGCGCCGAAGCCCTCAGCTCGGGTGCGCGTGTACAGGTCCATCAGATCTTTCGGCGCGTCACAGCGATAGCCATAGCGAACGCCATCGAATCGCGACAGGTTTGCGGAGGCTTCCGCAGGAGCGATCACGTAGTAGGCGGCTATGGCCAGGTCGGTGTGGGGAAGGCTGACTTCTTTTACCTTGGCGCCCATCGCCTCGAACTGACGGATCGCCTCTCTTACGGTTTCAGCCATCCGTGGATCGACCGCGTCAGTGAAGTATTCTCTGGGCAGTCCGATTTTCAGGCCGCTGAGCGACTGATCCAGCCCGTGGGTGTAATCCGGCACCTCCAGCTTCATGGAGGTCGAATCCTGTGGGTCATGCCCTGCCATCAGGTTTAGCATCAGCGCACAATCCTCCGCAGTGCGGGCCATCGGGCCGCCCTGATCAAGGCTGGAGGCGTAAGCGATCATTCCGTAACGGGACACTCTGCCGTAGGTGGGCTTGAGGCCAGTGATGCCGCACAGTGCCGCAGGCTGGCGGATAGAGCCGCCGGTGTCGGTGCCTGTCGCGGCGGGCACCAGTCCTGCCGCCACCGCTGCCGCAGAACCGCCGGAAGAACCCCCCGGAACGCGCTTGTGGTCCCACGGATTACTGGTAGCGCCGAAGAAACTGGATTCGGATGAAGAGCCCATGGCGAACTCGTCCATGTTGGTCTTGCCAAGACACAGACTTCCGGCCTCGCGGAATTTACGGGCCACGGTGGAATCGTAAGGTGGGACGAAATTCTCCAGCATTTTCGAGCCCGCCGTCGTGCGCTGGCCTTCAGTGCAGAAGATGTCCTTGTGGGCAATAGGAATACCAGTCCAGAAGCTCGCATCGCCGCTTTTGCGACGTGTGTCAGCGGCTTTAGCCTGCTGCAGCGCAGCTTCTTCGTCGGTCACTGTAATAAAGCTTTTGAGGCTTTGGTCCTGGCTGCGGATCTGGCCCAGTAGCTCGCGGGTGAGTTCCTCGCTGCTGAAATCGCCCTGCGAAAGCGCCTTGCCCATTTGGGCGATGGTCATATCTTTCATTCTGCCAGTCTCACTCAATTACGCGGGGCACAAGGTACAGCCCGTCTTCGGTCGCTGGTGCGATCTTCTGGAAGTCAGCGCGCCGATCTTTTTCCGTCACCTCGTCGCTGCGCAGAATCTGAACCGCATCATGGGGGTTGGCCATGGGCTCAACATCGATTGTGTCGGCTTTCTGCAACTTGTCCACGAGATCCAGAATCCGGCCCAGATCCTGCTCGAGTCCCGCTTTCTGGTCTTCAGTGATTTTAATGCGGGCCAGCAGGGCCACTTTTGCGATATCTTCGGAGGATATTGTCACTTCATACTCTCCCAGCGACGGCAACGGTCATTTACCGGGAACGTTTCGGAATTGTCTCCGGCGTCCGGTCACAGGGCCGGTATGGTAGCAGATAACCGCTTTCGGGACAGGGGCCTGGCGGGGGTCAGCCTTGCCTGTGCTGGGGGGCACTGCTAAAGTTGCGACAACTTTTCCGCAACCTCACTTCTCAGGTTGATTTTCATCCATGCTGATTAAAAAAATCCGGGGCCTGTTCTCCAGTGATCTTTCCATCGATCTGGGCACTGCGAACACCCTGATTTATGTCCGCGATCGCGGCATCGTCCTCAACGAGCCTTCCGTAGTTGCCATTCGAGTCACCAACGCCCAGAAAACAGTGGCTGCGGTGGGCATGGAAGCCAAGCGTATGCTGGGACGGACGCCGGGGAACATCACGGCCATACGTCCTCTGAAAGACGGTGTCATCGCCGACTTTATTGTCACTGAAAAAATGCTCCAGCACTTTATCCACAAAGTGCACGAGAACAGCTTCATTACACCAAGCCCGCGCGTGCTGGTTTGTGTGCCGAGCAAATCGACTCAGGTTGAGCAGAAAGCGATTCGTGAGTCGGCTCTCGGCGCCGGGGCGCGCGAAGTTCATCTGCTGTTTGAGCCCATGGCGGCGGCGATCGGCGCAGGTCTGCCGGTTGAGGAGGCCAGCGGGTCGATGATTGTCGATATCGGCGGTGGTACCACCGAGATCGCGATTATCTCGCTCAATGGCATTGTTTACGCGGAATCAGTCCGGGTCGGTGGTGACAAATTCGACGAAGCGATCGTTACCTATGTTCGCCGCAACTACGGCAGCCTGATCGGCGATACAACCGCAGAGCGCATCAAGCACGAAATCGGCTGCGCTTACGAAGGCGTCGAAGTTCGTGAAATTGATGTGCGTGGACGCAACCTGGCCGAGGGTGTGCCGAGGGCGTTCACTCTGAACAGCCAAGAGATTCTCGAGGCACTGCAGGAGTCCCTGGCCCAGATTGTCCAGGCCGTGAAAAGCGCGCTTGAGCAGTCACCCCCTGAGCTGGCCTCTGACATTGCCGAGCGCGGCATTGTGCTCACCGGCGGTGGTGCGCTGCTGCGGGGCCTGGACAAACTCATCAGCGACGAGACCGGCCTGCCGGTGATTGTTGCCGACGATCCTCTGACCTGCGTGGCCCGCGGTGGCGGCAAGGCTCTGGAATGGATTGATCGAGCCGGCATCGGAATGTTCTCGCAGGAGGGCTGAGGTGACTCAGCTCCGGCAGGCCGTCTGCCGAGCCGGTTTCTGCCGACGGTCCGGTCGTCGATGCTCAGGGATGTGGACCCCGTTCCCAAACGCTCTCTCGCGGCGGAGGGTGGACCATTAAAACCATCTTCGCCAGTGGCCGCCTGCCGCTGTTACGTCTGCTTCTGATCTTTGCCCTGTCTATCGGTCTGATCGTTCTCGATGCACGTCTGCACAGAGCTGAGCAGATTCGCAGCACTCTGAGCACGGCACTCGCCCCCATTCTCTGGTTGGGTAATCTTCCCCAGCAGTTTTCTGATCGTCTATCGGGTACTTTCGCAACCCGCGACGACCTGCTGTCTCGCAATGAAGCCTTGCACGAACGGCTGCTGGTTCTTGAACGGCGGGCTATGAAATACGCCTCGCTGGCGACCGAAAACTCCCGTCTGCGCGAACTTTTGAACGGTTCGTCGATGCTGGATGACCGCGTCGTTATTGCCGACGTTGTGGGGGTGACGCCGGACCCCTTCTCCCATGAAATCGTGCTCAACAAAGGGCGTCGAGACCGGGTTTCCGTTGGTCAGGCAGTCCTGGATGCTCATGGTTTGATGGGGCAGGTGATTCAGGTCGGGGCTCTGACGTCACGCATCATGCTGATCTCCGATAGCAGTCACGCCGTGCCGGTAGAAGTTAACCGAAGTGGTCTTCGAGCCGTGCTGCTGGGCACAGGCAAGAACCGGTCGCTTGAGCTGGTCCATGTTCCGGATACCGCAGATGTACGAGAAGGCGACCTGTTGGTCAGTTCCGGCCTCGGCGGCCGCTTTCCGAAGGGCTATCCCGTCGCCACGGTGACGCGAATCGAGCGCGATCCTGGCGAGCCGTTCGTCACGATCGATGCGAGCCCGCTGGCGCAGCTGAATCAGAGCAATCTGGTGCTGATCGTTTTTCCGGGAGAGAACCCGAGAAATGCCATCTCCGAGGACATGGAGCCGATGCAGTCCAGTGAAGAGACGCCCGCACCCGCACCCGAAAGAACAACCCAGGGAGATGCGCGCTGATGGTCTCTTACGTCAGTTATCCGGTCCTCGCGCTGTCACTGATCGCATCACTGGTGCTGAGTGTGAGCTTTTTCCCTCTGGATTGGGCCAGCTATCGGCCTGAGTGGATGGGCCTGATCGTTGTTTATTGGGTGCTTCGGGCACCCAATCAGTTCGGCGTCATTATGGCGTGGATGCTCGGGCTACTGCTGGATGTGCTGGAGTCTGCGCCGCTGGGTGTCAATGCTCTGGCTCTGGCTGTGGTTGCCTTTCTGGTGCTGTCCATTGAACAGCGGCTGCGCCTGTTTCCTGTCTACCAGCAGTGCGGCATGATCTTTTTTGTTATTGGTATCAATCAGATGCTGGTGCAGTTTCTCCGCCAGCTACTGGGTATGGACTATACCGGGTTCAGCTACCTCTGGCCGGCGTTGACCAGCGCCCTGGTCTGGCCGGTGCTGAGTCTACTGATGGATATCTGTAACCGACGTCTGGGATAGTGCCTTTCGAAGATCCTCTGGGGATCGGGTTATGATCCGTAAGACCCAGCATCAACCCGTATCAGCTCATATCAACTCGCATCGCCCTAAACTATCCCTACTATCGCAAATCTGTTTGCCGCCTGACCTGAGGAATCCACTGTGACACTAGTCCTCGCCTCTGCCTCACCGCGACGCGCGGAACTGCTGCGTCAAATTGGCGTCCAATTCCTGTGCTTACCGGTCGATATCGACGAAACTGTTCGTGTAGCTGAGTCTGCCAGAGACTATGTTCTCCGACTCGCGCAGGAGAAAGCCCAAGCCGGTTTTGCCCGGCATGGCGATCCTTCGGTCTGGTCGCTGGGCTCAGATACCACCGTCACTCTGGGCGGGGAGATACTGGGTAAGCCACTGGATCACGATGACGCCGTGGCCATGCTGCATCGCCTGTCCGGTCAGCACCATCAGGTGATGACGGCCGTGGCGCTGGTGGGGGCAGACGGATGTCGTTCAGCGGTTGTTGTCACAGACGTCACGTTTCGCCCTCTCACACATGACCAGATCGAAGCTTATTGCGTCACCGGCGAACCCATGGATAAAGCCGGCGGTTATGGTATCCAGGGTATGGGCGGCGTGTTTGTTGAATCGATTCACGGCAGTTACAGTTCAGTGGTTGGATTACCGCTGGCTGAAACCGCACAACTGCTGGCTGAAGCCGGTTTAGCACCCTGGCACAACTGGCCAGATCACCGAAACAATAGCACCGAAGCAAGAGCACCGAAGTATGAGTGAAGAGCTGCTGATCAACGTTACCCCGGTGGAAACTCGGGTGGCGCTGGTTGAAAACGGCATGCTGCAGGAAGCCTACGTTGAGCGCACCAGCCGAAAAGGCATCGTCGGTAACGTCTATCGGGGCAAGGTGGTACGCGTGCTGCCGGGTATGGAGGCGGCGTTTGTCGACATTGGTCTGGAGCGGGCGGCCTTCATTCACGCTTCCGATGTTCACAACGGCCCCGTGCCCGAGGATACGGTTTCAGACACGCCCAGAACGGTGCCCGATATTCGCTCCCTGTTAAGAGAAGGGCAGGCGATTGTTGTTCAGGTGACTAAAGATCCCATTGGCACCAAGGGCGCCCGGCTGACCACCCAGCTTTCGATACCGTCGCGGTTCATGGTCTGTATGCCGGAAGTTGCCCACATTGGCATATCTCAGAGAATTGAGGGTGAAGAGGAGCGTGCGCGTTTAAAGGCGATTGTTGAGCAAACGCTGGAAGAGCATCTGGAGATCGAGGGAGGATTCATCGTCCGCACCGCCGCTGAGGGTGCCAGCGCTCAGGATCTGGTGGACGATATGCTTTATCTTCAGAAACTCAGCCAGTCCATCGCCAATCGATCCAGCAAAGTCCCGGTACCTGGCATCATCTATCAGGATCTGCCTCTGTATCTGCGCACAATCCGGGACCTTGTCCGTCCACAGACGGAGAAGATAAGGATTGATTCCCGCGAAAGTTATCAGCGTGTGCTGGAGTTTGTTCAGGATTTTGTCGTGGAGTGCGCAGACAAAGTCGAGTATTACCCGGGGGAGCGGCCGCTGTTCGACCTTTACAGCGTCGAAGATGAAATTCAGCGGGCGCTGCATCGCAAGGTCCAGCTCAAGTCTGGTGGGTACGTGATCATCGATCAGACCGAGGCCATGACGACCATCGACATCAATACCGGCGCGTTCGTGGGTCATCGCAATCTGGAAGAGACCATATTTAAAACGAACCTCGAGGCTTGTCGGGCCATCGGTCGGCAGCTTCGTTTGCGCAATCTCGGTGGCATTATCATCATCGATTTCATCGACATGGCCGACCCGGAGCACCAGAGACAGGTGCATCGGATGCTTGAAAAAATGCTTGAGCGCGATCACGCAAAAACCAAAATCACCGGTGTTTCAGAGCTTGGGTTAGTTGAAATGACCCGTAAGCGCACCACCGAAAGTCTGGGGCAGGTTCTGTGCGAGCCCTGTCCCGTTTGCGATGGACGAGGCTTCCTGAAAACCGGCGAAACCGTCTGCTATGAGATATTTCGTGAGATTCTCAGAGTGAACCGTGCCTACGAGGCTGAAAGTTACCTGGTGATGGCCTCCCAGCAGGTTGTGGACCGTCTGCTGGATGAGGAGTCTGACAACGTAGCTGACCTTGAATCGTTTATTGGCAAATCTATCCGCTTCCAGGTGGAGCCTTTTTATAGCCAGGAACAGTACGACGTGGTGCTACTCTGAACGTGAGTCAATAGAGCCCTATGGAAGCTAACCCTACGCCGCATGGAAGCCGGTATTTGACCCGTTTCGGAAGGATCGCCCTCTGGTGTCTGCCACGGCTTCTCCTGGCGATACTGGTTCTGGTGGCGTTTCTGGCCGTCTCCGGCAGGGTTGCTCTGTACTATCTGCAGAAAAATCCGGATTGGTTTCAGGCCAAACTCAGTGACGAACTGGGTGTAGAGATCCGGTTTGAACAGCTACGCACGGACTGGGCGGGGCTGGATCCGATCGTCGAATTTCATGGCCTCAGTTTCCGTCCGCCTTCTGGCACTGCTGCCATACCTCTGGATTTTGCCAGCGTCCAACTCGATGCCTTTTCCTCGATACTCAATGCCCGCCTGATTTTTCGAGAGCTTCTAGCCGATCAGCTCGATCTGACCCTTGTTCGCAATGAACAGGGCCAACTGGTACTTTCGGGCTTTGAACTCGCCGTTAACGACGAAGCGCCGGAGGTCGTTGCCCCGTCGCAGATCAGCAGTGGCATCCGGCAATGGATTGATCGTCTGGGTGAATGGTCCTCGGACCCACGCGCCCAGCTGACCCGGTTTACAGTGACGCTCGATCTGGATGAAAGCGAACCAACCCGCATCGAAGTGCCCCAACTGAACATGATTTATGAGCGGGGCACTCTGCATGCTTCCGGGCGCGCCTTCCAGGTCGGCACGTCTCGCCAGTTGGCTAATTTCCGGCTTGAGGGACAGCACTTCTTCCGAGGGGGTTTTGACGGGCAGCTTTATCTGGGCGTCGATTCCGGCCGCCTGTTCGATGCCATTCTCAGAGAATTTAACTGGCAGCATCTGGCGGTAAATGCGGCAGACGTGGGAGGCCGGGCCTGGCTGACGTTTGGTGAAGGTAAGCTGACGCGAGTCAATGCGCGCCTCAGAACGCCGTTGCTGGAGCTCAAAGCCTCTGGCCAGTCTTTGCCGCCCATCGAGGATCTTTCGCTGAATCTGGGCTGGCAATCGGGCGCTGATCGGGTCAAAAGCGGTCCGACCGTTGGAGAAGATCAGTGGATTATCAAAGATCTGTCCTGGCGATTCGACGGCGAAACCGTGGGCCCGATCAATCTTGCTATCTGGGAAAACGAGCTCGGATCGGACCCAGTCAAGACGCTGAGGCGCGCGGTGGAATACGGGGGCGGACAGACTGCGGGTGAGATGCTCCCTGCGACATTATCTGACTCTGAATCGGTTTATTCTGACTCTGCCTCCGAAAGCACGATCGTAGCCTTGGACGACGAAACCCCCACGGACGAAAAGACCGGGATCGGCGAATCCGCTGAAGCCAATGCTGAAACGGCCGAAGCACAACCCGCAGCCGAAAGCGGCGAAGCCCCGGAACCGACGGAACAGATGGAACCGACGGAACAGATGGAACCGACGGAACCGCTGGAATCGACAGAGCCGACGGAATCGCTGGCCGTTGCAGACAGCCCGGATGAACGCTCCTCGCCCGCAGCCCCCGATTCCGACACAGCCAACGTCGGCGCCGTGAATGAGCCCCGGTTTGAGCGGCATTTCTGGGTGGATCAGTTTCCCCTCCAGCCCATCCTCAATTTGATGCATCGACTTGAGTTGATTACCGGCTTCCCCGGTCGGGCAATCGATCGTTATCGCCCCAGAGGAACGCTGCGCCAGGTGAATCTGGTGATGGGACCGGATTCGGACATTTTCCGACTGGCTGCTGCGCTCGATGATCTGAGCATTGAGGCCTTTGATGGTGCTCCGGCCATGTCCGGTCTGGACGGTCAGGTTTGGGTGGACCAACACGGCGGACAGATACTGTCGAATTCCGATCAGGTCGTCTGGGGCTTCCCGCAGCTCTTTACCGACCTCTGGAACGTGCGTGATCTCAAAGGGCAGGTCGCTTTTATATTCGATGGGCCCATCCTTCGCGTTTTTGGCGATTCACTGACAATGACGACGGAGACTGGCGGACGTGCCGTCGGTGCGTTTGATCTGCGATTGAATGAGCCCGGACCGGACTGGCTCGGAATGAAAGTGTCGGTCACTGGCGGTGACGCTGAAATGATTGGCAAATTTGTGCCCGATAAGGCGGTAGATCCTGAGCTTTACCGCTGGCTGACTGAGTCCATTCGTGAGGCCAAGGTCACTAATGGCGTTTACTACGGGCATGGACTGGTCAGTCATTCGGATCGCGGTGGCAGCTTTCGTTCAAGCATGCTGTTTGACTTCGAAGATGCAACGGTGCGCTTCGATCCGGCCTGGCCGCAAATGAGCCAAGCGGCGGGGCGGGTCAAGGTCAGTCATCAGGAAGTGGACGTCCAACTGGGCAGTGGCCGTATCGGCGGTCTGGATCTGCAACCGACGACGGTTGGTTTTATTCCGGGTGAATCTGACGGAACCATCACGGTCGCTACCTCCGCCTCAGGCACGGCCAGTAACCTCGGTTTCTGGCTCCAGAACACGCCGCTTGGTACCTACGCTGGCAAGGCAGGGGACGTGCTGACCGCCGAAGGCCGGTTTGACCTGGGCCTGGGGCTTAGAATTCCGCTAGCTGAAGATGCTGAAACCCAGATTGATCTGACCGTCGAACCCAAAGGCGCCTCCGTAGCCTATCCCGATCTGGGGCTGGAGTGGCGCAAGATTTCCGGCAAGCTGCATTACCGCACCCAGCATGGCTTCTCCAGGGACGCGCTTTACGGGCGCTTTAAAGGGCAGCCGGTGACCGTTCGTTTTCGGCGTCTCAGTGGTCCCACCGAGGGTATTTCCATTCAGCAGGTCGGGAAAACGGATCTCGCCTCTTTGGCGGATGCCTGGCAACTGCCGCCTGCCGAACAGTTTGGTCTGGCCGGAACGCTGGATTATGACGGTGTGCTGTCTTTGCCCGAGGGCGCGCCGCCATCGCTGGCTGGCACTGTTGATCTTACCGGTGTAGAGGTCGCCTGGCCGGAACCCCTGGCAAAGCACGTCGGTGCTCCATCCAGACTGGTAGCAAACCTCAAGTGGTCCGAAGGGGAAGATGTCACCGTTGAAGGCTTCTGGGATGACACGCTTGCCTATAGCGCGCTGCTTAAAGACGGCGTATTCAGCGAAGGCCATGTTCAGTTGGGCGCTCGAGAAACCCGGTTGATGGACGAGCCTGGGCTGGTAATCACCGGACCTGTCAAACGACTGTCGGTGGAAGACTGGTCCGAAAACATTGCTCGTCGGCTTGAAAGCGACGCTACTGGGAGCTCTGTGGTGGCTACCGAGACGTCAGTAGCCCAGGGGGCGGACGCCTCCGCGGATGGTGAGGCGCCGGTGTCTCAGACTCCGGAAGCGACAGAGCCGTCGAACGTTGCGACTGAATCGCCAGTCATCTGGGAGTGGTTGACCCGTCTCAGCCTCGATGTGAAAGAGCTGCTCATCGGCCCTCAGACAATATCAGAGATCAACCTGAACCTTAATCCTGGCCCTCAGGGTTGGTGGCTCGATGCGACCTCAGAAGCTGTGAAAGGTCGAATATTCGTGCCCGCGGAAAGTCAGAAATATGTCTCCGCTGAATTTGAGAGACTTCATCTGGCTGCGGATAGAAATAATGACGATATCGAGGCGAGCCTTCCGTTCAATCTGGACGAACGCACTGAAAGTTTCCGTGAGCTTGAGGTTGCCCAGTGGCCGCCCGTGGAGGCGAGCATCCAGAGCCTAAAGCTCGGAGAGCGCGATCTTGGCACCTGGAAGTTTCTGATGGAGCCGGAGGACAATGCCGTCCGCGTTCGAGACATTAGCGGCCAGCTGAATACACTGTCCTTTACAGGCGATCTGTTCGTTGGAATCGAAGACCAATCGCTCATAACCCGGGTTAGCGGTGATCTCAGGGGAGCGAATGTCGCGGATATCGGCCCTTTGATTGGAAGCCAGGTGCCTCTGGAGAGCAAGAAAAGCCAGATAGCAGGTACCCTGGTTTGGCCCGGTCGTCCGGATGATTTCGCTGCGGCGAGCCTGTCGGGCGATCTGACACTGAGGCTGGACGACGGTGTCATTCTCCAGCAAAACAACTCGGCGCAGTTGTTCCGGGTTTTCAATGTCCTGAACACCGATACTCTCTGGCGGCGGTTACAACTGGACTTCTCGGATCTTTACGAAGCGGGAGTAGCGTTCGACGCCATTTCCGGCAAGGCGGCGCTTGAAGAGGGCATCCTGACTCTCAAGCCTGAACTGCAGGTGGTCGGTCCATCGGGCGCAATGAAGCTTTCCGGATCGTCCAATCTTGATCTTGAGACGCTCGACATGACGCTGGTGGTGGTACTGCCACTGATCAAAAATTCACCGCTGGCGGCCGTCCTGATGGGTGCTAGCGCGCCTATCGGGGGCGCTCTTTTCGTCCTCGATAAAGTGCTCGGCGACCCGTTGAGCAAACTGACAAGTGCCACGTATAGTGTCCAAGGCACCTGGGATGAACCCGAGGTGAAGCTCGACAGTATTTTTGACACCAGTGACTGACACCAGTGACTGACACCAGTGACTGGCACCAGCGATTGAAAACGTTGACCAGAGTGTTGGCGGTTCCCCCTAACGTCTTTGAGAAACGTCTTTCCGCCAACCAGTCTCACCCAACCAGAGGCAAGCCCCTATGAGTGGACGCAAAGTAGCAGCGATTCAGATGGTCAGTGGACCGGATTGCGACGCCAATCTGCAGGAGGCTGGCCGGTTAATGGCCGAAGCCGCTGAGGCCGGGGCGGCAACTGTAGTGCTGCCAGAGAACTTTGCTGTCTTCAGTACCTCCCAGATGCCTGCTGTGGGGCGGAAAGAAACTTCCGGGGAAGGTCACATTCAGGCTTTTCTGAAATCCAAGGCGCGCGAATTGGGACTCTGGATCGTGGGAGGCTCAATTCCATTGGCTCATCGACCCAACGGCCAGGAAATTCCTGATCGGGTCCGAGCGACCTGTCTTGTGATCGACGATAAAGGCAACGAGGCCGCCCGTTACGACAAGATTCATCTGTTCGATGCTGCGGTTGAAGATGAACACGGCCGTTACGTCGAATCCGATACTTTTGAACCTGGCCACGACCTGATAACCGTTGAAACGCCTGCAGGAGTGCTGGGCCTCGCCATCTGTTACGACCTGCGCTTTCCCGAGCTTTTCCGGGGCCTGCGTGCCGCAGGAGCAGACTGGACCGTGCTGCCCAGCGCCTTCACATGGAATACGGGCAACGCCCATTGGCACCCGCTGATTCGGGCACGAGCCATCGAGAACCAGATGTGGATGGTTGCCGCAGGGCAGGGAGGTTGGAACACCAAGAGCCGCCGAACCTACGGCCATTCAATGATCGTTGATCCGTGGGGCAGGGTCGTTACCGAGCGTGAAGAGGAGGGTGCCGGCTGGGTGGCGGCAGAACTTGATCCTGACGTCACGGACAGCGTGCGAGAGCGCATGCCGGTCTGGTCGCACCGCAAAATGTGAGCGGCTAGCGCCGCCTCGCAGGTCTCAGGCCTGTTCCTGCTCGTCGATCTTTTCGCGGATAAAGCGAAAGAGCTTTCGGGCCTGGCCTGTGTTCTTGGCAGAGCTTACTTCGCGGCGGGCATTGCGCACCAGATTGCGCAGATGCTGGACCTCAACGCCCGGAAACTGTTCAAGAAATTCCGTAAGCGCATCGTTACCTTCGTCCGTGAGCAGGCGCTCACGCCAACGCTCCGCCAGATGCAGCCGGCGGGTGTGCTCTTCGCTACCTGAGTCGAAGGCCGCCAGCGTCTTCATAATGCTTTCCAGCTCATCTTCCTGACGCATCACCTTGCCGACGTACTGCAGATGACGCCGCCGCGCTTCATGCTGGGTAATACGGCGTGACTCCACGACCGCTGCGCGCAGTCGATCACTGATCGGCAGCGTCGTCAGTTGCTCGTCACTAAGGTTCAGTATCTGCTGCCCCACATCCTGAAGGGCTTTCATTTCCCGCTTGATCTGGGATTTGCTTTTTTCATCTGGATCAAACGGGAGGTCGTTGTCGTTCATGATGTCGCGTTGTCGTCAATTAACGTCGGAAGTGGAGATGCTGCATGGCAGCGAAAGCACGAATGATGAAGAGATTTAGCGGACGGCGCAAACTCGGAGAGCCTCCGATCACCCCCGAATTCTTTCAGTGCTCGCCACGTGAGGCTGTTAGAGGTTCGCTAGCCATAAAAGATCGTCGCCAGGCCCAAAAATGCCATGAAGCCGACACAGTCGGTGACCGTGGTCAAAATAACGCTACCGGCGAGGGCCGGGTCGATGTTCACTTTTTTGAGGAACATGGGGAGCAGCGTTCCCACCATCGCGGCGGAGACCAGATTGATGACCAGGGCCGCAGCGATGATCGCGCCAATGAGTATGTCCTGAAACCAGATTACGGCTGCAACAGCGACCACCAGAGCCCACAGCAGACCGTTGAGTGCGCCAACTATGAATTCACGATTAAGCAGCCATTTCAGATTCGCACCAGTAATCTGACCGACCGCCATACCGCGGATGACCAGGGTAAGGGTCTGGCTTCCGGCAATGCCTCCCATGCTGGCGACAATGGGCATCAGCACCGCCAACGCGACAACTTTTGAAATGGTCTCTTCGAACAGGCCGATAACGGCGGAGGCCATGAGCGCGGTCACCAGATTGATCCCCAGCCAGACCGCGCGACGTCGCGAGGTTTTCATCACCGGAGCAAAGGTGTCTTCATCCTCATCCAGACCGGCCATGCTCATCAGGGAGTGATCGGCGTCCTCACGGATAACATCCACCACGTCATCGATGGTAATCCGGCCCAACAAGCGACCAGCTTCGCCTACCACGGGAGCGGAGATGAGGTCGTAACGCTCGAACAGGTTAGCCACCTGAGTGTCCGACATGGACACCGGTATTGGATCGATGTCGGTGTCCATGACTTCCCGCACGGTAGACGCGGGATTGGATACCAGCATTTTGGTGATCGGCAGCATGCCGATGAACTCATCGCGCCGATTTACCACAATCAGACTGTCAGTCATCGGTGGCAGACTGCGGTGGCGGCGGAGGTAACGCAGTACAACGTCGATACTGATGTCGGGCCGCACCGTGATGGTGTCGGTATTCATCAGACCGCCGGCAGTATCTTCCGGATAAGCCAGAACTTCTTCTACCCGCTGACGATCCTGGTCGTCCATGGTATCCAGAACTTCCTGGATGACCGTGTCGGGTAATTGCTGCAGAAGGTCAGCGAGATCGTCTGACTCAAAATCGCCAATGACGTCTGCCAGTTCCTGAGCATTGAGCTGGCTCAGGAAGTAGGCCCGGATGTCATCGTTCAGATACTGAAGGACTTCACCCTCCAGATCCTTGTCGACGAGATTCCAGAGCAGAGCACGTTGACGGGGCGGTGAGGACTCCAGCAGGTGGGCGATATCGCTGGGGCTGAGTCCACCGTTGAGAATCCGGGCTACCTGTTTCAGGGAGCCGCTTTCGAGCGCCTCTTCAAGCGAACGAAGGCGCTGCCGGACCTGGCTGTTTTCGAGAATTTCTGCCATCGAACCCTGATACCTGCGTGAAAGCCTGTCCCTGAGTCACACGGCCTAAGGCCGGCGAAGCGTCGCTTGTGACACCATTGCCCGGCTGGAGAGATGGTGATGCGTAGGAGAGCAAAATATGCTTGCCAGTGCCACAGCGTACCGAATTCCCGGCAAAAGAAAATAATGGAAATCCGGGGTGTTATTGCCTCGACCCGCAGGCCGATTTGTCCCTGTTTCAGACGGCGATGATCAACACCGTATCAGGGACCAAAACACAAGAAGTATAGCGGACTTACGGGGCTCTGGTTAACCGGAATCTGAGGTTAACCGCAATCTGGAGTCTGGCTCACTCCAGGTGGGGCAGGATCGCAGGATAAGTAAAATCGAAGGATCAGTAGAATAAAAGGTTAGGCGGAATCGACGATCAGACTGATTCAGCTCGGGGCGATTATTCGCCTTCGCCGAAATAGTCGCCAATGAGAGTTTTAAGCGCATCGATGGCTTGCAGCTCGTCGTGCCCGTCAGCAATCAGTTCAACTTCGGTGCCTTGGCCAGCGGCCAGCATCATGACCGGCAAAATGCTTTTGGCATCGACCGCTCGGCCATCACGGCAAATCTGTACAGTGCTCTGATATTCTGAAGCCGTGGCCACCAGTTTGGCTGCCGCTCGAGCGTGCAGGCCGAGCTTGTTGATGATAACGGTTCTATCTCGAATCATTGCTGCTCAGTTATCCGCCGGATTCAGGTGATGCATTTCAGAGTGACGAATCTGCACGTTCTTGTACTGGCTCGCGAAGTGTTGACGCAACTGATCGCAGATGTAGACCGAGCGGTGCTGACCTCCGGTGCACCCCACCGATATCGTCATATAGTTCCGATTGCCCATGGCAAAGCGAGGCAGCCAGCTTTCCAGATAACGGATAATGTCCGTGAGCATTTCCAGTGTCAGTGGCTCGCTCTCAAGAAACTCGGCGACTTCCTGATCCAGGCCTGTTTTCGCGCGAAGCGGAGGGTGCCAGTAGGGATTGGGGAGGCAGCGGACATCAAAGACGTAATCCGAATCGACAGGAACGCCATGCTTGTAGCCAAAGGATTGAAACAGCAGGGCCAACTCCTGGTCCTTGCGGCCCGCCACCCGTTGGCGAACCATATCTCTGAGCTCGTACATCGACAGGCCAGTGGTGTCGATATAAAGGTCTGCAAGGCGGGACAGAGGTTCCAGCAGGGTCTGTTCGTGCCGAATCGCTTCGGGCAAGGATACGGTGTCGCTACTCAAGGGATGCTTGCGGCGCGTCGCATGAAACCGCTGCAACAGATTTTGATCCGTCGCATCCGTAAACAGGATTTCCGGTCGAACACCGGCAGCCACAAGCTTGCTGTGAATCGACTCAAAGTCCGCCAGTTGTCTCGATAGATTACGGGCATCAATGCTGACAGCAATCCTCCCTGGAGAGGCTTCCGAGTCCTCGGAAAGGGCGTTCTGAATGAGAGGGAAGAGTAGGCCCATGGGAAGATTGTCGATACAGTAAAACCCGAGATCCTCAAGCACATGCAGCGCTGTACTTTTGCCTGAGCCTGAGCGACCACTGACAACGATGAATTTCATGGCGTCTTCCCGGATAGTTCGTTCAGTCAATTAGCTGGATCAACGGCGGCTCAAAGGCCAAGTGACATGGTCTTCCCAGGCGTTGAGTTCCGGCTAGCGCGACGCTGAGCGGATCATTCTCTGGTAGAGCGTGTCGCTGTCTGGAGACTCCCGTAGCCATTCGCAGAAGTCCTGATCGTTAAAAGTTTCGGCCAGTTGACTCAGCAACTCAAGATGCTCGCCGGTGGCTTCCTTCGGAACGATGAGCGTAAACAGCAGATCGACAGGTTGATTGTCGATGGCATCAAAGCTGATTCCCTCATCCAGCGTCAGCATCACACCGATGACGCGATCGCTTCCTTCCAGTCGGCAGTGGGGTATGGCGATACCCTGTCCGATGCCGGTGCTGCCCAGACGCTCACGACCGACGAGATTGTTGAATATCTGACCCTCGTCCAGTCCTGGGATTTGGGCTGCAACCTTTTCGGCAATAAGTTCGAGGATCCGTTTTTTGCTGGAGCCGGTCACTTTGCAGAATGTCAGCTCTGGCGACAGGATCGAATCAATGGAAATTGAGGACTCAGGCATGGGCGGGATCATATCCGTTTCGAAGACGGGGCCACATCCGTAGCCCCGTTTAGTCATAACGACTATTTTGCTGGTGCGCTTGTCGCGTTAACCGCGGGCAGCAGCACCATGGGAGCGGGCAACCTGCTTCTCTTTGTGCTTGAGAATCTGACGGTCGAGCTTGTCGACCAGCGAATCGATAGCAGCGTACATATCATCTTCCTCGGCCTTGGCATGCACTTCGCCACCGATGATATGCAGAGTCGCTTCAGCCATGTGACGGACTTTTTCCACGCCCAGAGTCACCTGGCAGTTACTGATGTGATCAAAATGACGCTCAAGCTTGGACAGCTTCTCGTTGACGTAATCCTTCAGGGCAGGTGTAAGTTCGACATGATGGCCTGAAATGTTGAGCTGCATGACTGCTTCTCCTGTTGTCGAGAAACCGGCGTAATGCCTGCCGGCGGGAATCCGGCCCAGGGCCGGGAGACATCGAACTGTCCAGCTTAACCGCTCCCTCAGCACGCTGTGGTTAAAGCGAGGCCGAGGAGCTTGCTGTTCTTCTCGTTGGCGGTCCAGCCCGTTCAAGCCGGGCTTTCTGACGCTGCCTGCGTTAAATCCGTCGGCTCATGGGTTGGGCCGATCAAACCAGACGCTTACGTTCATTTGAGGGCGGAATCTGCATGGCCTCGCGGTATTTGGCCACTGTGCGCCGAGCCACCTGTATACCCTGATCACCCAGCATGGCTGCAATTTTGCTGTCGCTCAATGGTTTTTTAGGTGTTTCTGCAGCCACCAGCTTTTTGATCATTGCCCGAATAGCGGTGGAGGAGCACTCGCCGCCTTCATTGGTACTGACATGACTGGAGAAAAAGTATTTCAGTTCAAAAATACCGCGAGGGGTATGCATGTACTTCTGCGTGGTTACCCTCGAGATAGTGGACTCATGCATTTCTACCGCTTGGGCGATGTCAGAAAGGATCAGCGGCTTCATGGCTTCTTCGCCATGATCCAGGAAGCCCTGCTGATGCTCGACGATCCGGGTTGCTACTTTCAGAAGCGTTTCGTTGCGGCTCTGCAGGCTCTTGATGAACCATTTGGCCTCCTGCAGCTGATCCCGGAGATAGACGTTGTCCGCGCTGGAGTCGGCCCGCCGAATGAGCGATGCGTAGCTTGAATTGACCCGGATACGCGGAGCGATTTCCGGGTTGAGTTCGACTCGCCATCTTCCGGCAGTTTTGCGGACGATCACGTCTGGAATGACGTAATCCGGCTCGGAACGATCCATGATGTCGCCCGGGCGGGGATTGAGCGTGGTGATCAGCGCCAGCACGTCACGAAGCTCATCTTCCTTGAGACGGCTACGGCGAAGCAGTTGGGCGTAATCCCGGCTGCCAAGCAATGAAAGATAATGCGTGACCACCAGCTTGGCCTGGGCCCGCCAGGGGGTGTCGGTTGGCAGATGCTCGAGCTGTATGAGGAGGCATTCCTGCAGATCGCGTGCAAACACGCCCGACGGATCAAAGTGCTGAAGCCGATGTAGTACCGCTTCCACCTCGTCCAGCTCAACCGGATCTTCGTCGTCAGGATCTTCCAGGCCGCTATGAATCTCTTCGACGGACGACTGCAGATAGCCGTAGTCGTCAACCGCGTCCAGCAACGAGTGGGCAATTGCCCGATCACGATCAGAGAGGGGCGTCAGATTCAGCTGCCAGCTCAGGTGATCCTGCAGGGTTTCAGTCGCAGAGTTGCGGGTTTCAAAATCAACGTCCCCTTCGTCGTCGCTGCGTGCTGCTCCGGCGGGTGCCGACTGGTAGATATCGTCCCAGGCTGTATCGACAGGGAGGTCTTCAGGAATGTCTTTGCTCTCGGACCACTCGGCTTCCTGCGAGCCCCATTCCAGTTCGTCTGAACTGTTGTCGTTATCGTTGGCGCTTTCCCGTTCAGCGGCCAGACGATCAGAGGCTTCTGTCGATTCTGAGGAGTCGTCATCGGCGTGCTCACTGCGATCACTCGAATCCTCGTCTTCAGAGGTTTCCAGCATGGGGTTGGAGTCCAGCGCCTGCTGGATTTCCTGCTGCAGGTCCAGAGTCGAAAGCTGCAGAAGGCGGATAGCCTGCTGCAGCTGGGGGGTCATGGTCAGGCTCTGGCCCAGCTTCAGCTGGAGAGAGGTTTTCATGACCATAAAGATAGCCCGGAATCTTTCGTCATCAATGACCTTTTGCGACGATTTACGCGTTTCTGATGGCGGTTTTGATCATTAAAAGACCAAAAAAGCGTATCAAGTTAAAAGCTTATCGTTCATTAGCAAGTTCTTTGCCGATTTATCGGCAGTTCCTAACCTGAACAATAATCACCCTCGAGCTAGCCTTCAAGTGCCGGATGCCGGGTTCATCCTCAAAGGCGGAACTCATTTCCAAGATAGACGGCTTTAACCTTTTCGTTGGTCAGAATCTCTTGTGCCGTGCCATCGGCGATGATATGCCCGGACCCGACGATGTAGGCCCGCTCGCAGATATCCAGGGTTTCCCGAACATTATGGTCCGTTATCAGTACACCGATCCCTTTGTCTCTGAGATGGCGAATAATCTGCTTGATGTCGCTGACGGAGATGGGATCTACCCCGGCAAAGGGTTCGTCCAGAAGGATGAACGAGGGCTCCATGGCCAGCGCCCGCGCGATTTCTACTCGCCTGCGCTCACCGCCAGACAGAGCCATACCCAGGCTGTCGGCGATGTGTTCGATGTGGAATTCCTGCAGCAGCTGAGCCAGCTTGTCCTGGCGGGCCGACTTGCTCAGCTCCCGCCTGGTCTCGAGGATCGCCATGATGTTATTGCGCACCGTGAGCTTGCGGAATACGGAGGCTTCCTGAGGCAGATAACCAATACCCTCTCGGGCGCGACCGTGCATGGGCAGGGGAGTGATGTCACGGTCATCAAGGGTGATTCGGCCCTGATCCGACTGAACCAGTCCGACAATCATGTAGAAACAGGTGGTTTTTCCGGCGCCGTTTGGTCCTAGGAGGCCTACGATCTGCCGGCTCTGAATTTCCAGCGACACATCGATCACGACCTGTCGTTTTTTATAGCTCTTGGCCAGATTGCTCGCTCTGAGTACCGCCACGGCGCGTCCTGCTCAAAAAGTTTGGGGTGCTTGAAGAATTAACGCGGCAACGCCGCTCATTCACCGCCGCCAGATTTACGTCTTGGCTGTATGATCATCTCAACCCTTCCGCCCGCTTGTTCGCTGGCCTGGGATTGATCGCCGGAGCCAGAGGCCGTGACGATACGGGCTTGCGTATCGTAGACAATTCTCTGACCGCTAAAGCGATCCCCGGCCTGCTCAATGACCGCATCCTCGGTCAGCTCAAGTTCGCCGGAACTTGCTGAGTAACGAATTTCACGGGCCCAGGCGTCGGTCTCGGCGGAAGGCTGGCCGCTGTCACGATTCGCTGCGGGCTGAGTATAGTGTGCCGGTTGACCAAAAGCTTCCATACGTTCCAGTTCGCCGTTATCCCGGAACAGGACCACCTTGTCGGCCTCGAGGCGGGTTTTGCCCTGGGTCACCACGACATCGCCGGTATAGGTGGCGATCCCCTTGAGATCATCAAGGCGGGCCTTGTCAGCGACAACGCGAATGGGTTCGTCGGAGTCGAGATTGAATGCTCCTGCGAGCGGTGCGAAAACCGTCGCGAGCATTGAAAGGAGCAGTGCCCCGAGCAGCGTGCCCCGGTGGCTGGCGGAGTTCTTCAAGACGTTAGCGTTTTGGTTCATAGATTCCCTCGACATCCGAATTCAGCTCCACCACCCGGCTGTCCATCCAGGCTTTGAACCCGGTGGTGTGGATCACGCTGACCTGATCGGTCATCGTTGCCGGTGCATCCGTGAAGGCGATGCGCTGGCGATTGTCGACGTTCAGGCGCGAGGTTTCCAGCGTAGCCTGCCCGCCATTGGCCAGCGGTCGAATAGCTACCACATCGCCCTCCAGCTCAATCAGTTCTTTTTCCAGGTGATAGGTTCCCTGATTGGCCTCAATCTGCCATGCATTATCCAGCGATTGATCGGCGTCGGTTGGCTTGCCAGTGAGACGTGCGCGAGGGAATTCGAGCACTGCCAGATCACGATCCTGGAACTGCTCGACCCGTGGGCTCGTTAATTGGGAGGCAGGTTGCCCGTTTTCATCAAACGAGCGGAATCGGGCATCTGTGAGAAAACTGGTGGGTTGGCCGGACTCCAGAGGATTGCCCGTTTCAGAGTTGTTCTGGCTGCTGTCGTCGGAGCGCCACAGCATCCAGAGCAGCAGTAATAAAGCCAATAGCGCCAAGGGCAGACCCAGCCGGGATGAGCGGAATTCTTCGAAGCTGAAACGTGCCATCAGCGCTGCTCTTTCAAGCGATAGCTTTCAAGGGCGGCGGTCAGATCTCCGCGGGCTTCCAGGATGAGATCGGTCAGTTCCCGAACCGCTCCGTGCCCGCCGGCCGTCTGCGTGCACAGATCGGCATGCGCACGAACGTACCAGTGAGCATTGGGTACGGTGACACCCAGGGCTGCGTACTCAATGGCAGCCAGATCCGGGAGGTCATCTCCCATATAGGCAACCTCATCGACCTCCAAACCCAGCTCCGATACCAGCGACTTCAACGCCACGAGTTTGTCTTCCCGCCCTTGAATTAGGTGGGTGATCCCCAGGCTAAGGACGCGCCGTTCCGTCAACGGTGAGGAGCGGCCGGTGATCACCGCTACCTCCACCCCCGCGCTCATGAGCTGTTTGATCCCGAGGCCATCGAGAATGTTGAAACCCTTGATTTCATCCCCTTCGGCGGAGAACAGCAGTGTTCCGTCCGAAAGCACACCATCGACATCCAGTGCCAGTAGCTTCAGATTGGCAGCTACTCGGCGCAGAGCGTCGGGCAGGGTGGGATCGGCTACTTTGCTTAGGTCGGTCATCACTGGGGTTCCCGCAGACTTTGTGAGGAAAGGCGCGCTTTGGAGAAGAGGCTCGCTGTGTAAACGGCAGTTAGAGGACGCCAGCGCGCAGAAGGTCGTGCATGTTGATCGCACCCACCAGTTGACCATCATCGGAAACCACCGGCAAAGCGCTGATCTTGAGATCTTCCATCACTTTCAGCGCCTGGGCTGCCAGTGTCTGGATTTCGATGCTGGTGAACTGCTGGGTCATCACTTCGCTAATGGCCGTCTTGTTGAGATCAATCGGCCTATCCAGGGCTCTGCGCAGATCGCCGTCCGTAAAGATGCCGCAGGCTTTGCCGCTGGCATCGACGACGGTGGTCATTCCCAGGCCTTTGCGGGACATTTCCATCAGAGCTTCGCCCAACGTTGCCGTCGCGGCGACTTTCGGCAGCGCCTCACCAGCGTGCATGATATCGGCGACCCGCAAAAGCAGACGACGACCCAGGCGGCCGCCCGGATGCGAAAAAGCGAAATCTTCAGCACTGAAGCCGCGTGCCTCCAGTAGCGCTACAGCCAGCGCGTCACCCATCACGAGCGTCGCAGTGGTGCTGGAGGTCGGCGCAAGACCCAGCGGGCAGGCTTCCTGGGGAACACTGATGTCGAGATTGGTCACTGCCTCCCGGGCAAGAACCGATTGCGGATCACCGGTCATCGATATCAGTGGAATGCCCAGGCGTTTGAACAGAGGCAACAAGGTGACCAGTTCGCTGGTCGTGCCTGAATTGGAGATAGCCAGGACGACATCAGATTTGGTAATCATGCCCAGATCACCGTGGCTGGCCTCACCGGGATGAACGAAAAATGACGGCGTACCGGTGCTGGCCAGCGTTGCAGCAATCTTGTTGCCGATATGCCCCGACTTGCCCATACCCATGACCACCACTCGGCCGTCACTGGCCATAATGGTGTCACAGGCGAGTTCGAAGGAATGATCGATGCGATCCAGTAGGGCAGAAACGGCCTGAAGTTCAATTTCGATAGCCTGTCGGGCCGCGGGAATGTAGTCCGACGAGTGGGGCTTGGCGTTGAGATCTGTCATGAGCGCAGGACCTGATCCGACATGGGGCTGGGTCAAATGGGCTTGGCTGTATAAAGTGGCGCGAGTATATCACACGTATGTAAGCCCACGGGGAACGCCGCTGCTGCAGGGCTGTCACCTTAAGTGAGTGGTCGGGTATCGGTTATCCACATCGATCCAGCCGGTTATCGGGCTGGAATCTATGTTGAAATGGCGACCGGACGATTCTTTTGGTCCAGCGCATCTTCCAATGCCGGACAAGCAATTGGGAGATTGCTGCCGGGCGAAGGCCAAGCGGCTCGACCCCGAATGAGTAAAAGCCAAACGACTGGAAACCAAGGCATGACCGCAAGCCCGCATATCATCATTGAAGATCTGACCTTCCGCCGCGGCGAGCGCGTCATCTTCGACAATGTTTCCATGGCTATACCGCACGGGCAGATTGTGGCCGTTATGGGGCCCAGTGGCACGGGAAAAACCACGCTTCTGCGGCTCATTGGCGGCCAGTTGAAGCCGGATGCCGGTCGGGTTCTGGTCGATGGGCAGGAGATCGCAAAGCTGGGCCGGCGTGCTTTGTATGACCTGCGCAAGCGCCTGGGCGTGCTGTTCCAGAGTGGCGCACTGTTCACTGATTTAAGCGTGTTTGAAAACGTCGCATTTCCGCTGCGGGCTCACACTCGGCTGCCGGAGGATATGATTCGCGATATTGTCCTGATGAAACTCGACGCGGTCGGCCTCAGAGGGGCAAGAGGCCTCATGCCTGCAGAGCTTTCCGGTGGTATGACGCGGCGGGTCGCGCTGGCTCGATGTCTTGCCCTGGACCCACAGCTGATCCTTTACGACGAACCTTTCACGGGGCAGGACCCCATCGCCATGGGCGTGCTGGTCAAGCTCATCCGGGATATGAACCGCAATCTGGGATTGACCAGTGTTCTGGTTTCCCATGACGTGCCCGAATCCCTGAGTATTGCGGACTATGGGTTCATTCTATCGGAAGGCAAAGTTATCGGGGAGGGCACTCCAGAGGAGCTTCGGGACAGCGACAATGAACGGGTTCACCAATTTCTGCATGGCCGGCCGGACGGGCCAGTGGCCTACCAGTACCCAAGCGTTGATCCGCTGGAGGACTGGCGGGTGAGGGTAGGTTGATGCTGGACCAAGTCGCCGCTATCGGTCGCTGGGGACTGGCTATTGTCGCTGCTCTGGGCAGGGCGGGTGAATTGCTGGTCAGAGCTTGCGTGGGCCGACCGCATCCGGCCAGAGCTTTCAGCCTGCTGTCTCGCCAGATCTATTCCATCGGTGTTTTATCGCTCACCATTATTCTGATCTCGGGACTGTTTATCGGAATGGTTCTGGCGCTGCAGGGTTACACCATTTTGAGTGGTTACGGATCCGAGCAGGCCATGGGGCAACTCATCGCCCTGAGTCTCCTCAGAGAACTGGGGCCGGTAGTCACCGCTTTACTGTTTGCTGGCCGGGCAGGGTCTGCCATCACGGCGGAGATTGGTTTGATGAAGGCGACAGAGCAGCTTTCCAGTATGGAAATGATGGGCGTTGATCCTCTGCACAGGATTATCTCTCCCAGGCTATGGGGCGGAATCATCGCCATGCCCATACTGGCGCTGATTTTCTCAGCGGTCGGGGTCTGGGGTGGTGCTCTAGTGGGGGTAGACTGGCTTGGGGTGTTTGAAGGAGCCTTCTGGGGCAATATGCAGGCGGCAGTGAGTTTTAATGGCGACGTCGTCAACGGCATGATCAAAAGTGTTGTTTTCGGGGTGGTCTGCAGCTGGATTGCTGTATTCCAGGGCTACGACTGCGTGCCTACGTCCGCAGGTATCAGTGCAGCGACCACTCGCACAGTCGTCTATTCAGCACTGTGGGTGCTAGCCCTGGATTTTGTACTAACGGCTGTGATGTTCGGTAGGTTCTGAACTTCAATGATTATCGACCGTCGAATTGGCGTACGGCCGACTTAACGAGGATGGTGTGATGCAGCGAAGAGCAGGTGAGCTGGCAGCGGGCTTCTTTATCATTGCGGGCATCGCTGCCCTGGCGTTTCTGGCCCTGCGGGTCAGCGGGCTTTCGCTGTCAGGCACCGGCGGAACTTACGATGTATACGCCTATTTCAATGATGCCGGAGGACTGACGCCTCGGGCAGAGGTTTCCCTCGCGGGGGTGACGGTCGGAAAGGTGACGAACATTTCACTCGATGCCCGACGCATGCAGGCGCGCGTTACTATTGCGCTGAACGAGCAGGTAACAGACATTCCGGCCGACAGCGCCGCAGTTATACGTACATCCGGTCTGCTGGGTGCCCAGTATATTGATATATCGGTAGGCGGCGATCCGGATTCCCTTAAGCCCGGCGATACGTTCTACTCGACGCAGTCCGCCATGAATCTTGAGCGGTTGATTACAAATTTCGCTTCCGGCAAGCAACAGCCGTAGGTCGTTTCACGGGGCACTGCTAAAGTTCGGTCCCTAACGGAAAAAGCAAGGTAACGGAGAACACTATGAAAGTCGCTTTAACGCTGAGTGCACTTTTCTCGTTGATGCTGATCAGTCTGTCGGCGTTCGCGCAGAACGCCGAAGAGATCCAATTGCAGAAGTATGTGGACAACAACACCCAGCAGCTCGTCGCCAAGCTCAACCGGGAGCGGGGACTGTACCGCAACAACCCCGAGAAGTTTTACCAGAGCATGGAAGAGTCGCTGGATGATTTTGTTGACTTCCGCCGCATCGCAGCGCGGGTCATGGGAAAATATGCCCGCCAGGCTTCCGCGGAGCAGCGTGATGAGTTTGTCGAGCAGTTCAAGCGCAGCCTTTTCGATAGCTATGCGCAGGCGCTGGTAAACTCTCAGCAGTTCACCATTGAAGTGAAGCAGGCTGTCATCAATCCTGGAAACAACGAGCGAGCAGCGGTGGGCATGGAGATTATTTCTGCCTCCGGAAGCCGCTACCCTGTGACCTACTCCATGTACAAAACCGACAGTGGCCAGTGGATGATGGAGAACGTGATTGTCGAAGGTGTGAATATCGGTCTCGCTTTCCGTGATCGCTTTAGCCAGGAAATGGAAGCAAAGGGCGGAAATCTCCAGGCCGTCATCGAAAGCTGGGGCGCTAACGCTGTCCGCTCCATCCAGATTGAAAATGGTCCGAAAGGCTAAATATCATGCGTGGCGTTGCGGGTCGTGTCAGTGATCTCATTGAAGAAAACGATGACGGATTTACTCTGACCGCGACGCCCACGGGCGCCCAGGTACTGGGCGTCCGGTCTGCCGGTGAAAAGCTGATCGCTCGCTCGCAGGGTTCCGTTACGATTAGCCTTAAGGGCGCGACGCGGCCCGACAGTCAACTGCTATCGCTATTACTTTGCTGGCTGCGTGTGGCCATGACTCGTGGCACTACCCTCCATTTTTCTCATCTCTCCCCGGAACTTCAGGCCATGGCGCAGCTCAGCGGGCTCCAGCGTCTGCACCCGTCGTTCGCCCCATCCAGTCAGCAGAGCTGATATCCAGTGCCATATCCGCTACAATCTGCGCCCTTGTTTTCAAGCGTTGAGGAAGTCTAAGCGATGGATGCCCAACAGGTTCAAACACTGGTACAGGAAGCGCTGCCTGATTGCGAAATTCAGGTTCAGAACGACGGTAATCATTACCTCGTGGTCGCCGTGGGTGAGCGCTTTTCCGGTATGTCTCCAGTCAAAAAGCAGCAGCTGGTATACGGCGCCCTGAACGAACCACTGACCGACGGCCGTATCCATGCCCTGACCATTCGGGCCTACACCCCGGAACAGTGGGCACAGCGCCAGAACTGAGTTAATCAGAAGCTCCCTAAATCTTCGGCCCGGATCGCGGGGCCAGTAACAGGATGAGAACGTGGATAAATTGCTGATCCGTGGGCGCAAACCGCTTGACGGCGAAATCCGGATTTCCGGTGCCAAGAACTCAGCGCTGCCAATTCTGGCTGCTACGCTGCTTGCCGACGAGCCGGTGACGATTGGCAACCTGCCGCATCTGAACGACATCACCACCATGATCGAGCTGCTCGGGCGTATGGGTGTGGAGTTGCTGATCGATGAAAAGATGAGCGTCGAGATCCACGCCAACACCATCAAGCAGTTCCATGCGCCCTATGAGCTGGTCAAAACCATGCGGGCATCGATTCTGGTTCTGGGCCCTCTGGTGGCGCATTTCGGTGAAGCTGAGGTCTCCTTGCCCGGGGGCTGTGCGATTGGCAGCCGTCCGGTCAACCTGCACATCCAGGGACTTCGGCAGATGGGTGCCGACGTTCGGGTCGAAAACGGCTACATCAAAGCGAAAACCAATGGTCGCTTAAAGGGTGCCCATATCTTCCTGGATACCGTCACGGTGACAGGCACCGAAAATCTGATGATGGCTGCCGCGCTCGCAGAGGGAAAAACCATCCTCGAAAATGCAGCCCGCGAGCCTGAAGTGGTTGATCTGGCCGAATGCCTGATTGCCATGGGTGCCGACATCAAAGGACACGGCTCTGCGACGATAGAAATCAATGGTGTTGAGCGTCTGCATGGCTGCCATTACAACGTGCAGCCGGACCGGATAGAAACCGGAACCTATCTCGTGGCCGCTGCGGCCACTGGTGGTCGTATAAAGGTGAAAGACACCCGTGAGGATCTTCTCGAAGCGGTGTTGTTGAAGCTTGACGAAGCAGGCGCAACTATTTCGACGGGTCCGGACTGGATTGAGCTGGACATGAAAGGTAATCGTCCCAAGGCCGTGAGCCTTCGGACGGCTCCATACCCGGCGTTCCCGACCGATATGCAGGCTCAGTTCGCCGCCATGAATACCGTGGCTGAAGGCACCGGCACGATTGTCGAGACCGTGTTTGAGAATCGCTTCATGCACATTCAGGAATTGATTCGCATGGGCGCAAACATCGCTCTTGAAGGTAACGCGGCCATCATACGGGGTGTTGACCATCTGACGGGCGCACCGGTCATGGCAACAGACCTGCGAGCCTCTGCCAGCCTCGTGATTGCCGGCCTGGTCGCTGATGGCGAGACGCTCGTAGATCGTATTTATCATATCGACCGGGGCTACGAATGTATCGAGGAAAAGCTCCAGTTGCTGGGCGCCAGTATCCGTCGACTGCCTCGCTGATGCTCAGTGACGGGCAAGGATTGAAGGCCATCGTTAATTCACAGGCTAACTCAGAAAGCAGACACCGTTATGACGGCTCCTGAAATGATCACAATCGCGCTCTCTAAAGGGCGCATCCTTAAAGAAACACTGCCACTGCTGGCTGAAGCGGGTATTGAGCCGCTGGACGACATGAGCAGTTCGCGCAAACTGGTGTTTCCAACGACTGACGAGCGGGTTCGACTGCTCGTCATCCGGGCCACCGATGTTCCCCCGTATGTGCAGCACGGCGGAGCTGACCTTGGTGTCACCGGCAAGGATGTGCTGATGGAGCATGGCGGCGATGGTCTCTACGAGCCTCTCGACCTGAACATTGCCCGGTGCCGCCTCATGACTGCAGGCCAGGCGGGGCAACCCGCTCCGGCCGGCCGCATCCGTGTTGCCACCAAGTTTGTGAATCTCGCTCGCCAGCATTACGCCCGCCAGGGTCGCCAGGTCGACATCATCAAGCTGTACGGTGCGATGGAGCTGGCACCGATCCTCGGGCTGGCGGATGAAATTGTCGACATCGTGGATACCGGCAATACCCTCCGCGCCAATGGGCTGGAGGAGCGGGATCTGATTGACCATATCAGCACCCGGCTGGTGGCAAACCGGGCTTCATTGAAAATGAAGCACCAGATGCTCAAGCCCATCATCGAGGCTATGGGTAAAGCTGTAGACAAACGCCGGGCGGGCGGCTAATCAGCTGAATCGCTTTGTGCCGGTGTTCCTAATCTGAAGACTAACGCAGGATCTGCCATGAATGATCTGACCCTCACCCGACTCTCTGCAACTGATCCGGATTTCGCCAAATCTCTGGATCATCTGCTGTCCTGGGATGAAGAGGCGGATCACAAACTGCATGAAACCGTGCGGCAGATTCTCGCGGATGTACGCCAGCGTGGCGATGCAGCGGTGCTTGAATACACTAATCGCTTTGATCGTCTGAATGTCCAGTCTGCTTCAGCGTTTGAGCTGACAAAAGAGCAGCTGTTCGCGGCTCTGGACCGTATACCAGCGGAGCAGAAGGCGGCGCTGGAGCAGGCGGCGATCCGGATTCGTGATTACCACCAGCGGCAGATGCAGGAATCCTGGCAGTATCAGCAGGACGATGGCACCGTCCTTGGACAGAAGGTGACTCCACTGGACCGGGCGGGTCTCTACGTGCCGGGCGGTAAAGCCACCTATCCCTCATCCGTTCTTATGAACGCCATGCCTGCCAAGGTGGCAGGTGTTGGCGAAGTGATCATGGTCGTGCCAACTCCAGACGGCGTGGTAAACGATATGGTGCTGGCGGCAGCGGCGATTGCCGGCGTTGATCGCGCCTTCACGATTGGTGGCGCTCAGGCTGTGGCCGCGCTCGCCTATGGGACTGAAACCATCCCCAAGGTGGATAAGATCGTAGGCCCGGGTAACAGCTACGTGGCGACGGCCAAGCGCGAAGTCTTCGGTACCGTGGGCATCGACATGATCGCGGGCCCCTCCGAAATCCTGGTGATCTGTGACGGCGGTACGCCGCCAGACTGGATTGCCATGGACCTTTTTTCCCAGGCTGAACATGATGAGCAGGCGCAATCCATCCTCATCAGTCCCGACAAGGACTATCTCGATGCGGTGGAAGCCAGTATTCGCAAGCTGGTGCCGGAAATGGAGCGGGGCGAGATAATCGCTCGATCGCTCAGCGACAGGGGCGCGCTGATTCTGGTATCGGATCTGGACGAGGCAGCGGAAGTCGCCAACCGGATCGCGCCGGAGCACTTGGAACTTTCCGTTGAAGACCCCGAAGCACTGTTGCCGAAAATCCGTCATGCCGGTGCGATTTTCATGGGGCGCTACACGGCGGAAGCATTGGGCGATTACTGTGCCGGCCCAAACCACGTTCTGCCAACATCGGGCACCGCTCGCTTTTCGTCGCCTCTGGGCGTCTACGATTTCCAGAAGCGATCCTCAATCATTAGTTTTTCAGCCCGTGGGGCCAGTGAAATGGGCAAGATTGCGTCTGTTCTGGCGCGCGGCGAAGGCCTGACGGCACACGCTCGTTCGGCGGAATATCGAATTTCGGAGGAGGACTGAGATGAGCCGCTTCTGGAATCCCAAAATCCGCGAGCTGGAGCCTTACGTGCCCGGCGAACAGCCGAAAATGGATAATCTGGTCAAGCTCAATACCAACGAGAATCCGTTCGGCCCTTCGCCCAGGGTGCTTCAGGCCATTTCAGCCGAGACCAATGAGCAGCTGCGCCTGTATCCGGATCCTGAGGGCGTTCAGCTGAAAAAGACCATTGCGGACTATCACGGCGTGCAGCCTTCCGAGGTGTTTCTGGGCAACGGTTCGGATGAGGTACTCGCCCACATCTTTCAGAGCCTCTTCCAGCCGGATCAGCCGCTGCTTTTCCCGTCCATTTCCTACAGCTTCTACCCGGTCTACTGCCGTCTTTATGGCCTGACGACCGAGACGCTCGATCTGGATGACGACTTTGCGATTCGTCCCGAGGACTATCAGCGTCCCAATGGCGGCGTAATCCTTCCGAATCCCAATGCACCGACGGGCCGATTCCTCGGGCTGAAGGATATTCGTAGAATCGTGGAAGCCAATCCCGAAACGGTTGTCGTGATCGACGAGGCCTATGTCGACTTTGGCGGCGAGTCATCCATACCTATGGTGAAGGAGTATCCCAACCTGGTGGTGGTTCAGACGCTGTCGAAAAGCCGCTCGCTGGCTGGTCTCAGAGTTGGATTCGCTATCGCGAATGAAGCGTTGATAGAGGGGCTTGAGCGAGTCAAGAACAGCTTTAACTCCTACCCGATGGATCGGTTGGCCCTCGCCGGCGCTATCGCGTCGTTTGAAGATGAGGACTACTTCCAGCGCTGCCGCCAGTCGGTGATCGGCCAGCGGGACAAAGTCACTGAGGGACTTGAGAGTCTTGGATTTGAGGTGGTGCCTTCGGCTGCCAACTTCGTTTTTACCCGCCACCCGGACCATTCCGGCGCGGAGCTGGCTCGACAGTTGCGTGAGCGCAGTATTATCGTCCGGCACTTCAACAAGCCGAGAATCGACAATCACCTGCGAATTACCATCGGCAACAGCAACCAGAACCAGGCCCTGCTGGACGCTCTGGAAGATATTCTCAAACAAGGCTGAATCATGCAGCGGGACGATTTGATCAATTACCTGACCACGCTACTTGAGCCAGACAACTTCCAGGATTTTGCGCCTAACGGGCTTCAGGTAGAAGGTCGATCTAAAGTTCGTCGTATCGTCTCCGGCGTCACAGCATCGCAGGCTCTGCTTGATGCTGCGGTGGCGGCTGAAGCGGATCTGATTCTTGTCCATCATGGCTATTTCTGGAAAGGTGAGAATCCAGCCATCACCGGTATGAAGCGTCGTCGTCTCGCAACGCTGCTGGCCCACGACATCAACCTGGTCGGCTATCACCTGCCGCTGGATGCCCATCGCCACTATGGCAATAATCGTCAGCTTGGCGATTTGCTGGGCATCCGCGACGCCGCGCCGGCTTCCGGACTGGTCTGGATGGGGCAGTTGCCTGAGCCGAAAACCGGGCGGGAATTCAGGCAGCTTATCTCCGAACGGTTGGGGCGGGAGCCTGTCCATGTTGAGTCTGGCCCCGAGCGGATAAGCAAGGTGGCCTGGTGTACCGGCGGCGCTCAGGGCTATATCAGCAAGGCCATTGAGCTGGGCGCTGATGCTTACATCAGCGGCGAGATTTCAGAACCGACGACCCATTCGGCCCGCGAGTGCGGGATTCACTTCTTTGCGGCCGGCCATCACGCCACAGAGCGCTACGGCGCGAAAGCGTTGGGTGAACATCTGGCAGAGAAGTTCGGGCTGGAAAATCAGTTTATCGACATCGATAATCCAGCCTAGAGCGCCAGAACGGCGCTCTTGTGAGTTTATGGGGAGGCGAACTCAGGAACGGCCGCCTTTCCGAAGGCCATAACCCTCCGTCAGCGTGCCTGGCTCACGCTCTTTCTTGGGCGCGTAATCGCGAGGCGGCGATGCGTCATCGTCTTCGGCAGCTTTTACGGGCAACCGAACCATGCTGTTGCGGTTCTTCTCCAGCTCTTCCATCCACTCTGGATCCTGTCCCAGCCTGAAAGCGCCTCGGGCCATGAGTTCGTTGATGTCGTCGTAGGCATCGTGGAAGCGCTTCATCGCTTTTGCAGAATCGCTGAAATGCTCGCTAACCTGAGCCTGATAGCGCGTGAACTCACTTCGCAATTCGTCCAGTTGCTGCTCTACACGCCGCTGGCGGAAAGTGGACTCTTTGCCCATTCGACCGAAGAGCACTCCGATCAATGCACCAATGATCAGCGAAATGCTGGCGACGACTACAAGATCAACCATATAAGACCTGTCCCGTTTGCTGTCTGGCAAGCCCCCAGTATACCCCCGTGTAACGACTGAAAGCATGCCATAGGTTGGCCACTCGCCAAAGGTTTCACAAAGTTCGTGGCGACTGGCCGAGACGACGCTTTCCAGGGGTGAGCCCGGCGTGGCAGAACAGGCCGTAATCGGCGAAAATAGGCGCCCTTTTCTGTACCCGGCATTGGAAGGACTGATGACTCCCTGGCAACGATATCAACGCGACCTGACTCGTGAAGACTTTCACCATGATGCAGCTCAGGAAAAAGCTGTTCGTGAACTGCAGAATCTGTACGACGCGCTGGTCGAAAGGGAAAGCGCCAAGCAGGGCACCTTGGCGAAGCTTAAAGCCAGGTTGAAAGGTGGGCAGGAAGAACCCGAAATCGGCCTCTATTTCTGGGGTGGTGTGGGCCGCGGTAAAACATATCTGATGGATAACTTTTACGAGACCCTGCCGTTTGAGCGCAAGATGCGTGTGCACTTTCATCGTTTCATGCAACGGGTTCATCGGGAGCTGACTCAGCTTAAAGGTCAGAAAAATCCTCTCGATCTAGTGGCCCGAAAGTTTGCTGATGAAGCCCGCGTCATCTGTTTTGACGAGTTCTTTGTGTCAGATATCGGCGATGCCATGATTCTGGCGACGCTCATGGATGGGCTTTTCAGCCGGGGAGTGAGTCTGGTCTGTACTTCCAACATTGAACCCGACGGACTGTATAAGGATGGTTTGCAGCGCGCCCGCTTTCTGCCTGCCATTGATCTGGTTAAAAAATACACAAAAGTCATCAATGTCGACGGTGGTACGGATTACCGACTGCGTAGCCTTGAACAGGCAGAGCTCTATCACTTCCCGCTAGGCGAGGCTGCCTCCGCAAGTCTCAAGTCCAGTTACGAGAGCATTGCACTCAAAGATTGCTGTGACGGCCTGGATGTCGAAATTAACGGTCGGAACATCAAGGCAATAGCTCATGCGGAAGACGTGGTCTGGTTTGACTTTCCCCAGCTATGCGATGGTCCGCGCAGCCAGAACGATTACATTGAACTCGCCAGGGAATTTCACGCCGTGATTATCAGTAACGTGCCGGTACTGGGCGGAGATAAAGACGATCAGGCGCGCCGGTTCATCAATATGATCGATGAATTTTACGATCGTCATGTGAAAGTCATTATTTCTGCTGCCGCCCCTATCCACGAGCTTTACAGCGGTGGCCGGCTGTCGTTCGAGTTTGAACGCACCGAATCGCGCCTGCTAGAGATGCAAAGCCAGGATTACCTCGAAGCGCCCCATCGCGCCTGAATATCAGCCCCCAGCGGCTGCACCAGTGGCCGCTCTTGCTCCCATGAGTGACGTTCTGCGCTTGTGGACGCCCGCGTTGACTGCTGTTGTTTTACCGCCTGTTCCAAAGCGTTACGGTGGCGCCGTCTGATTGGCGCCGATTCTGCTCCTTGACTATATTCAGAGCAGCCGGGGCATACCGTCTGTGGGCAGATTTCTGATCCAGACGCCGCCCGGCCAATCTTCATTTCCGTAGCCTCGTTTTTTGCGTGATGTCCTCATCAGCTTTTTTACGAGACACGATCAACGGAGCAGCCAAACAATGACAAAAACAAGTGTTCTGTGCTCGCGAGCGTCGCTCGCACTGGCCATCGCCGCAGCGGCGATGCCCGGCCAGAGCTCGGCCTATTCATGGAATATCGGTGAGGCCAATGTCTCGCTCGATACCACACTCACGGCCGGTGTTGGCTGGCGGATCGAGGACCAGAAAAAGGACATCATCGCTCAGGGAAATCTGGGACCGTCGTTCGTCAATACCACTACCGGCGCCTCGACCAATAACGGTGATGACGGCAACCTCAACTTTGAACCGGGAGATACCTACTCCAAGATCGTCAAAGGTACGTCCGAGCTTCTGGTCAATTACGACGTCGAGAGCGAGTATCTGAGCCGCGTGGGTGGATTCGTTCGAGGCCGTTACTGGTACGACTTCGAACTCAAAGATGAGATGCGGGCAGTCGACCCGGTCGGCCAGCGTCGCGAGCTGAACAGCGAAGCGAAGGCGAATGCGTCGGGAGCAGAGTTTCTGGATGCGTACGTCTATTCAGACTGGTATTTCGGCAACGTGCCAGTCGGCATCCGTTATGGTAACCAGGTCGTCAGCTGGGGTGAAAGCACCTTCATTCAGGGCGGCGTGAACTCCGTCAATCCGGTGGATGTTCAGGCATTCCGCGCTCCGGGCGCTGAAATCAAAGATGCGCTTTTGCCGGTTGAGATGCTGTTCCTGTCATTGGGCCTGACAGAGACAGTGTCGCTGGAGTCGTTTGTTCAGACGGACTGGGAACCGTTCCGCCCAGATGATTGCGGCACCTTCTTCTCCACCAATGATCTTGTTTCCGACGGTTGCGGACCACTGCTCCTGGCCGGTCAGGTACCGGATTCCCAGGCATTCGAGATGGGCCTTTTGGCAGAGCGGCTGGACGACCGTGAACCGGACGAGAAAGACCAGTTTGGTTTCGCGGTGCGCTGGTACGTGCCGGAACTGAACGACTCTGAGCTGGGTTTCTACTACCTCAAGTACAACAGTCGTCTTCCTTATGTCAGCGTGCAGATTAAAGAAGACGGCCAGAATTTCCCGAACTACTACGTGGAATATCCGGAGAATATTGATCTTTACGGAATCAGTATTTCAACCACCGCGCCGGGCGGGTGGTCCGTCGGTGCAGAATACAGCTTCAAAAACGACGTGCCGGTCCAGTGGAATGGCTTTGAGCTGACCTACACCGGTTTGCTGCTGGATAACCCGGCCAACGGAGCGCCGGCGAGCCTGCTTGAGCAGCGTCTGCACGAGCAGTTTGGTGACGATGCCGCTCTGCGGGGCAAGTTCGTCGAGGGTTATGACCGCTACGACGTCTCACAGGTTCAGGCCACATTTATCAACTTCTACGACCGCATCATGGGCGCCAGCCGTATGACCGTGGTGGCGGAAGTGGGCGGTACCTATGTGCACGGTCTTCCAGACTACGATGAAGCCCGCTACGGTCGTGGTTCGACTTTCGGTATCGGTACGCTGCCAGATGGGGGCTGCACATCGCTCAACATCAATGACAGCTATTGTACGACTGAAGGCTACGTCACCTCCTGGTCCTGGGGTTATCGCACGCGTTTCAGCTGGGATTATCCCAACGCCATTGCGGGCATCAATCTCAGTCCGCAGATCGCCTGGTCTCATGATGTAAACGGAAATGCGCCGCAGCCCGGCGGCAATTTCATTGAGAACCGAAAGGCTCTTGGGTTGTCTCTGACTGGCGTATACCAGAACAGGACATCTGCAACGGTCGCCATGACCCGCTATTTGGGTGGCGATCCATACAATGAAGAAGTTGACAGGGACTTTGTCACTCTGAGCGTTTCCCATTCGTTCTGAGTACCGACCAGACGTCTGCGGTCGCCAAGGGAACCGCAGGCTCATCGATCGGGCTCCTAAGTTACTTCGAGGTCCATTATGACAACAATAAGGATTACCAGCCTGGGAATGGCGCTCGCTGCAGCAGCGCTTATTCCCACCGCCGCTTTCGCATCTGTTTCCGAAGAAAAGGCTTCTGCCCTTGGAAAATCCCTCACCCCCATCGGCGCTGAAAAGGCCGGCAACGGTGGTGCGATACCCGCCTGGGACGGCGGCCTGAAGAATTTGCCTGCCGGCTTCGAGCCCGGTGGTGCGTATATCAACCCCTACGCCGACGACGAGCGCCTTTTCGATATCAATCGATCGAATGTTGATCAATACAAGGACAAACTGTCGCCGGGCCAGGTAGCGATGATCAAGCGCTACGACGATTACCACATACCCGTGTACCCCACTCATCGTCCGGCAAATTTTCCAGAGAAATACACCACAGCTACGCTGGAAAATGCCACCAAGGTCAATCTTGTCGATGATGGCAACGGGTTAGAGAATTACGTGACCGGCACGCCATTTCCCATACCTCAGAGTGGGGTAGAAGTGGTGTGGAACCACATTACCCGCTACCAGGGCGAATCATCCAAGCGGACAAGCGTGCAGATGACGCCTCAGACCGACGGTAGCTACAGCGTGGTTCGCTTCGAGGACGAATTGACCTACCGCACCGCTCTAAGAGATTACGATCCGAACGAAGACAAAGATGTGCTGTTCTTCTTCAAGCAGGAAGTCACCGCGCCCGCGCGGCTGACCGGTAATCTGCTGCTGGTTCATGAGACATTGAACCAGACCAAGGAAGCCCGCAGGGCCTGGATTTACAACGCTGGCCAGAAGCGGGTCAGACGTGCGCCTCAGGTGGCTTACGACGGTCCTGGCACCGCTGCGGATGGTATGCGGACTTCCGATAACTTCGATATGTTCAACGGCGCTCCAGACCGTTACGACTGGGAGTTGGTGGGTAAGAAGGAAATGTACATTCCGTACAATTCCTACGGACTCGCCAGCCCGGAACACAAGTATGAAGATATTATCAAGGCCGGCCACATCAACCAGGACTTCACGCGCTACGAGCTGCACCGTGTGTGGCATGTGAGAGCGACCCTGAAGGAAGGCGAGCGCCACATTTATGCGGTGCGCGACATGTATGTTGATGAAGACACCTGGCAGATTGCGCTGGTCGATCATTATGACGGCCGAGGCGAGCTGTGGCGTGTGGGAGAAGCTCACGGAATCTTCCTCTACGATGCCAAGGCAACGAGAATGGCGGCTGAAGCGCTTTACGATCTGCTCTCTGGTCGCTACATCGTGCTTGGACTGAGTAATGAGGAAAGCAAGCCCTATGAGTTCGATCTGGACCGCAGCTCACGGGACTACACACCGGCGGCGCTGAGTCGGTCCGGCATTCGTTGAGTTTGCTGAGTATGCTGCGGTGCGCTGAAAAAGGCACACCGCAGAACACGAACGGCCGCATCCAGCGGCCGTTCGTGTTTATGGCTTCTTTTCCGAAAACTGGCTGTTGCAAGGGAGCTTCTGAACAACACCGGATCACTTCTGGCTTTCAGGGTGCTGGATTCAACAGCTCACTGATTCGCTCATCTTTTTGCTTCCACAGCGCGGCCACCCAATCCTGAAAAGCCTGCCTTTTGGCTTCATCGTTGGTGTAGTCCATACCCAGGAAATCAGACGGAATATCGACTTTGCGGATATCGACGATAATTCTCCGTACCTTCCCGCAGATAAAGTCCCAGAAGGTGGGTACGCCCGCAGGGTAAATGATACTCACATCCAGCATTGTGTTGATGATGTCTCCCATGGCACCAAGCACGAAGCCGGTGCCGCCCGCTCTGGGCTTGAGCAGATGCTGATATTCAGAGCTTTGTCTGGCGTGCTTCTGTGGTGTAAAGCGAGTGCCTTCCATAAAGTTCAGAACGGTCACGGGCGTGTATCGGAACTTCTCACAGGCCTTGCGGGTGGTTTCCAGATCCCGTCCTTTGAGTTCGGGCCGTTTGGCAATCTGTTCACGAGTGAACCGTTGCATGAACGGGAAGTCTAGCGCCCACCATGCGACACCTAGGAGAGGCACCCAGATTAACTGTTTCTTGAGAAAAAACTTAACCAGGGGGATTTTGCGATTAAACACGTATTGGAGAATCGGTATGTCGGCCCAGCTCTGATGATTACTGACAACCAGATACCACTCTTCCCGGCTCAGGGTTTCCAGTCCATGGATCTCCCACTCGGTTCTGTGCAGCGTATTCAGCAGCGTATTGTTGATGCCAATCCAGAGTGTCGCGATGGACCCCAGCACGATAGTGCAGCCGCGCTGAACAAACGGAACCGGGATAAGAAGCTTGATAAACGCGAAAACCAGCAGGATTGGCAGCAGGATGATGGTCTGAAGAAGGATCACCAGAATGCCTAGTGAACCTTTGATTGGGGCTGGCAAAAAGTGAAGCATTAAGTCATTTACCCGTGTTTGATGAAATCGGTCGGCCTTCGGAGAGCTTAGCCGGCATTCCGGACGACGTGTTTCTCTGGGTGCGCAGGAGGGGCACCCTCTGAACTACTCGGCGGTAGCTTGGTCGGCTGTTGGGTCTAGCTCCGGTTCCTTTGCCGTCGCGAGACGATGCAGAGGGTGACTTTGGACCTGCTTTCTGAACCGCTCGTCGTATCGCTGCAGGTCGTTGATACGAATCATACTACTGATCTCAAATATGTAATCTTCCCCTCGCTCAGAGTAGGCGCCCAAACCTCTGACCAGAGTTATGCCGTCAGGTAGCTCACCTGCGCTGCGCTTGTTAAGCCTGAGCTGTCGAAGGGATTTATAGCTACGATGACGATTCAGGTTCTGGACGTAGCTGCGAACAGAATGATACGGCGTTCGGAAAACCTGAACCTCGTGGCCTGCGCCCTTTGCCCGGGCCGAGGGGACTAGGCCGCATCCTGCTGAAAAACACCATTGGCCGAACAGATTATTGCCTTTACGAGCAAACCGAGACGCTCCCCAGGCCGATTCATTGGCGGCCTGGGCCAGCACCAGCGAGGGCGGCACGATATCCAGTCTCGACTGCAATTGCTCGATAAGTACCGCAGGCTGTGACTGAGGATCGAGCCTGAGTCGCTTGGCCTGCTGCTTTATCCAGTGTTCTTCCGCAGCGGATAGCTGTTCCCTGTCGGCCAACTGATCGAGGAAATTACGAGCGATCAAAACGCGGCTATTGGCGACCCTTACTCTCGGGTAGAGATACTCAAAAAACGCTTCTTTCTTTTCATCGACCAGTTTGAACTTGCGGAAGTCGGGCAGAGGTTCGCTTGCCCAGCCCGGTAGTGGTGGCATTCCCGAGCCGGACACATCATTCGGGTCATATTCAGGTGGCTGATACAGGAAAGAGAAAATCAGCGTCAGGGCCAGCGCAGTGGTGAGAAGCACTAGCGGCAGGTGTTTAGTCAATCGCATCCTGATTCCGTCAAGTGAAGGCGAGACTGAGATTGTAAACTGCGAAACCCTGGAGCGCACTGATCGGTCGCAGCGAGATCGATCAGCGCAATCCCCGACTCACCTGCAGGGCGATGAAACCCCTCGCGGGTGTCGCCACGGTGTCGCGACCGGGCAAGCCCAATTTTCAGACGGAGAGGCGTTCGCCAGCTTACGGAAGCCTGGTAACCAGCAGCATGCCCACACCGGCGGGTTCTGAGCCGGAAGATGCTTCGGCTACGCTCAGATAAAAGGCTTCCTGGTCGCCGCGCATTGGGCCTACCAGCCGAAGTGAAGAGCCGTCTTCGGTGAATGTCGTAAGCCCTGAGCCGTTGTCGACGACACTGAACTGATAGCTCAGCTCGCTGGTAAGAGCCGGTTCGGAAACGGTGCCGGCGGCAATATCATGAATGACTTCCAGGGCCTGGACCGTCATCGAAGCTCGACCTGTGGAAGTGAACTCCAGCAAACCGTTATCCACTTGCCGCAGGCGGCTGACGTCGTCACCCATACTCATCAGCAAGCCCTGAACCCGGTATCGGCCAGCGCTCGGGAGGCCGCTGCTGGTCTGACGCTGAACGAGCATGAGGCCCTTGCCGTGACTGGCCGTATTGAGTGCAAACGCCATCGTGTCGCCCTGGGGAGGCGCGGCGCCCAAACCAATCGCAGGAATTTCAAAATCGCCTGTCTCGGCTTTTACATCGAGGTTAAGACGGCCGGTGTTGACGGTCCGGCTCTGATTGTCTGAGTAGATCAGAGACGGTCGTGCGCTGAGGTAGAAATTATTATTCCAGGTACCCGGCGTGGTGGTGACCCCGGTGGCGTCACGGGTGACATACTCGGTCACAAGATTCTGTATCACCGTCTGTTCGCCCACATCCCAGCTCCCCGCACCGCTTTCAGCCGTGATCGCCGGTGTGGAACTGCCCGTCTGGAAGCGCAGCGACACATAAGCCACGTTATAGGACTGATTGTAGAGTACCGAGGGATTGAATTCGGGCTCAGCGCTCTGGGCAAACCCAATGTCGAGCATCGCTGAATTGTATATTTCCAGCAGACCAGTGCGCTCAAAAGCGGTTCCCGACGTGGTTCGGCCGGAGAGTGAATAGGCTTTACCTGCGGAAAATCGGCCGTTCATGATTTGCGGCGCAGGGCCGTCATTCGTCGGCCTTGGAGACAGCCAGCTATCCATGAAGTAAGGGCTGCGCGCCCAGCCGGTGCTGGAGATAACCGTTTGCAGAATACTTCTACCCGAGAGCAGGCGGCGTCCGTTGCTGGGCCCACCTGAGGTGGCTGGCCCGAATTCTTCAGCCTGCTGATTCAGAGATAACTGACTGAAGGAAAAGTCGGTGCCGTCAAAAGAACCGGTAAAACGGTAATAGGGTACGGTTGTGGAAGTGGCCGTGGTGGTAATCCCCAGGAGACCCAGGTCAGCCAGGCTCCTCGTGGGGTAGATGTAAGCCTGTCCGCGGTCGTCCTCAAGCTTCTGTTCTGAACTCACCAGCGCCGCCCAACGTCCATTGGCCGCTGCATCAACGTTATTGAAAGCACTGGCTTTGCCCAGCTGGAAGGCCGCAAACACGCTATTGTAATCCTGCGAATTCGCCACCAGGGCGTCGTCTGCGGAGAGATTCAGAAGGCTGTAGTCTTTCATCCGCTCAACGAAACGCACCAAGTCGCCACGCTCACCAAGCTGGACCACGGCCTGGTTCAGATCCAGTCCAAGTGGTAGCTGGATCTCGAACTCCTGAATCTGGTCAGAGAGCAGGGTCCAGGTAAAACGGTTAAGACAGCTTTCGCCACCAGCCAGGGTTGTACCTTCATTAGCGCACTCTACGGCGGCGTCCAGCTCACGGCTGGTGAACGTGCCCACTGTATTGCGCAGGAGGTATTCCGAGAAGGGATTGATATAAACAACCTGGTCCAGATCCGCCGCCAGGGCACGGATTTTCTGGTTACCGACACTGGCCTCGATGACGACGTTGGGCGCCAGCGGTAGCCGGCCGTCGCCAAACACAACCAGACGGCTACCGTCGTCCTGACGGGTAATGCTGACATTCTCGACCGAACCCTGGGGGCTGAGGCTGTTGTTGACGAAGTAGACTTCGAGCCGATCTGGCTCAACCGTCTCGAGGTTACGCTGCAGATCATTGGTGACGGGATTCTCCGGGTCGCTGCTGGCGGCGCGCGGAAGCTCGACCACCACCCTCAGTTCGTTGGAGTTCAGTTCCGGCCCGCCTTCTCCGCCGATATTATTGCCCCTGAAGGAATTGTCTCGATCCCGGACCTCTTCGATGACCTTCGAATCACAGCCGGCGAGAATCATGCCGCCGATGCAGAAGGACAGAATCAGACCGGAATAGTGCATTGAAACGCTTCCATATAGGTTATTTGGCCGCGAGTATAACAGTCAGGTATCGGGCTAAGCGTGAGGCAGGACACGAAACGCCGGCTCGTTATTCGGAGCCGGCATTGGACGCGTGGGATGGGGCGAGCAGATCCGATCAGTAACGAATCACCGGATCAGAAGAAAATCTTGATACCTCCAAGAATGCCTTCATCCAGATTGATATCGCCACCGCCTTCAAGGTCTGTATTCAGATAGCGATAGCCAGCAAAGACTTCTGCGTTGCGGATCACCCGGTAACTGCTTCGCAGCTCCAGATTGGTGATGTGACGGGAGTCGCCGTATGACAGGATGCTGGGTGAGTAGTGCAGAGCACCATAGACCGAAAGGCCGGGCACCGCTGGAATATTAAGCGTGCCGTAACCACCGATTCCGATACCACCGCCGTCGCCGGGATTATCGTCCCACGCCAGCCCCTGAATACCAATGCCGGCGGTCGCCGGAAGATTGCCAAGCGCAGATCGGCCCTGAGCATGAACGTCCAGATTAACAATGTTTCGACTGCCTTCGTGGTAGGTGTAACCGGCCCCTAGCTGGAGCTGATCCTCGGCATTGAAAGCATTGCCATGAAACTTGACCGAATCGTTGGTCAGGCTCAGATCCAGATCCCCGGCCAGGACAGGCAGGGAGGCCAGAGCCAGGGCGCATGCAGAGAGTCGGGGAAGCATCATAGTCGGTTTTTTCCTTTGTTTGGGTAGGGCTTTGAACTGAACAAACACACTGTATCGGTCAGGTTCGACCATTGGTGAAGAGTCAGAACCCGAGGTGCCCGGATGAAAGACACAACTTCGATTCAAGACTAAACCGGAGTGCGGCAGTTCCGTAAGTTGCGGAATATTCTTACAGCAGGTCAGGGTTTCACTGCAAATTTGTTGGGATAAGACAGGCACGCTGTACCGGTGTTCTTATCTCAGGAAGCGGGCTCGGTCGGATTGTGGGATCTCACCTGTTCAATGACGGACCGGAGGATTTCGAGGGTTACCGGCTTGGCCACGAAGGCGTCCATTCCGGCCGCCAGGCACTCTTCTTCATCTTCTTCCATGGCGCTGGCGGTGAGCGCGATCACTGGGGTGCGAGGATGATCACCGTCCTGCTCAAAATGTCGGAGCCTTCTGGTCGCCTCATAGCCGTCCATTCGCGGCATGATGCAATCCATGAAAATGATATCGAAGGATTGATTTGCCCAGTAGCGGCAGGCGGCCTCTCCGTCATTGGCTGTTACCACCGTCGCCCCAAGCTTCTCAAGCAGCCTGCAGGTTAACGCCCGATTCACCGGGTTATCTTCCACTAGAAGAATTTTAAACGTGCCGGAGGTGATTTTCCGGACAGCCGGGGAGGCCGTTTCTTCGGAAAGCGAGAAGCGAGTCAGGAAGCGGCGCTCACCATGCTCCAGATCGTTCAGAAGCTGGCACAACATGGGAATCAAACGCGAGTCTCGCAGCGATTTGCTCAGGAAGGCATCGGCGCCGGCTTGCCGGAAATGTTCACCATCTCCGCGATGGGGATTGGCTGAGAGCACCAGTATCCGGCAGCGACTGAGGGTCGGGCTGCCCCTTAATTGGCGACATAGCAGATTGCTGTCCATGTCGGGCAGAAAGCCGTCCATTAACAGAACATCGTAGGGCGTGCCGTTCTCCGCCGTCTGATTCATTTCCGCTATTGCTTCGCCTGCCGTTCTGACGGCGCTGCAGTCTGCCGGCTCGTAACGGGAAAGCAGTTCCAGCGTGATTTTTCTGGACAGTTCATAGGAGTCCACAACGAGGAGACGGGAGGCCGCAATGAGTTTGGTATCGCCCCGGAAATGGTGGCGCCGGCCCGGTTCCACAGGCAGATCCAGCTCGAACCAGAACGTCGAGCCTTTACCGGGCTGGCTGTGGACGTCGAAGGAGGCCTTCATCATCCCAAGCAATTGCCGGCAAAGTGTGAGGCCCAGACCCGCGCCAATCACCGGGTGCGTTGTCTTATTGTGAAGCTGCACATAAGGCTCGAACACGGCGGACAGATCAGCGTCCGCAATACCTTGCCCGGTATCCTCGACGGCGACACGCAGACGTACTTTACCCTCCTGCTGGCTAAGTACCTCGACGCTCAGCAAAACGTGCCCGGAGTGGGTGAACTTTATGGCATTCGAAGTCAGGTTGACCAGGACCTGCCGCAGTCGCAGCGGGTCACCTCTGAGCGCCTCCGGCAAGTCTTCATCCACGCGGGTTTCCAACGCCAGACGCTTCTCAAGCGCTCTTGGCTCCAGCATGTACAGCACTTCGTTAAGCGTTTCCCGAAGATCGAATGGCACCTGCTCGAGCACTAGGCGCCCCGTCTCGACGCTTGAGATATCCAGCAGGTCGTTCATGATTGCGGAGAGGCCTTCGCCCGCAGTCATTAGCGTCTGAACAAACTCCCGCTGCTCGTTATCCAAATTCGTTTCATTCAGCAAGCTGGCGTATCCCAGCACGGACTGAAGCGGTATTCGAAGTTCGCGGCTGATATTCGCCAGGAACAGGTTCTTCGCCTGATTGGCGCGTATTGCCTCGTCCCGCTCGTCTCGACTTTGAACGTGCGATTGCTTCAGCGAGTGCGCGTCGCTGACCATCCGTTCACGCATCTCGTTCAGGGCGTCCACTACCGCCCTCAGCTCATCAGGCTGGCTGGGTTCCTTGCGGTTCAACTTCAAAGGCTTGCTCAGAACATTCAGATTTAGGTGAGCCGCGAAATCAGCAATGGCCTCCAGGTGCCGGGAAAGATAAAAGCGGACCAGTAATAGCAGCCCCATTGTGGAGGCCAGAACAATAAGTGCTTGGGCCAGGAAGGTGCCAGTGGCGTTGCGCAGCAGTCTCTGTTGAGCCAGCGCGAGAGATGAGGTGAGAACCAGTGTAGCCTTCGATCTGTCATCCACTGGGTCTACAGTCGGAAGTTCAAAAGCCTGGCGGATGTTTTCACCTGCGACAGGTTTGCCGGCGATGAAGCGCTCTCCCATGGAGGTCTGGACTTCAGCATTCTGAATGGCCCGAAACTCAAGAAGTTCATTGAGTTGGGCGCTGATGGCTTCGTAATCCCTGGCCTTGAGGCGGCCGGCCAGTGTGGAGGAAACAAGGCTGGCAATTCGGGATTGGCTGGCGCGTATCTCGTCGGCCTGATGTCCGTAGTCTCTCCAGAGATGGATAGCGGTGATGGCGAGAGCGAGCAACAGACTGAACGCAAGCACGGACAAAAGTAGGCGCGTGGCGAGCGGCCTGACTTTGAATGCTTGTCGTTCTGTGCTGGATAGAGGCACTGTTCCATTCCTTTGGTCAGTCAGTCCCCGGCAGAGGCTCTTCTGTCCCTTTACTGAAAAGAGTCAGAAAACTGGCGTGTCGGCAGCCCTGACCGCGAGCGCGAGACCTGCCAGTACCTGTCTCCTGAACAGAGAGAACCGGGCTCATTCTATACTGATTACCTCAACGGTTTCGCCGACAAACCGGAAGCGTATGTTGAAGCGATAAAGACACACCCCGTAAATGCGCTCCTCCTCTGAACCCCGGCGAAAGGAAGGGCGGGGGTCAAAACCTACGACATCTTCGATGAGCGCTCTAAATTCAGGGTAGAGCTCGTCGTCAAGGCCTGCCAGCGCTTTTACGGCGGCCTCGCTGAATTGCACTTGATGACGCTCCACGGGTGGTTCAGCGGCCCAGGGTAATCGCGCATCAGCAATGGAATCGGCGAAAGGCAGATAGGGTTTGATATCAAAAATAGGCGTGCCATCGACCAGGTCGTGTTCCCTGATCCGCAGAATCAGCCTTCCGTTACGACGAACCAGCCCTTCATTTCGGACGACGGACAGGCCAAGACTGTTAGGGCGAAACGGAGAGCGGGACGCAAAAACGCCGATCTTGCGATTCCCGCCCAACCGAGGCGGCCGCACAACCGGATTCCAACCCTCCCGAAGCGCTTTGTGGAACTGAAAGGTAAGCCACAGATGCGTGCATTCCTCCAGACCTCTGAAAGCTTCTTCACGAGCATACTCGGGCGCAATCAGCAATTCACCCCAGGCATGCCTGGTCAGACCCGGCTGACGGGGTACACCGAATTTGTCAGCGAAACAGGAGCGGCACGTGGCGATGGTGTGGAGCTTGGTGGCATTTTCCACAACGCCGCTACGCCTGGTGACCCTGGGCAAGCATCAGCACCTGCCGGTGGATTGAATCCACCTGTGATTTAAGCTGATCACTACTGGCGCGGTTGTCCACCACGAAGTCAGCCTTCCCGAGTCGTTCCTCGCGGCTCATCTGCGTTGCCATGATGCGCCGCACCAAGGCCTCGTCGTTTCCATCGCGCGCCATGGTTCTCTGGACTTGATGCTCCTCGTCGACGTCGACCACTAATACCCGGTCCACCATCGAATGCTGGTCGGTTTCAAGCAAAAGTGGAGACACCAGAATAATGTAGGGCAGGTCGTAGCCTGTAGGGCTGAGCTCCCGAACAATGCGTCGGCGAATCAGCGGATGCAGTAGCGCTTCGAGCCACTGCTTTTCTTCGGGGTGTTCGAATATTCGTGCGCGCAGAGCGGCCCTGTCCAGTGAGCCATCATTGCGTATGACGTCTGCGCCAAAGTGCGCGCCAATATCGGTAAGTGCGCTCTCGCCGGGCTCAACGACAGCCCGGGCCACTTCATCAGCATCTACCCGATGAACGCCCAACTCTCCGAACAGGTGGGCAACGGTGGACTTGCCGCTGCCGATACCGCCGGTGAGGCCTAAAACAAACATGTCAGACTCCCAGGAATGAATACCAGGCCTGTTGCAGCTCTGGACCAAACCAGAGTGCCAGTAGGCCCGCTGCGGCAAGGTAGGGACCGAAAGGCATGGGTACTTCACGGCCCATGCTGCGGAATACAATTAGCGCAATGCCAACCACCGCTCCAACCAGGGAGGATAACAGAATGATGATCAGAAGCGATTGCCATCCGAGCCAGGCACCGAGCGCAGCCAGCAGCTTGAAGTCGCCATGGCCCATACCTTCCTTGCCCGTCAGAAGCTTGAAGCCCCAATAAACGCTCCAGAGGCTGAGATAGCCTCCCACGGCCCCCCAAAGCGCAGACTCTGAGGACGCGAAAAGTGACCATTGATTGGCGATCAGTCCCAGCCAGAGCAACGGAAGGGTAATGGAGTCAGGAAGTAGCTGAGTATCGAAATCGATCACGGCAAGAGCGACGAGTGCCCATACCAGCAGGAGGCCGAGAGCGGATGCCCAGGTAGGGCCAAGCAGCCACACAGTCAGGACAGAGAATCCCGCGGTAACCGCTTCGATGATGGGATAGCGCGGAGAAATCCGGGTCTGGCACCCGGAGCACCGGCCCCGCAGCAGCAGGTAACTCAGAACCGGAATATTCTCCCAGGCCCGTATGCGATGCTGGCACTTCGGGCAGGTAGAGGGCGGTGTGGAAAGCGTGAGTCGCGACGCCTCGGGAGCAGAATCTTCAATTTCCAGAAAAGCATGGCAGTCGCTGCGCCAGGTCTGCTTCATCATTTGAGGCAGTCGCAGAATGACCACGTTCAGAAAGCTGCCAATGCAAAGACCCAGGCATGCCGTGATGAGCAGCAGTGCCCAGGGGGTTTGAATCACGATCTCAAGTGCTTCCATGGATCAGCCGACAACCTTACCCATCTGGAAGATCGGCAGGTACATCGCTACGATCAGACCACCGATCAGCACGCCAAGAACGGCCATGATCATCGGCTCCATGAGAGCTGTCAGGTTATCGACCATGTCGTCGACCACGCTCTCGTAGTGATCCGCTACCTTGGCAAGCATCTCGTCCAGGTTACCGGACTCTTCCCCGATGGCTGTCAGCTGAATCGCCATGACAGGGAACACATCCACCTGCCGCATGGAGGCCTGTAACTGAGTACCCGAAGACACATCATCCCGTATTTTGGTGATTGCATCCCGGTAAACTGCGTTACCCGTCGCCCCAGCGACCGAGTCCAGCGCATCAACCAGCGGCACACCAGCCGCAAATGTTGTGGAAAGAACCCGACCAAACTTTGCCACTGCTGATTTATCCAGAATTTCGCCGACAACCGGGATCTTCAATGTGAAGCGATCCACTGCATCGGAGAATTTCTGGGATTTTTGATTGGCCTGCTTAAACGCATACCCAATACCAACAATCACCAGCAGAACGACAAACCACCAGGTCTGCATCCATTCCGACAGATTCACCACGAATTGAGTAAATACCGGTAGATCCGCGCCAAAGCCCTTAAAGAGACTCTCAAACTGCGGCACCACTTTGACCAGAAGAATACCGGTCACAATAAAAGCCACGACCAGCACCGCTATTGGGTAGGTCATCGCCTTTTTGACTTTCTTCTTCAGGGTCTCGGTTTTCTCGAGGTAGGTGGCGATTCGATCGAGCATCTGTTCGAGGGCACCGGCTTTTTCGCCCGAATCGACCAGGTTGCAGTAGAGATCGTCGAAATGCTTGGGATGATTGCGCAACGCACCGGCGAAACTGGTGCCGGAGGCAACATCATTGCGGATGGCCATCACCAGTTCCTGCAGGCCTTTGTGATCAAGGCCATCGGCGACAATATCGAAACTCTGGACCAGCGGAACACCCGCCCGCATCATGGTGGCCATTTGCCGGGTAAACATGGCGATATCAAAGCCGGAAATTTTCTTGGAACCACCAAACAGCGGTTTCGGCTTCTTTTTGACTTTATCCGGTAGGACACCCTGTTTACGAAGCTGGGCTTTGACAATAGCGGCACTGGCGCCGGCAACTTCGCCCTTGGCTTTATTGCCTTTGCGATCTTTGCCGGTCCAGATATAGGTATCCAGCTTTTCGATTTTCTCTGCCATTTTTAATCCTTCGTGACCCGGTTGGCTTCTTCGAGGCTGGTCACGCCTTCAATGACCTTTCTCAACGCGGATTGTCTCAGTGTCGGGAAACCTTCTTCCTGCGCCTTGCGGGCGATCTGGAGTGAAGAGGCTTCCTCCATAATCATGTTCGATAGAGCGTCGGTGATCTTGACCACTTCATAGATCCCCACTCGACCCTTATAGCCGCCATTGCATTTTTCGCAGCCCTTGGGTCGGTATAGTTTGAAGCCTGAATCGATCTGCTCCTGGGTGAATCCCTCTTCGAGCAGAATGTCGTGGGGAACGTCTGCTTCTTCCTTACAGGAACACAGTCTCCGGCCCAGCCGCTGAGCGATGATCAGACTCACAGACGTCGCGATGTTGAAGGCAGGCACACCCATGTTCATCATTCGCGTCAGTGTTTCCGGAGCGCTGTTGGTATGAAGTGTAGACAATACCAGGTGACCTGTCTGGGCAGCCTTGATGGCGATGTTGGCCGTCTCCAGGTCCCGGATCTCCCCGACCATGATTACGTCAGGGTCCTGACGCAGAAACGCGCGCAAGGCTTCCGCGAAGCCAAGGCCCACCTTGTTGTTAACGTTGACTTGGTTAATGCCTTCCAGGTTGATTTCCGCCGGATCTTCGGCCGTGGAGATGTTGATCTCCGGCGTATTGAGAATGTTCAGGCCGGTATAGAGGGAGACCGTCTTACCGGAGCCAGTCGGTCCGGTGACCAGAATCATTCCCTGGGGCTGCTTGAGTGCATCCAGATACAGCTGCTTCTGATCCGCCTCATAGCCCAGCACATCGATACCCAGCTTGGCCTGGCTTGGGTCCAGAATCCGTAGAACGATTTTTTCGCCCCACAGCGTCGGCAGCGTATTGACCCGGAAGTCGATAGCCTTGGTTTTGGACAGCTTCATCTTGATCCGGCCGTCCTGCGGGATCCGGCGCTCGGAGATGTCGAGCTGTGACATGATCTTTACCCGGGCGGCAATTTTCGGCGCCAGCTTGATGGAAGGGCGGGAGATCTCCTTCAGGATGCCATCCGTCCGATAACGAACCCGGTAGGCCTTTTCATAAGGCTCAAAGTGAATGTCCGAAGCGCCACCGCGGATGGCGTCAAGCAATAGCTTGTTCACGTATTTAACGATTGGAGCGTCGTCGACTTCTGTCGTCGCGACAACGGCATCGTCATCCTGGTCGCCGCCTTCGGTTTCAACACCCTCAAGATCCGCGTCGTCCAGGTCGCCCATCGTGTCTTCCTGGGACTCCAGATAGCGATCAATAGCGGCACGAAGCTGACGATCGTCCACCAGCACGGCATCAGTGCTCAGGCCAGTGTTGAACTTCATTTCATCGAGGGCCTGGATATTGGTGGGATCAGACACCGCAATGAAGAGGCGATTACCTCGACGAAAGAGGGGCAGGGCGTTGTGCTTACGGATGAGTTTTTCGTCCACCACCTTCTCGGGCATCAATTCCCGTGTGAAGGCATTCAGATCCATGATGGATAGCCCGAACTCCAGGGAGGCGGAGTACGCCATCTTGGCGCTGTCGGCCAGATCGTTCTGGGACAGGTATGAGATCAATGAGATCCGTTTGCTGGTGGCTTCCTGATAAGCCTCCCGAGCCACGGTTTCTTCCAGCAAGCCATCGTCGACAAACCGTCTTGCGAGACCTGTAAGGGTGACATTCGTTCGGGGAGTAGACATGGTGGTGGGCTTGTATCTCTGATGGATGAATAACTTCAAGAGTTTAGAACGGCTTACCCAACTTGGAAAGTCAGCCGGTGAATTGGCGTCCGGTGATCAATACTGACCGTCTGCGGTGACAAAATTTGTCAGTCACCGACCGTCTACGGCATAACGATCCGCAAAGCTGTGTACATGGCAGGGAGTGGGGGATGGCTTTTCTTATTATTATTCAATGTCTTGTCTAGCTGTTTGCAAAGTTGGCACGGCTAGTGCTCCTCTTTCGTCAAGCTCCCTGAGGCTAAGATCGTCAACGGACGAGCTTTCAGTCAACAACGACGTTTGTGAGGTAACTCCATGAAAGAAATGCGCATCAATCACGCCCAGAAGGGTTTCACCCTTATCGAACTGATGATCGTAGTCGCCATCATCGGTATTCTGGCGGCGATCGCTATCCCTCAGTACCAGGATTATATTGCTCGTTCACAGATGAATCGGGTTTACGGCGAAATCGCGGCGCTGAAAACTGCAGCTGAAGATAACCTGCTGCGGGGCAGGGCGCTCAGCGGAGATCTGACCACTCTTGGTTTCACTTCTTCCAGCTTGGTGAACGGTAGCGGAACCATTGATACTTCCGGCGCCAACAGCGTGCTGGAAGTAGAGCTCGGCGGTGATGCTGCGATCGCAATCGCAGGAGCGAAAATTCAAATGATCCGCACCCCCGCGGGCGCTTGGTCATGCAATGTTGAGGATGGCGTTACCGCTAATGGATGGGATGATGAGTTTATTCCTACAGGCTGTACCAATACCTAATAGCTAGACTGCGCACGAAGGAGGGCATTAGCCCTCCTTTTTTTTGGAGAAAATATGTCAAACCGTCTCTCTCGCTGGTTGGTGGGGCTCTATTTTCTGCTTCCGGCTTTGGGCTTTATTAAACTCTGGCCCTTGCCCAGTGCTTTCGTGAGTGGCTTGTCTCTGATTGTGGGCACAGCCATTTTTGCAGTTTCGTTGATGCGTGCTTCTACTGCTGGTTTTCGGGTTCCTGTTTTCTCCGCAATACTTATTTCTCTGTTCGTTTTCTACCTGATCTATCAGTTGAATCCCGGATCTGCCTTGGGGTCGGCTGATGTATGGCAGCTCGTTGCGCTGCTGATTGCCTCAGTCTGGGTAATAGATCGCGAAACCCCAGATGGACATTCCATCTTTTGCTCTCAAAAAATCACCCGTTATCTCGCAGCCGGCGGTTTGTTCTATTGTTTGATATCGCTTGTGATGCATTACGCTCAATTCTTCGGGCCGGAGCCCGAGCGCGTACTGGCACGCCTCCCTGGCGTCTGGGGGCAGCCGAATCTGACCTCCACGATGGCTTGGCTAGCGATTTTTTCTCTGTCGTTTTCTCGTTTTGCCCGAGACCACTCCAGCTTGTACTGGTCTGGCTTGGTCCTCGCCTCTGTTGTTGTCGGCCTTGCCGCGTCTCGTACGAGCCTTATTGATTTTCTGCTGCTGGTAATACTTGTTGTTTGGTCCCTAAAACAAGGAACTAAAAGAGCGAACTCAGTAAAACACAGCCTGAAAGTGCTTCTGGTGATCCTTGTGTTTGCTGTCGCAGCACCCACTTTGAATGAACGGCTCTACACTGGCTTAGGGTACGAACTCCCGGATGATTCTTTCTCAGCTTCTATAGCAGGGCGTATGAGTGCCGATTCAGTTCGGTTTGAAGAGCACCGGCGGCTACTTCGGCACTGGCTCGATCTTGAAACCACAGAACAAGTGCTTGGGGTTGGAAACTACGGAGCTTTTTCATTGGAAGCCCGTAGAGCGGGCTTCAGTTCAGCACTCGCATCCTCTGCGCCGGCTCACTCTCACAACATGTTCTCGATGATTCTCGTCGAGCACGGCCTTATTGCTCTCGCTATTGCGCTTGTCGGGACCTTCTGGGTGTTTCGGCGTTTCTATCTGGCGCGAAATGAGGCTTGGTTTCCGGCCATCTTCGGCTGCTTTATGGTTATTTTTATCCACAGTCAGCTCGAATATCCTCTTTGGTATCCCTGGTTTCTCATGCTCTTTGTTGCGCTGATCGGGACAGTAGACCGGCGGATCGCTGTCCGGATCGAGTCTCCGGTATTGATGCGGGCCTGCAGCGTTGCAGTGCTGCTGGTTGTGTGTCTAACCAGTTTGAACATGGTCAACCAGCTCAAGTCGATTCTTGGCGTCGGTCTGTCAGAAGAACGGAGCGTCGAGAACTATGATCAGCTGAGAATTTTGGGGCGTGACCTTTTTCTGGGTGACTATGCCCGGTTGGCGCGAATCAGAGCCTATGGCCCGGCCTATGGTGATTTGAATCGGCAGCTCAGGGAGATTGAAGGCCTCAAGATGCGGGAGCCACGAGATCTGGTGTTGATGCGTGAGGTCGTTCTGCTGATCATGTCGGAGGCGACACTTCCTGAAATTTGTAAACGAGCCGAGGATCTGGCTCTTTTCTATCCATTCACTTCGGTGATTCTGATGGAAAAGGCCACATTGCTCGGACCCAAGGGGCTCAGAGTAATGGGAGTCCTTCCGAACTGTCTTGAGGAGGGGCTCAAGCCTTGGGGTGAGGACTTGAACTCAGTGGCGGAACATAACCGGCGAATCATTAATGACGCGCTCTGAAACGAAGCCATTCAACGACAGCCGCCACCACTTCATGACAAGGGTGGTTTTATACCCGTTGCTGACCGCGCCGGTAGTTTTCGCGGTATTTTCCGGGCTTCTTGCTGGCTACGATGAGCAACGAATAGCCTTGGTCATTGTACTTTTAACTGCCGCTGGTCTGTATTCCTACGGTGCCCCTGCATCTTTGTCGAAGCTCCACCGCTCGAAGCTGGACTGGCTGTTTGTCGCGGTCATAGCTGCTTTTTTTCTTCCGATCCTTGTCGCCCGCGAAACATCCTTCCAGCTGGCCGAACGATTAATGTACGGCTTTTACTTTTTGGCTGTCTGGCTGACTGGGGCTGCTGTCGCTCGACTGGGCCTTTGGACCGAGTCTTTCCGAGTAGTGGCTTACGCGATTCTTGTCTGCACAACCGTTTATGCATTAGCTAATTTCTTTATCTATTGGGTGGCGTTGTTGGATGGGCAGGAACGGATTGAATCGTACGTACCGAGCGGCTTTCTGAATATCCGTTACTGGAGCCATTTGGCCACCTGGTTGCTTCCTATCCTGGCTTTTCTTGCGCTTGCCGATGGTGTAATTCCGTCAAGAAAGCTTCGAGTTCTGGCGAGCGTCACTGGTGGATTCTGGTGGTGGATGTTGTGGATGACGGTGGGTAGAGGCTCACTTGCTGGTTTAATCCTCGCAGCAGCGCTATCTGGAATCATTTGCGGTAAGGCAGCGATGCCTCTTATTCGGGCTTTAGTTGTCCAGGCCATAATTGGAGGGGTGTTGTGGTTGCTGCTGACCTGGCTGTTGCCGGGAATCTTCATGGATTCGCCGGAAATACGAGAGCTGAAGATGACGAACGCAGACCGAACCGTCCTTTGGGAAGAGGCCTGGCTCATGTTCCAGCATCAGCCCTTAACAGGAACGGGGCCGCTGGCATGGATGACGCATCAGCCGTTCAGTAGTGGATACCTTGAAGGCCAATGGGAAGCCCATCCGCATAACATGTATTTACTGTGGCTCTCCGAATACGGTGTTTTTGCAGGAGGCTCAGTAATCGCGTTAGGCGTGGGATTGCTGGCTTCTCTAATAATGTTCAGGAGAAAGTTGGGGAGATCCGAAGAAGCTGGCATGGCCCTCTATCTGGCCTTTATAGCGGCAGCTATTCATGCGTTCGTTTCGGCGGTGTTTATTGCCGGGGCATCCATGCTCGTGGGATTTGTATTACTCAGCTTGTTGTGGGGCTGGTGCACTACCTTGCATCGGCAGAGCCAATCAGTTCCAAAAGTTAGACGAGGCGGGCGCGTCCTCGGAACGATCAGTCTAGCGTTCGTACTTGGAGTGGGAGGATTATGGCTGACCTGCGTGAACGACTATTGGAAAGCCATGAACAACGACCAAGCTTTTTATAACGATGAGGTTAAGGCCGGACTACTGCCGCGCTTTTGGGCGAGCGGATTATTTCCCCGCCGCGAAGAGTTAATGCCGCCAAATTCATACTGAAGGCGCGCTGAATCAGGCTAAGCCAGAGCGAATGTCGTTCAGGTGAGCGGAAAAGCCCAACCTTTAGACCAAGGTTCGAGACGTGTCAGAACAGATTTCTACCAGTCACACCACCAGCCCGATCCGCCGCAAACCGATCAATATGCTCTGTTCTCTGGCGCGAAAGGCCTGCGGCCGCTTCCTGCAGCGACAGCTGGTCGCCGTTCGGTAGGTTCAGGAAGAAGCCGGCAGGAGCCGTGAAGGTTTTACCGGTGTTGGGGTTGGTGTAGGTGACTTCTTTGGTCTGGATCGACAGAAACATGTCTTCGCTGGCCGCCAGCGAGCCATCCTCAAGCCGTTCGCCGACGGTTACACTCTTAAATGAGTCGGCTGAAAAACAGGTCTGCCGGCCCAGAAACAGGCAGTTATTGGTTTCTGCCGAGAAGGTACTGCCACTGGGAGCCAGAAACTTGAAGTTGGTGCCGTCTGGAATTCCAAGATAGCTCGCACGGATGGACTTGAGCTGTCCGCCCGTCGCATAGTCGTTTGAGCCGTCAGCTTTCTGGTTCGGCGAGGTAACGCCCTGCAACTGGGAAACGATTCGATATTCGTCAGGGTTGCTGGTGGAGATCAGTTGGCCGTCGATGGTAATCGGCATATTCCCTGTCAGACTTTTGAAATCACCGGAAAGCATACCCATGGCTTTACCAAAGCCGATGCGGGCGCCGATGATGTTCTCGCCTTCTTTAACGAATTCCAGGTAGGGGTTCTCGGCATAGAAAGGAACGATCTGGCCGGCGTCGTAAAACTTTCCATCAAACTGGGTGCCGGCGTCACGGGCAATGGTGCCGAGAGCGAAGTCGGTAATCTGAATATCTGCGCTATTGGCTTCAAGACCCGCTTCGGTGCCCGTACATTCAGGGCAGGGCGCGCCAGCATTGGGGCCGTCCTCAGCCCAGCGATAGTATTCACCCAGAACCACTTCGTCGGCGTTGATCTGTGTTTCAATGTTCAGACCCACATCAACTCGAGTGAAATCCGCATTTTCGCTGGAAGAGTTGCCGATCGACACAAACGCCTGGCCTGTGACATCGGAAAGAGCCGTGTCTGTCATGGGTTCCATGGCATAAGCAGAATGTCCCAGAGCTATTGCTGCCGAGAGAAGTCCTGCTTTGGCTCGAAAGCGAGCAACCATGTATAACCTCTTTATTATTTTTACCGTAACGTCTCGAGATTCTACGGTCGTACAGATCTTGTGCAAGGGCCGGTATTGATGCCGGTCACAATTCAACCGAAAAGGCGGCGCGAACAGGTCGAAAGGGGCCAGTGGCGCTGCCTGCAGTCATCCTACACAGCCCGATTACAGAGGAGAGAGGTATGGCGACTGAAAAGCTGCTCAATGACTTGCTGGCGATAGCCTGGCAGGCAGGAGAGGCCGCTCTCGAGATCTACCGGGGTGGATTCTCAGTCGATCACAAAGCGGACGACTCACCGGTTACAGAAGCGGATTTACGGGCAAACCGGATTATCCTTCGGGCGTTGAGGCGACTGGCTCCGGACATTCCTGTCCTTTCGGAGGAATCTGCACGGCAGGGATGGAGTATCCGCCGTAACTGGCATCGCTTCTGGTTGGTCGACCCCATCGACGGCACCAAGGATTTCGTAGCCGGCACGGGTGAATTTACGGTGAATATTGCGCTGATTGAGCATGGCGCACCCCGCCTCGGTGTCGTTGTTGCGCCGGCGATTAATGAGTCATTTCTGGGAGCCGTTGGGTACGGGGCTTTTAAGAGTACCGGTAGAAAGTCCAGGCGCATCCACGTCGTCGTGCCACCCCCTGTGAAACGAGTCATGGCCAGCAAGCATCATCTGAATCAGGGGACGCGTGACTACATCGAACGACTTGGTGCTCATGAGTTGGTTCAGGCCGGTAGCAGCCTCAAAATCTGTCGGATTGCTGAAGGCGCCGCCGATATCTATCCAAGAATGGGTCCAACCTGTGAGTGGGATACCGGCGCCGCCCATGCGGTGCTGCTTGCAGCAGGGGGCCAGCTCACCCGCTTTGATGGCTCTGCGCTGCGCTATGGAAAACGAGACGTCGAAAATCCGGCGTTCGTGGCTTCCGGCTCGTGGCTGAGGTTTTGAGTTCACTTGCTGTTACTCACCAGCAAGCCGACTTTCCCCGAGTAATTTTCGTTTGGATACCTGCACTTTCGAACATGTCGAGTGAGCGCCAAAAAAATGACTTTTTTTCTTGCCGAGTCAGTGACCAGGACTAAACTCTCGTTAACGATGTTCCAACTCACAGTAACAAACGAGATGGCGCGACTGGTTTGAAGTGTGTTTTCGCGGCGCAATAAAAAGCCTGGCCGATGCAGAGGCAGGCTGCGGGCAATTCCTATTCTCGTTACCATCGCAGAACTGGTGATGGTGGCTGTGCCTGTGCACGCTGCTCCGTGGCTTGAACCTGGGGATAGACGGGCACGCCATGCTCTCCAGCAGCTCGTGGATGGCGGCCTGCTCCATACTTCTGCGACCACCTGGCCGATTCCCTGGGCCGACCTGCCGCTTGAAACAACCGCATCAGAGCACAGAGCTGTCGAGCGCGCCTATCTGGTATTCGAGAAAGAGCGCCAACTGGTGGAAGGATGGACTGCCGAAGCATCTCTGGGTGGCGCGAGTGAGCCTCATGTCGCAGCGGGTTTTGAGGAAAGCATACCTGGTGAGGGTTTTGCAGCGGTGGAAGTGGAGTGGTCAGGCCGGTCTTTTGCCGCTGGGATTCATGCCGAGGGCCTGTGGGAACCGATTGAAGGTGATTCGCTCCGGCTTGATGGTTCCTATCTGGCGGGGACGGCGGGTAACTGGATTTTAGGCATAGGCGCCGTCGATCGGTGGTGGGGGCCGGGCTGGCAGAGCAGCCTGATATTCTCGAGTAACGCCCGGCCAATACCGTCCATCTGGCTGCAGCGCAAAGAAACGCCAGCTTTCGAAACCGCCTGGCTTTCGTGGCTTGGGCCGTGGCAGTTAACCACTTTTGCCGGCCTGCTCGAGAGCGACCGGACGGTCGACCGTCCGAAACTGCTGGGGGCGCGGCTGACCTTCCGACCCCTCGAAGGGTTGGATATTGGGCTGTCACGGATCCTGATGATCGGCGGCGAAGGACGCCCAGAGCGCTTATCGACCTATTGGCATGCTTTCATAGGGCGGGATAATCAACAGGATGGACGGGACCAGGACCCGGGTAACCAACTGGCCGCTATTGACCTGCGTTATGGCCGGGCATTTGGAGCCGCTTCAGCCGGGGTGTATGTGCAGATGGCTGGCGAAGATGAAGCCGGTGCCTTTCCAGCCAAAAAGTCCTGGCTCCTGGGGTTCGATTCCGCACTGAATCTGGGTGATGGCGCTCAGCAGTTGTATCTGGAATATGTGAACACCGGCGCTGAGGACCTAACGGCAGACCTGCTCCCTAACGTGACCTATGAGCATGGGATATACAGTAGCGGCTATCGCTACCGCGGACGCGCCTTGGGTGCAGCAGTCGATGGCGACAGTGACGCCATCACCTTTGGAGCGCACCAGTTTTTTGCTGGCGGCTCAAACGCCGGAGTGACGGTGAGTTATCTCAGGCTTAACCGTGACGCCTCCAACCCGCCTGAAGCCTCGGGTCCCTGGCCGGAAGAACGTCAGTCCCTGGGTCAGATATCGTTGAACTACGGCCAGGCATTTTTGGGCGGATGGGTGGATACCGATGTGTCCTGGCGTTCCGAGAGGGTTCGATATCGCGAAGCAGAGATCCCGCAATTATCGGTAGCCGGCAGATATCGCTACCGATTTTAGCTTTCGGGAGCCTCCGTTTTGGCGCCAAGTACCTAATTTCTACCAGACAGGATTAGACGTCTTGCGATCATTTATAGCTGTTCTGACAACCACGCTCATTATCGCTATCAGCGCCGTGACGGGGGCATCCATCGCTACCGCTCAGACGATGCCCCGCCAGCAGCTCGAACAGTTCAAAAACCTACCGATAGCACAACAGCGGGCGCTAGCCAGACAGTACGGAATCGACCTTGGCGAGTTCCAGGCGAAAGACTCTATTGGCGGGCGAGGCTCAGCATCTCAACCGGACTACTCGGAGGATCGGCAGTCAGCCGAGCAAGGGGACGATGCCCGAGCAGACCGCGCCAGACCTGAAATGCCGGAGAGCTACAAAGACAAATCCGGGCTGGATTACTTCGGCTACAGCCTGTTCAGCGGAAAAGTGTCGACTTTCGCACCGGTGGATGACGTACCTGTTCCGGCAAACTACGTGGTTGGCCCCGGAGACACCCTGAGAATTCAGCTGTGGGGTCAGCAGAACGATTATTTTGAGCTGCAGGTCAGCCGCAATGGAACCATTGAGCTGCCGGAATCCGGCCCGATAACCGTGGCTGGTCTGTCCTTCGACGAGACGAGTCGACAGATCAAAGAACAGATTGCCCGCAAGTATCGCGGAGTCGATGTGAGCGTGGGACTGGGTTCTTTACGCAGCATCGGGATTTTCGTGTTGGGTGAGGCGAACACGCCCGGCTCCTATACCGTAAGCTCGCTGGCCACTATCACCAATGCCTTGAGGGCATCTGGCGGTGTCGCGCTCACGGGGTCATTGCGCAACATTGAACTTAAGCGCGACGGCAAACCCATCGCGACGCTTGATCTCTATGACTTTCTGCTGCGTGGAGACACCTCTGACGATCAGCGGCTGCAGCCGGGCGATGTCATCTTTATTCCACCGGTCGGCCCGAGGGTGAGTATCGAGGGCGAGGTTCTGCGCCCGGCCATCTATGAACTGAAAAAACAGCGTTCATTGCAGCACCTTATTTCGATGGCCGGCGGCACTTCTGCCACAGCCGATCTCTCCAATCTTCTGGTCGCCAGGCAAGGCTCGAGTGGAACTCAGTCCATGCGCGAGGCGGATATCGCAGGCGGACAGACGCTGATGCTGGAGAGCGGAGATGAAATTACCGTGCGCAAACTGCCGGGCGTCGCCGGGAACTATGTGGAGGTCGACGGTGCAGCCATACGCTCAGGCCGCTTCGCCTGGGCAGAAGGCCTGCGAATCAGCGACCTGTTTCCGGATTTGCAGAGTAGTTTCTATCGCTATGCCGATCATGATTCGGCGGCCATCGTGAGAACAGACTCTGCAACCGGGGAAGTTTCAGTGATTAGCCTGGCGCTTCGCCGGGCGGTGCTCAAACCCGGATCCGAGGCCGATGTAGTTCTGCACAACGAAGACCGGATTCTGATATTCGCCGACCCTAGAGTCCGTGAAGCGAACGACACAGATGATCAGTCCGCTGAACCCTCGAATGGATGGCATTCGTCAGTTCGATCTCCAGCGCAAACGAGCGAAAAGGGGGAGGCTGAGCAGCACCCGGCCTCTCGTGAGGCACTACTCCAACCGGTACTTGATCGACTGGAGGCGGCAGGGCGGCCCAACCAGCCAGTAAGAACCATCAAAGTGCAAGGCGCGGTTGCGTTCCCCGGTCGCTACCCTCTGCCGACCAGTGAACGGCTAGACGATGTGATCCGCCTGGCGGGCGGATTACTGGCTTCAGCATCAACGGAGAACGCTGAACTGACGCGGTTTTCCAGAGGCGAATCGGGCATCGGCCGAGCGCAAGTCCAGGAAGTCAATCTGGACCAGGCTGCCGGAGGCGGCGCTTCGGTACAGCTTCAACCCATGGACAGAATTCTGATCAAATCGGTGCCTGAATTCGGCCAGTCGCGCAGTATCGAACTGCAGGGCGAGGTTCTGTTCCCGGGCGTGTACACTTTTGAGCCCGGAGAGAATCTCGCCAGCCTCATCAGGCGAGCCGGAGGCCTTACCCGAAACGCATTTCCTGAAGGAGCTGTGTTTACCCGAGAGAACCTCCGAAAACTTGAAGCGCAGAGGCTCGAAGAGGCCCAACGCCGCCTCGAAGGCGACCTGTTGGGAGTGCGCCTCAATGGCAACGGCATCGGCGGCGACAACGCCGACCGCATTGAGCAGGTCGAAGGTCTTCTAGAGGAAGTTCAGTCCGCCAGACCCCTGGGCCGAATGGTGATCGACCTGCCGGCTATCGTCGCGGGTACCTCAGGACGAAAAGTGCGTCTGCAGGATGGCGACCGACTGTACATTCCGGAAATACCGGAAGCCGTTACCGTGTTTGGTGAAGTGCAGTACCCAACCAGCCATTTCCTGCAGGCGGGCCTTACGGTCAACGACTACGTCAATCTCAGCGGCGGCACCACGCGTCAGGCAGACGAGGACAGAATCTACGTGGTCAGAGCCGATGGGTCTGTTAAGCTGCCGCGCAAGAGCCGCTGGTTCGGCGGCGCGACTACTGAGCTAAGGCCTGGGGACACCATCGTTGTGCCGATTGACGTCGATCGTCTCAATCAGCTCGAGTTGTGGACCAATGTGAGTCAGATTATCTATCAGATTGCGTTGGGTGCTGCGGCGGTGGGGAATCTCTAGTTGGTAGGCCATGGTTGGTTTTTAAATAGTGCAGCCGTCCTTCCAGCACAGAAGCTTCCGCAGAGCTGTTGGCTAGCGAGGATCCTCATTGAACTCGGATAACAGTAATCCACTTTGGCTTCTAGGCGAAAAAAGCGTGCGCTTAGCGCTTGGCTTAGGAGTAAGTTTTGCTGTCGCAAGGTATCTCGGACCAGATCAGTTTGGAGAGTTTGCTGTTCTGCAAAGTGTAGTCCTACTGCTCTCGGCAGTGGCAAACTATGGGCAAGAAAGTGTTCTAGTTCGGGACGTTTTGAAGGCCAATAGTGATAGAGAAGAGCAGGAAGTTGTATCCAAAATAATAGTTTGGCGAATGATATTGGGTGTCAGTATTCAGGTCGCCATAATTGCTCTAACGGTGTCTCTTCACAAGAACGAAAGCCTTTTGTTTCTAGCCTTCCTAGGTTTTGCATTAATTTTTCCTGGATACACGATTCCAGAAGCATATTTGCAAGCTCGCTTGAAGGGAAAAAAAATTTTCAAGGCCAGTTTTTTAGCGCTCGGCGTGGCCGCAATCTTCAAGATTGCGGTAATATTTTTTGATTGGGGTCTTAAAGGGATAGTTCTGGCTTTTTCTCTTGAATTGTGTGTGCTCGCGCTTATTTATTACCGCGAGATGTCGGTGGAAATAAACAATTCCAATTTTTTCAAACCGCTTCACTTTGAATTAGAGCCATTTAAAAGTCATTTAAAGGAGTGTTTGCCTCTTGTTTTGGCTGGCGTGGTGGCAATCGGCTACATGAGACTCGATCAGTTCATGCTGGCTTACATGATGGGCAGCGAATCTACAGGCTTGTACGTGGCTGCAACAAAAGTAACAGAAATGTTCTATATGGCCCCAATAGTAATTACGGCTGCTTTTGTTCCTATAGCAATCAATCACTCCAAAGTAGATGACGCCGAATATCGTAAAGCTATAGCGAGTCTGTACAGTTTGGTTATTTGGTTCGGCATTACAGCAGGTAGCTTGCTTTGGCTGGCGGACACACATATAGTCGCCATTCTGTATGGCGAAGGATTCGGACAGGCAGCCGAAGTGCTGGCAGTATATGCATGGAGTCTAGTGTTTGTCGGTTTAGGTGTTGTTTATGGGAAAAAATTGGTAATCGAGAGCAGGTCGAAGTTAACGTTACACCGGACATTGTTGGGTTTCCTGATGAACGCTGTCCTCAATTTCTTATTGATACCGAACTATGGGATAGTTGGAGCTGCCGCCGCTACTTTGGCCTCTCAAGCGTATGCTAATATTCTGCATGATTTTATAAGTAAAAAGACTCGTCAAGATGGCATTGAAAAAATTAAGGGGCTTTTTTTGATGCCGACAAGCGCTTTGCAGACTTTAAATCCCAGAGCGTGAAGGTGGAATTAATGATTTTGGCGCTATTGCTCATCCAACTCCTCGCTTTCTTCGCATGGTTTTCAAAAACAAAAGCGCCAGCCTTAATGTTGCCGATGTATTATTCCACAGTGTGTTTGTATACGTGGCTAGGCGTTGGGCTGTATGGTTTCGCTAAAGTAATTCCTTTTAATTTTTTTGCTGAGATTTCTTTGGCTGATCTTTCGCAAACGCTAGCTTGCTTGTCGGCCGCTTCATGGGCATTCGCCACAAGTGTTCTTTTCACCGAAAAAAAAAGAAGCCAGTGTAATGCGACAACGACAAACGATGGAACGGCAAGCAATGTCCTCGTCAAGCTAGCCGCTAAAAGAAAATTGATTTCCTACGTAATTGCAACAATTTTGTTACTCCATATAGCAGTAGGCGGCGACCACATATATCAAAGGCAAGGCTATCTCGTAGGCGAAGGAGGAAGTGCTACAGCCAGAATTCTTCTCGCTTTAGTCGTGCCTTTTGTAAGCTTTATTCTAGCGTTTGGTCGTAATCGGCTTTTGAACTGGTTTTTACTCTCTGTACTTTTTTGTTGGATTGCGGCCCTAAGTAGTCGGAGCCTAGCGCTGATACCTTTTTTCTTTTTAATCGGAGCTATTTTTAACGCGCATCGGTTACCCGTATTTCAAACACCTATATTGGTTGTTTTCATTCTTATTGGTTTGGCGCTACCTTTGTCCGCGCGTAATAATGAAGTCCAAGGATTGATCCCTAATTTGACTTTTCTTCTATCGGGTGAGTTTTCGGTCGATTTTATAATTGATGCTATCAATTATGCGACGAGCTATTCGGTTGGAGTGACTGCACTTAGTATCCGATCTCCGGTTGAATGGAATCAGATTCTCGCATCGATCAGCCCGATTCCGAGCGCACTGCTCAATATTGAATTATTAGAAACTCTAAAGTTAAACAGGCACGCCCCTATGTCTGCAGCCGGTGTTCTTTTTTCTAGCAATATCTTTACCGCGTTGCTGTATTATTTCATGACCGGCATTTTTTGGGCGGTGGCGTTAAGAATTGCAAACGGAAAGTCAGGGTTCATAAAGCTGGCTATAACCAGCCTCTTCTTAATTTTTACCCTTTTTAGCTTACAATACGGTCTAAGAGCGATAACGAGGCTTACGTATTATTCAGTTTTCCTCTTAATTATCGTTGGGCTTTTGGCGAAGCTAAGAGACGTTTTACTTATGCTTCAAAGATCGGAGCGAGCAAGTGACAATTAAGATTGGAATACTTACCTATCATGCTTCACATAATATCGGATCAATGTTGCAAGCTTATGCAATGTATAAGCTTTCCTCATCAGTAACGCTTACTGACGATGCGGAAATAGAAATTATAAATTACGCAAGTTCGGGTCAAAAAGAGCTCTATAGAATATTTAAAAAAAGTTTCAGGATTAAGTCTGTTGTAAAAAATTTCATGAGCTTGATTTGGATAACTCGTCTCCGAAAGCAGCAAAAAGACTTCGAGCGGTTCAAGAACCTTTATTTACCATTGTCCGGACCAGAGTTTTCATCAATCGAGCAATTGGAATCGCTTTGCAAGAGGTATGACGTGATCATATGTGGAAGCGACCAAATATGGAACTCCAGCTGCCCGGATTACACAAATGCTTATATCCTTCCATTTTGCTTGAAAGGAAAAAAAATCGCTTACGCCCCCAGCTTCGGCGGTAAAAACATTACTCAGGACAATTCTGCAGCGATCGATTTTAAAAGATGGCTACCTGAATTCTCGTTAGTGTCTGCTAGAGAGCAGAATGGAAAAAAGTGGCTCAAAGCTTTGACAAATATGGATTGCCCTATTGTTCCAGATCCGACTTTGGCAGTTGAATTTGCGACTTGGCATTCGCTGAAGGACGAAGGTTCAATCCAAAGCAAATTCATACTATTCTACGGAGTGCCTTTCGATAAACGAATCTTCCGATTTCTGGCAAGGATACGACGTGTAACCGGATTGCAGGTAATTATGTTGGACGCAAGAGCCTGGCTGTACAATTTTGCTTTTCTGAAAGGTATCAAGCTGCACCACACATCTTCGCCAGATGCATTCTTGGAACTAGTTGATAGAGCAGAGCTAATTGTTACCACGTCTTTCCATGGCACTATTTTTTCGTGGTTGCACAGGAAGCGCTTTTGGACGATGACCCACGCGGAATCGAATTCGGATGATGACCGTATTGCGTCGTTGCTTCAGCAAATAGGGCTTCCGGAACGACTGCTGAGCCTAGATGATTGTTTGGATTTTGATCCTTTAGCACCGGTAAATTATGCCGAAGATGAAGTTCTCAAATCGAAATTAATGAAGCAGGCCAAGGAATATTTAAAAGCCCTGCATCAACTTTGAAGGTTCCGTGCTTTCCATGGCTTTCGATCTCAGCATTGTTGTTCCGGTATTTAACAAGTCGCCTTACTTGGAGCGTTTGTTCTCATACTTCCGTCAAGTTGATAACTATAATATAGAGCTTGTTATTATTGATGATAATTCAGCTGACAACTCTTGGGAGTTGATTGAACAGTTTTCGGCGCCGAGATCGAATGTGATCGCTGAACGCCTTAATGTTAACTCGGGCGTTGCAAAAGCAAGAAACTATGGAATTGGTATTTCTTCCGGTAAATATATTACCTTTTTTGATCCCGACGATGATCCAGCTGGAAATTACCTAACGCATTGTCTAAATTTTGCTCGGGATGAGTTTGATTTACTCGTCTTTTCTTTTGTTATGCGTACGCCAACAGTTGATAAGCCTTTCATATTTGAAGACGCTACGTATACCAGTAATTTGAAGGATAAGCTGGTTTTGCGACGTTTTATTGAAATGGGTGTGAACCACTCTCCTTGGAATAAATTGTTTCGTCGAGAGTTGCTTTATCGCAATTCTATAGATTTCCCTGAAAGCCGAAGTTTGGGCGAAGATGGTCTCTTTTGCTTTAAATGTATTTCGAAATCTAATGTTGTTAGATTTAGTTCAATAATTGGTCTTGTCTACTATGCCGGCAACCCTGACTCACTGACGAATTCTATCGATAGAAAAAAGGTGCAGGATCTGATTTGGTGTCAGAGTCAGATTATTCATTCTGAGTTGGTTTGCGATTTGTCTATCCGTCGGCGGTCCTATTATCTGTTTCGAACCTTTTTATCATATTATGTTTGGTTTCCTTCTAAATTTAATGGCTACTTGACTCATCAGTTCAGTGTAAAGAATTGCGCTGCCCGTTCAATACTTCTAAGTGGCATAGCGTTTAAGTGGCGCCTCGCTGCCTTATTAATAACGGTCTTGCCGCAACGTGTTTTAGGCGGCACCTACCGCTTTTTATCTCGTTTTCGAGGCCAATAGATGTTGCAAGTTTTCTGCTTTCAAGTTCATTGCTTGACCAATTCGCTGCGAGCATTTTTGACGCTAATTAATGGAAGGAGCGACTGTCGAGCGTTGATTCACGTCGATGCGAAGACCGATATTACACCTTTTTTGCCTTTGGCTTCAGAAAAAGTCGAGCTGCTTTCAGAGCGCGTACAGGTGACGTGGGGGGGCGTTTCGCAGGCAGTTGTTATGTTTAAATTCGTAAAAGAGACTCGGAAACGGTTTAAGTCGCCTTTTTATTTTCATCATCTTTCGGGTGAAGATATAGTCTTGACGGATCTGTCTACGATCACCGAGTTTTTAAGCCGCAAGTATCCAGCCGAGTTTATCGGCTTCGATGGCGGCGTCCGGCCATCTGCCCAAGCCGTTTTGCGTGTCAGGTATAAGTATCCGGATTTTTTTAGAACTAAAAATCAATCATTTTATATTGCGGTGATTCGCGCAATTACCCGAGCTATGTTCAGCGTTGGGTTTTTCAGGAGTCGGCTAGAAGCGCAATACAATCAATGGTATAAAGGTTCAAATTGGTTCTCTATTACCGATCAAGCGATCAAGGTAATAGCTGAAGATCCAAGGGTTGAGTTTGCACTAGAAAATGCGCGACGCTCACTTTGTTTTGATGAAGTTCTTTTCCATACTGTGCTCGCGAACTCTGAAAGGAGAAGGCTTATTTTCCAAACTTATTGTGGATTGGAAAATGACAATATAGCTTCTCTTCGGTATGTAAATTGGGTGGATGGCCCCGCTTATCCCAAGGTTTTGGATCTAAGCGATATTCCTGATAGCTTTAGTAGTCCAGTATTTTTCGCGCGCAAAATCTCTACTGAGGTCACCTCTAATGAGATCTTAGAATTCGTTGCCTCCCGGAGCCCTTTGGCGTCTTCAAGTAGATAGGCCTGTTACTTTTGTTCTTGATTATTTATATTTTTAAGCAATCCGTTTCACATCTTTTGGTATAGACTGCAGGTTTTTAGGCTTATGGCCAAAATTGCTATAGTGTTTGAGGAGGCGAGGATTGGCGGTCCTCAGATATATATGCTTACGCTCGCCGAACATCTTAGCGCGTGCGGTTACAATCCTGTTTTTATCTTTCCTAAAGAAAATTCTGCTGATTTCGCCGCTCGTTGTACCGAGCTCGGTTTTCCATTCCGCACTGTTCGGCTCTCGCGAATAACCAAAGAGATTCGAGTTGCCATTCGTTACGTTTTTTGTTCATGGTTAGAAGTTCTTTACTTGGTGTTGCTGCTGAGACGTGAAGCTCCCGATTTAGTGTACGTGGCGGGAGGTAGTTGGCAGTTTAAAGCTGCGCTCTCGGCAAAGTTAGCGGGAAAACGATTTGTTTGGCATTTAAACGATACTTATGTACCTAAATTTATTCATTTTGCGTTTAAATTGATTGCTAGGTTTGCCCGCGGTTTCGTTTGCGCTTCAGGTGAGACTTTAGGTTATTATAAAATCGATTTGCCAAAAGGTAAGCCTGTAAAGGTTATATCTTCACCGATTGATTTAGAAAAATTTAGCCCTTCAGTAAGGAGCGCAACTGATTTTTACTTTGATGAAAGCAAATTTCACATTATGACAGTCGCGAATATTAGTCCTGTGAAGGATCTCGAAACTTTAATCTCTGTTGCGGATCTTGTGGCGCAAGACGAAAAAGCTATCCACTTCTTGGTCTTGGGTCCAGTTTTCTCTAGTCAGCTCAACTATTTCAATAGTATTAGTGAGCGTATTCGAAAAAAAGACATTAAAAACGTAACTTTTCTAGGTCCTAAAAGCTATATCGTTCCCTACCTGCATAACTCGGATGTCTATCTGTGTACCTCCCGTAATGAGTCATCACCTATTTCTGTGTGGGAGGCAATGGCAACTGGTTTGCCTTTAGTTTCGACCCGTGTCGGAGACATCCCTAATTTTGCTGAGTCAGAGCAAGCTGCTTTGCTGGCTGACGTGGGCAACGCAAAACTGTTAGCTCAGCATATCGTTTTTCTGTATCGAAACCCTGGTTACGCACGCTTGTTGCGTCACAGGTCGCGTCGGGTTGCAGAATCCAACTTTTCCGCAGCCCGCTGCGCCGAATTTCATATGGAATTTTTCACGAAAATTCTTAATGCTTCACCACGGAAGTCTTAAGTGTGGCGACTGCTGAGCCAGGCTTTGAGTTTTGCGTTTAACAAAGGTTTGTTTATGAAACGGACAGCTCTAATCACCGGCGTTACCGGCCAAGATGGATCCTATCTGGCAGAATTGCTGCTTGAGAAAGGCTACGAAGTCCACGGGATCAAGAGAAGGGCCTCTTCATTCAACACTCAGCGGGTGGATCATATCTACCAGGACCCCCACGTTGAGAATCAGAATTTCGTCCTTCACTACGGTGATCTCGGCGATGGCTCGAACCTGACCCGCATTATCCAAGAAGTGCAGCCAGACGAAATTTATAACCTTGGTGCGCAGTCGCACGTTGCGGTTAGTTTTGAGTCGCCTGAGTATACGGCGAACATCGATGCGCTCGGGACACTCCGTATTCTCGAAGCCATACGGATTCTTGGTCTCGAGAAGAAGACCAGATTCTACCAGGCGTCCACCTCAGAGCTTTACGGACTGGTGCAGGAAGTCCCTCAGAAAGAAACTACTCCCTTCTATCCACGGTCACCCTACGCCGTAGCCAAGCTCTACGGTTATTGGATTGTAGTGAACTATCGCGAAGCTTTTGGCCTGTACGCCTGCAATGGCGTTCTGTTTAATCATGAGTCGCCCCGTCGCGGAGAGACCTTCGTCACCCGAAAGATCACCCGAGGTCTGAGCAACATTGCCCAGGGTCTAGAGACGTGTTTGTTCATGGGCAACATGGATGCGCTTCGGGACTGGGGCCACGCCAAAGACTACGTAGAGATGCAATGGATGATGCTCCAGCAAGACACTCCGCAGGACTTCGTCATTGCCACTGGCAAGCAGTATTCGGTTCGGGAGTTTGTTACGTGGTCTGCGAGGCATCTCGGTATCACTCTCAGGTTCGAAGGGGAAGGTGTGGACGAGGTGGGTATCGTGGAATCAGTGGAGGGCGCCGATGCTCCGGCCGTGTCGCCCGGTCAGGTCATTGTCAGGGTCGACCCCCGGTATTTTCGACCGGCGGAGGTCGAGACTTTACTGGGTGATCCGTCGAAGGCTAAGCTGGAGCTTGGATGGATTCCCAAGATCACCGCGCAGGAAATGTGTGCCGAAATGGTTGAAGAAGACTTAAAAGTCGCCCAACGACATGCGCTGCTTAAAAAGCATGGGCTCGAGATCCCAGTTTCGCTGGAAAACGGAGCCTGATTGATGAGCCAGAAGAGAATTTTCGTGGCAGGTCATCGCGGCATGGTGGGCTCGGCGATCTGTCGCGCGCTTGAGTCAAACTCGCAGGTTAGTCTCATCACGGCCAGCCGTGATGAGCTTGATCTTCGTTCTCAAAAAGACGTTCTTGAATTTTTCAGAAAGCACGAACCCGACCAGGTATATCTGGCAGCCGCCAAGGTAGGCGGCATCCACGCTAATAATGTTTATCCTGCGGACTTTATCAGTGAAAATCTGCGGATACAGTCAAATATCATCGACTCTGCCCATGAGTATGGCGTTCAGGATCTCTTGTTCCTCGGTTCTTCTTGCATCTACCCAAAATTGGCGGATCAGCCAATGAAGGAGACGGCGTTGCTTACAGGACCACTTGAACCAACAAACGAGCCTTACGCCATTGCCAAAATTGCCGGAATTAAACTTTGCGAAAGCTATAACCGGCAACACGGTCGTAATTACCGTAGTGTGATGCCCACCAATCTATACGGCCCGAACGACAATTTTCATCCTGAGAACTCCCATGTTATTCCCGCCCTTATGCGTCGCTTCCACGAGGCGGTTCAGTCTGGTGACCAAAAAGTTGTTATTTGGGGGACGGGAAAGCCCATGAGGGAATTCCTGCATGTTGATGATATGGCGGCGGCCTGTTTGCACGTCATGAATCTTTCTGATGAGATTTACCGTTCGCAGGTTGAGCCTATGTTATCGCACATCAATGTAGGAACCGGAGCCGATTGCACAATCCGCGAACTCGCTGAAACTCTCGGTAGAGTCACCGGGTTTGCAGGCGACATTGAATTTGATTCGACCAAGCCTGATGGGGCCCCGCGTAAGCTTCTGGATGTGTCACGCCTGAAGAATCTAGGCTGGGAAAGTCGGATAAGCCTCGAAAAAGGACTTGCGGAGACCTACGAGTGGTTTCTGGAGAACGAGCAGGCTATTCGTTCATGATGGGGCAATCACCTCTGAAAATCTCGATCATCACAGCAACCTGGAACAGTTCCAAAACGATCCGCAGCGCTGTTGAATCAGTGTTGTCTCAGGATCATGGCGCCATCGAATACATCGTGATTGACGGAGGGTCTTCGGACGGTACGCTGGAGATCCTCAAAGAATACGAGGACCAAATCGACGTACTGGTTTCCGAGCCAGACAAAGGGATCTATGACGCGCTTAACAAGGGGATCCAGCGGGCGTCAGGCGATCTGGTAGGATTTCTCCACTCCGATGATCTGTTCGCTTCTCCGGGAGTGATTTCCGCAATCGCCACGGCGGCACAGGATGGCGATGTTCAGGCGGTCTACGGCGACCTGAATTACGTAGGCTTCGAAGATACCGGCCGCATAATACGCCGGTGGACCTCCCGTAATTTCAGGCCGGGCCTCCTGAAGCAGGGCTGGATGCCACCACATCCAACGCTGTACGTCCGCCGCGAGCAATACGAGAGGCTGGGTGGGTTTGATTTGAACTATCGAATTGCTGCGGACTACGATTGTATCCTCCGGCTATTCTCCCAGCCGGGCTTCTCGTGCCGTTACGTACCGCAGACTTTCGTAAGCATGCGCGTGGGCGGAGCCAGCAATGCAAACCTTAAAGCAATTCTCCGGAAGAGTTCGGAGGATTTCAGGGCGCTACGAAACAATGGCATCGCGTTCGCGCCCGTCGCCTTGCTGTGGAAAAATCTCTCCAAGCTCCATCAGTTTTTCCGCTGAGATCCCACGCTTGTTTCGTTTTCCGCTTTCGCAATTGAGCTTCCTCAAAGGTCGTTGAAAAGTGCCCAGCGATCCTTTGATAGTCTTTGACATTTCCCTCAAACCGCTCATCATAGCTACAGTTCGGCGCTGGCTTTTTTGAGATCCTCGTCTAACTTTAATGTAATCAATAGTCACATTTTTCGAAACCAGGATTTTTTTAAAGGGCATTTTCATGGTAGCGGCCAGTGCTGGCGGGTTCCTCGCCGTACTCATTTCCTTGTTTGCTTTGATTTGCTTGCGACCTGCAGCGCGGCGTATTCGCCTGGTGGATACGCCTGACCATCGAAAGGTTCACAAGGGTTCTGTTCCGCTGGTCGGCGGGCTAAGCGCCTTCGCGGGTTTATTGGTCGCCTGGCTGATTTCCATGCCGCTGCATGGTGGCTACGGGATTTTCCTGCTCTGCTCTCTGCTGCTGGTTTTTCTCGGAGCCATTGACGATGCCCGAGACATACCCGCCAAGTTTCGTCTGTGGGCACAAGTGACCCTGGGGCTCTTGCTGGTTTATGGCTCGGGCGTTCACCTTGATACCTTTGGAAACCTGCTGGGCTTTGGAGAAATTTCCCTTGGGTTCCTCGGGCCGGTGATCACAATTGTGGCGATTCTGGGGGCCATCAACGCCTTCAATATGATTGACGGTATCGACGGCCTGGCCGGCTCAATGAGCCTGATCACGCTTATTTCGCTGGCTGTGCTGTTCTCCCTGGTTGCCGGGTTCCGGATGGAGCTGGCTCTGGCCGTAATGATTTCCATGGCATTGTTACCTTATCTCGCCGCCAACCTCGGTGTTCGCGCTTTTGGCGAAAAAATCTTTATGGGTGATGCCGGTTCCATGTTTATTGGCTTTTCCGTGGTTTGGCTGCTGGTTAATGGATCCCAGTCCGGTTATCCGGCGTTCAGGCCGGTAACGGCGCTATGGATTATTGCCGTACCCCTGATTGATATGGCCGCGATCATGGTTCGCCGGTATCGCAAAGGCGAGTCCATGATCAAGCCGGATCGGGACCATCTGCACCACATATTCATCAGGGCCGGTTTCACAGATAGGCAGGCGTTGGCGATTATCTCTGCGATTGCGGCACTGCTGGCAACGATTGGCGTGCTTGGCGAGATATTCAGAGTGCCAGAAGTAATCATGCTGGGCGGATTCCTGGCGCTGTTTGCCTGTTATAACTGGGCAATCCAGCGGATCTGGCATCTCGTGGTCTGGTATCGCTCGTTCTCTTCCTGAGTGGCCCACTTCTGAAGCCAGCGTTGAAATCACGCTGGCTTTTTTACGGAAGTAGGGTAGGGCTCATGTCCTTTCGCTAACTGATTTATCCCGGACTTTGAAGTAGACTGAACGACTTTGAAATATGGAACTGTAGCGCTCGTCGCTACGTTGGCTGTTGTTCAGGCATGGAATCCGGATGAATACGAGCTTTCAACCTCCCCACGTACAATACGATGACGAGATCAGCCTGGTTGATCTGGCCGCGATCTTTGTTCGTCGCTTCAAGACGTTCTGCCTGGTTTTTTTCGTTGTTATGGCGTTGGGCATCGCCTACCTTTCCATGTCCGTGCCCAAGTACGCCTATTCCTCACTCTATGAAGTGGCGATGGTCGATCGAGAAACGCCGGTCAAGCCAGTCGAGACGGTCGTCGGTCTCATTCGCGAGCAGTACATTCCCCAGCAGCAGCTTTCGGAAAACCGCGATCTTCTGCAGCGCTTGCCCTTTGCCGTTCAGGCCGATGCAAGCGCAGGCAACAGTGCAATCACATTGAAATCGGAATCGTCGGAAGAGCACGCCCAGGAAATCGCGGCGAATCATCGGGCCATTCTTTCCGACGTGATGCAACTCCAGGAGAGGTCGCTTGATGCAGAGCGCCAGCGGATAAACCGGGAGATTGAACTTGCAGAAAAGACCATTGACGCCATTCGAGGTGAATCTGATTCTGCGATGGCTGTGGCTTCTGCCTATAAGCGCATATCGGAGTTGCAGTCTGCCCGGATGGCATTGCAAAGCGGTCAAACCTACTCTCTGGCAGTGCGGTCAGCGGATCCTGTGAGCTCCGGCAAACTCGTGGGCGGTGTGCTTCTCTTGTTGGTTGCGTTAGTGCTAGGCGTGTTCGCGGTCTATGCACATGAGTTCGTGGTGAAGGTTCGACACGCTCTGGCGGCAGACTAAGGTCTAAAGCTGCTCTCCGGCATTCAAATTCAATCTGAATTCTCGTTCGATTTGCAGGTAAGCGATGAAAAAAATAGCAATTATCGGTCTGGGCTATGTTGGTTTGCCCCTGGCTGTGGCGTTTGGTGAGAAACGTGCCGTGGTTGGTTTTGATATCAATCGCAAGCGTATTCAGGAATTGAATCAAGGCTATGATTTCACGCGTGAGCTTGATCAGCAGGAGCTTGCCCGTGCCAGCCAACTGAGCTTCGCTGACGAGCTGGAAGGCATCGCAGACTGCCAAGTTTACATCGTTACTGTTCCCACCCCGATCGATGAATACAAATCGCCTGACCTCACGCCGCTGGTCAAGGCTAGCGAGACAGTCGGCAAAGTGCTGAAGCAGGGTGATATCGTGATTTACGAGTCGACGGTGTTTCCCGGCGCGACTGAAGAAGTCTGCGTGCCTATTCTGGAGCGGATTTCGGGTCTGACCTTTAACAAGGACTTTTACGCTGGCTATAGCCCGGAGCGGATCAATCCGGGTGACAAAGAGCATCGCGTTACAACGATCAAGAAAGTAACGTCAGGCTCCACCCCCGAAATAGCGACCGAGGTGGATGATCTTTACGGCGAGATCATTACAGCCGGGACGCACAAGGCAAGCTCGATCCGGGTGGCAGAGGCCGCAAAGGTTATTGAAAATACCCAGCGGGATTTGAACATCGCGCTGATGAATGAGCTCGCCATGATCTTTGCAAAACTGGGGATCGATACCCACGAGGTTCTGGCGGCAGCAGGCACCAAGTGGAATTTCCTGCCGTTCAAGCCGGGGCTAGTCGGAGGGCACTGTATCGGTGTCGATCCTTACTATCTGACCCACAAGGCCCAGTCCATTGGCTACCATCCTGAAGTTATCCTGGCGGGACGGCGGGTCAACGACAACATGGGCGCCTATGCTGCTTCAGAGTTGATCAAGAAGATGATCCGCCATGGCCAGACGGTAAGTGGCGCAAAGATTCTGGTCATGGGGCTGACGTTTAAGGAAAACTGTCCTGACCTTCGGAATACACGCGTAATCGATGTAATCCACGAGCTTCGTGACTTTGGCTGTCAGGTTGATGTGTCTGACCCCTGGGCGAGTAACGCAGAGGCGCTCCACGAATACGGTCTTCAATTGTCTGAAGACTGGACTTCAGGCGGATACGATGCAGTCGTGATCGCGGTACCCCATCGGGAATATGCTGCAATGAGTGCCTCGGACTTTAGGTCACTCATTCATGATAAAGGCGTTCTCTTTGATTTGAAGGGTATTTTGCCTTTGGGTCAGGCTGACCTACGTCTGTGATTGGCTTATCCGAATATTAAGTACGATACATAGTTGATGGATCTATCCGGGGCCAATTTAAATGGCCCTTTTTTGTGTGTTGCTAAATAAAAACGGGTGTAATATATTTGCTCCGGAAGTTAGTTATCTCCATAAGGCAGGTATATCATGGCAAAGATCACCGATTATTATCAAAAAAAGCAATTGATGGAGAAGCTCACGGAAGAACTTCGACAGCTCGAACAGGATCAGGCGCTGAGAGGCGAACTTGAGTTCGAGGAAAAAGTTAAAGGTTTGATGAGTGAGTACGGCAAATCCCCTAAAGACGTACTTCAGATTCTGAGTGCTATCGATCCATCTATTTCTGGTGGTAAATCCGACGGCGCCTCCGGTACACGTCCCAAGCGTCCACTGAAGACTTACGTTAATCCTAATACCGGCGAGACCGTGAAGACCCGTGGTGGAAATCACAAAGTTCTGAATGAATGGCGTGACCAGTACGGTAAAGAAGCGGTTCAGAGCTGGCAGCAGGACTAGTTCTTCTGCGGCAGTGAATGATGGGAAAGCAGGATGCTTATCTCATAGATTGAACTGTTTTTCGATCCGAGGCGGTGGCTGGATTTTCAAACCAGTCGCCGCTTTTTTATTTGAAGCTCACTGGATTCAGTTCTGTATAGACCTGCTCTAGTCTCTCTGAGTTCCCATTTCTGGCCACGAGTCTGGCACCACAAATATTCTCTCTGTTTCTGAAGGTCGACCGGTTTTGTGTTCGCCGCTGAGATTGGCAAACAATCGTGGATGGCGAAACTGAGCCTTTGATAATTCAATTTTTTCGGGCGGCTTAATCGACGCATGCCAGGGGCCTATCCAGTGAGGCTTATTCAGGGATACCCAGCAGCGGGTGTCTTCCTGGTTTAAGTCCCGCTGATGTATCCACCGACATAGTGGACGGCAGTTGCCATTAGAGCCGGATATTTCACCACTCATCATGTCTGGCGGGTATTCAGGGATATGGGATGGCGATGATTCCAGCGGGAGCATTTCGGCACCTGTCGCACGTACGCTGCCTTGGTGTGTTGCCGATGATATGTGCGTTGCTGAGAATAAGTATCCTGGCCAGAAAATTCGGGCCGCGGGTCTCTCTCGCAATCCAAGGTTAGCCAACGCAATCTTCGTTTCTTCGTGATCGGGCAGACCAATCTGATGAGTCAGCAATCGCTCGGTTTTTTTATCGAGTCTGTCCCTGGCATTGGGTCCGACCCAGAGAGTCTGGTTCTTGCCGCCCGGCGTCGCTGGCACAAAGTTCATTTGCAGGTAAAACTTGATCGCAATCTCATGATGTTCGGTTGCGCCAGTCAGGGGGTTGACGAAAAGAAAATCCAGCTCCCCCAGAGTTCGCTCGCGACCGCGGATTGGCAGATTGCGGGCCACCAGTTCCCAGCCTAACAATTGAGTCATCAGAACCTCGTAGAGGTCTTCAAAATACAATCCCAGACGTTTACGGGGGCTGCTGGCGAGATGGTTTATAAAGTCCGGAGGCGCCTCGTCCCAGGCCCGCAGCGTCGCAACCGTTGACTCGCCGCTGTGCAGGTTAGGTCTAAAGGTGAATGGGTGGTTCAGCAGTTGAGGCGCCGAAAGCATCCACGCAAGGTGGCGGACTGGCGTCGTTCTGTAGAGCTGCGGATCAGGAAGCATGGCAGTCGCTGGCAGTAGGGTGGGCCAAGGGGGTAAGAGCGGCAAAATACAGTTAGTTGCAGGCCGGCTATTAACCCCTACAACGCATCATGGCATCATGCATGGAAAGCTTACGCTCTGCCAACGCCGTAGCGACCAGGCTCGTTGCATATGGGCTTTGAATGGTCACCAGAGCTAACTCTGATGATTCTGAAAAATCATCAACCGGAATGCCCGGTGAGCGGCGGTAGTGACGAAATTCGGATAGAATTTGCCAATAATCGTTTGAAAGGACTCGTTATGCTTGCAGTTATCCTGTCTGGTGGTTCTGGAACCCGTCTCTGGCCACTTTCCCGTGAGGCCTATCCCAAGCAGTTCCTGCCCCTCGTATCAGACGAGTCGCTGCTGGCGGAAACCGTAAGCCGGGGACTGGCCGTTGATAAAAGCGCTCGGGTGATGGCGATCACTAACGAAGAGCATCGGTTCATCGTCGCAGCCAATCTGCAGGCCTATGCCAAAGACCGCTCTGCGGGCATCGTCCTGGAGCCCGTCGGCCGAAATACTGCGCCGGCTATCGCCCTGGCGGCGCTGGCGGCTGCAGAATCCAATCCAGAGGAATTACTGCTGGTGATGCCTTCAGATCACGTGGTGGGCAAGCCTCAGGCATTTAAAGCCGCCGTAGAAACCGGTGCCGCAGCTGCTCGAGAGGGCAAGCTGGTGACCTTCGGCATCGTGCCCGAGTCGCCACACACCGGCTACGGCTATATCCGCTCCGGCGCAGATCACGGCGGATACTCGCAAGTGGCTGCGTTCGTGGAGAAGCCCGACGAGGCGACCGCCCAGCAGTATCTCACTGAAGGTGGTTATTTCTGGAATAGCGGCATGTTTCTGTTTCGGGCTGATCGCTACCTGGCGGAACTTGAAAAGCACCGTCCTGACATCCTTGAGGCCTGCCAGGCCGCGTTTTCCGGTCGGGAAGCTGACCTGGATTTTATCCGTGTTAGCAAAGAGGCTTTTCAGGCTTGCCCGGATGACTCCATTGATTATGCGGTAATGGAGAAGACCGAGGACGCTGTGGTAGTTCCTATGGATGCCGGCTGGAGCGACGTTGGATCCTGGTCAACGCTCTGGGAGATCCAGCCGCGTGACGCCAACGACAACGTCTGCATCGGCGATGTTGTTCTTGAAGACACGTCAGGTTGCTACTTCCATTCTGAAGGGCGACTGATCGCTTCGCTCGGCCTGAAAGACCATGTCGTGGTTGAGACAGATGATGTGGTGCTGGTCGCTGATAGACACCGGGTTCAGGATGTCAAAAAGCTGGTAAGCCAACTCAAGGCTGCGGATCGTCCTGAAGCGCGACTGCATCGCAAGGTCCATCGTCCTTGGGGTACCTACGAGGGTGTCGCAATGGGTGAGCGTTTTCAGGTCAAGCGTATCTGCGTGAATCCGGGAGCGTCGCTGTCTTTGCAGAAGCATCACCACCGCGCGGAGCATTGGATCGTGGTGAAAGGTACGGCCATGGTTAATCGTGGCGACGACGAGCTGATGCTGACCGAAGACCAATCGACGTATATTCCATTGGGCGTTACCCACCGTCTGACCAACCCGGGCCGAATCCCTCTTGAACTGATTGAAGTTCAGACCGGTAGTTATCTGGGTGAAGATGACATCGTCCGATTCCAGGACACCTACAACCGGGTATGATGCGGGTGATTCGCAGTCTCGATCGCTTGCTGCAGTGACATAAAGGCCGACCAAAGTGTCGGCCTTTCATCTTTCAGGCTGCCGCATTGGCTCCTTAAATCCTTCCTTTTCTTATTTTGCCGAGCGATATGACTGATCTTGAAATTTATATCCGCGATGTCGATATAGCCGCGCTGGAGCAGTGGCTCAGCAATGCCCTGGACGAGCTGCAGGTGACCCGGGAGCAGAGCGCCTCATCGGGTGTCTGGAAGGCCAGGGGACTTTTTTCTGGGACGGCTTTGAGTGTCACTCTCTATCCTCAGGCTTTCGGCAAGCGCTTTGCCAGCCTGGTTATCGAGGGTGGTGGGTTGCCCTGGGACTCTGATCTGGCTTGCGCGCGTGCGGCGTGGGAAGCTCTTGGAACCGAAATTCGTTGCAGCCCCGGGGAGTGGCAGGAGGGTGATCCCGTCGAAGACGAAAAGTGGTGGCGGCTGGATGAGCGGGGAGAGCAGTTGGCGGCTTGGAACTGAGCGGCAATGGCCGCCCAGTTCTGTTCAGTTTTAAGTATGTCAGCTGTTGGTCTGAGGGTGGGCGCTCCGTGAGCGCAGGGTTGGTATACCGATAGTTCAGTCGCTGAGGATGGAAACGTTATCGGCCTGAAGGCCTTTATCGGCATCGACAACATCAAACCGAACCAGCTGGCCCTGGCGCAGAACTCGACGACCATGCCCACGGATGGCGCGGAAGTGAACGAAAATCTCGTCGCCATCCTCCCGAATAATAAATCCGAAGCCCTTCTTCACATTGAACCACTTAACAGACCCTTCTTCAGAACCTTCCGGACCGAAATTTTCGTCTTGGGTCTCGTCCTGTGGCTGAGCCGAGTGGCTGCTGTTCTGTTGGCGGGGCGAAGGATTCGCCTGTGGTGCTTTGCTGTGGCCTTTCTGGGCGGTAAGGACTGTGATGAAGCCCGCCAGGGTAAACAGTGCCACGGTGATCAGATACGCCACAATTCCCTGGGCACTGCCCAGAACAAATGATGGATTGGAGGCTTCGGGACTGGTTTCAGTCTGCGAGAGAATCTGAAACAGCTCAGGTGTAATGCCGACCAGAAGATACCCCAGGACCAAGGGGGCAGGAATGGCAATAAGGAGGGCGGCAACGAACGCCTTGGATGGTTTACTCATTGGTACTCGGTTCTCCATGCTGGATAATGACGATGAATTGATTCACTACTTTGGACGCCGTACCGGGGCATGCGCTTCTAGGTGTTGAAAACCAGAACTGAAGCGAAGTTTTACCAATGGTCGACCAAAGTAGGAGTTAACCCTTCAAAGAATGGGCAGTATCCCTTAAAAAAGCGGAATCATAGCAGATTATCGGCCGTCTCTGATAAGCCTGCAGAATCAGAGCGCGTGGTGGCTCGAGGCTGGATGCCGCCCTGAAGGTTGTTAGATCGCTGTCTAGCCAGTCAGGAATCGATATGAATAGAGATAACCAAGCTTCCGTCGAGATGGACAAGCGGATCATAGAGCTGGAAATGCGTATGTCCTTTCAGGACGATCTGATACAGACGCTAAGCGATCAGATTGCTCGGCAGGAACTGGATATGCGCAGGCTGTGGGAGGCAAACCGTCATCTGCACAAGCAGTTGGAGCAGATGAATCCGGGAACGGTAAAAGCAGAAGCGGACGAAACGCCGCCGCCTCATTACTGAGTTGAAGAGCTGAGACGGCGGTCGTTCGTTGGACGGGCCGGAACCCTGGATTTCGGCTCTCAATTATCTCAGGTCAGCAGCCTGACCAGGATGCCCTCGTAGATCTCCGATAGGGTGTCCAGATCGGCAGCACTCACGTGCTCGTCAATCTTATGAATCGTGGCGTTTACCGGACCGAGTTCCACTACCTGCGCGCCGCTCGGCGCGATGAACCGACCATCTGAAGTGCCGCCAGAGGTTGAGAGTTCTGTTTCTGTTCCGGTCACGGCTCGGATCGAATCCCGGCTGGCGTTCACCAGCGGACCCGGTTCAGTCAGGAACGGACGACCACTCAAGTGCCAATCCAGTTGATACTCCAGGCCATGCTTTTGCAGGATCTGATTCACTCTTGCCTGAAGGGTTTCAGCTGTGTTTTCAGTGCAGTAACGAAAATTGAAGTGGATCAGTAGCTCGCCTGGGATGACATTGCTGCCAGTGCCGGCCTCCACCTTGGTGATCTGGAAAGTGGTGGGTGGGAAAAACTCGTTACCGTGATCCCAGGTTTCCTGGCTCAGCTCCGTCATCACTGGCGAAGCGAGATGAATCGGGTTTTTCGCCAAATGGGGGTAGGCAACATGCCCCTGAACCCCATACACCGTCAGATAGCCATGCAGCGAGCCCCGGCGACCGTTTTTGATAACGTCTCCCACCGTTTTAGTGCTTGAGGGTTCACCGATCAGACACCAGTCGATTTTTTCGTTGCGAGCGTTGAGCGTATCCATTACCCGTACAGTGCCATCCTGGGCAGGGCCCTCTTCGTCGCTGGTGATCAGTAACGCGATGGAACCCTTATGATCAGGATGGGCCACTACGAATCGCTCGCAGGCGGTCACAAATGCCGCCAGACTCCCTTTCATGTCAGCAGCGCCGCGACCGTAGAGCATGCCGTTGTTGTAGGTAGGCTCAAAGGGCGGGTAGCTCCAGCGGCTTTCCGGGCCTGTGGGCACCACGTCCGTGTGCCCGGCAAAAGCCAGCACGGGGCCGTCGTGACCCCGCCGGGCCCAAAGATTATCGACTTCACCGAAACGCAGGTTTTCTGCCGCGAACCCGAGCGGCGCCAGATGCTCCATCATCAGCGCCTGGCATCCCTGATCGTCCGGCGTTACCGAAGGCCGGCGAATCAGTTCACCGGCAAGCTTCAGAGTAGGTGAGACCGACTCAGTTATTGGCATGGAGTTCTTCATTCAGAGCAATAGCTGTTTTGTTGGTCTTACACTCGACTGCGCCGTTCTGACTGTTACGACGGAAGAGCAGATCAGACTTGCCGGCCAGGTCCCGCGCTTTGATGGTGTCGACGGTTTTACCGTCCGCATCCAGCACGGCGACTTTGGTGCCCGCTGTTATGTAGAGACCGGCTTCCACGGTGCAGCGGTCGCCAAGCGGGATACCGACACCTGCATTGGCACCGATCAGGCAGTTGGCGCCAATGGAGATGATGATGCTGTTGCCGCCCGACAGTGTACCCATTGTAGAGCAGCCGCCGCCCAGATCTGAGCCTTCACCGACCATGACGCCAGCGGAAATACGGCCCTCGACCATACTTGTGCCGGCCGTTCCAGCGTTGAAGTTAATAAAGCCTTCGTGCATGACGGTGGTGCCCTCTCCGACATGAGCGCCCAGACGAACACGGGCGGTATCGGCAATACGCACGCCTTTAGGCACGACGTAGTCAGTCATTTGCGGAAACTTGTCGACTGAGCGGACATTCAGGGTCCTACCTTCCAGCCGTGCTCGCAGTTGGCGATGGGAAAGCTCTTCCAGATCCACCGCGCCTTCACTGGTCCACGCCACGTTGGGCAGAAGACCGAAAATGCCATCCAGCTTCACCTCGTGAGGCTTGACCATCCGATGTGAAATCAGGTGCAGCTTCAGGTAAACCTCTGGAGTGCTCGATGCCGTGGTGTCGGTAGAGAGCAGGGTAACAACGACCGGACGCTGACTGGTCGCGGCTTGCTCGGCCAGGCGCGCCTGATCCGGCTGGCCCGCCTGGCGCAGGCCCTGACTCAGCGCCTGAAGCTGTTCGGCGTTGACTTGTTCAGCTTCGTTGCCGTTGCCCAGTTTGCATACGTTGCGAACGACCTCGGCAACATCCGGGTGCGGCATGAACACCGGCTGCTGATAGAAAACTTCCAGCCAGTCACCACGCTGGTTCTGAGTGCCGATGCCGATTCCGAATGCAAAACTCATGGGGTAATTCTCCGTTGTCTCTGTTCTTTCAGTACTTAGGCAGTACTTAGGTGGTGTGGCCGATTACCAGTGGCAGTCCGGCGCTGATGCCCTTCATTGAGGGGCGGGGTTGCTCCAGATCATCACAGCAGGTTCCCTGACCATTCGTCCGGGCTAAACCCCACCATCGTTAAGCCATTCGCCTCCACCACCGGTCGTTTGATTAGCGTTGGATGCGCCAGCATCAGTCGGTGCGCGCTGGGGGCGTCAATGGTATCACGGTCTTCCGCCGGCAGTTGGCGCCAGGTAGTCCCGCGCCGGTTAAGTAGCGCTTCCCATCCCAGTGCTTCTTCCCAGGCCGCCAGGTTTGACTCCGGGAGGCCATCCTTTCTGAAATCATGGAATTCATGGGCCACACCATTTTCAGTCAGCCACTTGCGGGCCTTGCGTACGGTGTCGCAGTTACTGATGCCGTAAATTTTCATGAGCTTCTACTTGCCGTTCAGCTCCGCGACAAAATCGCGGATTCGTTTTGCAGCTTCGACGCACTCGTCCAGCGGGGCGACCAGGGCCATTCGCACCCGGCCTGCACCGGGGTTAAAGCCGTCTACTTCGCGAGAGAGGTACTGGCCGGGCAGGACGTGAACGTTCTTGGCTTCAGCGAGTCGCAGAGCAAACTCCGCGTCATCGATAGGCGTTTCAGGCCAGAGGTAAAAACCGGCATCGGGAGCTTGCACGGCCATTACCTCAGCAAGAATCGGAACAACAGTGCTGAATTTTTCACGGTAGGCTGCCCGGTTGGCTCGAACGTGTTCCTCATCCTGCCAGGCTGCGATGCTTGCCAGTTGATTGTGAATCGGCATGGCGCAGCCGTGATAGGTCCGGTACTTGAGGAAATCTGAAATGATCGCTGCGTCCCCGGCGACAAAACCGGAGCGAAGCCCTGGAAGATTACTCCGTTTGGACAGGCTGTGGAAAACAATGCATCGGGCAAAGTCGTCCCGCCCCAGCGCCGCACAGGTTTGCAGGAGACCTTCCGGTGGCTGCGCTTCGTCCGGATAAAGCTCCGAATAGCATTCGTCTGAAGCCACAATAAAATCGAATCGATCAGCGAGCTCGATCACCTGAGCCAGCGTTTCTCTGGGTATGACCGCCCCGCTGGGATTGCCTGGGGTACAGAGGAAAAGCACCTGGCATTCTTGCCAGATATGGTCAGGCACTGCCGCAAAATCAGGAATGAAGCCATTATCTGCGGTGCAAGCCAGATAATGCGGTTCGGCGCCCGCCAGGAACGCGGCACCCTCGTACACCTGGTAAAACGGATTAGGGCTGACGACGCGCGCGGGACTCGAGGAGTTGATCGCTGCCTGGACCAGTGAAAATATGGCTTCGCGCGTGCCATTGACCGGCAAAATATGGCTCGCTGCGGTAAGGCTGCCAGGGGCCAGCCTGAAGCGCCGGGTAGCCCATTCGGCGATAGTCTGGCGGAGTTCGTCGAGTCCCTTGGTGGTCGGATAATTGGCCAGTTTGTCGAGGTTCTCGCCAATCATGCGCTGAATAAATTCCGGCGACGGATGCTTGGGTTCACCGATGGAAAGCGCTATCGGGCGCAGCGCCGGGTTGGGGACTATGCCAGCCTTCAGCTCGGCCAGCTTCTCAAACGGATAAGGATGCAGACGTTGCAGGTACGGATTCATTATTGATTATCGTCCAGGGTATTTTTCATATCGCGGCGGATGGCCTCGCAGACTGCAGGGTCATCCAGCGGCTCTCCGAACTCGTCAGTAATCAGAAAGGCATCTTCAACCCGCTCGCCGAGAGTGGCAATCTTGGCGGCCACCAGACGAATGCGGTGATTCAGCATGACATGGCCAATTCGTGCAAGCAGGCCCGGTCGGTCCGGCGTAACCACTTCCATCACCGTTCGGGCGCTCGCGGTATCGAAGTAGAAATTGACTTCGCTGGGGAACGCGAAGTGCTTGAGAGCTCTTGGCGTACGTCGGTCAATAATTGAGGGATAATCCTCAGGATCGTCCAGCTCTTCGATCAGACGTTGCCGAATCCGTTCTTTACGATCCGGGTCGCTACCGAGCGACATACCGCGTTCGTCTACCACGATATAGGTGCTTATGGAAAACTCGCTGTCGCCTGCGCAGATTTTCGCATCGACGATGTTGAGGTTCAGTTGCTCCAGTACAGCCGTGGTCGCCGCGAAAAGGGCGACTCTGTCCTTCATGTAAATCACCACCTGCGAGTAGCCGTCGGACGGCCCCCCACGAGTATCGCGAATCACTACGAGCGGATCCGGATTGTCGCCATGGCGAATGATTGCGGCCGTCTGCCAGGCAATATCCACCGTGGAATCCTGCAGGAAATAATCGTCGTCAAGCGTCGACCAGACCGCATCGATCTTCTCGTCGCTCATCAACTGGGCTTTGAGAATTCCTCTGGCTTCGCTGCGGGTAGCGCTGATCCACTCTGAGCGAATGACCGGTCGCTCCACACCCCGGCGCATCGTGCGCTTTGTTTCTATGAATAGTTGGCGTAAAAGCGATGCCTTCCAGGTATTCCACATACTGGGATTGGTCGCGCTGATATCGCAGACGGTTAGTGCAAACAGGTAGTCCAGATGGGTCTGGCTGGGAATCTGGGCGGCGAAGGCGTGAATGACTTCGGGGTCGGTGGTATCGCGTCGCTGGGCTGTCATCGACATCAGCAGGTGATGCTCGACAAGCCAGGCCGTCAGCTGTGTGTCCCGTTCGCTCAAGTGATGTCGCTGACAGAAAGCTTCGACGTCGCTGGCACCGAGCAAGCTGTGATTACCGCCGCGGCCCTTGGCGATATCGTGATAAAGGCCCGCGATGTAGAGAATCTCGCGCTTCGGGAGTCGTTGCACAAGGCGCGATGCCAGCGGAAATTCTTCCCGGGCCTCCAGAGAGTGGAGGCGCGCCATGTTGCGGATGATGCGAATGGTGTGCTCGTCCACCGTAAAAACATGGAAGAGATCATGCTGCATCTGGCCGATGATGGCACCGAATTCCGGTAGATACCGTTCCAGAACGCCGTGGCGCCGCATCATGTTCAGGGTCTGGTCGAGCGGGTGGGGCGTTCTGAGGATTTCCATAAATAGTGCAACAACCGCCAGGTTGCCGCGAAACGCATCGTCAATCAGATGCCGGTGGGCTCTTATTGATCGAATGGTGGAGGCGCGAATTCCGGTGATCTCTTTGTGCTGCGCCATCAACAGAAAGATTTCGAGCATGGAGTAGGGCGCATAGGCAAATACTTGAGTATTCACCGCTTCGATGTAGCCATCGCGTATTTGAAAGCGCCTGTTCAGTGGGTGCACCAGGCTCTTCTGTTCACGACCAAGGATGGCTTCGTCGTAGAACTGCAGAATGACTTCAATCAGCTCCCCCAGCGAAAGCACCGTCCGGTAGTAGGCCTGCATCATGACTTCCACCGCAAGCCGCTCGCCGGTATCGCGGTAGCCCAGCAGCTCGGCCATGGCTTTCTGATGGTCGAACAGGAGTCGGTTTTCGTTGCGGGCGGCAACTAATTGGAGGGCGTAACGTAGTCGCCAGAGAAAATGCTCGCCATTAATGAGCGTGTCCAGTTCGTCCCGGGTGAGAATACCTTCTTCCTGAAGATCAGAAAGGCGGTCGAGTCCGAAGTGACGCTTGGTAATCCAGCCAATGGTCTGGATATCCCTCAATCCGCCAATGGCACCTTTAAGATTTGGCTCAAGGTTGTATTCAACATCCGCATACTTTTCGTGGCGACGCCGCTGCTCATCCCGTTTGGCAATAAAAAAGCCGGAATCGGTGCTTATCTCGTCGGAAAATACACTGTCAGAGAGGGTCTGGCGGAGATGATCGGAACCCGCTATGGTCCTGGTTTCCAAAAGGTTGGTCAGGATGGTGAGATCCTCGCAGGCCGCCTGGAGGCACTCGTCAAGCGTGCGGACACTGTGCCCGATATCCAGTCGCAGATCCCATAGGAGCGTTATGAAGGCACTCAAGTCCTCTTTCGCTTCGGCGGAAAGCTCGGCGCGAGACAGTATGAGCAGATCAATATCCGAGTAGGGATGCAGCTCACCGCGACCGTAGCCGCCCACCGCGATAAGCGCAATATCGTCTGACTGAGCCAGGCTGTATCTCTTCCATAAACCCAGCAGCACCTGATCGACCGTTGTCGAGCGATGCCTTATCAGCTCAGCGACTGCCTCTCCTTCCTGGAAGCGCTGCTTCTCAGCACGCGCACTCGCCGCCAGCATTTCTCGAGCGAGGGGAATCGGCCTGTCAGTCTGCTGAAGCTGCTCAGAAAGACTCTGTGCTGATTCCACCTAAATCGACTCGTCAGAGCGCTTGGTCAGTATTTCGTGGCCGGTGGCAGTCACCAGTATGGTGTGCTCCCACTGAGCAGAGAGTTTGTGGTCCTTCGTTACGACCGTCCAGCCGTCAGGAAGCAGTTTGGTGAACTTCTTGCCCTGATTGATCATCGGCTCAATCGTAAAGGTCATGCCCTCACGAAGTTCCATTCCGGTTCCCGGCTTGCCGTAATGCATAACCTGCGGCTCTTCGTGAAAGATTCGGCCGATGCCGTGGCCGCAGTATTCGCGAACCACTGAGTAACGGCTTTTCTCGGCGTGCTGCTGAATGACATGGCCTATGTCGCCGAGCCGCGCGCCCGGACGCACCAGCTCTATGCCCATGTACATGCACTCCTGAGTGATCCGTACCAGGCGCTCGGCTCCAACCTTGCGCTCGCCAACGAAAAACATCTTGCTGGTATCGCCGTGGAAGCCGTCTTTTATAACCGTGACATCAATATTGATGATGTCGCCGCTTTTGAGCACTTTTTTCTCGGACGGAATGCCGTGACAAATAACGTGGTTGACCGAGGTACAGATCGACTTCGGGAAACCCTTATAGTTCAAAGGTGCCGGTATGGCGCCTTGAGTGTTGACGATGTAATCGTGACAGATTCGATCGAGTTCTTCGGTGGAAACGCCGGGCTGGACATAGTCCCCAATCATTTCAAGGACTTCGGCAGCGAGGCGGCCAGCAACGCGCATCTTCTCGATTTCGTCTGCCGTTTTGATGGTGACTTGCATGAAAGAGCCTGTGTCTGGAATGCGCAAACCGCCATTTTAGAGGGCGGGCCACACGGGTACAAGGTGAAGGCCGCCGTGATGCGGTCTGGCAGATCCGAGACCGTCTTGAGTCAGGCGGGAGGTTGATGTGCTCATGGCCACGATATGACCTTTTATACGTTCGCAGTGGCGCCAACAGTCTTCTGGCTTTTGGAGGGTCGGTTGTGGTATAAAACGCGCCGCCGGAATGGTGCAGTTGGCTCTGGTATCCAGATTCAACGCCGTTTTCCTGGCAAATACTCACATGAGTCGGAACGTCATCCCAGGGTGCTTTGGTCATTTCGGTTCTTCCGAAACTTCCGGAGTTGGGATGATCGGGACTTATGTTGGCCCTAACCCGAAGCTAAAAGGTAAAGACAATGGCTCAGGTAAACATGCGTGACCTGCTCAAGGCAGGTGCTCACTTCGGTCACCAGACCCGTTACTGGAACCCCAAGATGTCCAAGTACATCTTCGGCGCCCGCAACAAGATTCATATCATCAATCTGGAGCAGACAGTTCCAGCTTTTGATAACGCTCTGAACTTCATCCGTCAGCTGGCCGAAGGCAAGAACAAGATTCTGTTCGTTGGTACCAAGCGTTCTGCTGCCAAGATCATCAAGGAAGAAGCTGAGCGGGCCAACCAGCCGTTCGTAAACCACCGCTGGCTGGGTGGCATGCTGACCAACTACAAAACCATTCGTCAGTCGATCCGTCGATTCCGCGAACTCCAGGCCCAGAGCCAGGACGGCACTTTCGACAAACTGACCAAGAAAGAAGCGCTCGAGCGTACCCGCGAGATGGAAAAGCTGGAACGTTCCATCGGCGGTATCAAGGACATGGGTGGTCTGCCTGACGCTCTGTTCGTGATTGACGTTGACTATGAGCGTATCGCTATCAAAGAAGCTAACAAGCTGGGTATTCCGGTTATCGGCGTTGTTGATACCAACAGCGATCCGGATGGCGTTGATTACGTTATCCCCGGTAATGATGATGCCATCCGCGCCATTCAGATTTATGTCCGTGCCGTTGCCGATACCTGTATTGAAGCTGCACAGAACGGCGTGTCTGCTGATGAGTTCGTCGAAATCAGCGAAGACGCTCAGGACGCCGCCCCGGCCGCTGAGTAAGGCATCTGCTCTGACCTTCAGAGCTGAAGGGTGCCTGCACTAGCGGGCACCCAAAACCGGAATTCGAAGAAGAGGAATAATCATGGCTGCTATTACTGCCGCAATGGTCAAGGAACTGCGCGAGCGCACCGGCCTTGGCATGATGGAATGTAAAAAGGCTCTGGAAGCTGCTGGCGGAAGCGTCGATGCAGCGATTGAAGAGCTACGCAAGTCCTCTGGCCTGAAAGCCGCCAAGAAGGCTGGTCGGACGGCTGCGGAAGGTGTAGCACTGGTTCAGGTCAACAGTGATCACAACCAGGCGTACATCCTTGAGGTCAACTGCGAAACAGACTTCGTTGCCCGTGATGACAACTTCCTGAATTTTGCACGCAAGGTTCTCAATACAGCTGTCGACAAGGGGCAGACTGATGTTGCAGAGCTGATGGCTGGAGATCTGGAGAGCGAGCGGGAAGCGCTGGTTCAGAAGATTGGTGAAAACGTTACTGTTCGTCGCATCATCAAAGTTGAAGGTGCTGTTCTGGATGGTTACGTTCACAGCAACAACAAGATCGCCTCAGTCGTTGCCCTGACAGCAGGTAATGCCGAGCTGGCTCGTGACATCGCCATGCACGTCGCCGCTGTTAACCCGCGTATCGGCAAGCCTGACGAAATGCCAGCCGAAGAGCTGGAAAAGGAAAAGGAAATCATCCGCGCCCAGCCTGATATGGAAGGCAAGCCGGCTGAAATCGTTGAGAAAATGATGGGTGGTCGTATCCAGAAGTTCCTCAAGGAAAACAGCTTGGTCGAACAGCCTTTCGTTAAGAACCCTGACAAGAAAGTCGGGGATCTGATCAAGGAAGCCGGCGGTGAGCTGGTTGGCTTTGTCCGCCTGGAAGTAGGCGAAGGTATCGAGAAAGAAGAAGTGGACTTTGCCGCTGAAGTGGCCGCTGCGGCGGGTACTGGTAAAGCCTGAGTCGACTGATTGCCGTGCGCCGGATTTATTTTGGTGTGACTGGCAATTTTTCTGATGCTGTTTAGAATCGGCCACGGCCCCGGAGAAGTTTTCCGGGGTGCGTGGCAGGTTTGTATCTGAGACCGCCTTTTCTGAGGGCTGTGCCAGATGCCAATCCTAGCGGCTGTTCCTGTCCCGACGGCTTGCTGATTGTTCTGTAGTAATAGCCCCGCTTCCACTGCGCACCGACAAGGAGCTGTCCCATGGCCAAGCAACCCCTCAGTCAGCAACCCCGATACAAGCGCATTTTGCTGAAGCTCAGCGGCGAGGCCTTGATGGGCGAGCATGATTTCGGAATTGACCCGAAGGTGCTTGATCGGATGGCGCTGGAGATTGGCGCGCTGATCGGCATAGGTATTCAGGTCGGGCTGGTGATCGGCGGTGGTAACCTCTTCCGGGGAGCCTCTCTGAGCGCTGCCGGAATGGATCGGGTGACCGGTGATCATATGGGCATGCTTGCCACCGTCATGAACGGTCTGGCCATGCGCGACGCCCTCGAGCGCTCCAACATCCGGACTCGCGTCATGTCTGCGATTCCCATGAGCGGTATTGTCGAGCATTATGATCGTCGCCGCGCGGTTCGCGACCTAAAAGACGGCGACGTCGTGATTTTCTGTGCCGGCACCGGCAACCCGTTCTTCACGACGGACTCTGCAGCCTGCCTGCGCGGCATCGAAATTGAAGCTGACGCGGTTTTGAAAGCCACCAAAGTGGACGGCGTCTATTCCGCGGATCCCCATAAGGATCCCACCGCAGTAAAATACGATTATCTCACCTACGACGAAGTGCTCGAGAAGAAGCTGGGCGTGATGGACCTCACCGCGATCTGCCTTGCCCAGGATCATGATATGCCGCTGAGAGTCTTCGACATGAATAAGCCTGGCGCGCTCACGCGCATCGTTGTGGGTGAAAAAGAGGGAACACTGATCGAATAACCGCATGACGATCAGGTCGCCACTTTCAGGTCAATATTTTTGAAGGGGATTGAAGTGATTGATGAAATCCAGGCTGACGCCGAAACCAAGATGAAAAAGAGCCTTGAGGCTCTGGACACCGCGTTTAACAAGATTCGCACCGGTCGTGCTCACCCAGCCATTCTTGACGGTGTGATGGTCAATTACTACGGTCAGGACACTCCGCTGAAGCAGGTTGCCAGCGTCAACGTCGAGGATAACCGCACGTTGCTCGTGTCTCCCTGGGAAAAGAACCTGATTTCCACCATCGAAAAAGCCATTATGATGTCGGATCTGGGTCTGAACCCATCGTCCAATGGCGATCAGATTCGCGTACCCATGCCGATGCTGACTGAAGAAACCCGAAAGGAAATGGTCAAGCAGGCTCGAGCCGATGCTGAGCAGGGCCGCGTGTCTATTCGTAATGCACGTCGCGATGCCAACAAAGATTTCAAAGATCTGCTGGCGGAAAAGGAAATCACCGAAGACGACGCCCGTCGCGGTGAGGAGATTATCCAGAAGCTGACAGATCGCTATGTCGCTGAAGTCGAGAAATCCCTGAAGAAAAAAGAAGAGGATCTGATGGCGGTGTAACTCTCGCCAACTCAGATTCAAGAGGATTCCATGACAGATTCAATCGAGGGGGGTGACCCTTCCGGCCGCGAAAGCGGGCGAGAAAGCTCTCCTGCAGACTCTGGCGGCAAGTCCAGTCGTCCACGCCATGTGGCCATCATTATGGACGGCAACAATCGCTGGGCTAAGTCCAGGCGGCTGGTCGGCGTGGCCGGCCACAAAGCGGGGCTTACTGCCGTCCGCTCAGTCATTGAGACCTGCGTCCGTGAGGGTGTAGAAGTCCTCACTCTCTTTGCTTTCTCAAGCGAAAACTGGCGCCGACCGAAGGATGAAGTGTCCGCTCTGATGCGGCTTTTCCTGCTGGCCCTCGAGCGGGAAGTTCGCAAGCTTCACCGGAATAACATTCGTCTGCGTATTATTGGTGATCGCTCAGCATTCAACCCAACGTTGCGAGAGCACATGGAGCGGGCTGAAGAGCTCACCCAGAACAACTCGCTAATGACGCTGGTGATTGCCGCGAATTACGGGGGGCAGTGGGATATCACCCAGGCGGCGAGGCAGGTAGCGGAAAAGGTTGCGGCAGGGCAGTTGACTCCGGCCGATGTCACTGAAGAGGTGATTGGCCAGCATGTCTGCGTTGGTGATTTGCCAATGCCTGATCTGATGATCCGTACCGCGGGCGAGCAGCGCATCAGTAATTTTCTGCTCTGGCACCTGGCTTACACTGAACTGTATTTCAGTGAGGTCTACTGGCCAGATTTTCGGGAAGAGCAGATGCTCAAGGCTTTGGATGCCTTTGCTCAAAGGACCCGGCGCTTTGGCCAGACCGACGATCAGATTGCCGCCAAAGCAGGCGGGCTCTGATTATCCTGCCTGCCCAGGCCCATCCCATAACCTCAAGAGCGATTTCGTTTTGTTGAAAGCCCGCATAATCACAGCGCTCATCCTGGTTCCGCTTGCTGTCGCCGGGCTCTTTTTCCTTCCTCCGTCAGGCTTCGCCCTGTTTACTGGTTTCATCGTTTTTCTAGGTGCCTGGGAGTGGGGCAATATGGCCGGGCTGGCATCGCCTGGTGGTCGCATTTTTTATGCACTGGCAATCGCTCTTGCGATGTACCTGATATACCCAGCGAATCCTGAGTATGTATTGTGGATTGCTCTGGCCGGCTGGGCGCTGAGCTTCTGGTTTGTGAAACGCTATCCGAAGGGGACCGAGCTATGGCGCTCGGTGGCTGCCCGCTGCGCATTAGGGGTGGTCGTTCTGCTTCCGACCTGGGTGGGGCTTTGCCAGCTTCGCACGGGTCAGTTCCAGATTGGCGAATACCAGGGCAATCTCCTTCTTATTCTCTACGTGCTCTGTATCGTCTGGGTCGCTGACGTCGGCGCCTACTTTGCGGGGCGTGCCTTTGGGCGGGCCAAGCTGGCACCGAACGTCAGTCCGGGCAAGTCCTGGGCAGGCGTATGGGGTGGGCTTGGCTCAGTGAGCCTTTTCTCGATTCTGGTAAGCCTCGGGGTGGGCTCGTCAGTCAAAAATACGGTACTCCTTCTCGTCGTAAGTCTTGCGGCTGCCGCAGTCTCGGTACTGGGTGATCTTCTGGAAAGCATGCTCAAGCGTCATCGGGGCATAAAAGATAGTGGCCAGTTACTGCCGGGCCATGGCGGGATCATGGATCGTATCGACAGTCTCACCGCTGCAATACCCATGTTCGCTTTCCTCAGTATCCAGCTTGGCTGGCTCACGCTCGGGACCACCTGATGCAGGTGCTCAGTGTTCTCGGCGCCACCGGTTCAATCGGTAAAAGTACTCTGGATGTCGTGCGCCGGCATCCTGAGCGTTTCCGCGTTTTCGGACTCTCGGCTTGTCGCAGCGTTGTCGAGATGGCGTCGTTATGCCGGGAGTTCAAGCCGGCATATGCGGTTATGGCTGACGACCAGGCCGCTTCTGAACTGGCTGAAGCGCTTCAGGATCTACCCGCGACGGAAGTGCTGAGCGGTGACTCCGGGCTTTGTCAAATCGCAGCAGATCCTGCAGTCACGACGGTTATGGCCGCTATCGTTGGTGCAGCCGGGCTGAGATCGACGCTGGCGGCAGCCGAAGCGGGCAAGAAACTCTTGCTTGCCAATAAAGAGGCGCTGGTGATGTCTGGCGCGCTTCTGATGAATGCGGTTCGAGCCAATGGCGCGACGCTCCTCCCGATAGACAGTGAGCACAATGCTATCTTCCAGTGCTTACCCGCAGGCTACGGTACATTGCAGTCGGCGGGTGTTCGGAGAGTGCTGCTTACCGCTTCGGGTGGACCTTTCCGGACCTGGAGTGGTGAATCGCTCCAGGCGGTGACGCCTGAACAGGCCTGCGCTCATCCCAATTGGAGTATGGGTCGCAAGATATCCGTCGATTCAGCGACGCTGATGAACAAGGGGCTGGAGTTGATCGAAGCCTGTTGGCTGTTCGATTGTGAGCCCAAGCAGGTCGAGGTTCATGTGCACCCCGAAAGCATCATCCACTCGATGGTTGAGTATGTGGATGGCAGCGTGCTGGCGCAGCTCGGTAGCCCGGACATGCGAACGCCTATCGCTCACGGCCTGGCATGGCCGGAGCGTATTGATTCCGGTGTGTCGCCTCTGAATCTTTTTGATATCGGTCGCTTTCATTTTGAGAAACCGGATATTGTCCGGTTCCCCTGTCTGAGACTCGCTGCGGAAGCTTTCGAGGCGGGTGGCACCGCTCCGGCAGCGCTCAACGCGGCCAATGAAGAGGCTGTAGCGGCCTTTCTGGATCAACGGATCCGTTTTACCGATATTCCGACCGTTATAGACTCGGTGCTGACGGTTCATGAGGCGGCATCTGTCTCGGATCTTGACTCATTGCTCGCGAGCGACGAGCAGGCGCGAGCTTTGGCTCGGGAACGGATCGGCCGCTTATCGGTCTGAAGGTCGTCTCAACTGAACGACACACCAGATTTCGCGCTGACGGGCTGCAGCCCGTTTTTTCGATGAGGAATTCATGCAGTTTATTCAGTCCGTTCTGGCGCTGATCGTCACACTGGGCATTCTTGTCACTATCCACGAATACGGCCACTTCTGGGTGGCTCGCCGCTGTGGAGTGAAAGTCCTGCGCTTCTCCGTGGGCTTCGGTAAACCGATTTTCTCCCGATACGACCGCCACGGCACCGAATATGCCGTGGCAGCGATTCCGCTCGGCGGTTACGTGAAAATGCTGGACGAACGGGAAGCACCTGTCGATCCTGCCGAGCGCCATATGGCGTTCACATCGAAGCCACCGGGCCAACGAATTGCTATTGCCGCGGCAGGGCCGCTGGCAAACTTTATTTTTGCAATCGCCGCTTACTGGCTGCTTAGCGTGGTGGGTGTTACAACCGTGGCGCCGATTGTTGGAGAGGTCGCCCCGGACTCTGTTGCTGCCCGTATCGGCCTGGCGCCAGGAATGGAGATTGAGTCTGTTGACGGGCGTTCCGTGCAATCCTGGCCAGACATCAGCAAGCGTTTGCTTGAGCGGGTCGGTGAAAGGGACGTTATTGATGTAGGTGTGCTGTCCGGCGGATCCGATCGCACACTCTCCGGCAGTCTTGACGGATGGGTGTTTGATGAAGACAAGGGCGATCCGATTGGCAGTTTCGGAATCATGCCAAAGCGGGCGGATATTCCCGCGGTCATCGGGCAACTCCTTCCTGATCAGCGAGCCCAGGCCGCAGGGTTGAAAGAAGGCGACAGGATTCTCGCAGTTAACGGCGAGTCGGTAAAAGACTGGTCTGAGCTGGTAACCATTATTCAGGCGGCACCGGAAAAGTCCCTACGGTTTGAAGTTGAGCGCGATGGCCGGGAGGAGATCCTTGATGTGACACCGGCTGAGCGGCTGGTGGATGGTCAGGCGCAAGGTTATATTGGCGCGGGCGTCCAGCCGGTTCCCTGGCCTGATGATTTGCTACGGGAGGTCCGTTACGGAGCATTCGCCGCTGTCCCAGTGGCCGTGACGGAAACATGGTCGGATATCCGCCTGACGGTGGTGGCGATTCAGAAGATGATCACCGGTCTGCTGTCTCCCACCAATCTCAGCGGGCCAATTACTATCGCCCGTGTGGCAGAAGCCAGTGCCAGCTCAAGCTTTGAGGATTTCATTCACTTTCTGGCATACCTGAGCGTCACTCTCGGCGTTCTGAATCTGCTGCCGGTTCCCGTGCTCGATGGTGGCCACATTGTTTTCTACACCTATGAAGCCATTCGGGGTAAACCAGTGTCGGTCGCTGTGCAGAACGCAGCTCTACAGATTGGAATGGCGCTGATACTCACATTAATGGTCTTTGCCCTTTACAACGACCTGATGCGATTGTGAGAATTGCGACCTCTTTTGTGCATTGTCAGCCATCAGGCAGCGAGCGGCCTATTAAAAGCATGCGAAGTAACTCCAGTAAATTCACTTCAAGGACGCTCCGTCGTTCGTTGCGATCCATGAAAGCTCGGGAGACCTCAGTGGATCGGCTACCAGAGACTGGTCGCTATGGGTCCATATTTCTTGGTTATCCCCGCGCGTTGTTGCTGGGTGCCTGCCTCCTGGCGGCCGGTGGCGCTGCGCATGCCGACGAATTCGTAGTGTCCGATATTGAGGTTGAGGGGTTGCAGCGGGTTTCGGCTGGTACTGTGTTTTCGGCATTTCCGCTGGACATCGGTGGGTCGGTCACTGAACCGGCCCTGGCTTCGGCGATCCGTACCCTTTTTCAAACTGGACTGTTTACCGACATAGAAGTCAGCCGCGATGGCAATGTATTGATTCTCGGAGTGACTGAGCGGCCCTCAATCAGTTCGATTGATATCGATGGCAACAAGAACATCGATACCGAAACGCTCAAGAACGCGCTCAAGTCGGCGGGGCTGGAAGAAGGCCAGGTATTCCGGCGTGCCACCCTGGAAAAGCTTGAGCTGGAGATTTTGCGCTCGTATGTGGCTCAGGGCCGCTATAACGCCCGTGTTAAAGCGACCGCCGAGATCCTTCCCCGTAACCGTGTGGCAATCAAACTCAAAATTAATGAAGGCGACGTGGCGGCGATCCGTCACCTCAATATCGTCGGTAACGAAGACTTCTCGGATGACCAGTTGCTGGACCTGTTCGAACTGACCACGAGCAGCTTCTGGGCGTCCATCACCAACGCCGACAAATACGCCCGTGAACGTCTCAGCGGCGACCTGGAAAAGCTTCGTTCCTTCTATCTCGATCGGGGCTATCTGGATTTCAATATTGAATCCAGCCAGGTGTCGATATCGCCTGATAAAAAAGATGTTTTCATCGCCATCGCCATCAATGAAGGCGAGCAGTACACGATATCGGGCGTGGAGTTGAGGGGTAACCTCATCGTTCCGGAAGAAGAGCTTCGGAAGCTGATCAATGTCGAAGAAGGCGATGTCTTCTCGCGTTCGAAAGTGACAGCCATTTCCGAGACGCTCTCGCGCAGACTCGGCGCCGAAGGCTATACCTTCGCCAGTGTCAACGCAGTGCCACAGACAAGCGGCGAGTATAAGGCGGCTGTGACTTTCTTCGTGGAGCCGGGCGAGCGCACTTACGTGCGCAGGATCAATTTCGAAGGAAACGTCACCACTCAAGATGAAGTCCTGCGCCAGGAAATGACTCAAATGGAGGGGGCCGTAGCCTCAACCGACCGGATTGAATTCTCCAAGAGCCAGCTCGAGCGCACCGGATTTTTCAAGGCCGTTGATGTTCAGACCGTACCGGTCCCCGGACGCGGTGATTTGGTCGACGTGAACTACAAGGTTGAAGAGCAGCCTACAGGAAGCTTGTCTGCCTCGATTGGTTTCTCTCAGTCTTCGGGAGTCATATTCGGCCTTAACGTCGCCGAAAATAACTTCTTCGGAACTGGTAAGCGGGTCTCGATTGGTGCCAACGTCAGCAAGTCAGTTAAAAGCGCCAATTTCTCGTACACGGATCCTTTTTATACGGTCGATGGGGTCAGTCGCGGCTTCAGTGTTTTTGGTCGTCAGACGGACTACGAAGAACAGGACATTTCGTCGTTCCTGCTGGATGAATATGGCACCAAACTGACGTTTGGTTACCCAACGGATTCGTACACCCGCATCAACTTTGGATTGGGCTACACCCATTCGAAGGTCAAGCCCGGAACCTTCGCGCCACTGGAAGTGAAGGAGTTTGTCGATGACGAAGGCAATAATTTCGATAACTTTTTCCTGTCGGCCTCCTGGCGGCGGAGCACACTGAACCGCGGGATTCTGCCGACCAAAGGTTATGCGCACAGCATCTCCGGGGACTTCGCAGTCCCGGGCAGCGACCTTACGTTCTATAAGCTTCGTTACCGTAACGACTTCTATCAGCCGCTGTCCGACAATCAGCTGTGGATTGTCCGTTTGCGTAGCGAGGTGGGCTATGGCGCAGGCTACGGCGATCAATCTGTCATGCCGTTCTATGAACACTTCTACAGCGGTGGTTATGGTTCCGTGCGCGGTTATGAGGCGAATTCGTTAGGGCCGCGGGCAACGAATGCGCCTAATGACTTTTCAGATCCGGATCCGTTTGGCGGTAATCTGTTGACTGAGGCTGGCGTGGAACTGATTGTTCCTACGCCCTTTGCTGGCGATACCCGTACCATGCGCACCAGTTTCTTTATCGATGGCGGTCAGGTGTTTGATCTCGAAAGGGGATATGATCCGAGCGTGAGCGATATTCGACTGTCTGCTGGCGTAGGATTTCAGTGGATTACGGCCGTCGGTCCATTGGCATTCAGTCTTGCTAAGCCTCTGAACGATAAGAGCGGTGATGATCTCCAGATCTTCCAGTTTTCACTTGGCCAGAGTTTCTAACGGTCGGTCTGGTTTAATGCCTTTCGACCTGTACAACCGGGAGTAATCTTCAATGTCTTTAAAGAAAGTTCTGACAGTCTGTTTTTTGCTCGCAGTCAGTTCATCGGTAATGGCCGAGCTGCGTATCGGGGTAGTGGATCTTCGCAAAGCACTTTTTATGTCTGAGCAGGCTCAGAGCTTTGGTCAGAAGCTTCAGAATGAGTTCGCGGACGATGAAAAGAAGGCCCGTGAAGCGGAAGAGGCTGCGCGCAAACTGCAGGAGCGCTTGCAGAGCGATGGGTCTATGATGAACGAATCAGAACGCAAGGAACTGACTGCGAACTTTCAGGAGAAAGTCCGTGAGTTCAATTTCCTCAAGCAGAAGCTGGATTCTCAGGTAAATGCGCGCAAACAGAAATTTCTTGAAGATGCCCGCCCCCAGGTCGATGAGGCCCTGCGTCAGCTTCAGAATGAAAACAATCTGGATCTGATCGTTCCGAGCGAAGCGGTGGTTTACGCTGATCCGGATATGGATCTGACGGAAGGTCTGCTGAAAAAGCTCAACAAGTAGGCGGCCACACTGTCTGGGCCCAAGGCCCAGGGCCTTCCGAATGGAGGGCCTTTTGCCGTGTTTACAGGTCATCACCCCGGGCGTCTGTCGCTGACGGATGGCGGGGTTTTTGATGCAACTGCGAAAAAGCACCATGACAAAAAAAGCACACAGTCTTGCCGATATCGCCCAGGCCCTCGGTGCTGAGCTCCGGGGCGACGGCTCTCGCCTGATCCACGGATTGGCCACGCTTGAGGCCGCTTCCGAAGGCACATTGACCTTCCTTTCCAATCCGGCCTACGCCCGTCATCTTGCCTCCACAGGCGCCTCAGCCGTTATTCTCCGCGGTGAGTTGGCTGATCAGGCAAAAACGGATTGTCTGGTCCTGGAAAATCCCTATCTCGGCTACGCCACCATCAGTCACTGGTTTGATCCGGCACCGGTGCCATCGGCGGGTGTTCATCCATCGGCTGCTATCGCTCCGGATGTCAGGATACCTGCCTCGGTCTACATTGGTCCCTTCGTAGTGGTTGAAGAAGGTGTGGTGCTGGAAGAAAACGTCATCATTGGCGCCGGTAGCGTTGTCGGCGCAAGATGCAGAATCGGTCGAGCCACGCAGTTGCGTCCGCGAGTAACGCTGGGACACGATGTTTCGGTCGGCGAACGTTGTCTGCTCCTGAGCGGCTGCGTGGTCGGGTCGGATGGATTTGGCTTTGCGCCCGATGCCAAGGGCCACTGGCACCGCATTGCGCAGATTGGCGGCGTTATCCTGGGCGACGATGTCGAAATCGGTGCCAACACGACGGTGGATCGGGGAGCGCTCGAGCCGACTCGAATTGGCAACGGTGTGAAAATTGATAATCTTGTCCAGATTGCTCATAACGTCAGTATCGGCGACCACTCCGCCATGGCGGCGCAGGTCGGTATTGCGGGAAGCACACGGATAGGGCGGCACTGCGTTTTTGGTGGTGCCTCCGGTATAAACGGTCACCTGGCCATTGCGGACGGCGTCCAGTTAACGGGTATGAGCATGGTCACCAGCAATCTCGATGAGGCTGGGGTTTACTCTTCGGGCGTGCCCGCCCAGCCAAATCTGCAATGGCGCAAAAACGCCGCTCGCTATCGTCAGCTAGACCGTATGGCGAGACGCCTGAAAGAACTTGAAAAAAAATCCTGAGGACGAGGCTGAAGCAGAATGATGAAGATCGATGAAATCATGGAGTATCTGCCTCACAGATATCCGTTCCTCATGGTCGATCGAGTGACCCACGTGGAGCCGGGCAAAAGCATTGAGGGCTACAAGAACGTATCGATGAATGAGCCATTTTTTTCAGGCCATTTCCCCGGCAATCCGATCATGCCAGGTGTTCTGATCATTGAGGCCATGGCTCAGCTTTCCGGTATTCTCGGCTTCAAGACGGTGGGCGGCCCAGCCGAAGAGCGAGTTCTCCATTATCTCGCGGGCTCAAATAAGGTCCGGTTCAAGCGGCCGGTTGTTCCAGGTGATCAGCTGCGGATGGAGTGCCATCTGATATCGGCCAAGCACGGTATCTGGAAATACGACTGTAAAGCGATGGTCGGTGACGAAATCGTATGCGTGGCCGAAGTCATGACTGCTGAGCGCGAGGTTTAAATGGCGAGCGTTCACTGGCAGGGCATTCACCCGCAAGCAATTGTTGACCCTGGCGCCAAGCTGGCCAGCAGCGTGACCGTTGGCCCCTGGAGCTATATCGGCCCGGGTGTTGAAATAGATGAAGACACGGTGATTGAGTCCCATGTAGTCATCAAGGGGCCAACAAGGATCGGTAAGCGAAACCGGATCTTTCAATTTGCGACCGTCGGCGAGGATTGTCAGGACAAAAAATACAAAGGCGAGGAAACCCGGTTAGTTATTGGCGACGACAACATAATTCGGGAAAACTGCACCATTCATCGTGGCACTATTCAGGATAATGCCGAGACCCGCATCGGTAATAACAATCTGCTGATGGCCTACGCTCACGTTGCTCACGATTGCGTCATAGGCGATTACACCATTCTTGCTAACGCGGCTAATGTCGCAGGACACGTACACATCGGTGACTACGCCATCCTCGGTGGCGGCTCGCTGGTCCATCAGTTCTGCAAGATTGGCCCTCACAGTATGAGTGCCGGCGGTAGCATCGTACTGAAGGACGTGCCGGCTTATGTCATGGCTAGCGGCCAGTCAGCGCAACCCTTCGGAATCAATTCTGAAGGACTCAAGCGCAGGGGCTTCAGTAGCCAAAACCTGACTTTTCTGAAGCGGGCCTACAAGGCTATTTATCGCCAGGGTCTGACGACTGAGCAGGCCATCGTTGAACTGGAAAAAATGCTGGTCGATGAGCCGCTGATTGAGCCGCTTCTGGACTCTCTGAAAAACAGTCAGCGCGGCATTATCCGCTAGTGTCCCGGTTGGTTAATTCGCTGACCTACTGCGTGACGCTGAGGCCTCTGGGCAAGGCGCCAGGCCGCAGTTGTGGTGGTTCCACATCCAGGGCTGGCAACGCCGGCCAGAGGTCTCAGCGTCGCGCCCTTCGGGAGCCACTGAGAGGCTTTATAGCCGCGTTGCGCTAACCCGATTTGGAACCACTAAACCTTCGTCAACGCGCCTCGCTCTCAAGCCTCTCAGTGGCTCAGTAGATCGGCGAATTAACCAACCGGGACATTATCATGACTTCGCCCTCCAATGCCGGGCTACCGGCCTCGCCTTATCGAGGGCGAACAATCGCTTTAATAGCGGGCGAAGCCTCTGGCGATATTCTCGGTGCCGGGCTGATTCGCTCCCTCAAAAAACGCTATCCCGATGCACGCTTCGTCGGGATCGGCGGTGATGAAATGATTGCCGAGGGCTTTCATTCTCTGGTCCCGATGGAGCGTCTTTCCGTTATGGGGCTGGTTGAGGTGCTGGGGCGCATCCGCGAGATCCTCAGCATTCGTCGCCGACTCCTCGACTACCTGATGACTACGCCCCCTGATGTTGTGATCGGCATCGACTCCCCTGATTTTACGCTGGAAGTGGAGCGGCGTTGTCGGGCAGCTGGCATTGCCACTGTTCACTATGTCAGCCCTTCTGTCTGGGCGTGGCGCCAGGGGCGTATCGTCAAGATCGCCGAATCAGTGGATCTGATGTTGACCCTGTTTCCTTTCGAGGCACGATTCTACGAGGAACATGGGGTTCCGGTAGCTTTTGTGGGTCATCCGCTGGCGGATCAGATTCAGCTGGAGACCGATACCCTGTCGGCCCGCAAAGCTCTTGGGCTCCATCCCGAACATCCGGTCCTGGCCCTGCTGCCCGGTAGTCGCGGAGGAGAGGTGGAGAGGCTCGGTAGCCTGTTTCTGGAAACAGCGAGAATAATCGAAACTCACAAGCCTGATCTTCAACTGGTGATTCCCTGCGTGAACCGTGAACGTGAACGTCAGGTTCAGGCGCTCGTCGATGCTCTCGAGGTGAAGCTTCCGGTCACTCTGGTTCGCGGTCAGAGTCGGGTGGTGATGGCTGCGGCCGATGCGGTACTGCTGGCATCGGGTACGGCGACGCTGGAAGCCATGTTGCTAAAGAAACCGATGGTGGTGGGCTATCGGGTCAGCGCCATGACTTACCGGATTGCCAAGCGGGTCGTTAAGGTCCCTCACGTCGCCCTGCCAAATCTTCTTGCCCGCAAACAGTTGGTGCCCGAATTGCTGCAGGACGATGCCACTCCCGAAAGTCTCTCAGAAGCCATCCTTCAGCAACTGGAAGACAGCGAAGAGCGGGCAACCGTGAAGTTGGCCTTCACTGAGCTTCACCATCAACTGCGTCAGGACGCCGATGAAAAGGCGGCACAGGCCGTGTTCGAGCTGATGGAGAGCCGCAGCTAATGGCGTCTGGTAGCAAATCCAAGACCTGGCCACCGGTTGAGATTGATTACCGAGGCTGGAAATTGGCAGGCGTGGACGAAGTGGGTCGCGGCCCCCTAGCGGGACCGGTGGTCACCGCCGCGGTCATTCTTCACCCTGATCGTCCGATACAAGGTCTCACAGATTCCAAAGCGATCAGCGAGAAAAAACGCGAAGCGCTGTTTCCAGAAATTCAGGAGAAAGCTGCGGCCTGGGCCATTGGTCGGTGTGAGCCTCAAGAGATTGATCGCTGGAATATCTATCAGGCCACTATGATCGCCATGGAGCGAGCCGTTGAGGCCCTCGACATTGATCCTGAGCATATTCTGGTAGACGGTAACCGTTGTCCTAATTGGCGCTGGGCGTCCACTGCGGTAGTGAAGGGCGATTTGAGGGTGGAAGCGATCAGCGCTGCGTCGATTCTTGCCAAAGTTAGCCGGGATCGGGAAATGATATCGCTGGACTCGCAATACCCGGGCTATGGACTCGCTGTTCACAAAGGATATCCCACGCCGGCACATCTCGACGCCCTCGGACTCTTGGGAGCGTCTCCGATTCACCGACGTTCGTTTCGACCAGTGAGAGAAGCCGGAGAAGCAAGAACGGCTTACGGCCAGACCGACGATCTTTTTTCTAAAGGGCGTTGACAGGCTCCGGCCTAATCCCTAATATACGCGCCACGTTGAAGGCAACAAGCCGCTCGCTGAGATAGGTTCTGAGGGTTAAATCCCCGAAAAGTGCTTAAAAAGCATAGAAATATCTTTCAGTAAGTCGTCACCAGTTTATTGCGGGGTGGAGCAGTCTGGTAGCTCGTCGGGCTCATAACCCGAAGGTCGTAGGTTCGAATCCTGCCCCCGCTACCATATCGAAAAGGCCAGTCAGAATATCTGACTGGCCTTTTTTCGTTTTCGCTGCCATTCACCGTCTTCGCGCCGGTAGGCTCCACTTCGAGAGTCTCCGGCATGCATAAGACTGAGTCAGCCAGTAGAGCGATTAATCTCCGGTTCCAGAATCCACTCTGCACTGTCGTTCCAGACGTCCATTCTGACGATTTTCCCGTCGCGCACCTCGTACCTGTCTAAATATCGGTTGCCGGCGAAAGGTCGGCCGTCGGGCCATTCCCCGTAGAGGGTGCCGTTTGAGTAGACGACGGTATGGTCACCCTTATCCATCCAGTCATAGTGCTCTATCTGCTTTTTAACCCAGGCATAGCGGCTGGCGTTAAAGCGGGTAATGGTCTGGGCGTCGGGCATCTCCCTTCTTCCGGTGAACGTAATTCTAACGTCTGGGTGCATGAACGTCGCCGCAAGTTCCGGGTCTGGCGCCATTGATGCTTCCAGAAATTGGCTGACGACTTTTACAGCCGCGTTCATCTGTTGCATATCATTCTCCGGGTCATCTGTGAGACGGCAGGGTCCTCTGGATCGGAAGCGGACGGTTTTACACAGCGGTGGCGGCATCAGGAAGTCGCTAAGAGACTGTCTGACGTATCCTAGGAAGCAAAGTCGGCACCACGGATCGGCTTACTCTTATCAGGAGATGCAATGAACCGACTTCGAATCACCAATGTAAGACGCGTTGATTTCCCTGAGGATACTACGGAACTGCGAATCGAGAACGGCCAATTTATCGAGAGTTTTTCATCGCTGGAGGCTGTTCGGGAATTGGATTTGGGCGGTCGGCTGGTTATGCCTGGCTTTATCGAAACTCACATCCATCTCGATAAAGCCTGCATTCTGCATTTGTGCAGTCTCTCGGAAGGGACTTTGGAAGAAGCCATTGCTCAAACCAGCCAGGCAAAGCGCCAGTTTACCGAGGAGGATGTTTATCGGCGTGGCGCCAAGGTTCTGGAAAAAGCGATCAGCCAGGGCACGATGATCATTCGTACGCACGTAGAAATTGATCCGGGAATCGGGTTGACCGGATTTCGTGCGATCAAGCGACTGCAGCGAGATTACGCCTGGGCGTTGGATCTGGAAATATGCGTCTTCCCTCAGGAGGGGCTGCTGAACAATCCGGGCACCGAGGAATTACTATGCGAAGCTCTGGAATCCGGCGCCTCAGTGATCGGTGGCTGTCCGTATACCGATTCCGATCCGAAAGGGCAGATTGAGCGAATTTTTGAACTCGCATCGCGTTACGATTGCGACATCGATTTTCATCTGGATTTCGATTTGGATGCTGAAAACATGTCGCTACCGCATGTCATTGATTGCACTCGGCGTTATGGCTGGCAACAGCGAGTGACCGTTGGGCACGTGACCAAGTTATCGGCACTTGCGCCTGAGCGGCTGTCGGAAATCGGACAGGCTCTGGCGGAATCGAGAGTCAATGTGACAGCTCTGCCCTCGACCGATCTATTCCTCATGGGCCGTGGAGTGACCCACAATGTGCCCCGAGGGGTCGCTCCCCTCGCATCTTTGAATCAGGCCGGAGTTACCTGCTCTTTGTCCACCAACAATGTGGGCAATCCGTTTACGCCCTATGGAGATGCTTCCCTGATACGCCAGGCCAATCTTTTCGCCAACATCAGCCAGATGGGGACGGCAAACGAGCTGAATCAGTGCCGCCAGTGGATTTCCGGTGATTCTGCGCGTCTGTTACGGCGTCAGAACTACGGATTAAACCCCGGTTGCAGTGCTGACTTCGTAGTAATCGACGCGCGGGATGGGGCAACGGTGCTTGGGGAGCTGTTACAACCGGAAGCCGGATTCAAGCGGGGTGTCCAGACGTTCAGTCGGCCGGAGATCCAGCTTCTGCGGCCCGGCCTAACAGAAATGGAACATTAGATGCCGGTCAGGGCCTCCTTCAGGTCCACCGGCGACTTTCCATCGCCTTCGAGAATCAGTTCGCTCTCGATGTGAAGCAGGTGCTCCTGCATCAACCGGATTGCCGTCTCATGGTCTCCCTGCTCGAGAGCCCGAATGATGCCGGTGTGTTCCTGGTGTTGACAGGCAGGAACGTCATTGCGCTGGTACAGCGCGACGATCAGAGAGCTCCGCACCATGAGATTGTCGAGCATTTCTGCTAGCACAGCATTGCCGGAAACCTCACTCAAAAGCCCGTGAAAGGCACTGAGTTCACGCAAACTGGCTTCCGGATCATTGCCCTGGGTTGCCTTGCCCTCAGAGGCCATGTGCTGCTCAAGTTTCTCAGAAAAGGTCGCCATTTTCTCCGGCGTAATATTTTCGATGATGGCACGCTCTATGGCTCTGCGGGCCTGGAACACTTCGCGCGCCTCCACAGCGGTCGGCTGGGAAACCATAGCGCCGCGGTTGGGCTCTATGGTGACAATACGTTTGAGCGCGAGGCGTTGCAGGGCAGCCTGCACGTGATTGCGGTTGGCATTGAGAGATTCGACGATCTGCGCTTCAACCAGCCGGGTGCCCGGAGGCAGGCGATGCTGCGCGATGGCACGGGAAATAGTGTCCAGAATGCGCTGAACTTCTTTCTGTTTTGCGCTGATTTTCGCTGAAGTCATAGCTGAAGGGGCAACAGTCGCTAGCGTTGATGCTATGGAAATTATCGTTGGCTGGGTGAACCATTTCAATGCAAAAAGTAGAGGCTCCCTAGTTATTCTGATCGTATCCGTGCGCCGGCGTTTGGTTATTGATGCGGTGCTATCGATGTCTGACCAAATCCTCTGGGTAGTCCACATCCCGTACCACCCCGGTATCGTCTACAGGAATGATGTCGAGATCAGACCCGCCTCGTGCGAGGACATCGGAGGCTTTGTCTCCGGCTGCCTTTAGAAACTCTGGCCAGAATTCACGACCTACGAACACAGGATGTCCAGGTTGGCTCTCGTATGCCGGGCGGACAATCCGTTGGCTTCCGACTTTGCTGGACAGCATTTTCACCGTCGATGCGTTCAACCAGGGCATATCTCCCAGAAAAATCGCCACAACATCACATGTCTGTTCGGATGGTTGCTCAAGAATGTATCGAAAAACGGACCGCAGAGTGCCGCCTATGCCTTCGTTGCAGGCATCAGCGTAGATTACAGCGGTATTCTCGGGTAAGCCCAGCGTCGTCGGTTCCTCGCCCGGAGGCAGCACAACCCGCACAACGGGGAATATCTCAGAAACGCGACCGTAGGTTGTCGCCAGGAGAGAACCTCCTTCTTCCAGGGCAGCACGCCGTTTATCCTCTGTGCCGAAGCGGCGGGAGCGGCCGGCAGCCAGTACCAATGCCAGAATACCTGTTTCTGAAGCCATGCTTCCCGCCACGCTCATGGCGCGTTGTTGGAGGGTTTGACCAGGACTGCCGATACGACAAGCGGCAATCCTGGCCCATTTTTCAGGTTATACCATCAGTTTCTCAAGGGTGATTGGCAGTTCGCGAATGCGTTTACCCGTTGCGTGGTAAACCGCATTCGCCACCGCGCCAGCAAGTCCCGTAATCCCAATTTCCCCAATGCCTCGGGCACCAAACTCATTAAACCGGTAGTCGGGGTGATCGAGCAGAATCACGTCCATTTCCGGTGGCTGGTCGGCATGGGTCGACATCAGATACTCGGCAATGTCGTTGTTCACCGGCAAGGCTGAGCGCGGGTCATACTCGGTATGCTCGAACAGGGCCATGCTGATGCCCATCACGATGGCGCCCTCTACCTGATTTGCCGCCGTTTTAGGGTTGATGATTTTGCCACCGTCGATAGCGCTTACTACCCGGGTGACACGCAGGTTCGAGATACCCGGATCCCAGCGAACTTCGACAAAGTGCACTCCGAATGAGTTGTAGGCATAGTCTTTGTTCAGCTCGCCCGAGGTGCGGGAGCGGCCGTTGGCATTGGCCAGCTCCAGCTTTTTAAGGATATCGGTAAAGGCCAGTGCTTTGCCGCTATCATCGCGTAGCTGGCCGTCAGCAAACGTCAGTTTGGCTTTATCCTCCCCCTCGAAGTCGCCACCGGAGCCGGTAGCGTAGGCCTTCAGTTCTGCAACGGCTGCCCGGGCAGCCTCTGCGAGGGCGGGCATCATGGTTGCCGTTGCCCATGAACCGCCGCTGATCGGGCCCTTGGGATAGGTGGAGTCGCCCAGCTCTACCTCTATTTTCTCGATGGGAACACCCAGCTCGGCGGCGATGGTTTGAGCCGCAATGGTGTAGGTGCCTGTGCCAATGTCCTGAGTCGCACAGGAGACATAGACGGTACCGTCTGAGCGCATCGACACCAGGGCTTCGCAGTCCCGCTTGAGGGCTTCCCAGTTACAGGCGGCGACACCCCAACCAATAATTTCGTTTCCGTCACGCATGGAGCCGACGGCCGCTGAGCGCTTATTCCAACCGAATTTCTCGGCCCCGCGGTCATAGCACTCCAGAAGATGGACGCTTGACCAGGGCAGCCCCTGGCTCTCATCGCGATCCGTGTAGTTCAGACGGCGAAACTCCAGGGGGTCCATGTTCAGCTTTTCGGCCATTTCATCCATCGCAGACTCCAGCGCGAAGAGTCCGGGCGCGGCGCCGGGTGCTCGCATGGCCGTCGGCGTGCCGATATTGGCCTGAAGAGTCGAGTGGGTGACCCTGAGGTTGGCGCAGGAATAAAGCTTGGGCGTACAGGTTCCGGTAAATTCCGGCACGTTATTCAGCATCGATGTGGCGTTGACGCTGTCATGGGTCAGCGCCTGCAATCGGCCTTTCGCGTCCGTTCCCATACGGATGTGCTGGTGAGTGGCGGGGCGGTGGCCAGTGGTTGTAAACATCTGGGCGCGGGGCACTACCAACTGTACCGGGCGCTTGAGTTCGCGCGCTGCGGCGGAGGCGGCGACCGCGTGAGGCCAGATAAACAGCTTGCCGCCGAAGCCCGAACCGATGAACGGCGCGTGCACGACCACCCGTTCTGCCGGAATACCAAACACCTTTGCCATGGTGTTACGGGAGAAAATTACGCCCTGAGTGGCTTCGTAGAGCACCAGCGTTCCCTTGTCCCACCAGGCGGTGCTGGCGTGCATTTCCATGGGGTTGTGAGTTTCGGTCGGCGTCACATAGGTTACGTCGATTGTGCGATCCGACTTAGCGAAGGCGTCATACGGGTTACCGCGCTCCGACCGGCTGGGTTTATGGGGGCGCGGCTTCTGATTGCTCTCCATCGCTTGCTTGAGACCGGCTATCGCTGGTTTTTCCTGATAGTCGACCTTTACTCGATAGGCCGCCGCACGGGCATTTTCAAAGGTATCTGCTACGACCAACGCCACGAACTGACCAGCGTAGTAGACCTGATCGTCCTCAAACGGCAGGCGCGTTTCGTCCACCTTGTTTTCCTGGGACATGCGGCTAGGTGAGCGGTGAAGTTCCGGGAAGTTCCTGTGGTGGAAGATCCGGATCACCCCAGGCATTTTTTCCGCCTCGGACGTATCGATGTTTCGAACCCGACCGCTGGCGATCGTGCTGAAGACTCCGTAGGCGTAAGTAAGATTCTCGGGAATGTTGTCAGCGGCATAATTGGCTTTGCCGCTCAGTTTCAAAGGGCCATCAATCCGACTGCGGGCAGCGCCGATGGGCTTGGCTATGGGGGTATCAGACATCGTGAGCTCCCGTTCAGGCGTTATTAGTGGCGTCGGTGCTGGTGACGTTCATCAGACTACGGATGATCGCCTGCTTGCCGAGAGGAATTTTGAAAGCGTTGTGCTCATAGGCTTTGGCGCCGGCAAACGCCAGCTCAGCCGCTTTGCGGAAGCTTTCTTCCGAGGCTGGCTGGCCTACCAGGCTCTGCTCCGCCTCTTTAGCTCGCCAGGGTTTGGTTCCAACGCCGCCAAGAGCGATCCGTGCGTCACGGATCATGCCACCTGAGATGCTGACAATGACGGCGCTTGAGGCGAGCGCAAACTGGTATGAAGCGCGATCCCGCAATTTGAGGTAGTGAGACTGTGCATCTTTTACCGGAGCATCAAGCGTCACGTGGGTGATCAGCTCGCCAGGTTCCAGCATCGTTTCCTGCTGCGGTGTTTTGCCGGGTAACCGATGGAAATCCAGGAAATCGATACTGCGCTTCCCCTTGGGGCCGGTCACTTCAACCGTTGCGCCAATGGCAGCCATGGCAACGCACATGTCTGAAGGATGGCTGGCAATGCACTGGTCGCTGGTGCCTAGCACTGCAAATACGCTGCGGTTCAGCCCACCGATAGCCGCACAACCCGATCCCGGTTCCCGCTTGTTGCAGTTGGACACTCCGTCCCGGAAATAGTGGCAGCGGACCTTCTGCATCACGTTACCGCCAGTTGTCGCTTTGTTGCGCAACTGGGTGCTGGCGCCAGACAGGAGCGCTTCGGCTAAGACCTTATAAGAGGATTCAACGGTCGGGTCGCGGGCCAGATCGGTGTTGGTTACCAGTGCTCCGATCTTCAAGCGACCGTCCGACAGCTTCTCGATTTTCTTCAAAGGGAGCGTGTTGATATCCATGACCGTATCCGGCTGCATGACATCAAGCTTTACCAGATCGAGCAGGGTGGTTCCGCCGGCGAGGTACATCTGCTTGTCGGTTCCGCCGATGGCCTCTGATTCCTTTCCTGCAACGGCATAATCAAAAGTACGCATCAGACGGCACTCCCGGTCTTGCCTCGCGCTGACTGAATAGCCGCGAGAATGTTTTTGTAGGCACCACAGCGGCAGATATTGCCGGCCATGGCTTCGCGTACGCTGGCGTCATCTTTTCCAATGTTGGGGTCGTTCAGCAGTGCAACGGCGTTCATCATCTGTCCTGCCGTGCAGTAACCGCACTGGTAGGCATCCTCTTCCAGGAAGGCCTCCTGGACAGGATGGAGTTTCCCATTCGACGCCAGACCCTCGACGGTGGTGATGCTCTGTCCGTCGTGCTGTACCGCCAGAGAGAGGCAGGAGTTAATGGCGACATCATCCACCAGCAGCGTACAGGCACCACATTGCCCGTGATCGCATCCCTTTTTGGTGCCGGTCAGGTTCAGGCGATGCCTCAGTACATCCAGCAAAATCGCGTTCACCGGAACATTCAGCTCATGCTTTTGGCCGTTGACGACAAGACTGATCCGCCGCTCACCGCTTGCGGGAGCCTCTTCGTCGACCACGGGCTGCGCCGGCTGGCTGCCCGCGGCCTGCCCAGGCATCCAGCTGGCGACGCTGACGGCGGCGGCGCTGGACGCACCGAATTTGAGGAAGTTCCGGCGGGAGGTCGACGGTTGATCGTTGTCACTTCGGGGTACTGGCGGGTTTTTCTCATCGGCCATATCAAATATCTCTCTGCTCGTGACTGTCTTTGTCGTTTTAATTGCGTTAAAAACCGGGCCGCTCTGTCAGTGGTCAGGCTGCTCTAAAGCTCGTTTCGTTTTCGGCCTCTGCGTACACGGAGGATGTCAGCCATCACCGCCAGCGCAATTTCGGCGGGCGTTTTGCTTCCCAGGGCAAGGCCGATGGGCATGTGAATCCGGTCAATCTGCGCCTGATCCAGTCCCCCGGAACGCAGAAGTCGTTCGGCCCGCTTGCTGGAAGTTTTGGTAGAACCCATCACGCCGATATAGAACGCGTCGGTCTTGATCGCCTCTATCAGCGCAAGGTCATCAATTCTTGGATCGTGAGTCAGAGCGACTACAGCTGTGGCCGGATGAGCCCCGAATCGGCGCAAATAAACGGAAGGCAGGACCGGCTCCACTTGTGCGTTCTCTGAATTAAACTGCCGAGTCATGTCCTCGCGCGGGTCGCACACGATGACTTCAAAGCCGAGGCTGGAAGCGAACTGCGCACAATACTCAGACACGGGTGAAATGCCGGCGATGACCAGCCTGGCGACCGGGCCGACCCGCAACTTCAGGGCGGTCGAATCGCTGTCCTCCTCAACCCTCTCGCCCAATCCGTCGTCCGGCTCCAGACTCCAACCGCCGGTCTTGAGGTCGAGCAGACGGCATAAAGGCACGCCTCCGCGCAGGGCTTCCTGCAAGGCCAGAATATGTTCGAGCGTGGCGGGTTCAGGCGGTAGCCGCTCAATCAGGACATCCAGCACGCCACCGCAGGGCAGGGCAACGTCGGAATCGTCTGATCCGTAACGAGTGCGACTGATGCGCTGATTGAATGCGCCCTGGATCAGACGCTCAAGAAAGTTTTCTTCAACACAGCCCCCAGACAACGAACCTACGGATTGCCCGTCATCGGTAGCCGCTAGCCAGGAGCCCGGCTCACGGGGCGAGGAGCCGTAGGTAGACAGCACAGTGCACAGCCAGACGGTTTTATCCTGACGGATCCAATTTAGAACCTGTTCAACAACTTTCAGATCGAGATTCTTCATCTGGCGCCAACGGTTGTCCGACTCAGAGGCCCGATGCAGGGACCCGATTCGGGGAGAGGCTTGGAATGTCACGGCTGCGGTGAACCGTTAAACAGCAGAGATCGCCTGCCAAAAAGCAATGGCCACGCTACCACTGAGACTAACAGCCCCCGCCGCTGGCCGACACGGTGTTTAATTAAGCTCCGGCAATCATTACCGAAAGGTATTTGCCGACAAAGACGACGGATAGAAAGAAAGGGGAGAGCCGGTGGGCAGTGCAGAGCAGCAACGGGACGGCACCGTTTGCGATGTCAGGTGCCGTCGCGCGATCGGTTGTATGGATTCAGATAGCGGGTTTCTGGAAGGTTGCCAGGCCGGCTTCTTCGAGTAAGGTGGCTACTCTCAAACCAGTCAGATCGTGGCCTTCGCGGGCAATGATCTGAAGTCCGTAAGGCATTCCCTGGCGGGTTTTACCTAGCGGCACCACCGTTGCTGGAAGCCCCAGCACAGTGGCCAGGCCGATCCAGCAGAACAGGTCGGAATAACTGCGCTTTTTTCCGTTTACCCGGATCTGTCGTGCGATTTGAGGCTCTTTATGGTCATGAGCTATGGCGGTTACTGGAGAGATGGGGGCAATAATGACGTCATGGTCTTTGAACAGTTCATCGCTGGCAGCTCGCATCCTCAGACGCTTCTCATTTTTTACCAGCCAGTCGCCAATGCCCTGATCGGCGCCCACGCCGAACTCGAGGCTGCCGCAGGTGATCGGGACCAGTTTCTCCAGAATTGGCTGAACCTTCGCGCTCAAAACCATCGACTTTTTCTGGGCGGGGCTCATGGCGCGACTCATCAAACTGCCGAGCAGATTGAAGTACAGCGGCAGAATGCGCTCCATATCCAGCAGAGAATGCTCGGCCTCAGACACCTTGGCGCCCAGAGTGACCAGGCGGTCTGCGAAGGCCCGGTAGTTTTCACTGAGCTCAGAATCAATCGGGCATTGAGGGTCTGATAGCCAGAGTCCGAAACGGACGGTTTTGAGAGAGGTGATCTCCGGTTCCGGAAGTTTTACCTCCCAATTAACGGCGCCGCGCTCCGAAGGGCCTGCGATGACGCGCAGCAGAAGCTCCAGATCACGGGCGGAGCGTGCCATGGGGCCGCCTTCAGCGAGGTCCGGCTGGCCCAGAGTGCCCGGGGGTCCCGGAATGTGACCTCTCATGGACACAAGACCGTGGGTGGGTTTGTGGCCGAACACTCCGCAGAAGTGCGCTGGTGTGCGGATTGATCCGCCAACATCGCTGCCGACTTCCAGAGGTGAAAGTCCTGCAGCCAAACCCGCAGCGGCGCCCCCAGAGGAGCCACCGCTGGTGCGGTCGGGATTATGGGGATTGCGAGTGACACCGAATAGCTTGTTGTAGGTCTGAACATCAGAAGCGAACAGGGGTACGTTTGTCTTACCCAGAAAAACGGCGCCAGCCGCGCGCAGTCTGGCGATCACTGCGGCGTCCCGGATCGGGCGATGGTTGCGCAGAGAAGGCGCGCCGGCAGTACATCCAAACCCAATGACTTCCCAGGTATCCTTGATCGTCATCGGCAGTCCTTCCAGAGGACCTGCCTGGCCGGCAGCTCGTCGCCGATCGGACTCACGGGCTGCGTCCAGAGCTTCCTCTTCGTTGAGGTCGATGACCGCATTGATCGAGCCATTGACCGCGGCGATCCGCTCCAGAAACGATTGAGTCAACGCTTCACTGCTCAGCTCGCCGCGCTGCATCTGTTCGAGAAGCTGATGAGCAGGCTGGTAATACAGAGGTTCCATAACGACTTCCCATTAATTCTGTCAATTCTTGCGGACGCCCCGGCGATGACTGACGAAACAATGCCCGGTCAAAGCTGGGACCGCCAGTGTTTGATTCGTACTTGCGCTTTAACGGCTTCAAGAATTTCATCAAGCAGTTCAATAAGCGCCTGATTATGCCGGGACCCGCCCGAGTTCTCAGGGTCCGGCAGGATCGCCTCGACAATGTCATCAATGAAGGCATGATTCCGGGATGCGCTGAGATCGTCGAGAATTTCATGAATGACCTGGGCAACGATGTCGCCCACGGCGTCTTCGAGGGTGTCGCGGATGGTGGGGCCAACGACTGGCAGAAGATTCAGCCGCTGAAGTTCGACGTTCTGTTTCATGGCAACCATCACCCGCCGCTCCAGATAATCCCGCAGGTCTTTCTGGTTAGGCTGATAACTCTGTTGCACGGCGATCGCGACTCGCCCTGAAATCCACTGGCCGAGCATTTCACGTCTCGGGTAGAGGATCTCATCCTGGATTCGGTCGAACAGATTGGAGCCCTGAGCGATTTCGTTTTGCACCCCAGAGAGCACTTTCACGACGATGCGGTCGGAGAGCTCCTCCATAAACGCTTCATAATAAAAACCCAGGAACTGATAAATGCGGGTCTGCGTGAAATCGATGATCTTGTATTTGTGCAGCCGGTAAATGATCGAAAAGACCCTGAGAATCCGCAGGAATCGGAAACTGCCGACAGGGATACAGCCCAGCAGGTCGTACCAGTGAATAAACGGGTAAAAATACCAGCGCGAGTAGGTGTTGGCCCTGACGGCCACCGCCCAGCGGACCATGAATTCGGTGAAGAAGATGCTGACAAAAATCAGATCGTACAGCCGAAAGTTCTTGTGGATGGGTTGATAGAAATCGTTGAACGCGGGAAACACGTTGGCGAGAAACGATTGGAAGCCTTCGGCGCTGTAGATGAAATCAAAAAGGATCAACGCCAGATTGATGATCAACAGGCCCAGCATCACAAAGTCTACGACGAGCCAGAAGGCCTGATGACTGGACTTTAGATTGGCGCGATTGAGCGTGAACATTTACCTGAACTCTGGTCGGACTGGTTAAGATGCCGACCAGGGTTCAGGAAGGAACTGACGACACGCCAGGGTTGTTCAGTAGCCCTGAGGTGCCGTCAGCGCCGTCACTTCAACTCTTTGGAGGATTTCTCCAGCAGGCGGCGAGCAATAATCAGCAGCTGGATCTGCTGGGTGCCCTCGAAGATATCGAGAATCTTCGAATCGCGTGCCCATTTTTCCAGCAGCTCGGTTTCAGAGAAGCCGAGATTGCCGCACAACTCCACGCAGCGCAAGGTGATCGCATTGCCAACCCGGCCAGCTTTGGCCTTCGCCATTGACGCTTCCTTGGAGTTGGGAATGCCATTATCCGCCATCCAGGCCGCCTTCAGCGTTAGCAGACGCGCCGCTTCCAGCTCAGCCTCCAACAACTGGATTTCCCTGACGAGCGCGGGCTGCATCCATGACTGATGGCTGTAATCGAGACTCAGGCCGGCTTCCGAGAGCAGTTCGCGGGTTTTTTCGACCGCTGCACGCCCAACCCCGACAGCCATACCCGCGACCACTGGGCGGGTGTTGTCGAAGGTCTGCATGGCCCCGGCGAAGCCTTTCTCAACCGTGATGTCCGGATCGCCCAGAAGGTTTTCCTTGGGAACGCGACAGTCCTCAAGCCGGAAAGCCGCTGTGTCTGAAGCCTTGATACCCAGTTTCTTTTCAAGGCGATCCAGGCTCATGCCGGGTGTACCTTTGGGCACAATGAACGACTTGATAGCGGCCTTGCCTTTGCTCCGATCCAGCGTTGCCCAAACCACGACAGAGTCGGCGCGCTCGCCAGCTGTGACGTAGATTTTTTCGCCGTTGAGCACGTAGTGATCACCGTCCAGGCGGGCCGTGGTGCGGATTGCACCGCTGTCGGAACCTGCGCCTGGCTCAGTGATCGCCATGGCCGCCCAGGTCTTATTGAAGCGTTTGAGCTGCTCTTCGTTGGCAACGGCTGCGATAGCTGAGTTGCCCAGACCCTGGCGTGGGATTGACAGGGCCAGACCCACATCGCCCCAACAGAGTTCGGTCAGGCCGAGCACGGTATTCATGTTGACGCCGTTGCGATTACCTTCGCCGCCACCGCCACCACCAGAGCGCGCCAGTTTTCCGGCGCCAGCGCCGCCGTCGAGAGCGCCATCATTCATGCCGTCCATAATCGACGCGAACATGTCCAGCTCTTTGGGGTAGCTGTGTTCCGCCCGGTCGTACTTGCGGGACATAGGGCGGAAATATTCCTTCGCTACTTGCTGGGCCTGGTGAACAATCGGTTTGAACTTTTTGGGAATTTCAAGATACATAACAATCCTCCGGAATCAGGCCTGAGTGCCGCCAAACTGGGTGGCTACGGAACGCAGATCGCGATACCAGCGCTCAACGGGGTGCTCGCGGGTGAAGCCATGTCCGCCCAGCAGTTGAACGCCGTTGGTGCCGATCTCCATGGCTTTTTCGGCACAAAGCATGCGCGCAAGAACCGACTCACGATGGAAGGACATTCCATTCTCCGCCCGACTTGCGGCACGCCAGGTCAGCATGCGCATCCCTTCCAGCTCAATGGCAATGTTACTGATCATGAAAGCGACTGATTGACGGTGGCTGATCGGTTCGCCAAATGCCTCACGCTCATTACAGTAGGGGATGACGTAGTCGAGAACGGCCTGGGCAGCACCGATGGCAAGGCCACAGCGCATCAACGCACCACGGTCGAGAAACGCCTCGTAGTTGAAATCGTCATCGCCCAGCAGAGCATCCTCTTTGACCAGAGTGTTTTCGAAGGTCATACGGGTCAGTTGCGCGCTGTGCAGGCCCATGGCTGGATCAGGCTGAACGCTGACGCCCTCGGTGCCGGCTTCGACGATGAACAGACGGGGCTTGCCGTCGAGATCCGCCGCCACGAGCACCATGTCGCTCTCACTGCCCATCACGACACCGGATTTGACGCCCTTCAGACGGTAGCCTTTATCCGTTTTTTCGGCTTTGGTCTTGAGGTTGTAGGGGTCGAACAACGCGTCCGGTTCGTCGATTGCGATGGAAGCGATCGGCGGCTTTTCTTCGCAGAAAGCCGGGAGATAGCGTGATTGCTGCTCACCAGTGCCCCATTGAGTGATGGCCTGAGCCACACTGAAAGGCGCCAGTAACGCCTGTGCCAGGCTGAAGTCGCCCCACGCCAGGTGTTCGGCAATCAGGACGCTGGTGACCGGCGATTGCACCTCGGCAACACCGCCGAATGCCTCGGGTATGGCATAGAGGCAGAGACCGAGCTCCGACGCCTGTTCAAAAACGCTTTCTGGAAGCTGGGCAGCGGTGTCGGCTTCAGAGGCCGCAGGGCGCAGCACATCACGGGCCAGACGCTGCAGTGAATCAACAATCAGTTGCTGCTCTTCGTCCAGATTAAGATCGAAGAGATCCGGCGCTGACTTGCTTGGCAACCGCTTCTTGGGCAGCCAGTCGCTGACACGCTTGAATTCGCGGCTGGCGACGGTGAGGGTGCGGAATCCCGCACGAGTACCTTCGTAAGCTGCCTTTTCGACGGTCGACCGCAGTCGTAATTGATCGAGCATAGGGTTTCCGGCGATCCGGTTAACAACCGAAAGCGCCAGACCGATAGGATCTGACTTCATTTGCATCTCCTTGCATTCAGGTTTCTGCTTTTTCTTCTGACTTATCAACAAAAGCTACAGGTCAGCGAAGCTCAGTTAAGCTTCGTGGCACCAAAAAACGAGGACCATACTGACGCTTATGGCGAAGGCCACATTGGCGGTCGGGTCTTGCGGCTATGACGGTCAGGTCAACGCCGGCTCGTTAGCCATGACATACGGTTCATGTCCAGCCAGGGTTCAATGATTCGGTGGCGCAGTGCACTTCACCGGCCAGCAGAACCGTATTGCACCATTGCGCTTAGGCAATGTTGGGGTTGAGATATGGAGCTTCTCGGAGGGTCAAGGCAAACTGGGTAACGGTCTTACCATTGATACTGATCATGAGGGAGGCTCGCACAAATCCGAGAGATTTCCCGCAATACACCGTCGTGCACCATTCCTGAACATCTTAATTGAGGCCCTCCGTTGCCATTCGTCTCGACCAATCGTCCTTTGTGCCGGACAAAGCGCCGACCAGAGATCCGACCAAAGCTTCGACCAATGCTCCGACCTCACGCAGCCTGGCGAACCCTACTTTTTCTCTCGCTCATTGCGGCCCTGCAGGGCGCCAGAGCGGAGATCAATGTTCGTTTTGAAGGCGGTGATTTCCCGGATTTGCGGGCCAACGTAGAGGCTCTGGTGGTCGACGACGAAGAGCGGGATGAGCGTTCGATGGCACGCTACAGCAGTTTTGCCAAGGATCAGGCGGCGCAGGCCGTTAAAGCTCTGGGATACTACGACCCGCAGATCACTGCTGAGGTTGTTGGGCAGGGAGAAGATGTCGATTTGAATCTGGTGATCGTGCCCGGTCAGCCGGTTCTCATCCGAAATCGCACCATTCGTATTGAAGGTCCGGCGAGCGAGGACTCTGAATTCCTGTTGCCAGACATAAAGCCTCTGGAGCCTGGTGAGGTTCTCGACCACGGTGCCTATTCCCGTGTGAAAGGCAGTATCGAAAATCGGGCGCTGGAGCTGGGCTATTTTGCTTCGGGCTTTTCCGAGCACCAGATTCAGGTGAATCCCCAGGAGCATTGGGCGGATATTGTGCTGGTCTTCAAGAGCGGCCCCCGCTATCTGCTCGGGGAAGTCAGTTTCGTAGGTGATCACGAACTGTCTCCTGACTTTCTCCGGGAGTATGTCCCGTTTGAGCCGGGTGACCAGTACCGCGCTGGAGAAATTGCGGGGCTCAATACCAGTCTGGCCAATAGCGGTTATTTCTCGCAGGTTTATGTCGATGCTTCGCCGGACAAGGCAAAGGATCTTCTCATCCCGATTACCGTTAATCTCGAAAAAAGGCCGCGGCGCTCCGTCGCGGCTGGTGTCGGCTTTTCGACGGACGTAGGGCCTCGATTTAGCGGGAAATGGGAAGAGCACTGGATAAATCCGCAAGGCCATAGCCGGGGACTGGAAACGGAGATCTCCGCGCCAAGACAAAACCTCTCGGCCTGGTATGAGATTCCGCTGACACCGCCAATGACGGATACCCTGCGGTACAGCGCTGGCTATCAGAAAGAAGATATTGAGGACACCGAATCTGAATTGCTGACCGTTGGTGGGCAGTGGAAGCACCTTCAGGACAATGACTGGTTGAGAGTCATTTCGCTTCGTTGGCATGGCGAGCGCTACACCATTGGAGACTCGGACGAGGAAAGCACGGCGTTACTGCTACCGGGTATTGGCTACTCCAAACTGCACAGCGATTCAGCGATTGATCCCAGCCGTGGCTATCGTCTGAGGGCGGATCTCACCGGTGCCAGCGACGCGCTGCTGTCCCAGACCAACCTGCTGCGGCTGGATACAACGGCCAAAGGGCTCATTACCCTTTTTGGAAAGCATCGGTTTTTAAGTCGAATCAACTTCGGCTGGATGGCGACCGATAACTTCCGCAAGATCCCGCCGTCATTGCGTTTCTACGCCGGCGGCGATCAGAGCGTTCGCGGTTACGCTTACAAGTCTCTGGGACCAGAAAACGCCGATGGCGATGTGATTGGCGGACGCTATCTTGTCGTTGGAAGCATGGAATACCAATACAGCCTGTTCAAATCCTGGCGTCTGGCAACATTTATCGACCACGGGAACGCCCTGGATAGCTTTTCCGACCCATTGGCGACGGGCGTTGGCGCGGGTGTTCGCTGGATCAGCCCTGTCGGCCCGCTGCGGCTGGATGTTGCCAAAGGACTGGATGACGACCTGGGCGGCGGCTGGCGGCTGCACTTCACTATAGGGCCTGAACTATGATCGTCAGAGGTCTGAAAATCATCGCAATCCTGCTGGCGATTCTGATTGGCCTGCCGTTTGTGGCCGTCGGCTCCGCGTTCCTTTTTCTGAACACGGACCGCGGCACTGATTGGCTTTTACACCAGGTTCCCGGACTCACGGTCGAGGGCAGTCAAGGTGATATTTTTGACCGCTGGCAGGCTAAAAGATTGACCTGGGTTTCAGACCCTGACGGCGCAACCGAACCGACAAAGGTTGTCGTCAGTCAGCCACTTTTGCATTGGCGTCCTGCCTGTCTGCTGCAGTTCAAAGTCTGCATTGATCGGCTTCATGCCGACGCCCTCTCGGTGTCCGTGCCGCCAGCAGAGCCGAGCCCGGAAGACGCGGCAACGGGACCGATCCAGCTACCGGAAATCTCCTTGCCGATCCGAATCGCGCTGGCGGATGTCCAGATTGGACCGTTCAGCTTTAACGATACTGAGATATGGCAACGTCTGGAATTGGCGGCCAGTGGCGAGGGTTACGATTCAGAGATTCATCACATCAAACTAGTCAGGGCGGATGCCGCCCTTTCTGCCAGAGGCCGCCTGACCACACGCGGTGACTGGCCATTGAATCTCAACGTGGCGGCCTCGACCACCTTGACGCCTGAGCCACAGCAACTGTCGTTGCAGTTGTCTGGTCAGGTACGAGATCTTCGGTTCTCAGGCGAAGCTCAGGGCTACTTGCCGGCTCAACTCGAAGGAAAGGTTCAACCGCTCGACAGTCGGCTGCCTCTGGCTCTGAATCTTAAATCCGAGCGCTTTGCTCCCGCTGAATCCGTCGCGCTTGAAGACTGGGTGCTTGATCTTGAGGGCGCCATCTTAGGAGACCTGGCCGCCAACACCTCCCTGAATCTCATCACTCCTCAAGGCCCAGTCGATCTGAAGGCGAATGTTAACGGTCGGTTCTCCGGCTCCGAATTCTCGGCCGATCTCGATGCGTCGGTAAAAAGTCCTCAGGGGCCCGCTGAGCTTCAAGCCCACGTCGAAGGTAACCCATCAAAAATTGCGCTGAGCAAGCTGGATATTTCCACCGATGCTGGAGGGCTTACGGGAGAGGCCACCGTAGAGTTGGCAGAGGTGACGGCCTGGCAGGCAAAGCTACAGCTGGACAGGTTCAATCCTGGATATTGGTATCCGCCGGCCCAGGCCAGCCTGAGCGGAGCGGTTAACAGCGAGGGCTCGGTGGGCGGCCCTAACGGTCTTGAAACGCGTTCGGATTGGCAGCTCTCTGGCCAGTGGCGGGAGCAGGATGCAGAAACCGCTGGTGTTGTAGTTGCTGCGAATAACGTCTGGGAGCTCAAGGATCTTATTCTCAGTATCGGTGACAATGAGGTGACCGGCTCAGCGCAGTACGGCCAGAGCGTCTCTGCCGACTTGGAGCTCAGCCTCAATGCGCTCAAGCAGTTACTGCCTGACATCGCTGGCGAGATCAATGGCACGCTGAGCGTGGCCGGCACCGTCGACAAGCCTCAGGGAAGTGTTGATCTCGAGGCCAGCGGACTGGTTTGGCAGGATCTGCTGATTGAGCAGCTGGGCATTACCGGCTCCCTTGAGAGCGGTCAGAATCTCGACCTGACGGTTACGACCCAAAAGGCCCGGTTTAACGAACAGACCTTGGATTCCGCGAGGATCACTCTGGCGGGCACACCGTCACGCCATGATCTGAACATTGTCGCGGATGCTTTCGATGTGGGGATAGACCTTTCGGCCAGTGGCGGCTTCCGAGACAGTGAGGCCTGGCCAAAAGTGGCGCAGGCGCAGTGGTCTGGCGAGCTGATGGCCGCGCAAATCGATGTTCGTCCCGCCGATCAGACCTGGAACCTGCAGCAACCTGCCGAATTTCTGGTTGGTGGCGGCGAACCCGTGGTGCTCGGTGATCATTGCTGGGCCTGGCAGGAAGCGACCCTGTGCGCTGGCCGGCAGCGGTTGTGGCCCGATCCAACGCTGGATTACGAGCTCAGCAACGTACCGACATCGGTGGTCAAACCCTTCCTCCCGCCCGATGTGGACTGGAACGCCACAATAAATGGCCGACTTGAGATTGCTTTCCCCGCATCCGGCCCCCAAGGCACCATTTCCCTCAACGCGGGGCCGGGCGCTTTTGTGCTCACGCCACCTAAAAATTCCGAGGAAGAGCCCAAGTCCATTGACTATCAGGAGCTGAGCCTGACCGCTGATCTTGAACCGGAGATCGCGAACATCGCGCTGAAGCTTGCAGGAGATGACACCGGCGTTTTTCGGGCGGACCTGGCCATCGATCCGCTCTCAGAGGATAAAACAATGACCGGTGACTTCAGCCTGGAGTCATTTCAGCTTGCGACGGTCGGTCGCCTGATAGGCAACGAAACTCTCAAGGGTGAGATTCGTGGACAGGGCCAGCTCAAGGGCCCGTTGGTCGACCCACAGGTAACTGGAACCATCAACCTTGAAAACGGCCGCCTCGAAGATCCGTCCCTGCCACTACCGCTGGATGATCTGGACATTCAGGTGGAGTTCGCAGGTCGTTCGGCTGATGTCAGTGGCACACTCAAGAGCGGAGACAAGGGCACCGGCAGAATCAGTGGTTCCGTCAGTTGGGCGGGTCAGCCCGATGTCAATATCACGCTCGAAGCTGAGTCCTTGCCGGTAGTCTATGAACCTTTTGCGGAACTGGCGATATCGCCGGATCTACAGATCGTGCTGCAGGATGGCAAACTGGCGGTCACGGGGGAAGTTGTGGTTCCCACCGGGGCTATTACGGTCAACGAAATACCCGCTTCAGCGGTCGGCGTTTCGACGGATCAGGTGATCGTGACGCAGGAGCCTGAAGCGCAGGGCGGCGCTATCCAGGGGCTCAGTCTAGATATCACGGTACGGGTTGGAACTGAACAGGTGACCTTCGAAGGTTTTGGTATTACGGGCGACCTGGAAGGCACACTGCGCATCCGCGATGACATGGAAACCCGGGGCATCCTGCAACTGGTGCGGGGCAACTTTGAAAAGTTCGGGCAACAGCTTGAGCTGCGGCGCGCCCGAATCGTTTTTGTTGGCTCGCTTGCGCAGCCCTATCTGGACATTGAGGCTGTTCGCCGAATCGAAAAAGAGAATGTGCTCGCTGGCATCCGGCTGACGGGCCCAGTGAGCGCTCCGCGCACCGATGTGTTTGCCCAACCCAGCATGCCGGACGACAGGGCACTGTCTTACCTGATTCTCGGGCGAGCGCCAGAAAGCAAGGGTGAGCAGACACGTATGAGCCAGGTGGCCATATCCCTCGGCTTGCGCCAGGCATCCGGCTTCACCCGTGAATTGGGCGAAAAGGTCGGCATCAGCGATTTGACCCTGGAGGCGGAAGGCTCAGGCGATACCGCCTCTGTGGTCGCTTCCGGCCAGATTGCGGAGGATCTGACTGTCCGCTACGGAGTAGGCCTGTTTGAACCTGTCACGACCATCGCCCTGCGGTACGACTTCGCGAAGTACTTTTATGTGGAAGCGGCCAGCGGCCTGGCCAACTCCCTGGATGTTTTCTATGTCCGTGACTTTTAAGGAGCCTCTGAACAACTCCGGATCGCTCTGAAAGCCCCGGAGGGCGTGCTCTGAGGGCCGCATCTGCTGCGTTGCGACTTTTGCAAAGGGCTACGGCCATTTGCTGCAAATAGCGCCTTGCATCTGCAACCCTCAGAGCACGCAGAGGCGATTCGTGGTTATTCAGGGGCTCCTTAATCTGATTCCAGGATAAACGTGGCGCTTACCTCGACGCTGACCTCTCGAGTGCCACTGGACGTGACGGGTCCTGAATCGGACGCGCGCATCATTTCCATTTTCGGATAAGGTCTGCCTCCGCCGTTCATCAGGCTCATACTTTTGAGCGGACCACACGTCATGCCGACTCTGTTGGCGGTGAACGCGCAGGTGGCTCGGGCATCGTCAATAGCCAGACCGAGGGCTTCCCGCGCAAACGCGTCCTCTTTGGAATGAAAGAAATCATCAGCCTGAAGGCTGTAGTTCATACCCAGTGCCTGAGCGGTTTCCAACAGCTCATTCAGAAGCTTCAAATCGCGAATTTCAAACTGAACCGTCTGGCGAGCGATGTTGATTGACTGCGGTTCCTGATCCTCTTTCATGGGCGGCTGCTGCTGAGTATAGAGCTGCACGGATGCATCGCTGTAGTCTTCGAGCGAGCTCCTGAGCGAGGCCGTTCTTTTGCGCCACTGCTGGATCGTTCTGTTCACCAGTTCTGTCGCTTTGGCCGCGTCAGAGTTCTCCGCTCTCGCCACAAAACTGAGGCGAGCGCTATCCGGTTGATACTCAACCTGGCCTGTCCCCGTGAGATTCAGTTCCGCCGTTTCAGCCGCGGCGGTGATTGGCAGTATCATTGCCGCAGCGCAAAAAGCGGCAGCCCAGCGACCATTTGCAGCTGAATGAGGCAGTGGCAGGGAGCTTCTGGAAAGGACTTTGATGCTAAAACCAGCATCGCGAATCAGCTTGCTGTCTGGCATGCGGGAGGACCTCCTGTCGGATCGATTCTGCAGAATGCAGATACTTGTCGGATGTCGCCGGTCGCAAGTGCCTTACGAAGGCGCGATCTGCGATGACGAAAATACAGATCGTCTGACCGGAAACACTGGTCCCAGTTCTCTCGCCCAATAAAAAGTTCTATCGCTCGCTAGATGGAGTCGCCCTCAATCACTCCAGGATCGCGCTTTTCGTTCAGCGGGTCGGCGCCAAGTCGAATCAGCTTGCGTTCCATAACGGCCTGCACGAATGCTCTGAAAATACGACGATGCAAAGGATGGTACAGAAGAAACTCCGGATGGAACTGCACACCGAGCATCCAGTTACGCTCTGTGTTTTCGATTGCCTGGACGAACAGATCATTGTCGACCGCAACGGGCCTTAGACCCTTTCCAAGCCTTTTGATGGCTTGGCTATGAATCCGGTTAGCGCCGAATTTGGGCCTGGTCACCAGTTGCCCGAAACGGCTATCGGTCACCGCGCGAACCGTCTGTAAGGGTAATAGAAGCGGTCTGTGCCGGGTATTCACCCGCAGGGGCGTGACGTCCTGGCACAGATCTCCGCCTCTGTGCACATTCAGCAGCTGTGAGCCACGGCATATTCCCAGCACTGGCAGGTTCAGTTCATCTGCCGCATCCAGCAAACGGAAATCAGTATCGTCCCGAAGGTCGTCGTAGCGATAGCTAAAGGCCGGCTCCTGCCCGTAGCGATTGGGATTGATGTGCGTCCCGCCGGCAAACAGGAGCCCATCGAGGAGGCTCGCTTCTACTGGGCTACCCGGCCGGATATAGACGCTTCGGGCCCCGTAGATTCTCAAGGCCAGCGCCATCAGCTTGTGAGGGATCCGCCGGTGGCCAGGGCCGCTTATACCAATGGTGACCCCCGGCAGTTCCAGTGCCGGTGTTTCAGATGAAGCCATTATCGCTCAACCACTGGTGGCTGGTTTCTTTCCAGCGGTGGGTGAGGCTGTGGAGGTTAATCTCACGGCTGTGGCGGAACTCTGAGAGCAACTCGGCGAGTTTTTCAGGCTGGTTTGCCAGCTTTTCAACAATCACCCAGTCGTTCCAGACGCTGGAGAAATGCCACTTCGGATTGTCGATGTCACAATCGGGCAGGCGGTAGTGCAGGGTGGGGCGCGATTTAATTCGTGGATCGTCCACGTACTCATTGAGCAGCGCTTCATCCAGATGCGCGAACAGTGGCAACAGATCCATCGCCCGATTCCGGGTTGGATTGGTTTTCAGATAGTCTTCCATCAGCGTTTTCTGATCGGGAGCGTAGTCTTCCGCTATCAGAAGATCGACGTACTTGGATGACCAGGGCTCTATGTAAGTCGTAAATTTCCGACTGATGTCCAGCTGGTGACGGCTTTTAAGCCATTCATACAAAGCGGCAAAACTCTGGAGCCATCGAACAAGCGTTGATGGCTCCAGGTCTGGCAGCTCAGGGTTTAACTGGAGGCCGAACGCATAGAGGATGGCTTCGCGGCTGCCGAGCGCGCCTGCTTCACGCAGCTCATCGCACAAATGCTCCATTAGTTCGAGTTCGTCGACGGGAAGAGGCGGACTGACAATTTCCATCGGGACCAGCCGTTCGGCAGCTGCGTCGAAGACATCCAGCATATCCCGCCCGATATTGCGGAGTGATTCCGGGATGCGTTCGTCGTCGGGGTCAAGCTCCTTGACCATCTTCGAATCCAGCTCAATCACGAACTTGCCGTGCTTGGTGTCGACGCTGCTGACGTAACGTGACTCTTCAGCGGGCTTGCCTTCGAGCAGTCGCCCGCACAAATCTACAAATTCGTTATACCCCATGCCCGACACTTCTATCTCTACGCCGACACGGCGTGTCTCGCCTGAGTCTGTTTTGACCCTCGGAGGAATTTCGCAACGGTTGGAGCTCATAATCGGGTACCTGCATTTGTTTGATGGCGGCACAAGCAGCTTGGTCTGGAAAATAAAGCACGGGCCAAACGTTTGAATAGGCTATGCGGTTGCCATCGTCTTCGGTGCCAAGATCGGCCAGACCAGTCTGACAATACTTCGGCTACTTACGTTGTACCAGTTCAAATAGTTTTTATCGCTTTTCTGTCATCCGTTTACCGACAGACCTTTGATTTGCTGAGGAGACTGAATGCGGCATTGTTCAGAGGTCCCCTTAGCAAACGCTTTACACTGGATGAAACACTGTATATGCTGCATGAACTGTACAAAAAAACAGTGCTGAAAAACCGCATCCGGCCACGGCTCTGCAGAGCTGCGTTCGCCTCAGGGAGGAATGTCTGAAAATGAAACTAACGGCCCGACAGACACAGGTGCTGGACATCATCCGCCGCTATCTGGACGAGACGGGTTATCCGCCGACTCGTGTGGAGATCGCCAAGGAATTGGGGTTTCGCTCCGCGAATGCAGCCGAAGAACATCTCAGGGCTCTGGCTCGAAAAGGTGCCATTGAAATGGTTCCAGGCGCCAGCCGTGGAATTCGGCTACCGGAAGCCGAAGAAGAACCCGGTATACCCATCGTCGGTCAGGTGGCCGCAGGCAATCCCATTCTGGCTCAGGAGCACATCGAAGATTACTGCTCATTGGCCCCGGAATTCTTCTCCCCAAAGGCTGATTACTTCTTAAGGGTTCGGGGCATGAGCATGAAAGATATCGGCATTCTTGATGGTGATCTTCTGGCGGTGCATCGGACGCAGGAAGCAAGGGAAGGTCAGGTAGTCGTGGCGCGAGTCGGGGAAGAGGTGACAGTGAAGCGATTCCATCGCGAGGGCAGCAGAGTGATGCTGCTCGCGGAGAATGAGGAGTTCTCGCCCATTGAAGTTGACCTCACCCAGGAAGAGCTATCCATCGAAGGGCTTGGCGTTGGGGTGATTCGCCGGTCTGATATGCACTGAATCGATTTTGGTGGCCGTCGGGAAAGGACTCTTGCGGAGGGACATTGGCTGGCAATCAGTGCCAGCAAGTCCGATTCACAGTGAAGGCAGGGATGCGCTGTTATAAAGCCGGTAGCTGAGTCTTGCAGGCCGGTATGGTTTTCAGACCGGAATCGCTATTGAGCCGGTTCTGAAAAATTGAGCAGACAGAGAGAATAATTTCTATGGAACAGCAGAGCTTCTATCAGCAACCCGGCTTTTCCGCAGATCGCTTCGAGTCATCGCGCTTGGGATCTGTCCACTCTTCGGAACTGTTTCAGGCTCCGGAGCCCCAAGGCAACGTTACTGAAATCATCTTGCCGACGGGTCAGATAGAGAACTTTCAACTGCTCTTGCCCATGATGACTCAACTGAATCAGGAGCGACGCTGGCTCGCCTGGATTGATCCCCCACAGGAATTGGTGGCCAAGTGGCAGGCCAACCGCGGGATAGTTCATGGAGACATCCTTCTTCTTCGATCAAGCGCTAACAAACCTGCCTTAAAGCTGGCGGAACAGGCGCTCGGCGCTGGCACCTGTCATGCGGTAGTGCTGTGGACGGACCGGCTGTCCAGAACCCAGATGCGCACTCTCGAAGCGGCATCCGCGAGAGGTGACAGTCACGGCGTAGTCTTGCGGCAGCGCTGAAACAGGATTGAAGCAGCGTTGAAGCAGTGCCGAAACACTGTCGCAAGACGGTTGAGAGAGCTTTGAGCTTTCTCGACGACCATTCCAGAAGATTGAATTCCCGGCAGGCCAGCGCGGAAGGCTGAGGGACTATAGCTAAGCGGCCAGTCAGTGGTGGGGAGCGCCAGGAGAGACCAGCGTTTTGCCCACCCCAGCGTTCTGATTCGAGTTACAGGGCAGGCAATTCGGACCTAACAAGATTTCGGGCCTATCAAGAGTTAATGAAGGGTTGGGGCAGGGCGGCCCATGTCTTCGATTTCAATGTCTTCGTCTTCCCAATTCAGAGCATCCGCCGGACCACCGGCTGCCTCGATTCCGGCAGAAATCATAGCCTTGGCGACTGACAGGTCTCTGTCGTCCAGCATATCACGGGCTTCAGGAGAGAAAGAGATCCGCACCAACGGTGCAGAATCATCGTCGACCCGGCGAAGCGCGTAGTCGCCGTCACCCAGTTCAACGATTTCGTAAAAAGAAGGAGTCATATTCTACCTTAAGCAAACAGTTCATGGTCAGCCGTCTCGAAGGGTTCAGGCTCACCACTCGTCGTGGCGCTGTACGACCCGATTCAAAGCGCCTTCCATTTGTTGTACCACCGATTCGAGCGTAGCGATTGAGCGATCCGGACCCTGGCTTGCCGAAATAGCGATGATGTTGTCGTCGCTGACTGACTTTTTCGGCTTTGCGGGTTCTGATTGGAAGCGATCCAGTGCATCCAGAAGAGTCCACCAACCGCTGGCGACGCGAGCTTCATCGTTCAGTTCGATGACTTCTGCCGCGTCACTCCCAATCAAATCGGCAAGCTCTGCAAGCGAACCGGGCACCTCGGTTTTGTGCTGGTAGTAGCGAGCAATTGTCACCAGAAGCAGTTCGCGCGCACGCAGGGCGAGTTCTGTGGCACCCTGTACCAAGGCTTCCCCTATCACAGGCGTTTCCGCGCTCCGCGCTTGCTTGAGCAGCGTCCGGGCGAGGAACAGGCGTTCCCTCGAAAGCCTTGAGTGTGCAATTGACATGCGCTCGCCTTCCAGCGTCAGAATCGACCGCCCATCTTATCATTTCGCAAAAATAAAATCTGCCCGAAAGCATCTGATTGGACCTTTCATAGTGCCCGGGAGACGGTCTTCGAGGGCCATATCCGATGAATAATCCCCACCCTGCGAGTTCGCAGCTTTCGGAACGTGGATTATCGTCCATACTTGACTCGAGAAGCAGATGGACACAATCCGTCCAACGCTTAACCCCCCAAACCCATGACGGCGGTAGCCAAGACTCTGGCCCGTGCGGCGAGTAGTTCTTCAGGAGAAAGCGAGTATGGCCCAACATGCTGAATCACTGAGCAATGTTCTCGAGGAAATTTCCGAAGCGCTGGAAGGAGACGATTGGGGTAGCCTTGAATTATTAACAGAGCAGGCTAAGACCGTCGCGATGGGAATTATGAACGCTGTGCGAAACGGGGAACTGGATTCCGGCGTCGCTCAGGACCTGCTTCAGGATCTTCAGGCAGCGCTGGATGAGGTATCGTCACAGGCTGAGGATGCTCGGACAGCTTCCGCCAAGGCGATCTCCGATTCCCAGAAAACGGGCAAGGCTGCTTCCGCTTACGCCCGAATTTCGTCAGGTCCCTCCAAGGTTTAAGTGTTTTCTGAATTGCCCGTCAGAAAATTGACTGCCCCGGATTTAGCGTCTTAAATGATTCCAAACGTCGTTCCGGGGCCGTCGCTGGCAGCCGGGGCTACCCTGAAGTTACGATCAGAGACTCTGGCATGTCCAAACCCGGTAGTATCCTGGTGCTCGTTGATTCTCCTGAGCGCCGCCGCGATCTCGCAACGATCCTCGATTTTCTTGGTGAGGAGTCCGTCCTGAGCGCGGACCAGGCGGGGGACTGTCTGGACAGCACCGATTCGGATTCCCTGAGCAATATACTGGTGGCCATCTTCGATGGTGAGGATGCCGCGACGGCTCAGCGGGTTGACCGCTGCTTCAATAAAGAACCGGGGCTACCAATCCTGGTGTTGGGCGATCCCGATCTAGAGGGTTGCGATCGTGAAGCCCAGCACCGCGTGATCGCCCGCCTTGAATGGCCCCTGAACTACACCAAATTTGTGGATTCCCTTTACCGTGCGCAGGTCTTTCGGGAGCATTTTGCAGTGGCTCAGTCGCGTGGCAAGCCTCAGCGCAGTATCCAACTGTTCCGCTCTCTGGTGGGCACCAGTCGTACGATTACCCAGGTGCGCCAGCTAATGCAGCAAGTGGCGGACAAGGATGTCAGCGTTCTGATTACCGGCGAATCCGGAACGGGCAAAGAGGTGGTGGCGCGAAATCTTCACTACCATTCTGCTCGGCGTGAAAAGCCTTTTGTGCCGGTGAACTGTGGTGCTATCCCCGCTGAGCTGTTGGAAAGCGAGTTATTCGGCCACGAAAAAGGTGCCTTCACAGGCGCGATTACGTCGCGGATGGGCCGCTTTGAAATGGCCGAAGGCGGCACTCTGTTCCTTGACGAGATCGGTGATATGCCCCTCAACATGCAGGTCAAGATTCTGCGCGTGTTGCAGGAGCGAACGTTTGAGCGAGTAGGTAGCAATAAGACGATCTCAGCCGATGTGCGGGTTATCGCCGCAACCCACAAAAATCTCGAAGACATGATCGAATCGGGCGACTTCAGGGAAGACCTCTACTACCGACTCAACGTTTTTCCTATCGAAATGCCGGCGCTGCGGGAACGGGTCGAAGATATTCCGCTATTGATCAATGAATTGATTGCGCGGATGGAAAAAGAGAAGCGGGGTTCGATTCGGCTGAATTCCTCCGCCATTCTCAGTCTTTGTCGCCATGAATGGCCTGGAAACGTGCGGGAACTGGCGAACCTGGTTGAGCGTCTTGCGATCATGCATCCCTACGGTGTCATTGGTGTCCACGAGCTACCGAAGAAATTCCGCAACATCGACGATTTGGATGAAGAGCACCTACCAGAGCCAGCAATTGCCCATCCCGGTGGTGGCGAGCCCGCAATGGCCGGCGTTGACAGTACGGTGCTGCTGCCCGCCGATGGCCTCGATCTGAAAGACTATCTCGCTCAGCTGGAGAAACAGCTCATCCAGCAGGCGCTGGATGAGGCCGATGGCGTGGTCGCCAGAGCGGCTGAGCGGTTGTCCATCCGCCGCACCACCCTGGTTGAGAAGGTTCGTAAGTACGGCCTTCGCAATGAAGAAGAGCACGAGAGTGCAACGGGTACTTCGGGCTAGGGAGCCTCTGAATAACTCCGGATCACCTCTGGCTTTCAGAGCGCTTCACTCTCTAGACGTGGCTTTGCAGGAAGGCTGGTTGCCTTTCAAGAAGTCACAACGACGAGAGAGGATCGC
>Ga0114903_1000016_pt1 | contig 161352 bp, 77 predicted proteins | sample MalvirDeepMed_s2_FD_87289 | JGI IMG/M metagenome (GOLD analysis project Ga0114903, IMG submission 87289) | Marine viral communities from the Global Malaspina Expedition - Malaspina viral metaG DeepMed_s2 | ecosystem: Environmental > Aquatic > Marine > Oceanic | place: Mediterranean Sea...
CGATGGCGACGTCGCCATCGGATGCCCGCAAAACCTGCGCATCGTCGGTCGGTTCGGTTGCCGCATCCCACGCGCGGTGCGCCGCGAGGATATCGGCGAAGCGAAAACCTTGCGGCGTCTGCACGCGGGCGAGGGCGGTGCGGTCTTCCTGACCCGTCATCATGCCATCTCTGGTGCGCGCGATCGTGTCGACCACCGGGAGGGCGGGAATCGCACCGGGGTGTGCGTCGAGCGCGGCGAGCACCCGGTCGATCACGGGCTGCGGCAGGATGGGGCGTGCGGCGTCGTGGATCAGGACCCGATCGGGCGTCTCGCCAACAAGTGCCTCCAGTCCGGCGGATACCGAAGCGCGCCGCGTTTCGCCGCCGTCTATGAGTATGATCGAGTCGAGTCCGGACAGCGCGTCGCGCGCCAGATCGGCAGCATCGGGCGCAATCGCGACCACCAGCGGCTCTGCGCCTGCCGCAAGCAGCGCCTCGGCAGAATGGCGCAGTACGGGCTTGCCGCGCCAGCGTACATATTGCTTGGGGATCGTTTGCCCGGCACGCGTGCCGGTACCTGCGGCAACGATAATCGCGGCGAAACGGCTTTCGGGTGCGGGGGCTGGCATCGTGAGCGAGGGCTACGCGCTTGCGGGATCGGCGGCAATCCACTATTTGGCGCGCTTCCCCATGCTTGAAGTGCCAACCCCTCCCTCGGCTCCGAAGCCGATCGCCATTGGCGACGTGCGTGTCGAAACGCCGGTCGTCCTCGCGCCCATGACCGGCGTGACCGACATGCCGTTCCGCACGCTGGTGCGTCGCTATGGCTCGGGCCTCAACGTGACCGAGATGATCGCCAGCGAGGCCGCGATCCGCGAAACCCGCCAGAGCGTGCAGAAAGCGGCGTGGGACCGGATCGAGGAGCCGGTGAGCATGCAGCTGGTCGGCTGCGACCCGGCGAGCATGGCCGAGGCTGCGAAATTGCAGGAAGGCAATGGCGCGGCCATCATCGATATCAATTTCGGCTGCCCGGTGCGCAAGGTCGTCGGCCAGCTGGCCGGCAGCGCGCTGATGCGCGAAGTGCCGCTGGCGACCAAGCTGATGGAAGCGACGATCAAGGCGGTCGATGTCCCGGTGACGGTCAAGATGCGCATGGGCTGGGACCACGCAAGCCTCAACGCGCCCGAGTTGGCGCGGATTGCCGAGGATCTGGGCGTCAAGATGATCACCGTCCACGGCCGCACGCGCAACCAGATGTACAAGGGATCTGCCGACTGGTCCTTCATCGCCAAGGTGAAGGAAGCGGTGGACATACCGGTGATCGTCAACGGCGATATCTGTTCGATCGACGATGCAGCCAAGGCGCTGGAGCAATCGGGCGCCGACGGTCTCATGATCGGTCGCGGCGCCTATGGCCGCCCGTGGCTGCTCGGCCAGGTTATGCATTGGTGGCAGACCGGCGAAAAGCGGGCCGATCCGCCGCTGAACGAGCAATATGCGGTCGTTGTTGAGCATTTCCGCCGGATGCTCGATCACTATACCCCCGAGGTCGGAGTCAAGATCGCGCGCAAGCATCTTGGGTGGTACGTGAAAGGTCTCTACGGCTCGTCTGAGTTCCGCAAGACGGTCAACTTCATCGACGATCCGGCGCAGGTGCTGGGCGAGATTGAGCGGTTCTACGAACCCTTCCTTGTCCGCACCGCCGCATAGCGGCCCCTCCCGATCTGCCTGCTGCCACGAGGCGTTGCCCATATGCGGCACGAAGTGGGACGAACAGGCTTTGTAACTTGTATTCCGGCAACAGCGATGTTGTAAGTTCGCAACGATGGCGACTGTTTCAAGAAGGACGATCCGCGGGTCACGCTTCACACGGCGTCTGGTCGTCGTGTCGCGGCGCGCCAATCTGTTCGCCTGGCTCGAGATCGCGGCCGCAGTAGCCCTCGCGATCATGATCGTCGCGACTTGGACGGCATTTTCCAATGGCGACGACCAGTCCAGCCTGCTGCCGACGCAGCAGGTTTCGATCCTGCTGGTCGGCGCACTGGTCCCCGCCATGGCGCTGCTGGTGCTGCTCGGGCGCAGGCTCGCGCTCAAGCGAGCGGCGGGCAGCACCGCAAGGCTCCACGTGCGCCTCGTGTTCGTGTTTTCGTTGATCGCCGCCGTCCCGACGCTGCTGGTGGCGGCTTTTGCCGCGGTCCTTTTCCAATCGGGCGTCGATTTCTGGTTTTCGAACACATCGCGCGGTCTGCTCGAAAGTGCCAACGAGCTTGCGCGCGGTTATTACGAACAGAATCAGGTCGACGTGTCGAACCAGACCCGCGCGATGGCGGGCGACATGCTGTCGATCCTTCAGGGGCGCTCTGGTGCGGATCTCGCGGAGCCGGAGTTCCTCGATCTCTACCGGCTTCAGGTGCAGGGGAGGGACCTCAATGAAAGCGCCATCCTGCAGGCCTTTCCGAACGGGCTCGTCACGACTCCCGTCGCCATCGGACTGGTCAGCGGGAACGAGCCCGCCGCCACGCTGGAAAAGGCGCTTGAGCAGCTCGATGCGGGCGAGATCGAGGTGGTCTTCGCCAGCCCCGAACGGATCGAGGCGGTGACTGCCATCGATCGTTCGGCCGGAATCTATCTCTACAATGCGCGCAATACCGAAGCGCTGGCCTTCAGCCAGTGGGAGAAGGCGGGCGAGGTCGTCGCCCGCTACGAAGGCCTGCGCGAACGTGCCCGTGCCTTGCAGCTGCGCTTCAACCTCGCGCTGTTCTTCGTCAGCCTTGCGCTGGTTGGCTTCGCGGTATGGTTCGCGTTGCGGTTTGCGGATCGGCAGGTCGAACCGCTGACCGATCTGGTTGCCGCCGCTCGGAAGGTGGGCGCGGGGAACTTCTCGCTCCGGGTCGAAGGGCGCACGGGCGCCGACGAGATCGGCATGCTCAACCGCGCCTTCAATCGTATGACAGCGCAGCTGGAAGCGCAGACCGACGATCTGGTTCAGGCCAACCGTCAGCTGGAGGAGCGGCGGGCCTTTATCGAGGCGGTGCTCGAATCGATGAGCGCAGGCATCGTCTCGCTCGACGAGACAGGGGCGATCCAGCTGATGAACACCTCCGCCCGCCGTCTGCTGTTCGACGATCTGAGTGAAGAGGGGCGGGGCAGGGCCTTCGCCGGGGTTTCGCCGCAGATTGCCGCGCTGCTCGATCAGGGCGCCGAAAATGGCATCGTCACGATCAACAAGGGGCCGGATCTGCTGACGCTCGCTGTGCGGGTCGCGCCTGCGACGGGCGGCCACGTCATTACCTTCGAGGATATCACCCGCCAGCTCATCGATCAGCGCCGCGCCGCATGGTCCGACGTGGCACGCCGCATCGCGCACGAGATCAAGAACCCGCTGACCCCGATCCAGCTCGCGACCGAGCGGCTGAAGCGTCGCTATCGCAAGCAGATCAGCGAGGGTGAGGAATTGTTCGACGAGCTGACCAGCACGATCGTGCGGCAGGTCGCTGCGCTGCGCACCATGGTCGATGAATTCTCGTCCTTTGCCCGCCTGCCCAAGCCCATGTTCCGGGACGAGGACGCGCTCGATCTGGTTCGGCAGGCGGTGTTTCTGCAAGAAGTCGCGCATCAGGACATTGCCTTCGGCCTCGAAACGCCGGGTGGCGAGGTTCCCCTCAGCTGCGACCGGCACCAGTTCGGCCAGGCGATGACCAACGTACTCAAGAACGCGGTCGAAGCGGTTCAGGCGCGTGCGACGGATGTGGGCGAGGGGAAGGACGAGGGCGAAGAGTTTGCGGGACGGATTGCGGTGTCGATCACGCCGGAGAACGACTTCGTCGATATCCGCATCACCGATAATGGCGTAGGGTTGCCAGCGGAGCGGGATCGGATCGCCGAACCCTATGTGACAACGCGAGAGAAGGGCACCGGGCTCGGCCTCGCGATCGTGAGCAAGATCGTCGAAGAGCACGGCGGCGAGATGAGCTTCGCGCCGATCGCCGAAGGCGGCACGCAGGTGATTCTGCGCTTTGCCCGAAATCCCGCACCCGCGACGGAAGACATGACGTCATGAGGGTTCATTTTCATACGAGGAGGCGCTGATGGCGCTCGATATTCTGGTTGTCGACGACGAGCGCGATATTCGCGATCTGGTGTCCGGCGTGCTCAGCGACGAAGGCTACGAATGCCGTGTTGCGGGCGACAGCGGCACCGCGCTGCGTCTGGTGGACGAACGCCGGCCGAGCCTCGTGCTGCTCGACGTCTGGCTGCACGGGAGCCCGATGGACGGGCTCGAAGTGCTCGACGCGATCAAGGCGCGCGAACCCGAACTGCCGGTCATCATCTTTTCGGGTCATGGCAACATCGACACCGCTGTCTCTGCGGTCAGCCGCGGGGCGATGGATTTCATCGAGAAGCCATTCGAAACCGAACGCCTCCTGCTGCTGGTCGAACGCGCGACCGAGACCGAGCGGCTGCGACGCGAGAATATCCAGCTCAAACAGGATAATGGCGGCGCAGGCGAGGAATTCACGGGCAATTCCGCACCGGTCAACCAGGTCAGGGCGACGCTGAAACGGGTCGCCAACACGGGGAGCCGTGTGCTCATCAGTGGCCCCGCCGGCAGCGGCAAGGAGGTCGCCGCGCGCCTGCTCCACAGCTGGAGCCCGCGCGCCTCCGGCGCTTTCGTGATCGTCAATTCGGCCCGCATTACCTCCGAACGCTTCGAACAGGAGCTGTTCGGCGAAGAGGCGGAAGGCAAGCTGGTTCGCGCAGGCCTGCTGGAGATGGCGGATGGCGGTACGCTCTACCTCGACGAGGTGGCGGACATGCCGCTTTCCACGCAGGCACGCATCCTGCGCGTGCTGACCGAGCAGAGCTTCGTCCGGGTCGGCGGCAACCGGCAGATCGGGGTCGACATGCGAGTGGTCAGCTCGACATCGCGCGATCTCCAGAAGGAAATCGAGGAAGGGCGTTTTCGCGAAGATCTGTTCTATCGCCTGAACGTCGTTCCGGTCGAAATCCCCTCGCTGGCGGACCGGCGCGACGACATCCCCGCGCTCGCGACCCATTTCTTCGCCCGCTATGCATCCGAGCAGGGGCTGCAACCGCCCGAGGTCAGCGAAGAGGCGCTTGCGACCCTTCAGGCCTACGACTGGCCGGGCAATGTGCGCGAATTGCGGAACGTGGTTGAGCGAACCGTGATCCTCTCCCCGCGTGACAAGATGCAGGTGATCGAGCCCGATATGCTGCCGGGTGAAATCACCGAGGGTGGGGCCAAGGGCGGAATTGGCATGTCGAGCCTGATGGGCGTGCCTCTGCGCGAGGCGCGGGAGGAATTCGAGCGTGAATATCTAACGATCCAAATCCGACGTTTTTCTGGCAATATCTCCAAAACCGCCAGTTTCATCGGCATGGAACGCTCCGCATTGCACCGCAAACTCAAGATACTGGGTATGACCGATCGCAAGGATGAAGACTGAGTTGCAGGCGTCGGGGACGCGGCGCTAAGCACCTGGAGAAGCAGAACTAGCTAGCACCGGTGGAACGCTAGGCCGCGGCAGGCATTTTTTTATGGTAAGTCCTGCCATTGCGCACCGCGCACCGGCATCCGATTTGAGCGACGCGGCACCGCTGAGGCCGCCAAGAACAGGAAATGGGTCATGCCCGAAGGAAAGACGCTCTCGATCCGCACCAAGGCCAAGCCGCTCGACGAACCGGTCGATGTGAGCGAAGACCATGACGAAGTACCGCCGCGCCCGAAAGCCAAGAAGGCTTCTCCGCCGCGCCAGTCCAATCGCGCGGAAAAGCATCCCGGCCTGCAGGATGGCTTTCTGAATATCCTGCGGCGCGAAAAGGAACCCGTGACGGTGTTTCTGGTCAAGGGCGTGAAGCTTCAGGGCATCATTACCTGGTTCGACAATTTCTCGCTGCTGTTGCGGCGCGACGGGCAATCGCAGCTCGTCTACAAGCACGCGATCAGCACGATCATGCCCGCCAATCCGATGGATGCGGAGCAGTTCTCCAACCAGGACAGCGGCAAGAAGCAGCGCCAGTTGCAGGATGTATTCCTCGGTCGTGTCAGCGAGGCCGAGGTCCAGGTTACCATGTTCCTCGTCAATGGCGTGATGCTGCAGGGCCGGATTGCGGCCTATGATCTCTTCTGCACATTGCTGGAGCGCGATGGTTACGTCCAGCTGGCCTACAAGCACGCCGTCTCCACCATCCAGCCTTCCGGCCCGGTCGATCTCAGCGACTGGGAAGGCGAGGATGATGACGACGACGACGATTGACGGGAACCAGCTAAATTTTCGATGATGATCTGCAGGGCGAGGTGACGCGTGGCGCGCGCGCCATCGTCGTATGCCCCGATATCCGTGGCCAGGCCAATGATCTGCCGGCCGATGAACGCCTGGCCGAGGCGATCGGCCTCGCCAACGCGATCGGTATCGTGGTGGCCGAAAGCTATGTTCAGCCGGTGCGCGATGTGCGGCCCGCGACGCTGTTCGGGGCAGGGCAGGTCGAGCAGATCGGCGTCGATGCCGAAATGGCGGAGGCGGAACTGATTATCGTCGATGGCGCTCTTTCGGCGATCCAGCAGCGCACGCTGGAAGAAAAGCTGAAGCGCAAGGTAATCGACCGCACCGGCCTGATCCTCGAAATCTTCGGCGAGCGCGCGGCGACGGCGGAAGGTCGGTTGCAGGTCGAGCTTGCCCATCTCGACTATCAGGCCAGCCGTCTGGTGCGCAGCTGGACTCACTTGGAACGCCAGCGTGGCGGTTACGGCTTCCTCGGCGGTCCCGGCGAAACGCAGATCGAAGCCGACCGGCGGATGATCCGCACCCGCATGAGTCGGCTGCGCAAGGAGCTGGAGCAGGTGCGCAAGACCCGTGCGCTCCACCGCGAGCGGCGCAATCGCGCACCGTGGCCGGTCATCGCGCTGGTCGGCTATACCAACGCCGGCAAGTCGACGATTTTCAATCGACTCACCGGTGCGGACGTGATGGCCGAAGACCTGCTGTTCGCCACGCTCGATCCGACCATGCGCGCCATTGGCCTTCCGGGGGTGGAAAAGGCGATCCTCTCGGACACGGTGGGCTTCATTTCCGATTTGCCGACGCAGCTCGTCGCGGCATTCCGCGCCACACTGGAAGAAGTCACCAATGCGGACCTGATCCTGCATGTGCGCGACATCGCCAATCCCTCCAGCGCGGCGCAGAAAACGCAGGTTCTCGAAGTTCTGCGGGGTCTCGGCGTGGTCGGCACGCTCGAGGAGGGGGCCGAGGACGAAGGGGAGGGCTCTGTCGTGATCCCGATCGTCGAGGTCTGGAACAAGTGGGATCTGCTCGCCGAGGACGTTCGCGAGGACCTGGCTGCCCGCGCTGCCGAGGATGAAGAAGTCGTGCCGCTCTCCGCCGAGACCGGGTTCAATCTGGAAGGACTCGAGGCAACGATCGCGAACGTGCTGACGCGCGGTGCGACCATTCGCGAATTCGTGCTTCCTGCCTCTGCCGGACGCGAGATTGCGTGGTTGCACGCGCATGGCGACGTGATCGAGGAAGAGGAAATCGATGGAGAGGGGGGTAGCGGCCCCCAGCATCGGCTCATCGTGCGGCTCGGGCCCAAGGAATTGGGCCAGTTCGAGAGTTTCGACCTAGTCTGAGGCGCGCTTTTCCGAGCGTTTTACGGCCTGCCAAAGGGCCTCCTGCGCATCGAGATCGAGCGTGGCGAAAGCGCCTTGGGCAAGCATTTCCATGCCGCGATAGCGCCGCTCGAACTTGTCGTTCGCCGCCTTCAGAGCCTCTTCGGGCTGGATACCATTTGCGCGAACCAGATTGACCGCCGCGAACAGCAAATCGCCTGCCTCTTCCTTGCGATCCGCCGGATTATCGGCCTCGGCAAGTTCGCGCGCTTCTTCGGCCAGTTTCTCCGCCGCGCCCGAGGGATCGGGCCAGTCGAACCCATCGCGCGCTGCGCGCTTCTGGAGCTTTTCTGAGCGGAGCAGCGCGGGAAGGGCGCGCGCCACGCCGTCCATCGCGCTCTGCTGGCCCTTCGCTTCACGCTCCTGCGCCTTCAGCGCCTCCCATCGGGCTTCATCCATCTGGCCATCACCAGTGCCGAAGATATGCGGGTGGCGGGCCTCCATCTTGTCCGAAATGGCGCGCGCCACATCCTCGAAGGCGAATAAGCCGCGCTCCTGCGCCATGCGGGCATGGAACACGACCTGAAACAGCAGGTCGCCCAGTTCCTCACGCAGCTCGTCCATAGCGTCGCGCTCGATTGCGTCGGCCACCTCGTAGGCTTCTTCGATGGTGTATGGCGCGATCGTGCCGAAATCCTGCGCGAGATCCCAATCGCATCCTTTTTGAGGATCGCGCAGCCGCGCCATGATGGATAACAGACGGTCGAGTTGCGAGCTTTCCGGTGTGTTCATGGCAAGAGGGCATAGGAGCGCCGTGCCCGACCGTCAGCATATCCTTTAGATGGATAATATATATTATGTAAAATAAAAGGTGTTTGTCGGGGCGGGCTCGACGCCACACTACTGGATCGTCGTCACCAGCAGCATCAATGCCGTGATGATCACGGCCCAAATCAACGCATGGCGGAGCGATGTCTTCCAGTTGAGCCGAAACGACGCGAATGCGCTCACAGCCAAAACAAGCCAGCCAACCAATGCGATGATCTGGATCACTTCGAACTGGTTCATGGCGAAACCGTTAGCCCATCATAGCCGACAATCACATTCTTCGGAACTTCGCCGCATAAAGTCCTGTAATCCATGCTTTTATCGAGATGCGTCAGAACCATCCTGCCGACACCGCAGCGCTTCGCGAGGTCGAGCGCCATGGCGAGGTTGGCATGGGTCGGATGCTCTTCACGCCGGAGGCAATCGCACACCAACAGGTCGGTGCCCTTGAATAACGCCACCATCTCTGAAGTTATTTCACTAAAATCAGTGGCATAGCCTATGGACTTCCCATCGCATCCGAAGCGGAAACCAGTGCTTTTTGCGGGGCCATGCGGCATGACCGTCCAGTCGACGGTGAAGCCAGCGAACAACCGAAGCCGGTCGAGCACTTCGAGGTTCACGATCGTCGGATAGCCATGTTCGCCTGCGAAGACATAGCTGAAGCGCGCGCGCAATCTGCGGACGGTTTCCTCCACGCCATAGCCCGGTAGTGGCCCGCTGCGTCCATATCTCAGCGAGCGCAGATCGTCGATGCCGTGACAATGATCTGCGTGGTCGTGCGTCCAGAAGACGCCGTCGATATTGTCGATGCCGCACCGCAGGAACTGATCGCGCAGGTCCGGCGGCGTATCGACCAGCACGCGGCTACCGGCATCGTTCTCGACCACGATCGCGACCCGCGAACGGCGGTTGCGCGGTTCGGAAGGATCGCACGCACCCCAATCGCCATTGATGCGCGGAACGCCGGTCGACGTACCCGTGCCGAGCAACGTGACCTTCACGCCCCTTCCCTTTGGGGCGCTTTCGTCTTGGAGAACAGATCGTGGAAATTGCGGGTGGTCTGCTCGCCCAGTTCGTCGACGCTTGTGCCACGCAATTCGGCCACGAATTGTGCGGTATTGGCGACAAAGGCGGGTTCGCAGGTCTTGCCGCGATGCGGCACGGGCGCAAGAAACGGACTGTCGGTTTCGACCAGCAGGCGATCCGCTGGGATAACCTTGGCAACCTCCTGCAGATCCCTGGCGTTCTTGAAGGTGACGATCCCCGAAATCGAGATCGACAGGCCTAGTTCGAGCACGCGGCGACCGAACCCGGCCGAGGCGGTGAAGCAGTGGATCAGCGCGGGGTAAGCCCCCTTCCCCATCTCGTCTTCGAGAATGGCGGCAGTGTCGTCCTCCGCGTCGCGCGTATGAATGATCAGCGGCAGTCCGGTCTCGCGCGCCACATCGATATGCATGCGGAACAGCGCCTGCTGTACGCTGCGGTCGGACTTGTCGTAATAATAGTCGAGGCCTGTCTCGCCGATCCCGACCACCTTGGGATGACGCGTCGCCTCCAGCAGCGTTTCGCGCGCAAGATCGGCATGATCATCGGCGTTGTGCGGGTGGATGCCGACGCTCGCCCACACATCGGTTTCGCGCGCGGCAGTGGCGACCACCTGGTCCCACTCGGCCTGCTTGGTCGAGATGTTGAGGAAGCCCTGCACGCCCGCATCGCGCGCGCGCGCCAGAACAGCATCCTGATCTTCGACCAGGCCTTCGTATTCGAGATGGCAGTGGCTATCGATCAGCATCAGCGGGCCTCCCCATCTTCCGCAGGCGTCTCCGGCAATTCCAGCCTCGGGAACAGCGGATCGGGCTTGGGCACGCGATATCCGGTCTTGATCAGCGCGCCGTACCAGCCTTCGTCGGCCAGATCGGCGTGGGTGCGCGCGTCTTCGGCAATTCCGAGCATGGTGAGCAGATGGCCCGCCTTCTCCGGAATGACAGGCTGGATCGCGATGGCGAGGTCGCGAAGCGCGATGAACAGCGTTTGCAACACGGTGCGCATGCGATCCGGATCGGTCTTCTTGAGCGCCCACGGAGCCTGTTCGTCGACATACTGGTTGCAGGCGTAAACCGCCTTCATCCACGCATCGATACCGACCGAGAATGCCAGCTTTTCAAACTCTTGTGGTAAATACTTGCGAACGGCATCCTGCACCGTCTTCAGCAGCGCCTTATCGTCGCCGTTGGGATCATACGCGCCCAACTCGCCATCGAGATTCTTGGCGATCATCGAGAGCGTACGCTGCGCCAGATTGCCGAAGCTGTTCGCCAGTTCCGCATTGGCGCGGGTCACGATCGCCTCGGGCGAATAGCTGCCGTCCTGACCGAAAGCGATTTCGCGCATCAGGAAATAGCGCAGGGCATCGACGCCGAACTGGTCCGCCAGCACAGTCGGATCGGTGACATTGCCGAGCGACTTGCTTTCCTTCTGCCCGCGATTGAGCAGGAAGCCGTGGCCGAACACCTGCTTGGGCAGCTCCACGCCCGCGCTCATCAGGAAGGCGGGCCAATAGACCGTATGGAAGCGGACGATATCCTTGCCGATCAGGTGGAGGTCGGCAGGCCAGTATTTCCAGTCCGCGCCCTCTTCCGGATATCCAAGGCCGCTGATGTAGTTGGTGAGCGCGTCGACCCACACATACATCACGTGGTCCTCGGCGCCGGGCACCTGCACGCCCCAGTCGAAACTGGTCCGGCTGACCGAAAGATCGCGCAGCCCACCCTCGACGAAGCGCATCACTTCGTTGCGGCGACTGTCGGGCTGGATGAAGTCGGGCTGCGAGGCGTAGAGGTCGAGCAGCTTGTCTTGGTACTTCGACAGGCGGAAGAACCAGCTTTCCTCCTTGGTCCATTCGACCGGCGTACCCTGCGGGGAGAGCTTCTCCCCCTCTTCCCCTTCGACCAGCTCCTTCTCGTCATAGAAAGCTTCGTCGCGGACCGAGTACCAGCCTTCGTAGCGGTCGAGATAGAGGTCGCCGCGCTCTTCCATCTTGCGCCACAGCGCCTGGCTGGCGGTGTGGTGATCGGGCTCGGTCGTGCGGATGAAGCGGTCGTAGGAGATGTTCAGCAGGTCGAACAGGCGCTGGAAATGCGCGCTCATCTCGTCGGCGAGTTCGCGGGGCGTCTTGCCCTCGTCCTGCGCCTTGCGCGCCATTTTTAGGCCATGCTCGTCGGTGCCGGTCTGGAAGCGAACATCGCGGCACTTGAGCCGCTGGAATCGGGCGATGACATCCGCCGCCACGGTCTCGTAGGCATGGCCGATATGCGGCTTGCCGTTGGGATAGTGGATCGCGGTGGTAATATAGTAAGGATCAGCCATTGGCGGGGGCTCTATGCGTGGCAGCCGAGGCGAGCAAGGTGCCGATTTCCATTGCGAGGAAACCGGGGTCGAAATTGTAGCTTTTGGCCTGCCCGGAAATGGTGACGAGCCGCGAATGCGCCTCGACCAGCGCAGGGATGTGAACGTGGTCCAGCTGTTCCAGTCTTTGTGCCAGCACCGTGCGCGCCAGATCGAGCGTGGTCGCGAGCCTGTTGCGGTCTGGACGCGCCCCGATTTCCTCGCCCAGCTTGCCGCGCAGCACGAAGTCGGGGTCGCCCTCCATCACGATACGCCGCATCAGCGCTTCTGCGGGCCCGAGCTCCTGCTCGAGGAACATGAGCCCTGCCCCCGGCGCACCACCGCTGGCCCGCGCGGCAAGCGCGATATCGGCAGCGTCGGCTATGTCGGTCTGGCTGCGCAGAACCTCCTCGACCTGCGAGGTCGGCAGCGCATTGAAGCGCAGGATGCGCGCGCGCGAGCGAATGGTGGGTAGCAGCAGGCCGGGACGGTGCGTCACCAGCAGGAAGAACGTGCCCTGCGGCGGTTCCTCGAGGCTCTTCAGCAGAGCATTGGCTGCATTGCGCTCCAGATCGTCGGCCGGATTGATGATGATCGCGCGCCGCTCGCCCAGCGTCGGGCGGGTGTTGAGCCGCGCCTGCATGCTTCGCACCTGCTCGATCGCGATGTTGCGCTTGGTCTCGAAAGCTTCGCCCTTCTCGGCCTTCTTCGCTTCCTTGTCGTCCTTGGGCAGGTGCGTCAGCAACTGGACGTCGGGATCGTTGTCGGACACCGGGGCGTCCCGGCCCATCGCGACGAGTTCGCGGGCGGCGGCGAGGGCGAATTCATGCTTGCCCAGCCCCTTGCGCCCGGCAAGAATCCACGCATGATGCATTCGGGGGCTGGCGAGTGCTGCGCGCCATTCGCGCCATTGGGGCGCGTTCGCCCCGGTCACGTCTCCACGCCAAGCAAGGGTTCGACCTGGCGCATGACGGCTGCATGCACATCGTCTGCGCTGCCCGAGGCATCGATCTGCACGATGCTGTCGTCGCCCTGCGCGAGCCCTGCGAAACCGCGCGCCACATCGGCGTGGTACTTCGCATTGCGTCCGCCGATCGCGTCGGCCTCGTCCCCGTCGCGCATCCGCAGTCTCTCGGCGACATCATCTCCGGGGGCTTCGAGCAGGATGGTCCGACACGGAGCCAGTCCACCGCTGCCAATCCGGTGGAGCGTGCGAACTTCCTCGTCGCCCAGCCCTCCGGCAAGGCCCTGATAGGCGCGGCTCGACAGGACGAACCGGTCGCACACGACCCATTTGCCTGCCATCAGCGCAGGCTTGATCGCCTTGGCCACATGGTCCGATCGTGCGGCCGCGAACAGCAGCGCCTCGGCCTGTACGCCCCAACCCGTTCCCGGCGGTTCGAGCAGCAGCTTGCGGATCATCTCTGCCCCGCTGGTCCCGCCCGGCTCGCGCGTGAGGACGGCCTCGATGCCACGCTCTGCCAAGGCAGCCACCAGTCGTTTGGCCTGGGTGGATTTGCCCACGCCCTCCCCACCTTCCAAGGCGATGAAACGAGCTTTGAGCGAATGGCGTGTCGAGGTTTCGTTCACCGGAAGAGCCCTTTGAAGCCATTGGCGATCCGGCGGAAAACACCCGCTTCCTCGACATCGCGTGCGGCATAGAGCGGCAGGGTCGAGCGCTCCATACCAGGCACCGCGATCACCAGCGTGGCAACTGCCTCGCCCTTGGCAATCGGTGCGCGCAGCGGGCCGTCATAGCGCACGGTCAGCGTCGGCTTGGCATTGTCGCCCCGCGGCAAGGCCACGCGAATATCCTGTGCGGCAACCAGTGCCAGCTCGTCCGTCACCCCGTTCTGAACCAGCGCCACCGCTGCAGCCTGGCCCTTCTTTGCCAGAAGCTGGCTGTCGAAGGCTTCGAAACCCCATTCGATGAAATCGCGCGAAGCACGGTTGCGTTCGCTCGCGCGATCGGCGCCCGCGACCACCATGACCAGGCGCCGCCCGTCGCGTTCCGCGGTGCCGAGAAAGCCGTAACCTGCCTGATCGGTATAGCCGGTTTTCAAACCGTCCGCCCCATCGACCCTGCCGGTGATCGGATCGTGATTGTCCTGCGCGATGCCATAGGCCTTGAGGCCGGATCGTCCGTAATAATAGCCGAACAGCTGCGGATGGCGACGCAGGATCCGCTCCGCCAGACGCCCCAGATCGCGCGCGGTGGTGAAGGTGCGGCCTTCATCCGGCCAGCCATTCGGCGTGCTGAAGTGACTATCGTGCATACCGATCGCTTGCGCGGTGGCATTCATCCGATCGGTCCACTCGGCAACGCTGCCCCCGCCGCCCTCGGCCAGCACGACCGATGCGTCGTTTGCGGAGACGGTGGTGATCCCGATCAGCAGCTCGTTCACCGTAGGGCGCGCCCGGGCTGGCAGGAACAGGGTGCTACCCTTCTGGTGCCATTCCTCGAAGGTCTCGTCGCGATAGGGCATGCGCTGGTCGCGGCGCAGTTTTCCACTGTCCAGCATGTCGAACGCGACCAGCGTGGTCATCACCTTGGTGATCGACGCCGGGACGAACCGCCGGTCTATGTCACGGGCATACAGCGTCTGGCCGCTGGAAAGATCGATCAGATACGCGATCGGTGCCTGCTCGGGCGTAGGCGGCGTGGGCCGGGCATAGAGTGTTGTCGGCACCAACAGCGCCAGCGCGGCCACCATCGAGGCGGGAATACCCGCCCTATGGTGTCGCTTCACCCGTCGTGCCTGCAATGTCGCTGCTCCTGCTTCGGCCCGTGTGGGGCCCACCGCCCGGCGATGGCAGGCGGCTAATCGCTCGTGTCTATATAGGCATCCCTATAGCCGGAGCTGCGGGCCTTGGCGAGGGCAGCCTCGGCTTCTCCACGGGTGGCGTAGGGGCCCATCCGAACCCGGAGATACTCGCCCGACCGCACGACGAAGCCGCTCAGATCGTCGGCCGCGTCTATCGCATTGTCTCTACCCGAAAAAGACGCGACCTGAATGACGTAGCGGCCGGCGCGTGCCGCTGGCCGAGCCGCCTGAGGGGGCGCCGCCCGTGGGGCCGGCTGCCGGGTTGCAGGCATGCGCGCGACTTCGACCGGAGCGGGCCGACCACTCGCCCCCGTCGGCAACTCGCCGATCGGAGCCAGTGCATAGGATGGCCGAGTCGGCGGCGCTGCCTCGTAGTCTTCAAAACTATCCGCGACGGCTGTCGAAGGGCCGGGCTCGATCTCCGCGAACGCTTCATCGAATTGCCCGGGCCTGCGTGCCGAGGCGTTGGGCCCCTGCGAAGCGAGGCTGGCCGAACCTGCAGCCGGAAGCTGCTTGCGCAGCACCGAGATCAGCGTGTCGGGCGTATCGAGGCGGTCGCCTGCCGGTCTGCCGGAGCGCAGCGCCGCACGCTCGAACTCGGGCGGATTGACGCGGCGGATCCGGACCGGAGCCCCCTCGCCCAACCCAAGCTCTCGCGCCGCACCTTGCGACAGCCCGACGATCCGGCTCGTGGTCATGGGCCCGCGGCGTTCGACGCGGGCAAGGATGGTCCGCCCGCTATCGAGCGAGGTCAGCTCGACATAGCTCGGCAGCGGCAGTGTCTTGTGCGAGACGGTCACTCCGCGCGCATCGATCATGTCGAGCGTGGCGTAACCGACCGCATCGTAACTCAGCAGATCGGCAGGGACGAAAGTTTGCCCGTCGACCAGATAAGGCTCACCCAGCACCTGCGGATAGTCGGCCTGAGGGCCGTTTACCGCCGAATTGGGCGTGGGGCGGGCCTGCTCGACCGCGTAATAATCCGATGCAGGCGCAAGATCGTAATCGCCCGATCCGCCCGCACAGGCGGATAGCGATGCGAGCAGCCCGAAAGCTATCGCAAACTTATGTACACTACCGGGCAATCTCATCGGCTAGCAGCCCCACACTCATCGCGTAGTAATTGGAGCAGTTATATTCGAGGATAACGCGATAATTTGAGGTTAACAGCCAGGCAGGATTTCCCGGCCCGTCGGGCTGGAACAGGCTGACCAGAGTGTCGGACGGCAGGCTGTTATACGGCGTCACGCCCAGATCGCGCCATTCGGCCACGGTCTTCCACTGGCTGTGCCGCTCGTGGACGCGCGGGCAGACCGGTGCGACCAGTTCGGTCCGATAGGCATCGACGTTGAAGCCTGAAGGCACGCTTGCCCTCACCCCCCAAGGGATGCCGGGCCGCCAGCCCGCATCCTGGAAATAGCGGGCAATGGACGCCATCGTATCAGCCTGGTTGGTGAAGATGTTGGCCATCCCATCGCCATCGCCATCGGTGGCGAGACGCAGATACACGCTCGGCAAAAACTGCGGATTACCGAAGGCTCCGGCCCAGCTGCCCACCAGTCGGTCGCGCGAGTAGCCTTTGTCGGCCACCTTCAGCAGCGCAATGAACTCGCTTTCGAACAATTCGCGCCGACGCCCTTCCCACGCCAGCGTGGCGAGCGACCGCGAGAGGTCAAAATTGCCGCGATAGCCGCCGTAATTGGTCTCGTGCCCCCAGATCGCGATGATAATTTCGGCAGGAACGCCATATTGCTGGCGGATCGGACCGTGGAGCCGCGCGGTTTCGTTGTAGACCGCGCGTCCGCCATTGATCCGAGCCGTGTCGACATGCCGGTCGATGTAGCGTTGCAAGGGCGGATAGCCGGGCGACGAGGACGAACCGGGCTGGCTCTGATCGAGCTCGATCACGCGCGGGTTGGGCGTGAGACCCTCGGTCATCCGCGCAATCGTCGCCTCGCTCACGCCTTGCGCCCGCGCCTTGGCGATGACGAGCTGCATATAGGCATCGAACGGCATGTCCTGCGCCGCAGCGGGCGCAGCGGATATCGTTGCAGTGGCGAGGCACGCCGCAAGGGCGATCATTTGGCGTGAAAATCTCATGGGTGGGATATCTGTCACAACCAAGGTTGCTCGCCAATGACTTACCGTGGTGAATTGCGCTAAGCGTGCCTGTGCGTGACAATTGCGGGTCGAAGCGTTAGCCGGCTTCGCGGCAAGGACAGGTGGCCGAGTGGTTTAAGGCAGCGGTCTTGAAAACCGCCGTGGGTTTACGCTCACCGTGGGTTCGAATCCCACCCTGTCCGCCAGCATCCCATATCGATTGAGAGAGTTTTGGCGCGAAACGAATGCGGGGCCGCAGCTCGCCTTGACGAACAGCGGCCCCGCAACGGGTCCTGCGACCCTGATCGGCTCCTAGAACGTTACCCGGGCCCGCAAGCCGTAGGTCCGTGCATCGTTAAGGAAGCGGATGTTGAGCGACGAGCCAACCAGCGCTTTTTGCGACACTTCCTCGTCGAGGAAGTTGCTTGCCCAGGCTTCCAGCCGGAAGTTTCCGACGGTGTAGCCCGCACCCAGGTTGAGCGTCACGAAGCCAGGCTGGCGATCGGGGAAGCCGGCCTCCAGTGCAGTCTGGCGCGTCCCATCGAGGAAGACGATGTCATTCTCGTTGAACTGGGTGAGGAAGTACGACGATCGATAGTTCAGCAGCGCCTGCCAGTCGAACCGTCCCGGACCGACATTGAACCACTGCGATAGGCGCGCGCTCACGTTCATTTCGGACGCCAGCGGCAGGCGGTTGCCGACCAGGCTCGTCAGCGGCGATTCGCCCCCGGCGTCGAAGTCCTGCGCCCGGGCATCGGCGACGACGCCCTTGGTGATCTTGGTGTCGAGATAGGCTGCGTTCAGGTCCAGCGAGTAGTGGGCAGGCAGTCGCAGTTTCAGCTCTGCCTCGGCGCCGTAGATGCGCGATTCGCCGATGTTGCGGTTGACCAGCGAGTAGCCATTACACACCGGCGGGGTCTGCGTTTCGTCGAGGTTGATGCAGGTCAGATCCTGGAAAACCTGATCGGTATAATCGTAGTAGAAGCCGGTCAGGTTGAAAATGTGACGCCGTCCGAACGCATCGAAGCTGTTGCGACTGCCGGCCTCGTAAACGATCAGCGATTCCGGGCGGAAGGCTTCGGGAATCGTCGATCCGTTGAAGCTGTCGTTGAAGCCGCCCGATTTATGCCCGGTCGAAACCTTGGCGTAGAGCATGTTGTCCGGGCTGATATCGAACTCGACGCCGGCCCGCCAGTCGACAAAGTCGAACGCAGACTGGCCGACCTGCTGGTCGGGGATCGTCAGTTCGACGAAGCTGAAGCCGCCGTTGAAACCGGTCGGGCACTCCACGAAGCCATTGTCGATATCGGGACGGTCGATGCAGGTGCCATTCGGGTTGGTGCCGTTTGCAATCGCACCGATCTGATCGATCAGCGTATCGCGAAGACCGGGCGTGAGAATGCCTTCTACCAGAAACTGCGCGCGCCCCTGCGGGGTGTTGATCCCGCTGACGTCGAAATTGGGTCGATCGAGCAGCGCGGGGCGGAACTCTTCGGTCCCCAGACGCGTGCCGAAGCAGCACGAGAAATTCTCCCCGCCCAGCGTGAGCGCCCAGTTGCCGCCGATGCCATAGCGCGACTTTTCTTCTTCGGTATAGCGCAGCCCAGCGAAGACACGCAGGCGATCGGTGACGTCGTAGGTTCCGTCGGCGAAGAACGCGTAGCTCTCGCCATCGACGTCCGGCATCGTGAATTCGGTGCCCGAATAGCAGCAGTAGCCCCGATCGGCGAGCGCCAGATAACCGACCTGCTGGTCTTCCTTGAAGTAAAACCCGCCTGCATTCCAGCGGAGGCGCTGATCGTCGTTGGCAGAGAGGCGCAGCTCGTACACCTGGCTCTGGGATCTCGACTGCCAGAAGTTGTTCGAGAAGTTGTCGTATTCGACCGCGTCCAGATCGCGGCCGGGATAGGCGATGCCTTCGCTGCTGGCGTTGGCCTGATAGAAGTCGACCGAGCGATAGCTGCCGTTCAGTTCAGCGGTGAAGGTGCCGAAATCGTAGGCCAGCGTGCCTTGCACACCCCACAGCTCGTTCTCCATGTCGCCCTGCATTCCGCGATAGACGACGTCCTTGATATTGAGCTTGTCGGGCCGCAATCCGGTGGCCTGAACGGCCGAGAAGATGTTCGCGCCGGGATAGCCGGTACCCGTTTCCTTGCCGTAGTCGCCCACGATCGAGAGGCTGAGCCGGCTGCTGGGCTCCCACAAGAGCGAGAGGCGACCGGCATAGTTCTCTTCCAGACCTGCCGGCTTCAGCTTGCGCGCCTCCACACCGGTCGAGGCGTTGCGGAAGCCAAAGTCGCGATTGATGTAATATCCGGCGGCGCGCATCGCCATGGTATTGCCCAGCGGGATATTGAGCGCACCTTCGGCGCCGTAGGACCCGCGATTGGCGACTTCTGCCTGTGCATAGCCGCTATATTCGCCGAGCCGGGGCTTGGCGGTGATGATGTTGAGCGTTCCGGCAAGCGCGTTGCGCCCGTAAAGGGTGCCCTGCGGTCCCTTGTTCACCTCGACCCGCTCGAGGTCGTAGAACATCAGGCCAAGCCCGCGGGGGCGCGGAATGTAGACACCGTTGAGGTGCGGTGCGGCGCCCGGATCGCCCAGCTCGGTGTTGTTCGCGGAGCCCACCCCGCGAATGAAGATCTCGACGTTGCCTTCCTGATTGGCGATGCTCAGCCCCGGCACCGCAACCTGAAGCTGGCGCAGTTCGCTGATCCCGTCCTGCCGCAACTGGTCTGCATCGAGGGCCTGAACCACCCCTGCCACATCCTGCATGCTTTCTTCGCGGCGGTTCGCGGTAACGATGATGACATTGTCATCATCATCCGGATCCTGCGCGGTGGCTGGCGTCTGATCGTCTGCCGCAGCCGTCTGGGCGTGCGCTGGCATGGCGGCGACGGAGCACAGCAGCATGGTGGTGAACGTCGCGGCAAAATTTGCTTTGGTCATAGTGTCCTCCCCTACGATCCGTCTTTGCGGATTGCGTTTATTGACATGTGAGTTGGCCGCCCGACGGCGAGACGATACGTGCCGACGAGAGAGTGAGGTCGAGCTGGCCCTCGGTGACCAGCATCAACGGCGCTTCGACACGGCCCATGTCGACGCCCGCTTGTTCAAAACAGCTCAAAGGCAGCGCAAGGCGGGTCCACTGGCCTCCTTGTGCCGCTCGCGAGAGGACGGTGCCGAACGGGAAACCGCCCATGCACCCATCTCCGCAGGTCATCAGCAGATTGACGTCCGCCGTAGGTGCAGCATTGACCTTGAAGACGAGCTCGAGGGCGAGATCGCCGTTGGTCTGCCGCAGCATGTCGATCGGGCTGTCCTGCACGATCGCAGCCACCGCCTTGCCCGCGCCGCTAAAGCGCAAGCGTACCGAATCTTCCTGCGCCTTGTGGTCTGCGCGCTCCATCGTGATGAGGTCGGGCCCCGGATTGGTCGCAAGAGCACCCGGGGCGCCGATCAGCAATTGCCGTCCTTCGCCAGCGCGCCCGGCAGCAAACAGCACGTTGGTATCGACCGGCGCGGCGGACGCGCGATCCTCCGGCAGCTGTGCGAGATCGCCGGGTTCGTCGCTGGTCAGGCCAAACCCGTAGGGGAACAGCGGATCGTAAATTGCATCGCCCACGTTCAGCGCGGTCTGGTCGCTCGATTTCGGCCAGCTATAGGGCAGCTTGCCGGTGAACTCCGCCTCGCCGAACAGCACATCTGCAACGCCGCCACCCTCTGACCCCGGGAGCCAGGCGGCTACGAATGCGTCCGACGCGTTAATGAAGGGGTTCGCCCACATCGCGCGCCCCGACAGGAACACCGATACCGTCGGAATACCATCGGCCTGGAGGGAGCGAAGCAGCGCCAGGCTCTCTGCATCGTCGTAACCGACATCGGGCCGGTCGCCCTGAAATTCGGCATAGGGATCTTCGCCGAACACCACGATCGCGACGTCGGGTTTGCTGGAGAAAGAACCGTCGGGCGAGAGCGTGGCGGTTCCGCCCGCCTGCTCGACCGCTTCCTCGATACCGCCCCAGATGGTCTGCGCGTTGGGAAAGTCCGACCGTTTCGTGCCGGTGCCCTGCCACGTCAGTGTCCAGCCACCGGTTTGCTTGGTAACATTGTCCGCCCCGTCGCCCGCGACCAGCACGTTGGCGCCTGAGTCGAGCGGAAGCACGCCGTTCGCGTTCTTGAGCAGCACCAGTGATTTGCGCACCGCCTCGCGCGCAACCGCGCGATGTTCGGCGCTGCCCAGTCGCTCGAATTCGCCCGCATAGGGCCGCGACGAAGGCTTGCCTGCCTCGAACAGTCCGGCGCGCAGCTTCACGCGCAGGATGCGACGTACGGCATCGTCGAGGCGATCCATCGAAAGCGTGCCGTTACGCGCATTTGCCAGCGTGGACTGATACAGCCCCTTCCAACTGTCCGGCGCCATGAACATGTCGAGCCCGGCATTCACCGACTGCGGGCAATCGGTCGCCGAGCAACCCGCGATCTGGCCGTGGCCGTTCCAGTCCCCGACGAGGAACCCGTCGAAATTCCAGCGGTTCTTGACCACGCCAGTCAGCAGCGACTCGTTGCCGTGCATCTTCGCACCGTTCCAGCTCGAGAAGCTGACCATGATCGATTGCACACCGGCTTCGATCGCCGGGAGGTAGGGCGGGCTGAACAGGTCGCGCAGCCCCTCCTCGTCGATCCGTGCGTCGCCCTGGTCCTTGCCGCCAGCAGTGCCGCCGTCACCGAGGAAATGCTTGGCGGTCGCGACGATATGAGGGCCGCGAAGCCAGTCTTCGTCACCGATCTTGCCCTGCAGCCCCTCGATGATGGGCGCGGCATAGGAGGTCGCGATTTCGGGCGTTTCGCCGAAGCCTTCGTAAGTCCGGCCCCAGCGATCGTCGCGCACCACCGCCAGTGTCGGGGCGAAGGTCCAGTCGAGTCCGGTCACCCGCATCTCGATCGCGGTAATCTCGCCGATACGGCGCATCAGCTCCGGATCGCGCGCCGAACCCAGACCGATATTGTGCGGAAACAGCGTCGCACCCACGATGTTGTTGTGTCCGTGGACCGCATCGCTGCCCCAGATTACCGGGATGCGCGGCAGGTCGCCATCGCGCTTCATCGATGCGGCATAGAAGTCGTCGGCGGCCTTCAGCCAGCGCTCGGCGGGAGCATTATATTCCCCGGTAGGCGTGGAATTGCCGCCATTGAGGATCGAACCGAGGTAAAACCGGCTTACATCGGCGGGCGTTACGCTTCCGATATCGGCCTGGATGATCTGGCCGACTTTCTGTTCGAGCGACATTGCTGCGATCAACGCGTCGATCCGCTGCTCGACCGTTTCATCAACCTCGATCGGAGCGGGTTGCGAGGGCCACTGCGATGGGTCGGCAACGGCCTGTGGATTGGGCTGTGCCGTGACCGGACCGGTTGCCAGCCCTGCGCACAGTGCGACCGAAATTGCTCCTGACATGAATGTAGCTCTGCGAAGCCGCACCGGATCTCCCTCCCAAATCAGACAACGTTTACCGTTGTTCCTGACAGCGTTTACCGTCGACCATTGGAACGAGTCAAGCGGCGTGCCGAGCAAGCGCGTCGACAAATGCCGCCAATCGGGCTATCGGCGCGCTTTCTTGGAGATTCAGCTATTTCTAAGCGATCTACGATCACCGACGTCGCCGAGCTCGCCGGTGTATCGATCAAGACGGTCTCACGTGCGCTGAACGGTGCGCCGCATGTCAGCGCAGATGCCCGCGCACGGGTGCAGGCGGCGGCGGACGAACTCGATTACCATCCCAACATCGCGGCGCAGAGCCTGATCGCGCGGCGCAGCTTTCTGATCGGGCTGACCTACGAGCGCCCCAGCCCCAGCTATGTCGTCGAATTGCAGAACGGCGCGCTCTCGCGTCTCGAAAATTCGCGCTTCCGTCTGGTAGTGCTGCCATTTCGCGACGTCGCCAATCGCCAGGACGAACTGGGCCGGCTACTGATGCGCGCGGGACTCGACGGCGTGGTGCTCGCCCCGCCCGCCTGCGATCAGGACCAGCTGCTGGCGATGCTGGACAGGCAGAAGCTGCCCTACGCACGGATCACTCCGCATCGCGAGATGGACCGCGGCATCGTGGCGGCCATGGACGAGGTCGCTGCCGGACAGGCGATCGCCGCGCATCTGCTCGAACTCGGGCACCGGCACATCGGCATCATCATGGGCGATCCCTCGCACGGGGCCAGCTCCGCCCGAATGGAGGGCTATCGTCGTGCCTTTGCAGAAGCCGGGGTCAGCATCGATGATGGTTTGGTCGTCACCGGCGATTTCACCTACGAGATCGGGTACAAGGTCGCTGCGGAGCTCCTCAGCCGCACCCCTCGCCCGACCGCAATCCTCGCGCAGAACGATGACATGGCGGTTGCCGCCATGGCTGTCGTACGCGAAGCCGGGCTATCCGTACCGGTCGACGTCTCGATCGCCGGGTTCGACGATTCCGAAGTGTCGCGCACGGTCTGGCCGCAACTGACCACCGTGCGCCAGCCGGTGAGCGAGATGGCGTGGGATGCGACCGATCGGCTGATTGCCGCGCTGGAGGCGGACCGCAAGAAAGGCGGAGGCGAAGAGATCGCCCAAACGCCGACCCGGATGGGTGCCCACGGATATAAGCTGTGCGTGCGCGGCTCCACGGCCCCGCCGGGCTAGTTCTCGTCCAGCGGCGGCACCGCATTGCGAATCAGCTCGCGAGCCTGCTCGGGAAACCAGCCGCCAGCACGCGGCGCGACCATGCCGCGCTCGGGATCGGTCGGGCCGGCGGTTCCGCGATAGCAGTGTCCGTCTGATTCGCCGGGGATCTTGATCCAGAGAAACGCATCGACATAGGCGCTGCCCGTGTCGAGCGTTGGCCGCCTGCCAAGCCCGCGATCGGGCGGATTGCACCAGATTTCGGCATCGGCATATTTGCCTTCCGGTGGGTCCCACGATCCCGTGCCATTGCGGCTCGTATCGATGATTGCGTGCTTCTGCGCCGCTGGATTTCGCGCCATCCGGGCACTGGAGAACAGCGCATCGTAAGCTGCATCGGTCGCCCCCCATGAGGAGGTGTCATCGAAATCTGCCGGACGGTACTGGCTGGGACATTCGTCAGGCTGAATCTTGTCGGCCGTGACGAGGGCGAGGCAATCGCTGATCCAGCGCGCATAATGGAGCAGGCGCGCGTCGCTTTCGAAGTTCGAAACGTTCAGGAAATAGCCGTCGGCCCGCGCGACGTTCGCACGGATCAGGCGGCTCGCGGCTTCACCGGGAGCGAGCCAGCCGCTGCCCGTCCCGTCGAGATAGATCCGCGCGTTGGGCAAGGCGGAAAACGTTTCCACCGCCGCACTCAGCTGGGTAAAGCGCTCATCGGCAGCTTCGCCATCTTCGCCGCCTTTCGGTCGGCAATTCTCCAGCTCGCCATCGAGCGTGCGGTACCAGGGGATAATGCCGAGGCTGTCGGGCTCGATCACCACGAGTGCCGGATGCTCGCCGATGCCGGCCGCAAAACCTTCGATCCAAGCGAGATAGTCGTCGGTCCCTTTCGCTCCGCCCGAGGAATAGAGCGCGCAGTCGCGCCCGGGGATGTTGTAGGCAACCAGCACGGGCATCTCGTTGCGGGCGGCGGCGGCCTCCACCAATCGCGCGACCTTGCTCTCCACCTCGGCTGGCGTCCCGTGGGTAAACCATGTTGCGGAAGAAACGGCGCCCAGCGCCAGTGCATCGCGTCGCGCCTGCCCATCGAGCCGCTCCACTGCATCAAGCGTGGTGCTTTCGGGATCGACGTACAACGCCGACTGAGCATGTGCAGATGAAGAAGTGCCGAAACCGGCGACCGCGAGCGCTGCGAATGCAATCGACCGAAAGAGCGACATGAAACGCACCTCCCCAACCCACGCGGCTACCTGGCAGGCCAGCGCACAGCTGACAAGCGGCTCGCGCGCACCCTGCACGCTGGCTTAACAAAGGTTTGAAGCGGGCCCATCCCGTGATCCCCGGGATATCGCCATGACCAACAAGGGGATTTTTCCAATGCTGAAATGGGCCATCATCTTCCTCATCATCGCGCTCGTCGCTGCCGTACTCGGCTTTGGCGGCATTGCGGGCGGGGCGACCAATATCGCTTACATCCTGTTCGCCATCTTTCTCGTCCTGGCGATCATCGCGTTCCTGCGCCGCAACACCTGACGCCAGTGCACAAACCGACTGGCTTGCGGCGCGATCAGTCCGACTGGTCGCGCCGTTTGTTTTTGTCGACCAGAGACTGCGCGGCACGCTCTTCCTCGGGATACTCGTCCGGGCTCGTAGAGCTCTGGTTCATCAGCGCCCGGTGTTCGCGCGTCACTTCGCTGTCGTTCGTGCCATCCGGTTTGTCGCCGCGTGGCGGTGTCTTGCTCTTGTTCTGTTCGCTCATGCGAAGGTAACGACCGGGACGGCCTACGGTTTCGCCCTGTCAGTACACCAGCGCGTGATCGACCAGATACGTATCCCCAGGCCCTTCGACGATATTGATCGGGGCGACCAGCTGGTCCGTCGATTCCTCGCATGACTGCCTCCAGACCACAGCCACCGAATCCTTGCGCCGGAAGATCGCGACCGGTGTCCTCTCGCCATACTTGCCGAAGTGCCCCTGGAACTCGCGGCATGCCCGCGCGAACCCGTCTTTGCGGACCAGCGCCTTTAGCCGAGGGGTGAAATCGCGGACATGCCGTTCGAAATCGATATCGTCCGATGCCTGCATCAGGTTGTCCATAAGCGGATCGGCAATCGCCATGATGGCGGAATCGCTCCTGTCGTTCAGCATCACCCCAATTTCCTGCGCAGACCGCCATCTCGGCAAGTGGTCAGATATGCAGCGCGCGTCCGTAACTGGCCAGCACGCTTTCGTGCATCGATTCGCTGATGGTCGGGTGCGGGAAGACGGTCTGCATCAGCTCGGCCTCGGTGGTTTCGAGCGTTTTGCCGACCACGTACCCCTGGATCATCTCGGTCACTTCCGCGCCGACCATGTGTGCGCCCAGCAGCTCGCCGGTCTTCGCGTCGAACACGGTCTTTGTGAAGCCTTCCGCCTCGCCCAGCGCGATCGCCTTGCCGTTGCCGATGAAGGGGAAGGTGCCCGCCTTGACCTCGTAGCCTGCTTCCTTCGCCTTCGCCTCGGTCAGGCCCACGCTGGCGATCTGCGGGTGGCAATAGGTGCAGCCCGGGATGTTGTTGCGGTCGAGCGGGTGCGGGTGGACATCCTTGTTGCCCAGCTCCTGCGCGATGGCTTCGGCGGCAGTCACTCCCTCGTGGCTCGCCTTGTGCGCCAGCCACGGACCCGGAGTGCAATCGCCGATGGCCCACAGGCCCTTGCTCTTGGTGCGGCCGTAGGGGTCGACCTGAATGAACCCGCGATCCATCGCGGCAAGCTTTTCGAGCCCGATATTCTCGGTGTTGGGCACGATCCCGATGGCGACGATGCAGTGCGTGAAGTCGCTTTCGCTGACTTTGCCCTTCGAATCCTTGATCTTCGCCTTAACACCCTTGGCATCGGCCTTGATGTCTTCCACGCCCGCGCCGGTCATGATCGTCATGCCCTGCTTGGTGAGGCTCTTCTGGAGGAAGGCGGAAACGTCCTTGTCCTCAACCGGTACGATTCGGTCGAGCATTTCGACCACGGTCACATCGCAGCCCATGTCATTGTAGAAGCTGGCGAACTCGATCCCGATGGCGCCGCTGCCGATCACCAGCAGCTTCTTGGGCATCTCGCTCGGCGTCATCGCGTGGCGATAGGTCCAGATGCGCTTGCCGTCGGCCTTGGCGAAGGGCAGGTCGCGTGCCCGTGCGCCGGTGGCGACGATGATGTGCTTGGCTTCGAGCTTCTCTTCGCCCTTCTCCCCCTTCACGGTCAGCGAGGTCGGGCCGGTCAGCTTGCCCTCGCCCATATGCACCGCGATCTTGTTTTTCTTCATCAGGTGCGTGACGCCCTGGTTGAGCTGCTTGGCGACCCCGCGCGAGCGCTTTACCACGGCCTCCAGATCGGCCTCGATCTCGCCCGCGATCTTGAGCCCGTAATCCTTGGCATGCTGCGCATAGTGCAGGATTTCCGCGGAGCGCAGCAGCGCCTTGGTCGGGATGCAGCCCCAGTTGAGGCAAATCCCGCCGAGCAGCTCGCGCTCCACGATCGCGACCTTCAGCCCCAGCTGCGCCCCGCGAATCGCGGCGACGTAGCCGCCCGGTCCGGAACCCAGAACGATAAGGTCGTATTTCTCAGCCATGGAAGCCTCTTGCTGGTTTGTCTGACACACCTGACACAGTGTTCAGGGGCTAAAAACGTGCCACCTTTTTGGTGGCGGAAAATGGTTGGCGGCGCTGGATGGGGCTTGCGGTCGGCATCGCACCATCATTGCCGTTTCGATGGATGTAGGACAGCGCCTCAGCCATCATTGCTCGGCGTCGGTTCCGGCACCGGCTGCGCCGCGGCGGCCTGCATGCGAACGGGGCGCGGATTGCCGTCGTCGTCGGCGAGCACGAAGGTGAAGGTGCCCTTGCACACCAGCTTGGTTTCCTCGCCATGGCGCGCGCGGGCGATGCCCTCCGCGGCGATGGTGATCGAGGTGTTCCCCTCTTTCACGATCTCGCAATAGATATTCAGCTCGTCGCCCAGCGCCATCGCGGCGGGGAAGCCGAAATCGCTCGCCGCAACCACATTCGCGCGGCCCTGCCCTTCGCGGCTCGCGAGCGAACCTGCGCCCAGCGCCATCTGGCTCATCAGCCACCCGCCGAACACGCCCCCGTAGGGATTCATGTCGGTCGGCATCGCGGTGACGCGGATATGGGGGGCGCGTTCAGTCATGCCCCTCTCCAAGCTTCGCTACCTCGCTATGCGAGCAAGCTGGGCTAACCTCTCCCACAAGGGGAGAGGAGGATAGGGAGTCTGCCATCATTACCCCGCCACGATCGTCACGAACTTCTTGCTCACCCAGCCCTGCGCGCAGGGGCCGGTGTAGTTGCGCGGCTGTTCGACCGGGCTGTCGACCTCGCAATCGATTCCGCTGTCGCCTTCGATATCGTAGACGATGCCGTACCAGCCCTTTTCCTCGGCACAGACATGCACGCCGTGGCCGTTGCCGATCCGGTCGCGTTCCTTCACCTGCGTGCTCGGCGCGTCGCGGACCGCAAGGTAATTGTCGCCATCCGGGTTCAGGCCGGAGACTTCCCCGTAGCTGGCGCAGGAATCCATGTCCGCGCCGTTGGTGCCGACACGGATCGGCATCGGGATCGGGCCGGCGTAGCCCAGATCGGTCGATCCCGGCGCTTCGGGGACCGTTTCGGCAGGCACCGCGATATCGGCGGGCGCCGTGGTTCTTTCCTCGGGCGCAGGCGTTTCGGTCGAGCCGTCGGCAGGGGCTTGCTGACACGCGCACAGCGCCAGCGCGCTCGCGGCGATTACGGCAATGCCGGTTTTCATAGCATCATGCCCATCGGTTGCTCACACATCTGCTTGAACGCTTCCATCAGCTTCGCCCCTTCGGCACCGTCGATGGCGCGGTGATCGAAGCTGCCGCTGGCGGTCATCACGGTGGCGGGCACGATCTGGCCATCCTTGACCCACGGGCGCTGCTCGCCCGCGCCGACCGCCATGATCATGCCCTGCGGCGGGTTGATGACCGCGTCGAACTGCTTGATCCCGAACATGCCGAGGTTGGAGATGCTGGCCGTACCGCCCTGGTATTCGTGCGGCTGCAGCTTGCCTTCGCGCGCTTTGCCCGCAAGCTCCTTCATCTCGGTCGCGATCTCGGCCAGGCTCTTGCGATCCGCGCCGCGGATGATCGGGGTGATGAGGCCCTTGGGCGAGGCGACCGCGACGCTGATGTCGGCGCGGTTGTAGCGGTGGAGCGTGTCGCCCTGGAAGCTGACATGCGCCTGCGGGGTGCGCATCAGCGCCTTGGCCAGCGCCTTGATCAGCAGATCGTTGACGGAGAGCTTCACGCCCTCGGCCTCCAGCATCGCGTTCAGATCCTTGCGCGCGGCGAGCAGCGCGTCGAGATTGATATCGACGCTGAGGTAGTAGTGCGGCACCTCCTGCTTGGCCGCGGTAAGCCGCTTGGCGACGACCTTGCGCACGCCGGAGACCTTTTCCTCCTCGAACGGTGCATCGCCGTCCAGCGAGGAATCTGCGGGGCCTGCGACCGCGCCGGACTTCGCTTCATTGGCGGGCCTGCCGGCCTCGGCGCCTTCGACGTCGGCTTTGACGATCCGCCCCTTGGGGCCGCTTCCGCTGATGCTCGCGAGATCCACGCCCTTTTGCTCGGCGATCCGGCGGGCAAGCGGCGATGCGAAGATGCGATCGCCATCCTTCTGGGGCGCGGGGGGAGCCTGCTGCGGCTCCGCATCGGCGCGCGCCTGCGCCTTGGCGGGTTCTGCCGGAGCTTTGCCCTCGTCCTTGTTAGGGGAGTCCTTGTCAGCGGAGTCCTTGTCAGCGGAGTCCTTCTTCGGCGCTTGCTTGTCGTCCTTGCCCGAGTCGCTGGCGGGCGCAGCCTTGGCGGCGTCTTCCACGCTCTCGCCCTCGCCTGCCATCATCGCGATGACGGTGCCGACGGCGACACCCTCGGTCCCTTCCTCGATCTCGATCGAGGCGATGGTGCCTTCGTCCACAGCTTCGAATTCCATCGTCGCCTTGTCGGTCTCGATCTCGGCCAGCAGATCGCCTGCGGAGACGGTATCCCCGGCCTTTACCAGCCACTTGGCCAGCGTGCCCTCCTCCATGGTTGGCGAAAGCGCGGGCATCTTGATCGGCGTTGGCATAAAGGCGTGTCCTGCGATTGCGTCAGCGTTGCGTCAGGCGGGGATCGGCCCCCGCCGTAGCGGCATGGTATGTTCTGCGCCGCTTTGGCCAATTTGCCCGGACAGGGCAAGCGCCTTGCCACAGCGACGAATATGTGCCGAAAGCGGGGACGGGAGAACGAACGTGGGCAAATATCTGGTCATCATCGACGAAACCGACGAGGCGCGCAAAGCGCTGCGTTTCGCTATGGGCTGGGCCGAAGAGAGCGGCGGATCCGTGCAGATCCTCGCTATCGTGCAGCCGCAGAACTTCAATGCTTTCGGCGGGGTGCAGGCAACCATCGAGCAGGAAGCGCGCGACCGCGCGGAGGCGATTGCGACCAGCGCAGCAGGCAACGTGTTCACGCAAAGCGGGAAGATGCCCAGCATCGCGGTGAAGGTGGGCGAGGCGAACCGCATCGTGCGCGAATACCTCGCTGACAATCCGGATGTGCTTGCGCTGGTGCTGGGCGCGGCGGCGGATGGCCCTCCGGGACCGCTGGTGACGCATTTCAGTGCGCATACCGGCACCCTGCCCTGCCCACTGGTGATCCTGCCGGGCGCGATGGCGATCGAGGATGTGGACCGGATCGCGAGCGCCTAGCCTCAAGCCAAGGCCTCCCGATCCGCCTCCGACAGCTAAACCGCCGTTCCGCGCGCCGGATAGTCGTTCTCGAGCACGAATTCGATCGCGCTGAGCATCTCGTCAAGCGGCGGCCGCGCGAAGGGTGCGCTCTGCACCTCCTCGAAATACAGCGTGCCGTCGGGCTTGATCAGGAACAGTCCCGGTTCGGAGAAAAGCTCGGGCTCGTCGCTGCCGTCGCGCTTGGTGGAGAGGAACAGTCCCCACTCGCGCGCCTGTTCCTCGGACAGATCGTAGGCCAGGGGCAGATCGTGAGTCGCCCACTCCTCGTGCGCGACCATCGCCCGGTCCTTGCTGTCCATCGAGATGGCGAAGGGCGTGGCGCCCAGCGCGGTGAACTTGTCCAGCTTGCTGCCGAGTTCCTCGAGATATTTCTTGCAGATCGGGCAGTGCTTGCCGCGATAGAACACCAGCATGGTGAAGGCGTCCGGCTTCTGCTTGGAGAGCTGGAACCGGGCATCGATGGTGAGGTGCAGGTCGAGATCGGGGACTGGCTGACCGGGGGTTAGCATGGGGGAATTCTCCTTTGCCCGCTCAACGGCAAAGGCCCGGGCGCGTTCCGCCGCGCACCCACCGCCTTTGGTCCCGTATCCCCCGCCTTTGCTCCCGTATCCCCCGCCTTTGCTCCCGGACCCGGAGTGCTATTTCTTGCCGCGTCCCTGATGGCGAATATTGCCAGGGCGCCCCCGCTTGCCGACCGCGTGCTTGCCCGCCTTATCCTTGCGGAGGCCATCCTTCTTGGGGCCAGCTTTCTTGGGGCCACCCTTTTTGGGACCGTCCTTCTTCGGCTCCCCCTTGTTGTATGCGCCGCGTGGCGAACCCTTCGGCCTGCTGCGCAACGGACGGCCTTCGCGCGCCTTCGAGGCATCGCCGCCGGGCACCTCGAACCGCATGCCGCCGGTGAGCGGATTGGCCTCGACCAGCTTCATTTCCAGCCGCTGCCCGGTTTCGTAACGCGTGCCGGTGTCACTGCCGACCAGTGCCTTGGCGGCCTCGTCGTAATGGAAATATTCGTCGCCGATGGTCGAGATCGGGACGAGGCCGTCGCCTCCCAGCCCGACGATCGTCGCGAAAAAGCCGAAATTCTGCACGCCCGTGATGCGCGTTTCGAAATTCTCGCCCACGCGGCCTGCGAGCCACGCGGCGACATAGCGGTCGATCGTATCGCGTTCGGCCTCCATCGCGCGGCGTTCGGTCCGGCTGATCACTTCGCTGATCTTGCCCAGATCGTCGCGGTCGGTCTCGCTCAGGCCGCTGCTCTCTGGCAGCCTGGACTTTGGCTTGGGCTGTTCGAGCCCGAAGGAATCGACCAGCGCCCGATGCACCAGCAGGTCAGCATAGCGACGGATCGGCGAGGTGAAGTGCGCGTAACTCCCCAGCGATAGCCCGAAATGCCCTTGGTTTTCGGGCCCGTAATAGGCCTGGGTCTGCGTGCGCAGCACCGCCTCCATCAGCAGTGCCTTTTCCTGCTCGTCCGAGACGTCTTTCAGGAAGCGGTTGAACAGCGTGGGCGTGATGACCTGCCCCAGCGCCAGTTTCTTGTCCTGTGTGCCGAGATATTCCTTCAGTGCGAGCAGCTTCTCGCGGCTCGGCTGCTCGTGAACGCGATAGACGACCGGCGAGTTCTTGCTTTCGAGCGCCTTGGCCGCCGCGACGTTCGCCGCGATCATGAATTCCTCGACCACGCGGTGCGCATCGAGCCGCTCGCGGATGGCAATCTCCTTGATCCCGCCCTCCTCGTCGAGGATGACGCGTCGCTCGGGCAGGTCGAGGTCGAGCGGATCGCGCACCTCGCGTGCTTTCCACAGCGCTCCCCAGGCTTTCCACAGGTTGTCCAGCCGCTCGTCCCCGGCCTCGTCATCAATCCGGCGCTGGGCTTCTTCGTAGGCCATGACCTCGGCAATCCGCACGACCGCGCGGGTGAAGCGCCGGTCGAGCAGTTTGCCCTGCGCCGAAATGGTCATGTGGCAGACCATCGCCGCGCGATCCTCGCCCGATTTCAGCGAGCACACATCGGCAGACAGCACTTCGGGCAGCATGGGGATCACCCGATCGGGGAAATAGGCGGAGTTGCCACGCTTGCGCGCCTCGCGGTCGAGCGCGCTGCCTGGCCGCACATAATGCGACACATCGGCAATCGCGACGATGACGCGAAAGCCGCCCCGGTTGGCGTCGCTCTCGTCCGGCGCCGCCCAGATCGCATCGTCGTGGTCGCGCGCATCCGCCGGATCGATCGCGATTATGGGGATATCGCGCAAATCCTCGCGCTTGTCGGTCGTCACCGGCAGCTTGGCCGCCAGTTGCGCTTCGTCCAGCACCTCTTGGGGGAAGACCGTTGGGATGCCCTGCTTGGCGATGGCGATCATGGAGAAGCTGTTGGGGGCGAGCGGATCGCCCAGCACTTCGGTCACGCGCACGCCCGAGCGGGTACCGCGTCCCACGGGTTCGGCGGAGACCAGCTGGCCTTCTTCCGCCGTGCCGACATCGGAGATGGGTGACGAATTGCGCACCTTCTTGTCCACCGGAGCGAGCCAGAACTTGCCGCGCCCGTCCTTCTCGACAACGCCGATCAGCCCTTCGGTACGCTGCGGCAGCTTCTTCATCGGATGCGCGCGCCAGCCCTTGGGCGTTTCCTCGGTGCGCGCGAGAATCCTGTCGTTCACCTTGAGCGCGGGCATGCCCTTGGAGCCGCGGCCCCTGCTCTTTTCGATCACGGTCAGCCGAGGCGGCTTCGCACCATCGTCCGGCTCCCACTTCTCGGGCACTGCGATCGGCTCGCCATCGTCGATTTCGACCACGCGCAGCACGGTCACCTTGGGCAGACCGCCCATCCGGTGAAAGGCGGTTTTCTTGCCGTCGATCAGGCCTTCCTCGGCCATGTCTTTCAGCAGTTTCTTGAGCGCGATCTTTTCCTGCCCCTTCAGCCCGAAGGCCTTGGCGATCTCGCGCTTGCCGACCGTGCTGTCGGACGTTTCGATGAATTCGAGAACCTGCTTCTGCGTCGGCAGGCCCTTGGGCATGTTTTTTGGTTTTTTCGCCATGATGGGGGCTTAAACGCACGGACCCCCCTGCGCTATCCCGCCGCGGAGTTATGCCCCCGGATCGCGAATAATTGCGACCTCTGCGTCACCGGCTCGAGCGTTGGATCAATACGCCCGCGCGACGTAGACCCGCTCGACTGCCGGATCGCCGGTGAAGATGCAGGTGCCGTCCGCAGGCGCCGCGTTGCGCGGCACGTTGCGCACGGTCAGCTTCTCGGCCTTCAGCTTCTCGACCACCTGGTCCAGCGCATCGCCGGTCGGTTTCGACCACTGCACTTCGACCCAGCCGGGATATTTGCCGTTGTTGGCGAAGAATTGGACCACGCCGTCCCAGCTGTCGATCCCGGTCGCGATATTGGCATCGCGACGTTCGGCGGCCTGCGTAAACAGAGCCTGCTGGATATCGCCGAGCACGCCGGGGATCGTCTGGCCCGCGACCTCGCGCGTCGGCGCCTGCGAGTTAAGCTTGCCCGTTTCCATGTCCCACAGATCGTCGCGGCGGATCAGCGTGACAACGCCGTTGTCCATGTCGCGCCCGCCGACCTCGATGATGATGGGCGCGCCCTTGCGCACCCAGTCCCACCGCTTGGGCGCAGGCTTGCCGGGCTTGGTGTCGAGCAGCACGCGAACCGGCTCGCCAAGGGCATGTTGCCCCGCGAGCATGGCGCGAAGGCCGTCGCAATAGTCGATCAGCGCCGCGTCGTCGTCGTTACCGCGCAGCATCGGCAGGATCACCACCTGCCACGGAGCGATCCGGGGCGGCACGCGCAAGCCATCGTCGTCGCCGTGGGTCATAATGACGCCGCCGATCAGGCGGGTGGAAACGCCCCAGCTCGTGGTGTGCGCGAACTGCTCGCCGCCTTCCTGCGCCTGGTACTTGATGCCCGATGCCTTAGCGAAATTGGTGCCGAGATAGTGGCTGGTGCCCGCCTGCAGCGCCTTGCCATCCTGCATCATCGCCTCGATCGACCATGTCTCGACCGCGCCGGGGAAACGCTCGTGCTCGGGTTTCTCGCCCGCGATCACCGGCAGCGCGAGGTCTTCCTCGGCCATCGCGCGGTAGACTTCGAGCATGGTCAGCGTGTGGTCCTTCGCCTGCTCGGCGGTGGCGTGCGCGGTGTGGCCTTCCTGCCAGAGGAATTCGCTGGTGCGCAGGAACATGCGGGTGCGCATTTCCCAGCGGACCACGTTGGCCCACTGGTTGAGCTTGAGCGGCAGGTCGCGCCAGCTCTGCACCCAGCGCGCCATCGCATCGCCGATGATCGTTTCGGATGTGGGCCGGACAACAAGTGGCTCTTCCAGCTTCGCCTCGGGATCGGGGATCAGCCCGCCCTTGCCGTCCGCGATCAGGCGGTGATGCGTGACGACCGCCATTTCCTTGGCGAAGCCTTCGACGTGATCCGCCTCACGCTCGAAATTGGAGAGCGGGATGAACAGCGGGAAATAGGCGTTGTCGTGGCCGGTCGCCTTGATCCGGTCGTCGAGCAGGCGCTGGATGCGTTCCCAGATCCCGTAACCCCACGGCTTGATGACCATGCACCCGCGCACGCCAGACTCTTCGGCCATCTGCCCTTCGGCAATGGCGGCCTGATACCAGGCGGCGAAATCGGCTTCACGGGTGACGGACAGGGCGTGACGGATCTTGGACACTTGGATTTTGCCTTGCACAGTGAGTGCCGCCAGACCCGCACTGTTCGCGCCGATCGTGATCGAAGCACTGCTTTTTCTTCGGATGCCGACCCCTAACGACAAAGACGGCCATTGGGCAATGCCCCGCCACGCTTCCGACATTCGCGGGGGCGAGCGGGGCGTTCGTTTTCCTACTTACCCAGCTCGTCGAGCTTTTTCTGCATCGCGGCCATCTGATCGCGCATGCTCGCAAGCTCCTGCGCGGTGTCGTCAGACTTGCCCTCGGCGGTGCGGCCGCTGGTGCTGGTCGGTGCCCCCTGCCCGGTGAACGCGGTGGTCGCCGCGCGCATCATCGCCAGGTTGGTTTCGGCCATCTTGGCGAAAGGATTGCCTGCCATCCCGCTCTTCCACGCTTCGGCGATCTTCTCCTGATTGGCGCGGAAATTCGCCATGCTCGCTTCGAGGTAGCTCGGCATCATCGACTGCATCGAATTGCCGTACATCGAGATGAGGTCGCGCAAGAAGCTGACCGGGAGCATCTGCTCGCCATGCGCCTCTTCCTCGACGATGATCTGGGTCAGGATGGCATGGGTGATGTCATCGCCGCTTTTCGCATCGACGACCGTGAAATCCAGCCCCTCGCGCGTCATCCTCGCGAGATCATCGAGCGTGATGTAGCTTGACGTGTGGGTGTTGTAGAGGCGCCGGTTGGCGTATTTCTTGATGACGATGGGTTCGCCATCCACGTGTTTCTTACTGGCCATGGGGGTCGTGCGGCTCCCGATTAATGCTGCGCAGCATCATCCTTAGCATTCGCAGCATCCTCTGCGCAATCCAGCGCGATACTCCGTTCGAAGCGGTGGCCCAGCCCGGTCAGCAACTCGTATTGCGAAAGGCCGGAATGCTGCGCCGCATCGGGCAGGTAATAGGGCACGTCGAGCCAGTCGCCGACCCCGGCTTCGGGCGCCTCCGCCAGATCGACCACCACCATGTCCATCGAGACCTTGCCGAGCAGCGCGAGCGGGCGGCCCTTGTGGCGGAAATAGCCGCGCGCGCCCCAGCTGCGCAGGAATCCGTCCGCATAGCCGAGCGAGACCGTGCCGACGCGCATCGGTGCGGGCGCAGTGAATTCCCGATTATAGCCCACCGCGTCGCCTGCCTTGAGTTCGCGGACATGGATGATCGCAGCCTGCGGATAGGCGACCTGGCGTATGTGCCCGGCCAGGCCGGCGGACGGCACACCGCCATAAAGTGCAAGGCCCGGGCGGGTAAGATCGCACTGGAAATCCGCGCCCAGCGCGATGCCGGCGCTGTTGGCAATGCTTGTCTCGCGATGCGAAACCTTCGCCCGCGCCGCGCGGAAGGCGGCGAGCTGTGCCGCGTTGGCGGGCGAATCCTCATCGGCGGAAGACAGGTGCGACATCAGCACCTGGACGTCCAGTTTCGCCACGCTCGCGTCGTCCAGTTCGGACGGTGTCAGGCCGAGCCGGTGGATCCCGGTATCGACCATCAGGTGGCAGGCGCCGCCGCCCGCCTCACTCCACAACCGCGCCTGGTGAAGCGAGTTGATGACCGGCCGCACGCCGAGCGCCTTGGCGTAGTGCGCCTCCTGCGCGTTAATCGGCCCGTGGAGCACGCCCACCTGCGAAGGCGGCACGTGGTCGAGCAGTGGAGCAACCTCGCTCCAATGCGCGACGAAGAAATCGCGCGCGCCCGCCTCGACCAGCGCGGGAACGCACAGGTCCACGCCGAGGCCGTAGCAGTTCGCCTTCACTGCCGCCCCCGCCCGCGCGCTGCCCGACAGCGTGTCGAGCGCGCGCCAGTTCGCGGCGAGCGCGTGGGTGTCGATGGCAAGGCGAAGCGTCGGTGGTGGAGGTTGCGTAGTCACCGTTCCTCAAAATCACGTGGTGGCCCGCCGGGCAAGCCAAACCATGCGACGACGACGCCGAAAGCGACCACGATCCACGTATACCACAGGCCTGCGTAGATATCCCCGCTGCGCGCCACGATGATCCCCGCGATCAGCGGCAGGAAACCGCCGAGATAGCCCGCGCCGATATGATAGGGGATCGACATCGAGGAATAGCGGATCCTGGGCGGAAACATCTCCGACAGCAAAGCCGCGACCGACCCGTAGGTGAGCGCGGACAGCATCCCCATCACCAGCAGCAGCGCCACGATCCCGATGATGTTGCCCATCGGCGGGGTCTGCACGGAGAAATCGAACCCGCGCTGGGTCAGCGCCGCGCGGACGCCTTCGCGCAATGCGGCCCCATCATCGAACCACGCACCGGGCAGCGAAACGGCCTCGCCGCCCACGGTCACTCCAGGCCGCTCGCCATCGCGCAGGTCGTAGCGCACGCCGCTGGAAGTCAGCGTGTCGAGCAGTTTGCCGCAATCGCTCTGTTCGCGCCCGAACAGTTCGGCAAAGGGATCGGGCGTGCAGTCCTGCCCGGTCACGACCACCGGCGTACGCTCCGCGGCCTCGGCAAGCCCCGGATTGGCGAGCTGGCCCATCCCCCAGAACACCGGGAACAGCAGGATCAGCGCAAGTCCCCCGCCCAGAATGATCGGTGCCTTGCGCCCGATCCGGTCGGACCAGCGGCCGACGACGATATAAAAGCTCATCGCGATCAGCCCGGCGACGAGCAGCATCCATTCGACTACCCCCTCGTCCACCCGCATCGGCCCGCGCAGGAACGACAGGCCGCTGAAAAACGCGGTGTACCAGATCGTCGTCAGCACGCCGGTAATGCCGAACAGCGCGACGAAGATGCGCCGCTTGTTACCGGGGAAAGTGAAGCTCTCGACGAAGGGGTTACTGGCAGTCTCGCCCGCCGCCTTCATCGCCTGGAACACCGGGCTTTCGGATAGTTTGAGCCGCATCCACAGCGAAATGGCCAGCAGGATGATCGACAGCAGGAACGGCACGCGCCAGCCCCATGCGGCGAAGTCTTCGGGCGGGATCAGTGCGCGGCAGGTCAGCACGACCGCGATCGAGAGAACGAAGCCGCCGACGACACTCGCCTGGATGAAGCTGGTGTAGAAGCCGCGCTTCTCGGGCGGCGCATGCTCGGCGACATAGATCGCCGCGCCGCCGTATTCTCCGCCGAGTGCGAGGCCCTGCAGGATGCGAAAGCCGATGACGATGATCGGTGCGGCAAGGCCGATTGTGGCGGCATCGGGGATAAGGCCGACCCCTGCGGTGGCGACACCCATCAGCGTGACCGTGACGAGGAAGGTGTACTTGCGACCCAACCTGTCTCCCAGGAAGCCGAACAGGATCGCGCCGAGCGGCCGGAAACCGAAACCGACGGCGAACCCGGCCCAAACCAGCAGGATCTGCAGCGTCTCGTTCCCGCTGGGGAAGAACGCCGCGCCGATCAACCCGGCAAGGGTCCCGTAGATGAAGAAATCGTACCATTCGAAGATCGTGCCCGCAGAGCTTGCGGCGATAACCAGACGGATTTCCTTTTCCGTCGGTTCACGGTGAGTGGCGGCGACGTCGGACGCGCTCATCGATCGATTTTCCCCCTCCGGTTTTTTGCGCAATCTAGCGCGGCGCTGCCTCCTTGCAAAGCGCCTCGACCGCGGCTTTCCAGGGGAGGAGAATGGCACCGTGGCGCGCTGGATAGCCGCTTGCCGGAGTCAGTATCGCAATGCCGGGCCAGCGCGGCGTATCGCCTCTGTTTTTGGCCTCGCCCGCCAGCCAGGTCTCGATCTCGCCAAGCGCGGCGAGCATCTCTTCGGGCCCGCGCCCGCGTGCCTCGCGCGCGAAGATCGCGGCGGCGGACTGCCCGATGGCGCAGGCGGACACCTGCATGCCGAGCGCATCGACCCGGCCCGCATCGTCCAGCGCCAGGTCGAGCGTCAGGGTGCCGCCGCAGGTGCGCGAGCGGACTTCCGCGCTGACATCGGGCGCGCCGAGGCGCGGATGGTCCGCAAGTTCGACCGCGAGGGCGAGGATTTCGGGTGTGTAGAGCTTGGTCACGCGATCGGAGCTATTCGGATGCCGACTCGCCGGTCACGGCGCGCGTCTCGTCATCCTGTTGCTCGCCTTCCTCGGCGCGCAGGGCAGCCCGGCGATCGCGGATGAAGGAGACCATCTGCTCGCTCCCGGCATTGATCGAGGGGTAGGTCCGCGCGGTCACGATCCAGCTCGGTCGTCCTTCGTAGCCCCACACCGTATCGTAACCGAGCACGAGCAGCGAAAAGCCGATCACCGCGATGATCGCGCCCTTGATCGCGCCGAAGCCGAAACCGAGTACCCGGTCGAGCGGGCCGAGCAGCGATTCGCGCGCCTTGCCGCCGACCAGCGAGGCGATCAGCTTCATCGCCGCGTAGGGAATCAACAGGAGAAGCGCGAAGGCGAGGATCGCGGAGGTCGTCTGCGTGCCGAAGCGCGGTTCGATGAATTGCTGCAGCGGCGTGTGCAGGTTCTGGATCGCGAGAATTGCGAGAATCCACGCGGCGAGCGAAAGCACTTCCTGCACGAAACCGCGCATGAAGCCGCCCGCCGCCGCCACGGCGACGATCAGCAGGACAATGATGTCGAACCCAGTCATTGGCGCGTTCGTACCTCAGTTTTGCCTATCGCATCACGCGATCCACCAGCTGCGCGAGATGCCTAAATCCACCGAATTGAATGCCTGGTGAAGCTTTTTCTTCCCTTATCGGGCCATGCGCACTTTCGAAACCGAGCTTTGCCGCCTCGCGCAGGCGCAGCCCGGAATGGGCCACCGGTCGAATTTCTCCTGCCAGCGAAACCTCGCCGAACCAGACCGAGCGATCGGGCAGCGCTCGGTCGGCCAGCGCCGAGACGAGCGCGGCGGCCACCGCAAGATCCGCCGCCGGGTCCGCCAGCCGGTATCCGCCCGCGACGTTGAGATAGACCTCCGCCGCGCTGAAATTGAGCCCGCAGCGCGATTCGAGCACCGCGAGCAGCATCGCGAGGCGGCCATTATCCCACCCCACCACCGCGCGGCGCGGGGTCGCGCCCGATTGCAGCTTCACGATCAGCGCCTGGATCTCGACCAGCACGGGGCGCGTGCCCTCCATCGCCGGGAACACCGCACTGCCGGCCAGCGGCGCGTCGCGCCCGGAGAGGAACAGCATCGAAGGGTTCTCCACCTCCTCCAGACCCTCCTGCGCCATCGCGAACACGCCGATCTCGTCGACCGCGCCGTAGCGGTTCTTGAGCGCGCGCAGGATGCGATACTGGTGGCTGCGTTCTCCCTCGAAGCTCATCACCACATCGACCATGTGTTCGAGCACGCGCGGCCCCGCGATGTTGCCGTCCTTGGTCACGTGGCCGACCAGCACCAGCGCGGTGCCCTGTTCCTTGGCATAACGGATCAGCTCGAAGGCGCAGCCGCGCACCTGGCTGACCGTGCCGGGCGCCCCTTCGATCGTGTCGGAATACATCGTCTGGATCGAATCGACGACCAGCAGGTCGGGCGGATCGCCTGCCCCCAGAGTGGTCAGGATGTCGCGCACGTTGGTGCTGGAGGCGAGGCGCACCGGTGCGTCGGCCAGCCCCAGCCGCTCGGCCCGCAGGCGCACCTGGGCGGAAGCTTCCTCGCCGCTGACATAGACGACATCGGCCCCGCGCCGGGCCACCGCGCCCGCGGTCTGCAGCAGCAGGGTGGACTTGCCGATGCCCGGATCGCCGCCGATCAGGATCGCCGCGCCGGGCACCAGCCCGCCGCCCAGCGCGCGGTCGAATTCCTTGAGGCCCGTCGTCTCGCGCTGCGGCGGCTCCACCGCGTCGGACAGCGAGACGAATTCCAGCCGCCGCCCCCCGCCCGAAAGATCGTGCTTCTGGCTGAACACGGTCGCAGGAGCATCCTCGACCAGCGTGTTCCATTCCGAACAATCCGCACACTGCCCCTGCCAGCGCGACGAGACCGACCCGCAATTCTGGCACACATAACGTTTCTTGGGCTTTGCCATGCCTTCTCCTTAAGGCGGGGAGTTAGGTGGAACATTTGCGGAACGCAAGTTGCTTTCCCACCGCTTCCACCGCTAGGCATACGGGCATGCGCCAGAAGGAATTGAGGATCGGCTTGGTCTGCTACGGCGGGGTCAGCCTTGCGGTGTACATGCACGGCGTGACCAAGGAGGTGTGGAACCTCGCCCGGGCGAGCCGCGCCTTCCATTCCGAAGCGCCCGCGATGGGCGGCGTGGCGGGTGCCTATCGCGACGTGTTCGACATGCTCGCCGACGAGCACGATCTGCGCCTGCGCGTGCTGCCCGATATTCTCAGCGGGGCGAGCGCGGGTGGGATCAATGCGGTGTTCCTCGCGCAGGCGATCTTTTCGGGCCGCTCGCTGGAACCGCTCACGACGATGTGGCTCGAGAATGCAGACATCGACAAGCTGACCGCCGAAGACGCGCGCATGGGCTGGCGCTTCGCCAAGGTCTGGGCGCAGCCGCTGGCGAATTTTGTGCTGCGGCGGCCCGGCAACCTCGTGTCCGAAAGCGTCGCGCCCGAAACCCGCGCCGAAGTGCGCGAGAAGGTCTCGAAGCTGATGCGCGGGCGCTGGTTCCAGCCGCCATTCTCGGGCGAGACCATGTCGGCGATGCTGATCGAAGCGCTGGAGGCGATGGACGGCGCGCTGGCCGACGGACCGCTGCTGCCGCCGGGCCACCCGCTCGACCTCTATGTACCGACCACCGATTTCCACGGCTATCTCTCCACGCTGCGGCTCAACAGCCCGCCGGTGGTGCAGGAGAGTGAGCATCGCATGCCGATCGGCTTCACCGCCAAGACGCCCGAGGTATCCGGCGCCTGGCTGGCCGACCCGCTGGAGCTGACGCTCGCGGCGCGCGCCACCGCCAGTTTCCCCGGCGCTTTTCCGCCGCTGCAGGTGGGCGAGATCGACGCGTTGGCCGACACGCACGAGCGCGACTGGAGCAATCGCGAGGCGTTCCTGCGGCGGATCATGCCCGCCCATTTCGAAGCCGGCAGGGTCGATGGCGTCTCGCTGATCGACGGATCGGTGCTGGTGAATCGCCCCTTCGAAGGCGCGATCGATGCATTGCGCGGGCGCCCCGCGGTGCGCGAGGTGGAGCGGCGCTTTGCCTATATCGACCCCCGGCCCGATCGCTATCAACGCGACGAAGACCGGATGCGCGCGAAGGTCGGGTTCTTCGAGAACATCTTCGGCTCGCTCTCCACCCTCCCCCGCGAACAGCCGATCCGCGACAATCTGGAAGCCATCGCCGAACAGTCGCGTCATGCAGCGCGGTTGCAATCGATGATCGCCGAACTGCGCCCCCAGGTGGAAGGCGCAGTCGAGAAACTGTTCGACCGGACGGTGTTCTTCGATCGGCCCACGCCCAGGCGGCTCGCCAACTGGCGGGGCAAGGCGCAGCATGCGGCCGCGGAACAGGCGGGTTATACCTTCGCGGGCTATGCCGAGCTCAAGTTCATCGGCATCGTCGAGCGTCTGGCCGATCTGGTGAAGCGGGCTGCCCCCAAAGAGGCCGAGGCCGACAGACAGCTGATCGCGCTGCGCCTGCGCGACGCTTTACGCGAACGCGGCCTCGAAAGCCTGGTTGGCTCGGGCAGTGGCGCGAGCAAGGAAGCCATCGAGTTCTTCCGCAGCTTCGATCTTGCCTTTCGCATCCGTCGTCTGCGCCTGCTCGCCCGGCGGACGGCGCGCGACTGGGAGGCTGACCCCGACATTCCCAACGACGCGCTCGATCGTGCGCGCGAGGCGATCTATTCCATCCTCGCGGAGTATTTCGAGCGTGACGGTCTGACGCCGATGGATTCCGAATTCGCCGCGATCGCGCGCGAGGCGGTCGCCGATCCGGGCGCAGTGCTCGATTACATTGCCGAAAAGCGCAACCTGATGGAGCTGGATACGCGCTCCGAAGCCGCGCTCGCCAGCGCATTGAGCGACATGCCGCGCGAGCTGCGGCGGCGGATGATGTACGCCTATCTCGGTTTTCCATTCTACGACGTCGCAACGCTGCCGATCCTCGGCACGCAAGGGATGAACGAGTTCGAGCCGGTCAAGGTCGACCGGATCAGCCCCGAAGATGCGCAGGCGATCCGCGAAGGCGGAGCCTCGGCGACCTTGCGGGGCATCGAGTTCTACGACTTCGGGGCCTTCTTCAGCCGCGCCTATCGCGAGAACGACTATCTGTGGGGACGCCTGCACGGCTGCGAACGGCTGATCGACATCGTGCTGTCGACCAGCGACCGCGCCGTACCGTTCGAACAGCGCCGTGACATCCTGCGCCGCGCCTTTCTCGCGATTATCGAGGAAGAGCGAGGGGCGCTCCGCTGTTCGGAAGACCTGCTCGACAATCTGCAAGCCGAGATCGAGGCGCGGGTCGGGGATTCCTGAAGCACCGCCCGGGGCGCACACGAGTTCGCCGAAAAATCCGCCTAACGGTAATTGTCATCCACCGGCATCGATCGCGGCGATATGTTCGCGGCGAGATCGAGGTGCATCGCACCAACCGGAGAGGTCCCGCCATGAGAAGATATCTGCTTGCCGCCGCCTGTCTCGCCCTTTGCGCTCCGGGCGCAGGTATCGCGCAGGAACCCTTGAACACAAGCGAACAGGCGATCGCCGATTTCTTCGCGCAACGCGACGTGAAGCGCAAACAGGTCAGCGCCGAGAACGGCGATCCCTACTCGATGGTGTGGCTGGCCGACGAGATCCAGAAGCAGAAGGGCGGCGATTGGCTCACCGCGAAGGAGCTCGTGCCCTTCCGCGTGAAGATGTACATGGGCGCGATCCAGGCGGGGTATGCCCCGGCCTATGATCGGATGGCGAAGATGGTGCTCGAAGGGCGCTTGCCCGAAGGCACGAAGATGGATGCGCTGGATTTCTACCGCCAGGGTGCGGAGCTTGGCGATATCGACAGCATCATTGGCTACGCCAGGATGGCGCAGGACGATTTCACCTGCTCGATCTGCAGCAAGGGTGACGAGGGCGAATTGCTGCTCTCCTACGACAACACCGCCGATGGCGAAAAGCGGAGTCTGAAGGAACTCCACGCCGCATCGATGGAGAAGCGAGAAGCGGCAGCAAGGATATATCAGAGGGAGCGATCCGAGTTCGCGAATACGGCGATCGCCCTGCTTTCCTCCGATGCCGCCGCAGACGATTCCAACGCGCAGGACAGGCTGGCGCGCATCTACCTCAACGGGATCAAGCGCCCCGCTCTGACGCGGTACGCGACCTATGAGAGCGCCAGCAGGGACTATTTCATTCTCCGCCCGGATACGGCCAAGGCAAAGCCGATCCTGGAGCGCATGGCGGCGAAGAACGACCGGGCGGCCCTACAACTGCTGGCCGACCTGTACCTCGTCGGAAGCTATGACGGGTTTCCGCAGGATCGTGCCAGGTTCATCAAATATGCCAGCCAGGCCGCCGACGGGGGCGACATGGCATTCGCGTACAAGCTTGGTCATACGATGGTAGCGGGCCAGCCCTTCGGAACAGATTTCGATCTAGGCGCCAAGTACCTCTACATGGCGCATCAGGCCGGGCGTGCCGACGCGACGCTGGATCTCGCCTTCATGTTTTCCGAAGGGCGCGGCGTGCCGCAGAACATGACCACGAGCCTTGCGCTGTTCGAAGAGGCCACCAATCGCGGCTCAGCGAAAGCCGCCCAGTTCCTCGCCGATTACTGGCGCGAGGGAATGGGTGGAACGGTCAACCCGCTGAGAGCCAGCGTGTGGCAGAAGAAGGCTGACGAGCTCAAGGCCAACGAACAGCGGGGTTCCGAGACGATGGATCTCCTGAAGGCTCTTGCGAACTGACGACCTCGCAAGCCGACGCAGGTTCAGGCCCCGAAAGCATCCTTGATCCGGTCGAAGAAGCCCCGGCTCTCCGGACATTCCTCGCCCGTCTCGGTTTCGCGGAATTCCTCGAGTATTTCGCGCTGCCGCTTGGAGAGCTTGGTCGGGGTCTCGACCGTGATTTCGGTCACGAGATCGCCCCGCCCGCGCCCCTGCAGCACGGGCATGCCCGCCCCGCGACGGCGCAGTTGCCTGCCCGACTGGATGCCCGCCGGAATCTCGATCGTGTTGGTCGATCCGTCGAGATCGGGAATTTCCACCTTCCCGCCCAGCGCGGCGGTCGTGAAGCTGACCGGGATATGCGCGATCAGGTTCGAACCCTCGCGGCTGAACAGCGTGTGCTGGCGAACGTGGATGAAGATGTAGAGATCGCCCGAAGGCGCCCCACGCGGCCCAGCCTCACCCTTGCCCGACAAGCGGATGCGGGTGCCGGTATCGACGCCCGGCGGAATATCGACCGATAGGGATTGCGGCGCGTCCACGCGCCCGTCTCCGCGACAGTTGCGGCACGGGCTCTCGATCACTTCGCCGCGCCCGTGGCAGTTGGGGCATGGTCGCTCGACGACGAACAGGCCCTGCTGCGCGCGGACCTTGCCGTGCCCTGCGCAAACATTGCAGCTGCGCGTGCCGGTGCCCGGTTCGGCGCCCGATCCGGCGCACACGTCGCATTGCTGCGACACCTCGATCTCGATCGTGGTGGATTTGCCGTGGAAGGCCTCTTCCAGCGTGATTTCGAGGTCATAGCGCAGGTCAGCCCCGCGCCGCGCACCCTGGCGCATGCCGCCAAAGGCACTGCCGAAGATCGTTTCGAAAATATCCCCGATATCGCCGAAATCGGCCTGGTGCCCACCGCGACCACCGCCGCCGCCCTGCTGGAAGGCGGCATGGCCATACTGGTCGTAAGCCGCGCGTTTCTGCGGGTCTTTCAGGACCTCATAGGCCGCACCGATTGCCTTGAAGCGCGCTTCGGCCTCGGCATCGCCGGGATTGCGGTCGGGGTGATACTGCATCGCCATCTTGCGATAGGCAGACTTGATCGCCGCTGCGTCCGCGTCGCGCGAAACGCCCAGCAATTCATAAAGATCGGGTTCGGAAGCCATCAATTAATGCACCGGTTCTGGACATGAGACGAGGGCCGCGCAGGTGTGAAGTTCCTGCGCGGCTCCATGTTTCGTCTCTGACCTATCAGACCCGGCCTTCTTCGCCGCTGTCGCCCTGATCGGCATCGGCACCGGGTGCCGGGCCGTCGCTGGCGGAATCGTCGACTTCGGAGAATTCCGCATCGACGACGCCGTCGTCCGCAGACGCTGCAGCACCACCTTGCGCAGCATCGCCGTCGCCGCTGGCCTGTTCCTTCTCGTAGATCTGCTGGCCCATCTTCATGGCCACTTCGGTCAGCGCCTGCGCCTTGGCATTGATCGCGTCGACATCGTCGCCTTCCAGCGCTGTCTTCGTCTCTGCGATAGCCGCCTCGACATCGGACTTGAGCGATGCGTCGATCTTGTCGCCGTTTTCCTGAACCTGCTTTTCGGTCGCGTGGACGAGGTTATCGGCCTGGTTGCGGGCCTCGGCAGCTTCGCGCCGCTTCTTGTCCTCTTCGGCGAACTTCTCGGCATCCTGGACCATCGATTCGATGTCGGTGTCCGAAAGACCGCCCGAGGCCTGGATGCGGATCTGCTGTTCCTTGCCCGTGCCCTTGTCCTTGGCGGACACGTTCACGATGCCGTTGGCGTCGATGTCGAAGGTCACTTCCACCTGCGGCACGCCGCGCGGTGCGGGCGGAATGCCGACCAGGTCGAACTGGCCGAGCATCTTGTTGTCCGCCGCCATCTCACGCTCGCCCTGGAACACGCGGATCGTCACCGCCTGCTGGTTGTCCTCGGCGGTCGAATAGACCTGCGTCTTCTTGGTCGGGATCGTCGTGTTGCGGTCGATCATCTTGGTCATGATGCCGCCCAGCGTTTCGATGCCCAGCGAAAGCGGCGTCACGTCGAGCAGCAGCACGTCCTTGACGTCGCCCTGCAGCACGCCCGCCTGGATCGCGGCGCCCATGGCCACGACTTCATCGGGGTTCACGCCGGTATGCGGCTTCTTGCCGAAGAACTGCTCAACGACTTCGCGGACCTTGGGCATGCGGGTCATCCCGCCGACCAGGATCACTTCGTCGATACCGTCGGCCTTGAGGCCGGCATCTTCGAGCGCCTTCTTGCACGGCTCGAGCGTGCGCTTGACCAGATCGCCCACGAGCTGTTCCAGCTTGGAGCGGGTGAGCGTTTCGACGAGGTGCAGCGGGGTGGAGCTGCCGCCTTCCATGCGTGCGGTGATGAAGGGCAGGTTCACTTCGGTCTGCTGCGCGCTCGAAAGCTCGATCTTCGCCTTTTCGGCGGCTTCCTTGAGGCGCTGCAGGGCCAGCTTGTCGCTCTTCAAGTCCATGTTTTCCTTGGACTTGAATTGGTCGGCCAGATATTCGACGATTGCGCTGTCGAAGTCTTCACCGCCCAGGAAGGTGTCGCCGTTGGTCGACTTCACCTCGAACACGCCGTCCCCGACTTCGAGCACGGAGATGTCGAACGTACCGCCGCCAAGGTCGTAGACCGCGATGGTCTTGTTCTCGTCCTTATCGAGCCCGTAGGCGAGCGCGGCCGCGGTCGGCTCGTTGATGATGCGCAGCACTTCGAGGCCAGCGATCTGGCCGGCGTCCTTGGTCGCCTGGCGCTGCGCGTCGTTGAAATAGGCCGGAACGGTGATGACCGCCTGGGTCACGTTCTCGCCCAGATAGCTCTCGGCGGTTTCCTTCATTTTCTGCAGAATGAAGGCGGAAATCTGGCTGGGCGAATACTTGTCGCCGCCCGCTTCGACCCATGCATCGCCATTGTTGCCTTTGACGATGTTGTAGGGGACCAGCTCCATGTCCTTCTTGGTCATGGGGTCTTCGAACCGGCGACCGATCAGGCGCTTCACCGCGAACACGGTGTTGTCCGGGTTGGTGACCGCCTGGCGCTTGGCCGGCTGGCCGATCAGGCGTTCGCTATCCTTGGTGAAGGCTACGATCGACGGCGTGGTGCGCGCGCCTTCCGCATTTTCGATGACCTTTGGCTTGCCGCCATCCATCACCGCAACACACGAGTTGGTCGTACCGAGGTCGATACCGATTACTTTTGCCATGATACCCCGCATCCTATTGGCTTCGTTGGACACTGCCCCTCGCGCTATCCCCGTCCAAGGGCGAGAGCGCTCGGCAGCTCAGTTGAGCCGCGGATATAGGTGCGCTTGTTCTTGGCACAAGAGACGGTTGCGCCTAGTCGTACGCCGGGACGAAAAGTCAGGGAGACGATTGAAGATGAAATCGATTTACGCAGCGACCGCACTTGCGCTGGGCACGATTGCTCTGGCCGCATGCTCCGAAGAGTCTGCCGAGACAGAAGAGACCGCATCGCCGCTCAGTGCGAGCGAAGGGCGCCTGTTCCTGCCCGCCGTGGAAGGCAATCCGGGGGTCGTATATTTCGAGCTTACGAACGACAGCGACCGGGCGATCTCGGTCCGCCGCGCGGACGTGGAAGGCGCGGCCAGCGCGGAGCTGCACGATTACATGGAATACGACGATACCGAGATGGGATCGATCGGCGTGGTCACCGTCCAGCCGGGCGACACGACCAGTTTCGAGCCGGGCGAATTGCATGTGATGGCATTCGAACTCGATCCCTCGCTCGAAGCGGGTGGTTCGACCACTGTCACGCTGACGATGGCGGGCGGATCGACGATGGATTTCGAAGCCGAAATCATGCCCGCCGACGCGGAACGCTGATCGCGAGATAGCGACGCCAGCGGAATCGACGAACGTGCCCGATCATCCGATCGACGCCGAGACACGTAACGCAAAAGTCGCTCCCTGCCCGGCAGGTGGGGAGCGGCAGCTGACGAGCGGCGAGGTGGCACTGGCGCGCAGTGTGTTCGGCACCGCGATCGATTATCGCAAGGTGACGATCCGGCGCCGCAAGTGGGCCTTCTTCCAACCCAGGAACACCACCATGGCGCCGCGCGGGCACCTCCATTTCCATCCCGATGCCGCCGGATACTGCGACGATTTTTCGGCCGGAAACCACCACCGGCAGGGCCATTTCATCCACGAGATGACGCATGTCTGGCAGACCCAAGCCAAGGGCGAGTGGTACTTGCCGCTCCACCGCCACCCCTGGTGCCGCTACGACTATAGCCTGCGACCGGGCTGGAGCCTCGAGAAATACGGGATCGAGCAGCAGGCCGAAATCGTGAAGCACGCCTTCTGGCTGAGGAATGGCGTGCGCGTGGCGGGGATCGCCAACCGCGAAGCCTATGATCTGCTAGTGCGGTTTCCCGGGGCAAAGACATGACCGAATTCGAGTTCATCTTCGCGCTCTACGCGCTCGCGCTCGGCCTTTCGCTGGTAGAGATATTGTCCGGCCTCGGCCGCACGCTCGAACTTCGCTTCGCCAGCGATGCGGGCGGCGAGAAATTCTCGATAGGCTGGCTGACCCCGCTGCTCGCCATCTTCGTGATCCTCGACCTGCTGTCGTTCTGGATGTTCTCGTGGAGCGTGCAAAATCTGGTTTCGGTCAATTCAGCAACCCTGCTGGCGGTAGTCGCGTTTGCGAGCGCCTATTACCTTGCCGCACGGCTTGTTTTCCCGACCGATCCCGACCGGTTCAACAATCTCGACACCCACTATTTTCGCGTCTGCCGAACGATCATGGCGATGCTGATCGGGCTGGTCGTCGTGCAGTGGGCCTATCTGCTCAGCCTTCCCGAGGTCCGCGATCAGCTGCTCACTGTGCAGTCGGTTGGCCTGACCGTGCTGTTCGTCGCCATGATGGCCGGGCTGATCGCGATCCGTAACCGGCGGGTCCACGCGATCCTGCTGGTGGCGCTGAGCGTGCGCTATCTGGTGCTCTACCTCCAATAAAAAAGGCCGCCCCTCGCGGAGACGGCCCTCTTCATAATCGTGCGCCTCGCACTGATCAGCGCGGGTCGGCCGGATAGCCGCGCGTGCCGAAGCAATCTTCGTCGAGATAGCCGTCGCGGTCGTAACCATCGCAACCGTCGTTCTTGTCGACGAAATAGCCGGCGAGCGAACCTGCCGCAGCGCCTGCCAGCGCATAGCGCGTAATGTCGCCGCCGGTGACGGCAGCCACGCCTGCGCCGATCGCAGCGCCCGCAGCGCCACCTTCCACCGCATAATTCTCGGCACACGCGCCGAGCGAGAGGGCGGAAACCAGCGCAACCGGGACGAGGGCAAAACGGGTCTTCGACTTAAGGACATTCATGACGGATTCTCCACTGGACCTGATGCGATCCAAAGCTCCGAACGCCGTCATTTGTTCCATTAAGAGACGGAAAATGCTCCGCTACCCTGCCCGGCCGAGATCAGTCCGGCTTCTTTGCGACACCGACCAGCGCAGGTCGCAGCAGGCGATCGCGGATGAGGTATCCGGCCTGCATCTCCTGGATGACGGTGCCCGGATCGACATCGTCGCTCGGAATTTCCATCATCGCCTGATGGACGTTGGGATCGAGCGGCAGGCCCTTGGCCGCGACGCGCGTGACGCCGTGCTGGCTGAACACCCGCTCCAGCTCGCGCTGGGTCGCCTCGATCCCGGCTACCAGTCCCTTGAACTTCTCGTCATCGCGAAGCTCCTGGGGAATGGAATCGATCGCGCGCACGAGATTGTCCGAGACGGACAGGATATCGCGCGCAAACCCGGTCGCCGCATAGGCGCGGGTGTCGGCAACGTCCTTTTCCAGTCGCCGCCGCACGTTCTGCGTTTCAGCGCGGGCATAGAGCACTTCCTGCCGCGCGGTGTCGAGATCCGCCTTCATGCTCTCCAGCGCTTCGGACAGATCGCCGCCGTTATCGGCGTCATCCTCGTCCTCGCTCTGGTCGCGGAGATGCTCGGGCACGCCCGCCAGCTCCTTCTCGGCTTCCGCATCCAGCGCTTCGCGATCCTTTACAGGCTCGTCCTTGGGTTCGTTTTCGTCTTGCATATCGTTAGGTGAAGTTTGCCCTGTTATCCGGTCAGTCGCCCCAGTGACTGGGCGGTGAAATCGACCATGGGAACGATCCGGCCGTAGTTCAAGCGAGTGGGGCCGATAACCCCCAGCACACCGACGACGTTCCCATCACGATCGCGAAAGGGAGAGGCGATAACAGACGATCCGCTGAGCGCGAAGAGGCGATTTTCGCTGCCTATGTAAATCCGCGTAGCCTGTGCCTCGCGCGCGCGCTCCAGAACCTCGGCAACGGCTTGCTTGTTTTCCAGTTCGTCGAGCAGTTGGCGCACCCGCTCGACATCGCCGACAGCCTCGTCGTCGAGCAGCCGGGCCTGCCCGCGCACGATGAACACGGGGCTGCGATCCGCGTCCTCGCTCCACATCGCGATGCCCCGCTGGACAAGGCTGGCGGAAGCTTCGTCCAATGCGCTGCGGCCGCTGGCGATTTCGCGCTCGATATCGCTCAGCGCTTCGCCGAGACTGCGGCTTGCGAGCCGGGCCGACAGGTAATTGGAAGCCTGGGTGAGCGCGCTTGCATCCATGCCTTCCAGCTCGATCAACCGGTTTTCGATCTGCCCGTTCGCATCGACCAGCACGGCCAGCGCGCGGGTGGCATCGAGCGGCACGAAGCTCATCTGCGCCAGTCGCCGCTCCGATGTCGGGACGAAGACCATGCCTGCCGCGCCCGAGAGATCGGAGAGCATTGCGCTGGCCGCTTCGAGCCGGGCTTCGAGCGGGCCGGGATCGCCCAGCCGCGCCTCGATCGCGCGGCGTTCTTCGGCGGATGGCTGGGTGATCTGCATCATCCCGTCGACGAACAGGCGCAGCCCGCTCTCGGTCGGCTTGCGCCCGGCGGAAACGTGAGGCGCGGCCAGCAGGCCAAGGCTTTCCAGGTCCGCCAGCACGCTGCGAATTGACGCAGGCGACAGGTCCACCGCCCCGCCCTGCGCCAGCGTCTTGGAACCGACAGGCTGCCCGGTGGTGAGGTACTGTTCGACCACCAGGCGAAAGATGTCGCGCGTACGGTCGGTCAGTTCGGTGAGCGGCGGAGAGGTCATAGGGCCAATCTAGGATCGCATCGTATTCATTCGAGCCTGCCATAGGTCTGGCGGTTCTCGTCGCTGCCGACAAGATCGTCTACGGGCAGTTCCTGCCACGCCTTGTACAGCGCCTCGCTATTCTCGGTCAGGCCGGGCTGGCGGCAGCCCATGTACCAGTAGAGCGTGACCGGCTGTTCGCCCGGATCGCGCCAGGTGATCTTCACGCTGGGGGAATCGGTCGCCACCGGCCCATCGCAATTGTCGTGCCCGTAGCTGACGGATTCTTTCGGACGATACGGCGCGAGACGCCGGGCGAACGCCTGGTATTCCGCGTCGCTCGCCATGAAGCTTGCTTCGCCGCGTCGGGCCACGAAGGCCTGACCCTCGTAGGTGCCGTCGCCTTCGGCGGTGACCGACAGTTCGAAGGACGGGCAGAAACCGAAGCAGGGCGTGACGGTGTAGTCGATCGTGGCGGAGTTATCCGGCGCGGTCGGCGTGGTCGCGCAGGCGGTTAGCAGGAGAGCGAACGAAGCTATCAATGCAGCACGGATGATGGCGAATGTCTTTCGTAACGGTGATCCTGCTTCCTTGCGGCGAGCCCGCTGGCCAAGCGATGAACAGCGGCGATGAACACCGACGCTGGCCACGGGCATCATGGCTTGGTGATGGTGACCTCGCCGAAGGTCATGTAGACGAGCGTCGTCCCCATCGCCCCCCGATAGGCGCCGTTGCTTTCGGAGAGGTAGGCCGCCAGCGCGGTGTAGGCCCATGCCTCATCCTCGCCGATTTTGACCGGGTTCGTGGTCAAGTCAGCCAGTTCGTGACGCTCTCCATAGTCGAACGCCAGCTGCGCGGCGCGGGCGCTATGACCCGGTACCGAGGGATGGTCCCAGCCCCACATGAAGCTGCCGTCGCGCGTGTCGTAGGTGCCGATCACCTGGACCGGCGCGGAGATCAGCCATCGCTTGCTGTTTTGAAATTCGATCACTCCCTCGTCGAGATCGACGCTCCAGTCCGCCCCGCCCAGGTCCCAGGTCTGGTGATTGGCGGCGGTCAAGGTTTCCAGCCCGCTCTTGGCACGGGCGAAGGCGATATGCGGGGCTTGGGTCATCCGTTCTTCTGCCACCGACATCCCATCGTCCTGCGACTGAGCGTTGGCTGGCGCAACGAGGAATGATGCGGCCAAAATTGCCGACAGATGTCTGAACGTTGCCATCGGCTGCCTTTCACCTTGAACAGAGTTCGCGTTAGCCTATGCAACGCGCCAATCCAAAGGAGATTCCCCCATGCGACCTTCAGGCCGTGCGCCCGACCAAATGCGCGCCATTTCCATCGAAACCGGCTACACCAAGCACGCCGAGGGTAGCTGCCTCATCAGCTTCGGTGACACGCGCGTCCTGTGCACCGCCAGCGTCGAAAACAGCGTGCCGCCGTGGATGCGCGGCAAGGGTGCTGGCTGGGTCACCGGCGAATACTCGATGCTCCCGCGCGCCACGCACACCCGTGGCAGCCGTGAGGCGGCGCGTGGCAAGCAGTCGGGCAGAACGCAGGAAATTCAGCGGCTTATCGGGCGCAGCTTGCGCGCGGTCGTAGATATGAAGAAGCTCGGTGAGCGGCAGATCACGCTCGATTGCGATGTCATTCAAGCCGATGGCGGCACTCGGACTGCGGCGATTTCGGGCGCATGGGTCGCGCTCAAGCTGGCGATCGACGGCCTCAAGAAATCGGGCGCGATCGTCGAGGACCCGATCACGGGCAAGGTCGCCGCGGTTTCCTGCGGCGTGTTCAAGGGTACGCCGGTGCTCGACCTCGACTACGACGAGGACAGCAATGCCGATGCCGACGCCAACTTCGTCCTGATCGAAGGCGGCAAGATCGCCGAAGTCCAGGCCACCGCCGAGGGTGCGGCCTATGACGAAGAAGCGCTGCTGCGCCTGCTGCGCCTCGCGCAGATGGGCTGCGGCGAGATCTTCAAGGCGCAGGACGCGGCGGTGAAATGACGCGCCGCATCGGTTCGGGCAAGCTCGTCATCGCGACGCATAACGCGGGGAAGCTGAAGGAGATTCAGGCCTTGCTCGCGCCCTATGGGGTCGAGTGCATATCTGCCGGTGCGCTCGGCCTGCCCGAGCCGGAGGAAACCGGGACCAGTTTCGTCGAGAATGCGCTGCTCAAGGCGCGTGCTGCGGCGGAAGGTTCGGGCATCGTCAGCCTCGCCGACGACAGCGGGTTGTCGGTCGCCGCGCTCGATGGCCGGCCCGGCGTCTACACCGCCGACTGGGCCGAGCGGCAGTGGTTCGAAGGCGAGCCGGGGCGCGACTGGTACATGGCGATGGGCAAGGTCGAAGGCCTGCTCGCCCAGCAGGGGCCGGACGTGGACCGAAGCGCGGCGTTCCACTGCACTTTGGCGCTCGCCTGGCCTGACGGCGAATATGCGGTCTATGAAGGCACCGCGCCCGGTTCGCTCACCTGGCCCCCGCGCGGAAAGCTAGGCTTCGGCTACGATCCTGTGTTCGTTCCAGAAGGCCGCGACCGGACTTTCGCCGAGATCGACCCGGAAGAGAAACACGCCATCAGCCACCGCGCCGATGCCTTCGCGAAGCTCGTGGCGGAGCAGTTCGGCTAGTCAACGAGCGCGAGTCCCTGCGAAAGCAGGGACCTGTCTCCGATCAAATCCCCTCCCCCGATCGAGACCCCAGCTTTCGCTGGGGATCATACAAGTGCTACATTGCCACCATGCCCGCCGCAGACGATCTTGCGCTCTATATCCACTGGCCCTTCTGCCTGAAGAAGTGCCCCTATTGCGACTTCAACAGCCATGTTCGCGAGAATGTGGATGCCGAGGCGTGGCAGGCTGCGCTGCTGGCCGACATGCGCCATGAGCACGCGCTGACGCGTGACAAGCGCGTCGGGTCGATTTTCTTCGGCGGCGGTACGCCCTCACTTATGCCGCCCGCGCTGACGGGTGCACTGATCGAGGAGGCGCAGCGCCTGTGGGGCTTCGCGCCCGATGCCGAGATCACTCTGGAGGCCAATCCGACCTCCTACGAAGCTACCAAGTTCGCGGATTTCCGCGCCGCCGGGGTCAACCGCGTGTCGCTCGGCGTGCAGTCGCTGGAGGACGAGGCGCTGGCCTTCCTGGGGCGCAAGCATAGCGCCACCGAGGCGCTCGCGGCGGTCGAAAGCGCGCAAGGCCTGTTCGGGCGCGTGACCTTCGATCTGATCTACGCCCTGCCCGGCCAGAGCGCCGCGGCTTGGGAAGCGCAGCTTGCGCGGGCGCTCGCTTTCGGGACCGAGCACCTCTCGCTCTACCAGCTCACCATAGAGCCCGGCACGGGGTTCGCCGGAGCGGTGTCGCGCGGCCGTTTCGAGCCGATGGATGCGGACGAAGCCGCCGATCTCTTCGTGCAGACGCAGGCGCAGACGGCGGCTGCGGGGCTGCCTGCCTACGAGATCAGCAACCACGCGCACAAAGGTGCACAAAGCCACCACAACCTCACCTACTGGCGGTACCGCGACTATGTCGGCATCGGTCCGGGTGCACACGGGCGGCGAGGCGGGATGGCGACCATCCGCCACAAGAAACCCGAGGCGTTTCTGCGCCGCGTCGGTGAGAACGGGCATGGCATTTCGGAAGAGCGTGCGCTCGCGCGCGACGAACAGTTGAGCGAGGCGCTGCTGATGGGCTTGCGGCTTGCCGAGGGGGTCGACCTCGCCGCGCTCGCCACGCGCTTCGGCGCCGAAGCCGATGCGCTGATCGACGCCAAGCGGGCCGAGTTCTATGCCGGGCTTGGCTTCGTGACCCGCGAGGGCGAGCGGCTGACGGTGACACCGCAAGGTATGCCGCTGCTCGATGCGCTGCTGGCCGAATTGGTCTCGGCAGATCTTTGCGCGGCATGAGCCCGCACCGCGAACAGGGCGTTCTCTCCCGCTGGGAAAGCCACCTCGCGGATGAGCGCCGCCTCTCGCCCCATACCGTGCGCGCCTATGTGCGGGCCGCCGAACGGCTGCTGGAGGCAACCGGAGATAGCGACTTCGCATCGCTCGCCCAGCTCGAGGCCCCTGCCCTGCGCGCCCAGCTCGCCCGCCGCCGCGCCGATGGCGTGTCCAATCGCTCCGCCGCGCGCGAGCTTTCCTCGCTGCGCGCCTTCCTCTCTTTCGCGCGGGCCGAGGCGGGGGTGAGCGATGCGCAGGCGCCGCGTTTGCGCGGGCCGAGGATCAAGCGCACCCTCCCCCGCCCCGTCACGCCCGACGAGGCGGTCCATGTGGCGCAGGCCATCGGCGAACGGCGGCGCGAGGAATGGACGGGCCTGCGCGACCGCGCGGTGCTGCTGCTGCTCTACGGCGCGGGGATGCGCCTGGGCGAAGCGCTCTCGCTGACGGGCGAGCATGCGACACCGGGCGAGACGATCCGCGTCACCGGCAAGGGCGGCAAGACGCGCGTGGTGCCGATCCTGCCGGCGATCCGCGCGGCCATCGCAGCCTATGTCTCCGCCTGCCCGCACGATCTTGCGCCGGACAAGCCGCTGTTCCGGGGTTCGCGAGGCGGGCCGCTTTCGCCGGGTCTGGTGCAAAAGGCGGTCGCCGAGGTGCGCGCAGAGATTGGCCTGCCCGCCAGCGCAACGCCGCACGCCATGCGCCATTCCTTCGCCTCGCACTTGCTGGGCGCGGGCGCGGACCTCCGCAGCCTGCAGGAACTGCTCGGCCACGCGAGCCTTGGCTCGACGCAGATCTATACCGAGGTCGATGCGGCGCGCCTGCTCGACACCTATCGCAGCGCGCATCCACGGGAGAGGGACGGTTAGCGCTCGGCGCGCGGCTTCCAGCTGTACAACCGCCAGCCATAGCCGGCCGCCGCCAGCACCAGCGATCCGATCAGGACCCATCCGACCAGATCCTGCACATTGGAAAACGTACCGACCAGCCATTGCGCGCCGAGAATCAGGAGCACGTTCCAGATCGCCGCGCCCGCGGTGGTGAAGATCAGGAATTTCCACACATTCATGTGCGCAAGCCCGGCGGGCAGCGAGATCATCGTCCGCATCACCGGGAAGAAGCGCAGGAAGAAAACCGCCCACTGGCCGTGTTTCTGGAAGAACTCAGAGGCGCGCTCGATGTCTTCCCATTCGAGCGTGAGCCAGCGCCCCCACTTGTCGATAAAGGGGCCGAGCCGTTCGTATCCGACCCGGTTGCCGAACCAGAACCACGCGTAGTTGCCTGCGACGGTTCCGATCGTGCCGAAAATCAGCAGCGGCCAGAAGCTCATCCGGTCATTGATCACTGCGAGCGCCCCTGCCCCCATGATCGCCTCGGATGGCAGCGGAGGAAAGATGTTTTCCAGCGCCATCAGGATTGCGATGCCCAGATAACCGAGCCGCTCGATGATGCCGACAATCACTTCGTCCATGGCGGTCCAATGCACGGGGCGAATTATCGGGGCCGGGAAAGTTGCGAAGGGTCACGCGGGCATCCGCTCGACCGTGCTGCAAACTCATTTCACCGATGAATAAGAACGCTTCATCGCTCATTCAGATCGTTTCATCGATAGAGATGCACGGTTGGTCGCTGTAGCGACCCGGCCAATGGAGGCCGCGCTCCCGCCCAGCCGACGAGGAGAGAGAGGCATGGCCGGGTTTATCGAGAGTAATCGTTTCGTGGTGTTGGGTTCGGTCGCAATGGTGATGCTTGGGCTGATGGGCAGCGGTTTCCTCCTCGGCGATGGTCTGCGCCGCGCCAAGGAAGCCGACCGCGAGGTCACCGTGAAAGGCGTGTCGGAACGCGACGTCACCGCCGATATCGCGACCTGGTCGATCCGCTTTTCCGACACCGGCAACGATCTCGCGAGCGTCCAGAATTCGGTCGACCAGCAGGCGCAGGCGGTGCGCAAGTTCTTCACCGAGGCGGGCTTCAAACCGGCTGACTATACCGACAGCGACATCTCGCTGATGCGCGACCAGCCGCGCGATGCCTATGGCAATCGACTCCCCGAAAACCTGACCGTCTCGCGCACGATCCAGCTGCGTACCAATGACGTCATGAAGGCGCGCGAGGCCTATGCGAAGCAGGCCGATCTGCTACGCGCGGGTGTCGAGATGGGTGGCGGCTCGGTCAACTACACCTTCACCGGCCTGAACGAGTTGAAGCCCGATATGATCGCGGAGGCGAACCGCAGCGCCCGCGAAAGCGCGCAGCAATTCGCCAACGACAGCGGTGCCTCGGTGGGCAAGATCAAGACCGCCAGCCAGGGCTATTTCTCGATCAGCGCGCGCGACGGGGTGGAGTGCGAATATTGCGACAGCAGCGGGGCGAACACACCGTTCCAGAAGGTCCGCGTGGTCACGACCGTGGCGTATGAGCTGAACTAAATCTCCTCCCCCTTGAGGGGGAGGTTGGGTGGGGATGTACTGCAGCTGATGGCTGGGAGCCCCCTCCCCCTCATCGTCATCCCGGGCTTGACCCGAGATAGGGCTTCTTCTTGCGACAGGCCCCGAAGAAAGCCCTGCCCCGGATCAAGTCCGGGGCGACGAATAAAAGGGGGCGAGCGAGACTAGCCCTTCGTCATGGCCGCGTGCCGCCGCTCGGTCGCATCCCACAGTGCGCCCGCCGTGTCGGTGCCGTTGAAGCGGTCGATTGCGACGATGCCGGTGGGCGAGGTCACGTTGATCTCGGTCAGCCACTCGCCGCCGATCACGTCGATCCCGACGAACACCAGGCCGCGGCGCTTCAGCTCCGGCCCCATCGCGGCGCAAATCTCTTCCTCGCGCGCGGTCAGCCCAGCCGCCTCGGCCGAGCCGCCCTGCGCGAGGTTGCTGCGGAATTCGCCCTTGCCCGGCTTGCGGTTGATCGCGCCCGCGACCTTGCCGTCGACCAGCACGATCCGCTTGTCGCCCTCGCTCACGGTGGGCAGGAAAGCCTGCACCATGTGCGCCTCGGGCCATTGCTTGTCGAAGACTTCGGACAGCGCGGACAGGTTGGTGCCTTCCCGATCGATCTTGAAGATCGCCTTGCCACCATTGCCGTGCAGCGGTTTCACCACGACCGTGCCGTGCTTCTGCTGAAAGGCCTGGATATCGGCCAGCCTGCGCGCGATCAGCGTGGGCGGCATGAAGCGCGCGTAGTCGAGCACGAACATCTTTTCCGGCGCGTTCACCACTTCGCGCGGGTCGTTGACCACCAGCGTGGTGCCCTTCAATCGGTCGAGCAGGAAGGCGGCGGTGATGTAGCCCAGGTCGAACGGCGGGTCCTGCCGCAGCCAGACGACGTCGATGTCCTTCGCGAGGTCGATCACGCGCCGCTCGCCCAGCCATTCGAAATGGTCGCCTTCCACGCGCTGCACCCGCACGGGGCGCGCGAAGGCGGTGATCTTGCCGGCGGGCGAGCCGTCGCTTTCCCACGCGAGGCTTTCCACATCATAGTGCCAGACCTCATGCCCGCGCTCCTGCGCGGAGAGCATCAGCGCGAAGCTGGAATCGCCCGCGATTTTGACGCTCTCGATCGGGTCCATCTGGAAGGCGGTTTTCAGGGACATTTCTAACCTCGTCATTGCGAGCGTAGCGAAGCAATCCAGGGCGGATGCGCGCTACGCTCTGGATTGCCTCGTCGCATTCGCTCCTCGCAATGACGAAGAGCGGGCTAAGGCATCCAAGCGTTGGCGATGTGGCGAGGGGGAGCGCCCGGTGCAAGCAGGATCACGTCGATCCGTATGTCCTCTCCACCGGTCGCATATTCATGCGCGACCGCGCCAACCGCCGCTGCGACTCGCGCGAGCCGCCGTTCGTCGATTGCGAGGTCGAGATCGGGCACGCTGCGCCGCCATTTGACCTCGACGAAGGCAATCAGGTTTTCGCGCCGCGCGACCAGGTCGATTTCGCCGAGCGACGTCTTGCGGCGGTGGTCGATAATCTCCCAGCCCTGTTCCTTAAGCCAGCGCGCGGCTTCCTCTTCGCCGCCGCGGCCCGCCTTCTCGGCACGTTCGCGCTTTGCGCTCATTAGCGCAACTCGAGCGCGCGGGCATAGAGCGCCTTGCGATCCGCCCCCGTCGCCTTCGCAACCTTTGCCGCCGCCTGTGACGGTTTCTCGGTCAGCAACGCCTCTCGCAGCAGAGCGTCGACATCTTCCGCGCTCGCCTCCGCCTCGTGGGGCGGTTCGACCAGCAACACGATCTCGCCCTTGGGCGGCTTCGCCTCGTAATGCGCAATCAGAGCAGCGGGCGTATCGAGACGACATTCCTCGTAAAGCTTGGTCAGCTCGCGAGCGACGGCCACCCGGCGCCCCGGCAGCGCGCGATCTATTGCGGACAGAGATTTCACCAGCCGCCCCGCGCTTTCGTAGAACAGCAGCGTCGCATCCACTGCTGCGAACTGCGCCAACATGTCGGCCCGCGCCTTCTCTTTCACCGGCAGGAAGCCTGCAAACAGGAAGCGGTCGCTCGGCAGGCCCGCCAGCGTGATCGCGGCGATCGCGGCGCAGGGGCCGGGAATGGTCTGAACCTCGACGCCTGCCTCGCGCGCGGCGTTGACGAGGCGATAGCCGGGATCGGAAATCAGCGGCGTGCCCGCATCGCTCACCAGAGCGACTGCACGGGTAGCCATGCTCTCGATCAGGCGCGTGCGATCGCGCTCCTCGGCATGGTCGTTATAGCGCCACAGCGGCTTCGAGAGGCCCAGATGCCGCATCAGCTTGCCCGTCACGCGCGTATCCTCGCACGCAACACCGTCACACCGCGTCAGCACGTCGACTGCCCGCAAGGTGATGTCGTTCAGATTGCCAATAGGTGTCGCGACGATATACAGGCCGGGCGCAAGGGCGGGGTGAGAGGCTGCATCGCTGGTGTCGTTCACGCTTACCGCCATGGACCAACGCAAGGGATATCCGCAAGCATGATGGGCATTCGCCACTGCCGCCGCCTGATCCTCGCCATGGGCCTCGGCCTGTTTCTCGCGGGCTGTCAGATCATTCCGCAGGTCGACGGCCCGCGCACGGCGCCTCCGCCGACCTCGCAGCCCGGCCAGTCCGCCGAGCCGAGCGGCAGGCCCGGCCCCGTCACCGGCGACCCGTCGCGCACCCCGCCGCCGATCGCGCGCGACACGCCCACTCCGCTGCCGCAAGACGGCACGCGCCACCGCATCGCACTGCTGGTGCCGACCACCGGCGGCAACGCCCGCGTCGGTCAGTCCATTGCCAATGCGACGACCATGGCGCTGCTCGACACCAATGCCGACAATCTGCGGATCACCACTTACGATACCGCCGACGATCCTCGCGGAGCCGCGCGCCGTGCGATCAACGATGGCAACCAGCTGATCCTCGGCCCCCTGCTGGGCAGCAATGTCGAGGATGTGGTGGCCGAGGCACGCCCGGCCCGCATTCCGCTGATCAGCTTCTCCAACGATGTCGGCGTCGCCTCGCCCGATGTCTATGTGATGGGCCTGTCGCCATCGCAATCGGTCGGCCGGACGGTGGAGATCGCCCGCAGCCGGGGCGCCCGCAATTACGGCGCGCTGGTGCCCGAGGGCGAATATGGCCGCCAGGCCGAGCTCGCGCTGATCGCGGCGCTGCGCAATATCGGCGGCAGCCTCGTCGCGACCGAGCGCTATTCGCGCAACGAAGGGTCTGCGGCGAGCGCGGCCCGCCGGCTGCGCGCACGCGGCGGCTTCGACACCGTGATGATCGCAGACAGCCCGCGCCTCGCCATCGTCGCCGCATCGGAGCTGCGCACGGAAGACAGCACCGCCCCCCGGCTGCTCGGGACCGAGCTGTGGAGCGGCGAGAGCGCCATTCCTGCCGCCGGTGTGATGGACGGCGCGCTGTTCTCTGCCTTGTCCGACGGACGCTACCGGCGCTTCTCCGACAGCTATCGCAACCGCTTCGGCAATCCGCCCTACCGGATCGCGACGCTCGGTTACGATAGCGTCCTGCTCGTCCTGCGCGTCGCCGGCAGCGGCGACTGGCGGCCCGGCACGCCCTTCCCCACACAGGCGCTGAGCGATCGCGGCGGTTTCCTCGGCCTCGACGGCGCCTTCCGCTTCCGCACCGACGGCACCGCCGAACGCACGCTCGAAGTGCGCGAGGTGCGCGACGGACAGGTGGTGGTCGTTTCGCCCGCGCCGGAAGCCTTCTAGGACCGCTCTGGCCCGTCGAAACTTGCGGACAGTGGGATGTGCGCGCTTGTGAAGCGGTGCGTGCGCGCCCACTGTCTGTTCCATGTCCGATGATCTGTTCGACGGTACGCCGACCTCCAGCGGCGACTATGATTCCTCCTCGATCGAGGTGCTCGAAGGGCTCGAGCCCGTCCGCCGCCGCCCTGGCATGTATATCGGCGGGACCGACGACCGCGCGCTGCACCACCTTGCTGCCGAAGTCCTCGACAACGCGATGGACGAGGCCGTGGCAGGCCACGCCAGCCGGATCGAGATGCGTCTGGAGGAAGGCAACCGCCTCACCGTAAGCGACAACGGCCGCGGCATCCCGGTGGACGAGCACCCGAAATATCCGGGCAAATCGACGCTGGAAGTGATCCTTTCCACGCTCCACTCGGGCGGCAAGTTCTCGGGCAAGGCCTACGCCACCTCGGGCGGTTTGCACGGCGTCGGCGTGTCGGTCGTCAACGCGCTTTCCCAGCATACCCGGGTCGAGGTGGCGCGCGACAAGACGCTCTACGCACAGGAATTCTCCAAGGGCCAGACGCTCGGCCCGATCGAGGAAGTCGGCGCGGCGCCCAACCGGCGCGGGACGCAGGTCAGCTTTACACCCGATGTCGAGATTTTCGGCGAGCGCAGGTTCAGCGCCAAACGCCTGTTCCAGCTCGCGCGGTCCAAGGCCTATCTCTTTGCCGGGGTCGAAATTCGCTGGAAGTGCGCAGAGAGCCTCACCAGCGACGACGTGCCCGCCGAAGAGACTTTCAAGTTCCCCGGTGGCCTTGCGGATCATCTCGCCCAGCGCGTCTCCGGGCGCGAATGCGTTACCGCAGAGCCATTTGCAGGCAATCAGGACTTTCCCGAGATCGACGGCACCTCGCAGGGCCGTGTCGAATGGGCCATCGCCTGGCCGCTGTTCTCCGACGCTGCAACCAGCTGGTACTGCAACACCGTGCCCACCCCCGATGGCGGCACGCACGAGCAGGGCTTGCGCTCGGCGCTGACCAAGGGTCTGCGCGCATTCGGCGATCTGGTCGGCCAGAAGAAGGCGAAGGACATTTCCGCCGACGATGTGATGGCGGGCGGCGAGGTGCTGCTGTCGGTCTTCATCCGCGATCCGCAGTTCCAGAGCCAGACCAAGGACCGGCTCACCAGCCCCGAGGCCGCCAAACTGGTCGAGAATGCGGTGCGCGACCATTTCGACCACTTCCTCACCGACAATATGGAGCGCGGCAAGGCGCTGCTGGGCGAAGTGATGGAGCGCATGGACGAACGCCTGCGTCGCCGCGCCGAGCGCGAGGTGAAGCGCAAGACCGCCACCAACGCGAAGAAGCTGCGCCTTCCCGGCAAGCTCACCGATTGCTCGGGCGAGACGGGCGCGGAGACCGAGCTGTTCATCGTCGAGGGCGATTCCGCCGGTGGCAGCGCCAAGCAGGCGCGCGATCGCAAGACGCAGGCGATCCTGCCGATCCGCGGCAAGATCCTCAACGTCGCTTCTGCCAGTGCGGACAAGATCCGCGCCAACAGCGAGATCGCGGACCTGATCCTCGCGCTCGGCTGCGGTACGCGCAAGGATTGCGACGCCGACCAGCTACGCTACGACCGCGTGGTCATCATGACCGATGCCGATGTCGACGGCGCGCATATCGCGACGCTGCTGATGACGTTCTTCTTCCAGGAAATGCCCGACATCGTCCGCAAGGGGCACCTGTTCCTGGCCCAACCGCCGCTCTACCGCCTGACGGCGGGCAAGGAGAGCCACTACGCCCGCGACGAAGAACACCGGCGCGAGCTCGAAGAGACGGTCTTCAAGGGCAAGAAAATCGAGATTTCGCGCTTCAAGGGCCTCGGCGAAATGAACCCCGCGCAGCTGCGCGAAACCACCATGCACCCCGACAGCCGCAGCCTGATCCGCATCACCCTGCCCCCCGAGTTCGAGGATCGCGCAGCGGTGAAGGAGCTGGTCGGCCAGCTGATGGGCCGCAACCCGGAGCATCGCTACCAGTTCATCCAGAACAAGGCGGGCGATCTGGACCGCGAGCTGATCGATGCTTGAGGGTTGTTGCCCCTCATCCAGGCGCCGCTAGTCGCTGGCGCGACAAGCTATGCCATCCTTCTCCCGAGGGAGAAGGATACGCAGGCTAGCGCGAAGCGCTTAGCCGGAGTTGGATGAGGGGCCAATGCGCCGCTCCAGTTCCACGAGCACGCCATCGGCATTCTCCAACACCTCGTGGTTCCAGAACCGCTCAACCCGGTAGCCTTCGCTCTCCAGCCATAACGTCCGCGCACGGTCGGCTTTCTCGGAATGCTGACCGCCGTCCAGCTCCACCACCAGACGCAATTCGTGGCAGTAGAAATCGACAATGTAGCGCCCCAGCGGCACCTGCCTGCGGAACTTGAGATCGTGGAACCGGCGGTTGCGCAGGCGCGACCACAAGAGCGCTTCCGCATCGGTCGATGTCTTGCGCAGGGTCCGCGCTCGCTGGGTTCGATCCAAGTTCTGTCCCCCCTCATCCACGCGTCGCTAGCCGCTTGCGCGACAAGCTGTGCTATCCTTCTCCCTCGGGGAGAGAGATATAGAGACTTGGCAGCTTGGCTGCCTAGTCGGAGTTGGATGAGGGGCTCAATCCAGGAAAAAATTCCCCACCCCCTGTAAGAAATCCTCCCGCTCGGCGACTAAAGAGGCATGAGCGGGCAACAGGCCAGACTTTACCACCAGGCGGGCGAGCAGTTTGCACCCGCAATCGCGCGGCTTGCGCGGGCGATGGAGCGCGATGCGGACAAGGCGCGCGATCTGGAGCAGGATATCCACCTCGAACTATGGCGCAGCTTCGCGCGGTTCGATGGGAATTGCGCACTTAAGACGTGGGTCTTCCGGGTCGCGCATAATGTCGCCGCCGACCATGTGGGGCGCAACAGCCGCAAGCCGGCGACGATCGATATCGACGAGATCGAGACGCTGCCCGTGTCGAACAGCGGTGAGAAGGCGGCGGCGGACGCCCATGCCCTCACCCGGCTTCACGCGATCATTCGCACGCTCCCGCTGCTTGACGCGCAGGTCATCCTGCTGTGGCTCGAAGGGCATTCGGGCGCCGAAATCGCGGAGGTAACGGGCCTTTCCAGCGGCGCTGTCGCCACCCGGCTTTCGCGGTTGAGAGACAAGCTTACGGCACAATTCGAATTACCGGAGAACGATCATGGCGAATGATCTCCAGCACATCTGGCGGACCGATGACGCGCCGCGCAGCTTCACCAGACCGGAGGATCTCGTGAAACGCAGTACCCGGTTCGAGCGGACCATTCGTCGTCGCAACTTCATCGAATATGTGGCGGGTGCGTTACTGCTTTGCCTCGAAGTTCCGGCATTCATCATGTTCGTCATGATGGGCGAGCCGCTGATGGCGGGCGCGATGGTGCTGATGCTGCTCGGCACGCTGTGGGTCCTGTGGAACCAGTACACGCGCGCATCGATGCAGCGCCGCCGCCCCGAAGAGGACTGCCGCAGCCACCTCGTCTCGCAATATCGCCGCCAGGCAGACGCGCTGCGCACCGTGCCGATGTGGTATATCGGGCCACTGCTGCCGGGGGTGCTTGGGGTCTACGGCACGGTTGCGTTCAAGGCGATCGGCGAGGTCGATGCATGGGACATCCTCACCGAAATGGGACCGCCCTTTGGCGCGACGCTCGCCTTCTTCGGCTTTGTCATCTGGCTCAACCAGCGGGCTGCGCGCAGCCTGCAGCGCCGGGCCGAAGAGCTGGAGGCGGTGTGAGCCTACTCGCCCCCCACCTTGGTATGGACGTGCAGGCGCCCCTCCAGCGTGCGATGCACGGGGCACTTGTCCGCGATCTCGATCAGCTTGTCGCGTTGCTCGGCGGTGAGATCGTCGCCGAGCAGGGTGATGACGCGGTGGAGCGCCTGGACCTGGCTGTCCTCGCCCTCGCAATGGTCGCAGTCTTCCGCATGATTGCGCTCGTGCGTCACCGCCACCCGCGCGCCCTCGAAGGGCAGGCCCTTGCGCTCGGCATACATCTTCATCGTCATCGCGGTGCAGGTGCCCAGCGCGGCATTGAGCAGGTCGTAGGGCGTCGGGCCGGTATCGTCGCCGCCGTAGGATCTGGGCTCGTCCGCGATGAAGCGGTGCGAGGGCGTGTGCACCTCGGTGCCGAACTTGCCGTGGCCGGTGCACACGACCACGCCCTGTTCGGGCATCGGCCACTCGGACTTCATCGGGATATAGCGCGCACCCCACGCGGCGATCATGTCGGCAATGAAATGCGCGTCTTCGGGCTTGGTCAGCAGGTGGTCCGCTCCGGCAAGGCTGACGAAGCTCTTGGGATGCAACGCCGCATCGAACAACTGGCCTGCATTTTCGATGCCGACGATCTGGTCGGTCGGCGAATGCGCGATCAGGATCGGCAGTTTGAGCCGCGCGACTTCCTCGGGCAGGTCGATCTCGCGGGTCTTGTGGAGGAATTCACGGCTCAGCTGGAATTCGCGCCCGCCGATGGTCACCTCACCCTCTCCGTCGCGCTCGATCGCCGCGAGGTCGCCCTTGATGTTGCCGAGCACATGCGGAACGTCCGCCGGAGCGCCGATGGTGGCAATGGCCGCGACCCGGTCGCGCCCAATCATGTCGGCCGCCGCGAGCACCGCCGCACCGCCCAGACTATGCCCGACCAGCAGGATCGGCCCGCCGAACCGCTCGCACAAATGATTGGCCGAGGCGACGAGATCTTCGACGTCGCTAGCGAACCCTGCCCTGCCGAAATCGCCGCCGCTGCCGCCCAGCCCGGTGAAATCGAACCGCAGCGTTGCGATGCCCTGCCGCGCCAGCGCGCGCGTCACCTCCACCGCCGCGCGGCTTTGCTTGGTGCAGGTGAAGCAATGGGCGAACAGCGCTGCGCCGCGCACCAGCCCGGTCGGCAGCTCCAGCGATCCGGCCAGTTCGTGGCCGCGCGGCGTTTTGATCGTGATCGGTTCGGTCGGCATCGTGGCTCCAGCGGCAAGAGGTCGATCGGCATTCAGGCATTTGGCTGAATGCGAACTATCAATGGGAATCGAAGGGAAGGAATAACATGCAGATGAGAACAACGCGCGCGATGATCATGGGTGCCGCACTGGCGCTCGGAACAATCGGTACCGCCCCCGCCGCCGCCCTCGCCTACGCTCAGGACACCCAGGCCGAAGCGCCGAGCGAGGCGACCAAGTTCGAAGCCCGCGCGGCGGACGTCGTCGCCATGATCAAGGGCGAGAGGCCCGTCGAAGAGGTGATTTCGCCCGAATTCCTCGCCAGCGTCCCGGCAGAGCAATTCGCGCAGATCGGGCAGCAGCTGACGGCGCAGTTCGGTCCGGTGATCGGTGTCGAGGAAGTTCAACCGGTCGAACCAGACCGTGCCATGATCACGCTGCGGTTCGAAAAAGCGACCGTCGGCGGACCCATGAACCTCGAGGCCACCGCGCCCTTTCTCGTCAATGGCCTGCTGCTGAACGATATCAAGCCGGTCGCCGGAGATGCGAACAGCGTTTCGGCGGACATGGAATCGCTATCGGGCAGCAAAGCGGCCTGGTTCGGCCCGCTCGATGGCGATCCAGTCTTTGCCTATGGCGATCCAGCAAAGCCGTTCGCGATCGGCTCGACTTTCAAGCTTTACGTGCTCGCCGCGCTTGCGCGCGCGGTCGACGAAGGGCGGCTCGCGTGGGACGATGTGGTGGCGCTCGACGCGAAGAGCTTTCCCAGCGGCGTGATGCAGACCTGGCCCGATGGCGCACCGGTGACGTTGCAGACCGCAGCCACGCTGATGATCTCGATCAGCGACAACACCGCAACCGATCTTGTCATGCGCACGCTCGGACGCGAGGCGATCGAGGCGGAAATGCGCGCGAGCGGCCATGGTGATATGGGCAAGACCCTGCCCTTCCTGACCACGCGCGAGATGTTCGTCCTCAAGGCGAGCGACCTCGGCGAAGACTATGCCATGGCCGACGAAGCCGAACGGCGCGCGATGCTAGCCTCAATCGATCTCGGAAGCATCGAGGAGGATCGGGTTCTCCAGACCTTCACTTCGGGCACGCCGGTGCTGATCGAGGATATCGAATGGTTCGCCAGCATGGCCGACCAGCGGTCGCTGATGCGCGTGCTGGCCGCCTTGCCCGGCGATACCGCGCGCAACATCATGGCGGTCAATCCCGTGTTCGACGAAGAGGAAACCGCGAACTGGGATTATGTCGGTTACAAGGGCGGCTCCGAGGCAGGCGTGCTCAACATGAGCTGGCTGCTGCGCGATCATGCGGGTCGTTGGTACATGCTCGCGATCAGCCAGATGGACCCGGCAAGCGAGGTCGATACCGCGAGCCTGCTGCTGATGGCCAAGCGGATTCTCGCGCTGGCCGAGTGACCTCGCCCCCTTGCGGGCCGTCGCCTGTCCCCGTAGCAGGTTTTCAAACGAGTTTTGAAAGGTCGGGTATGGAACGCTTCGAAGGCACGCAGGATTACATCGCAACCGACGATCTGAAGGTGGCGGTCAACGCGGCGGTGACGCTGCGCCGCCCGCTGCTGGTCAAGGGTGAGCCCGGCACCGGCAAGACGGTGCTGGCGCACGAGATCGCCAAGGCGGTGAACGCGCCGCTGATCGAGTGGAACGTCAAGTCCACCACCAAGGCACATCAGGGCCTCTACGAATACGACGCGGTCGCCCGCCTGCGCGACGGCCAGCTGGGCGACGAGCGCGTCCACGACATTGGAAACTACATCAAGAAGGGCAAGCTGTGGGAGGCGTTCGAGGCGCCCGAGCTGCCCGTCCTGCTGATCGACGAGATCGACAAGGCCGATATCGAGTTCCCCAACGACCTGCTGCAGGAACTCGACCGGATGAGCTTCGATGTCTACGAAACGCAGCAGCGGATCGAGGCGAAGGAACGCCCGATCGTGGTCATCACCTCGAACAACGAGAAAGAGCTGCCCGACGCTTTTCTGCGCCGCTGCTTCTTCCACTATATCGCCTTCCCCGACCGCGAGACGATGCGCGAGATCATCGAGGTCCACTTCCCCGGCATCCAGAAGAACCTCGTCAGCAAGGCGATGGAGATCTTCTACGACATCCGCGAAGTCCCCGGCCTCAAGAAGAAGCCCAGCACCAGCGAACTGCTCGACTGGCTCAAGCTGCTGCTGAACGAGGATATGCCGGTCGAGGTCTTGCAGGATGCCAACCCCAACAAGGCGATCCCCCCGCTCCACGGCGCGCTGCTGAAGAATGAACAGGACGTGATGCTGTTCGAACGGCTCGCCTTCATGAGCCGGCGACAACAGTAATGGGAGGTCGGTAGCGGCTTCGACCTGATGCTTTAGCTGGTCAATCGACCATCACCGGCATACGCTCGTCTGATAATCAGGGGGGTGTCTATGTTGCGTTTGACCGGTGTCGCAATCGCGCTTTGTGTGTTCGGAACACCTGCGTTTGCCGAGCCGCAGCTTCTCGATATAGAGTCGGCCGCCGATTGGGTACACGAGCCGACCGGCCTTCGCTTGCCACCGACGATTCGGGATTTCGTCCGTGACCGGATCGCCAGCTATGCTGCTGGCGACAGCAATATCGGGTCGTCCTACTTCTCGCCGGATGACGACGAGGTGCTCTCGGTCTACGTCTATCGGTCGGGCAGCTACGATGTCTCGATGATGGCCGATGCGGCGATCGAAGCCATGTTCACGAACGAGAACCTAGGCACGATCGACGCCGAGAGTGTGCTGTTCGCAACATTCGGTGCGGCCGACATCGGCGAGCAGAGCGGGGTTCGGGCCTCCTTCGAAGTCGATGGCCCCTACAGGTCGACGGGTCTGGCGCTGTTCAGGGCAGGCAACTGGCTCATCAAGCTGCGCCTTTCGTCGAAGAGGGTCGACGTGCAAAGTCTCGACGGGCGGTTGGCCCTGCTGGCCTCGGGAATGCCGATCTCGGAGCCGCCCGAGAAGGCGCCACCGGCCTACCGCATCCTCGACTGCAACGATGCGCAAGAGCGTCCCGTTGCTCCGCGGCGGACGCTGGAGATGACCGACTGGGTGATCGCAACGATGGCCGTATCGGTCGCCTACGACGAGAGTATCGACGAGGACATGCCTTCAGAGACCCAGCAGGGTCCTGCGCCATCGAAGCTCTGCCGCGATCGCGCATCACAGGCTGGACGGATGTTCTATCGCGATGGAGACAGCAAAATGCCCCGGGCGATCGTTTTCGGGGATTCCGGCACGGTGAGCTACGTTGGGCAAATGGGCTTTTCTCTCTCCGAAGGCGAGGAGCCGCCGATCATCCTTTCGCTCGCCAATGGAATGCGAACACAGCTCTACGAGGGGTTCGACATGGTGCCGGGGTTCGATCAGATGCTATCGGTCCTGAGCAACGAGCCGACACGGGCCGTTGTCGAGCGCACGGAGGATGGTGGTACGAATATCATCCTGCCATCGGATAGCTAAGACCTCCCGCCCTCACCTCACCGGGAAGCAGTCCGTCCCCGCTTGCCTGAGCGCACCACACGTGGCTTTGGCGCCCGGCCCCGTCACCCGGAGCCGGTAATACTGGCGCGAATTGACCACTGCCGGAATGATCGCCTTGTCGAACCTCTCCAGCTCGGGATGGCGGGCGCTGACCTGCGTCCAATAGGCTTCGGCCTCCGCCACGCTGCGCGGCGCGGCGAGCTGGATCGTCTGCCCGCGGGGTGGTGTGCGGGTCTGTGCAAGCAGATCGATCGGCGGCGCGGAGGTCTCAGCCACTGCGGCGATGGCGGGACGGGACTGCTCGGCAGGTGCGGGGCTCGCCTCTGCCAGACGGGGCTGCTGCTCATCAAAGTCGCGCGTGTCGTCCCGCAGCGCGTCGAGATCCGCCAGACGCGGCTCGGGGCGCTGGATCAGGTGGCCCCGCTCGCCGGGCGTCGGCATGTGCATCGCGAGCGCCATCTGCCGCGCCTGCCACTCCGATCCCAGCGCCTGGTCGACGACGACCACGGTGGTCGCACCCATTTCGGTAATGCCGAAAAGTTCGCGCGCGAACGCCTTGGGCAGGCGGATGCAGCCGTGCGACGCGGGGTAGCCGGGCAGCTTGCCCGCATGGATCGCGATCCCGCCCCAGGTCAGCCGCTGCATGTGCGGCATGGGCGCGTTGGAATAGATGTTCGAACGGTGGTGGACCCGCTTCTGCAGGATCGGGAAGACACCCGCTGGCGTGTCCTTCCCGGGCTTGCCGGTCGAAACGGGCGATGTGTCCCACAACTCGCCGTTGCGATAGACGTACATCTGCTGCGAGCCCTTGCTGATCACCACCAGCGTGCCCGAGCGCAGGACCTGGTCGACCGACGGCGGCATGCCCGCAGTGGGCTTGGCGACCTTCCTGGTCGCCGGGGGCGAAGGCGGAACCTGCTGCACGACCGGGTTCGACACATAGGTGATATCGCGCGGCGCACTTTCCGCGCTTCCCGCCTGCAGGATATTGCCCGACGAGGTTACGAAAAAGAAAGCCGCGCACAGGACGGTGGCGATGCCGAAAAAGGTAAAGAGCCCCTTAACCATGTTCCGAGATGTGCACAGCGAGGCGATTCGATTCAACGCCATTTGTCGAAAGTCGCACGATATTCGCGGAATCTTCGCGCTTCAGGCCCGGCGCAAGACCATTAAATCTCGACGGCGAACGATTGAATCCATTCCACAATTCTCGTCATGTGTTGCACAAAGCCAACCCGGTTCAAGAACTCGCATCGCAGCCTCGCGAAGGCGCGCAATTGACCGGAACCGCCTTTGTGGCGCACCGGCCAGACACCTGTTAGACCGCCGCCCAAGTTTGACCTGTCCGCAGTTCGGGAGAGACCCTCGGTGTTTTTCAATTTCGTAGACGAGCTGCGCGCGGCCGGCATATCCGCCAGCCTGAAGGAGCACCTCACGCTTCTCGAAGCACTCGACAAGGACGTCATCGAGCAGACGCCCGAGGCGTTCTACTACCTCGCGCGCGCGACCTTCGTGAAGGACGAGGGGCTGCTCGACCGGTTCGACCAGGTGTTCTCGAAGGTCTTCAAGGGGATCATGACCGACTACGGCCAGGAACAGGTCGACATCCCCGAAGACTGGCTGAAAGCCGTCGCCGAGAAATTCCTGACCGAAGAGGAAATGGCAGAGATCGAGAAAATGGGCTCGTGGGACGAGCTGATGGAAACGCTCAAGAAGCGGCTCGAGGAACAGAAGGAACGCCACGAGGGCGGCAACAAGTGGATCGGCACGGGCGGCACCTCGCCCTTCGGCCACTCCGGCTATCACCCCGAAGGCGTGCGGATCGGCGGGGAGAGCAAGAACAAGCGCGCGGTGAAGGTGTGGGAAAAGCGCGAGTTCAAGAATCTCGACAACACCAAGGAACTGGGCACCCGCAACATCAAGATGGCGCTGCGTCGCCTGCGCCGCTTCGCGCGCGAAGGTGCGGCGGACGAGCTCGATATCGACCGCACGATCCGCGGCACCGCCAAGCAGGGCTGGCTCGACATCCACATGCGGCCCGAACGCCGCAATGCGGTGAAACTGCTGCTGTTCCTCGACGTCGGCGGCTCGATGGACCCGTTCATCAAGACCACCGAAGAGCTGTTCAGCGCGGCCACATCCGAGTTCAAGAACCTCGAATTCTTCTACTTCCACAACTGCCTCTACGAAGGCGTGTGGAAGGACAACAAGCGCCGCTGGCAGGAGCGGACGAAGACCTGGGACTTGCTCCACAAGTTCGGCCACGACTACAAGGTCGTGTTCGTCGGCGATGCCGCGATGAGCCCATACGAGATCACGCATCCCGGTGGCTCGGTCGAGCATATGAACGAGGAATCCGGCGCGACATGGATGCAACGGATGACCAACACCTACCCCGCAACCGTGTGGCTCAATCCGATCCCCGAACGCCAGTGGAACTACTCCCAGTCGACCTCGATCATGAAGCAGCTGGTCAATGACCGCATGTATCCCCTGACGCTCGACGGGCTTGACGACGCGATGCGCGAGTTGAGCCGCAAGCACGGCTAGGGTATATCTGCGGCCGGAGGAGATTGATCATGCGTGTCGCCATCCTGCTTGCCGCCCCCTTCGCGATGGGCTTCGGCCCGGCCCAGGAGACCGAGACTGAGGCTCCGGCTGAGCCCGCCCCCGCCGTTGCCGCAGCCGCTCCCGAAGTCGCTCCCGCCCTGCCCCTTACCATGCCCGGTTATAGTCGCCCCGCCCCGCTGGCGACTGGCGACCTGGACGATTTTCTTCGCCGCAAGACCTGCCGCGACACGATCGAGCATGCGCGCGAGGAGAACGGGCAGCCTCCACTCGACCAGCGCGACGGCCCTGCCGACGGGGCGCCCGAAGTGATGCTCTACAAGGCGGTCGATCATCACGTCGATGGCTGCGATGTGCTGGTGATGGCAGGCAACCCCGATGATATTCGCCCGGTGCCCGAAGGTGGCCAGGTGAGGGTTATTCGCTCTACGTCCACCCCCGAAGCCGCACCCGCGCGCTGACAGCGATTTTCTGAACGGGTCACGGGCGGATGGAAGGAACCAGCGAGGCTTTTCTCTATCTCGCCGTCCTCACCTCGATCATTTTCGGCCTCGCTATCCAGCAGGTCCTGCTCGGCTATCGCGACCTGATCCTGACGCGCACGCGCAACCGGCTGTTCGCGCCGGTCCTCACCTGGTCTGTGCTGATCCTGCTGATCGTCGCGCAGAACTGGTGGGAGAGCTTCGGCCTCGCCGGTCGCAGCGACTGGAACTTCGTCGCCTTCGGGATGATCCTGCTGCAGGCGCTGATCATCTACATGCTCGCCGCGGTCATCTTCCCGCGAACCGAGGGCAGCGACCCCATCGACCTGAAGGATCACTATTTCCGCGAGCGCCGCGCAATCTACGGCATTGCGATTGCTTACGTGGTGTCGAGTCCGCTGCGCGCGCTAATCGTCGACGGGGCGATCCTGCCCGCGCTCGATCTCGCCTATCACGGCCTGTTCCTCGCGATCTTCGTCATGCTGGCGATTGTCGCGCGGACGGTGGTCCACCAGCTCTTCGTCCCGGCGCTGCTCGCAGGATTTATCGGCTATATCGCCTTGATGACCCCGGTGCTGGCGGGTGGGTGAACCGTTCGGCGCGAGCCGCTTCCAGCAGATACGCGCGCGCCTGGAGGCCTTCGACCCGGGCTCGGGCTGGCGGTTGTGGCTCTACGAATTCCTTCTGTTCGGCTTCAAGCAAGGCTGGGCGTGCCTGTTCGGCGGGCTGCTGCTCGCGCTGCTGCTCGCGACGCATCTATTCTACCCCGATGATGCTGCCCTCGCCCGTTACGATTTCCTGACGCTGGCCGCGCTCGCGATCCAGGTCGGGATGCTCGCCTTCCGGCTCGAGACGTGGGACGAGGCGAAGGTCATCCTGATCTTCCATGTCGTCGGCACGGTGATGGAGATCTTCAAGACCTATGCCGGGTCATGGGTCTACCCGGAGGAAGCGCTGCTGCGTATCGCCGGTGTGCCACTGTTTTCGGGCTTCATGTATGCCGCCGTCGGCAGCTATATCGCGCGTGTCTGGCGCATTTTCGATTTCCGCTACACTTGCTATCCGCCGCGCTGGACGACCTGGCTGCTCGCGGCAGGCATTTACGCCAACTTCTTCCTCCACCATTTCTGGATCGATCTGCGCTGGCTGCTCTTCGCGGCGACCGCGCTCATCTTCCTGCGCACCCGCGTCTATTTCCGCAATTTTCGCATGCACCGCTGGATGCCGCTGCTGCTCGGCTTCGGGCTGGTCGCGCTGTTCATCTGGTTCGCGGAGAACATCGCGACCTTCGCCAATGCGTGGAACTATCCGGGGCAGGAACTGGCGTGGAAGCCCGTGTCGCTTGCCAAATACGGCAGCTGGTACCTGCTGATGATCATCAGTTTCGTGCTCGTCGCACTGGTTCAGCCGATCCGCGAGCCCGACTAATACAGCAGGTGCGGCGCGATCTGGTCGCGCCACTCGGTTTCGTCATTGGTCGCCATGCGGTCGAGGTCGACCGGTAAGGCGGACGGATCGTCGACCCATTCGCGCAAGGCCGGGCCGCCGTTGATGACGTCGATCGCCAAGCGGTCCAGCTCGTATTCGTAGGGAAAGTCACGCCACAGGTCGTAGTCGGGATAGAGTCGGCGGATCGCCTTAAAGGCGAGCGCCTGCAGCCGCCAGGGACGGAATTGCGCGTGATCGTAGAACGGGCCCTCGGCATGGATCATCAGGCCGTTGCACAGCTGCCCGGCGTGCTTGTGGAAGGTCGGCTCGAACCAGCATTCGCGCAAGGCGCAGCCCTTCATCCAGTTGGGCGCGATTCGCTGCATTTCCGCGAGCACCGCCTTGGCGTCGATATCGGGCGCGCCGAACAGAACTTCGAGCGGGCGCGTGGTGCCGCGCCCTTCGGAAACGGTTGCGCCCTCGATCATCACTGTGCCCGCATAGGCACGCGCCATGTTGACGTTGGCGGCGTTGGGCGACGGGTTGATCCAGATTCGATCGGTCGGCCAGCCATGACTCGGTCCATCGGGCTCCCAGCCCTGCATCTCGATCACGCGGTAATCGACGTCGAGCCCGAAGTGATCGATGAACCAGTGGCCCATCTCGCCCATCGTCAGGCCGTGGCGCATGGGCATGGGGCCTGCCCCGACGAAGCTTTCCTGCCCCGGCACCAGCAGCGTGCCTTCGACCGGGCGTCCGGCAGGATTGGGCCGGTCGAGCACCCACACGGCCTTGCCGTGCTTCGCGCCCTCTTCGAGCAGGTAGAGCAGCGTGGTGACGAAGGTGTAGATGCGGCAGCCCAGATCCTGCAGGTCGAAGAGAAAAACATCGGCGCTCGACATCATCTGCCCGGTCGGGCGGCGCACCTCGCCATAAAGGCTGAACACGGGGATGCCGTAGGTGGGGTCGGTCTCGTCCGCCGTTTCCACCATATTGTCCTGCTTGTCGCCCTTCAGGCCGTGCTGCGGCCCGAACGCGGATGTGACGTTTACTCCGGCCGCGACCAGTGCATCGAGGCTGTGCCGGAGATTCTCGGTGACCGATGCCGGATGGGCAACAAGGGCGACTCTTTTGCCTTCGAGAGGCTTGCGTAGGTCCGGCTCGGACAAGAGCCGGTCGATACCGAATTTCATGCGTGCTGAAGGGCCTGCTTGGGTTGTGCGGTCTGGGGCTTGCCGAAATGGATGGCGAAACTCATCGGGTCGTGGAAGTCGGGCTCGTCGCGGCGATGCGCCAGCGACCACAGCGATTGATGCTCGCCCTCTTCCTCGATCACCGCGCATAGCGAAGCGGATTTCACTCCGTCCAGCAGCCGTGCGGGGAGACGGACTGTCGCCGTGATGACCTGAGGGCCGCGCTGAAAATCGATCTTCGGCGCGACTTCGGGCACGTAATCGCCGATCAGCTTGCGGTAGGAGGCGAATTCGAAGGCCGCCCAGTCGCCTGCCGGGGCGAAATTGAATTCACGATAGCGGCCGCCATGGTCGTAGAGGAAGAACTCGAGGCAGGTCCGCCGCCACAGGTCTTCCTGGCTGCGATGGGCATATCCGCGCGGCACGACCACCTTGCTGGCCTGGTTGATACGATAGCGCAGCAACAGCTCGCCACCCATCAGGCGCATCATGGTGACCGAGATAGCGCTGACCTCCAGCGGAGGTGTGGTTGGATGCGGCTTCAACCTGTACGTTTGCATTTGCGACCCCCCATGCTAGCGGGCGCGGTCTTTCCCCCGGAGGAACGCGTGCCCGAATATCGATCCGAACTCTTGAACGTGCTCGATAAGAGACACTATACGCACCAAATCACGGATGCGGAAAGACTTGATTTTCTGGCGTCCCAGAATGTGATTTCGGGTTATGTCGGATTCGATCCGACCGCACCGTCGCTCCACATCGGCTCGCTCGTGCAGATCATGCTGCTTCGCCGTCTCCAGCAGACCGGGCACAAGCCGATCGTGGTGATGGGCGGCGGCACCGGCAAGGTGGGCGATCCGTCGGGTCGCGATGAATCGCGCCAATTGCTGACCGACGAGGTGATTGCGACGAATATCGCCTCGCAGCGCCCGGTGTTCGAACGCCTGCTGACCTTCGGTGATGGCCCGACCGATGCGGTGATGGTCAACAACGACGAATGGCTGAGCGGCCTCGGTTATCTCGATCTCCTGCGCGAGGTCGGCCCCCATTTCACGATCAACCGCATGCTGACCTTCGAATCGGTCAAGTCGCGGCTCGACCGCGAACAGCCGCTGACCTTCCTCGAATTCAACTACATGATCCTGCAGGCTTACGATTTCCGTGAGCTGGCGGAGCGCTATGGCTGTCGCCTGCAGATGGGCGGCAGCGACCAGTGGGGCAATATCGTCAACGGGATCGAGCTGACCCGGCGAACAGGCGGGCCCGAACTCTACGGCTACACCACGCCGCTGCTGACCACCGCCGACGGCAAGAAGATGGGCAAGACCGCGAGCGGCGCGGTCTGGCTCAACGAAGATCTGCTCCCGGCCTACGATTTCTGGCAGTACTGGCGCAATGTCGACGATCGCGATGTGGGCCGCTTCCTGCGCCTCTTCACCGATATCGATCTCGCCGAGATCGAGCGGCTGGAGAAGCTCGAAGGCGGCGAGATCAACGACGCGAAAATCGCGCTGGCCAATGCGGTGACTGCGCTGGTGCGCGGAGAAGACGCCGCCGCCAACGCCGAGTCGACCGCGCGCGAAACCTTTGCCGGTGGCGCGGGCGGCGATCTGCCGGTGCTCAATGTCGGCGACGGCATGCCGCTGCCCGCCGCGCTTACCGCGATCGGGTTCACCGCGTCCAACAAGGAAGCCAAGCGCAAGATTGCGGAAGGCGCGGTGAAGCTCGACGACGAGGCACTAAGCGATCCGGGCATGGTGTTAACCGTGGACGAGGGCGCGCAGCGGCGGCTTTCGCTCGGGCGCAAGAAGCACGGCATCGTCACGCGTTAAGCCTCTCATTTAACAAGCTTTCGTCCCAATACAGGACAAGGGGGCTTAACCGAAATTCAGGCTTTGCTCGTCATAAGAGATATCCTTGGCAGAGGCCATTACGGCCCCCCGGAGGACTATGACTTTGGCTTCGCATCTCAGTGTGACCGACCAGCGCGCCGCGATCCGGCATCCGGTCGACTACCAGGTTATCGCCGAGTATTTCGGTCGCGGGGATATTGCGTTTCACGTCAGCAACGTGTCCGCCAACGGCTTCATGATCGACAATGCGAGCGGCGGATCGCGCGGCGACCGGGTGATCGTGAGCTTCCCGGTCATCGGCCGGATCGAGGCTTACCTGATTTGGACCAAGGATAACCGCGCGGGCTTCCAGTTCGAACGGATCATCCGGGTGGACGACTTCCTCGAGATGATCGACCAGTTGCAGCCCAACCCGCGCCTGCGCCGCCGCCACTGAAGCATGCGCGGGTAAAGCCGCGCTTGCACCCACCCCTTCCAGAAATTGCTTTTGTCGTCGCGGGCCGCCTGTCATGGCAACGGGCGTGACATCTTCAGACGCGCCCGCCGACAGCACCCCCGACACTTCGCCGCTGCGAATCCATAATTTCCGCGCCTATCTGGTCGCGCGGTTCTCCATGATCGTCGGCCAGTACGCGATGATGCTGATCATCGGCTGGCAGACCTATACCATCGCGCGTGGCAACGGGTTGAACGCGTTCGAAGCGTCGGGCCAGCTCGCGCTGATCGGCCTGCTGCAATTCCTGCCGCTGTTCGTCCTCTCGCCCTTCTCCGGCCTCGCAGCGGACCGCTTCAACCGCAAGACCGTCTCGCGCCTGACGATCGGGCTGCAGTTCCTCGGCGCGGGCTATCTCGCGTGGACGACCTATACCGGCCATATCGACCTCACCGCGCTGTTCTCGGTTGCGGTGCTGCTGGGCGTGGTCCGTGCTTTCAACGGCCCTGCGCTGTCCGCCCTCGCCCCCAACCTCGTCCCCAAGGCGATCCTGCCCAACGCCATCGCGCTGTCGTCCATCGCATGGCAGACCGGGATGATCGTTGGCCCGGCAGTAGGCGGCTATGCCTACGACGCGATGCCCGCCTTGCCCTATGCCATCGCCAGCGGTCTGTTCCTCGTCTCGATCATCGCGATCAGCACCATCGGCAAGGTGCCCCGGTCCCCCATTACCGGCGCGCAGCGCCCGATCGGTCAGGTGATCGATGGGTGGAAATACGTGCTGCACAACAAGATGGTGCTCGGCGCCATCACGCTCGACCTGATGGCGGTGTTCCTCGCCGGAGCGACCGCGCTGTTCCCGCCCTTCGCCTACGACATCCTGAAGGTGGGCGAGACCGGCCTCGCCCAGCTCGCCGCTGCGCCCGCCATCGGCGCGGCGGTGACCGCGCTGTGGTTCAGCTTCCGCCCCTTGAGGACCAATGTCGGGCCCAAGATGCTGTGGGCGGTCGCGGCCTTCGGCGTCGCCACCATCGTCTTCGGTTTCTCGCGCTTCATGCCGCTCAGCCTCGCGATGCTGGTGATCGTGGGCGCGGCGGACATGTTCAGCGTCTATATCCGCCAGTCGCTCATTCAGCTGCACACGCCGGACGACAAGCGCGGGCGCGTGTCTTCCGCCAGCCTGCTGACGATCAGCGCATCGAACGAGGGCGGCGATGCCTTCTCGGGCTTCCTCGCCAGCGTCATCGGCCCGGCGGGCGCAGTGATCTTCGGCGGGGTCGGCGCGATCGTGACCGTGGCGATGTGGAGCAGAATCTTCCCCGTTCTGCGCCACACCCGGACCTTCGACCCGCCCGCATCGTTACAAGAAGAAACCCCCGAACAGACCTTGCAGGAGAAGATCCCATGAAAGCCGACTCGATCCTCGAAACCATTGGCAACACGCCGCATATCCGCCTCTCGCGCCTGTTCCCCGACCACGAGGTCTGGGTAAAGAGCGAGCGCGCGAACCCCGGCGGCTCGATCAAGGACCGGATCGCGCTCGCCATGGTCGAAGATGCGGAGAAGGCCGGAAAGCTCAAGCCCGGCGGCACGATCATCGAGCCCACCAGCGGCAATACCGGCATCGGCCTCGCGATGGTCGCCGCGGTCAAGGGCTACAAGCTGGTGCTGGTCATGCCCGAGAGCATGAGCCTCGAACGCCGCCGCCTGATGCTCGCCTATGGCGCCACCTTCGACCTCACGCCCAAGGAAGGCGGCATGAAGGGCGCCATCAGCCGTGCTCAGGAACTGGTCGAGCAGGACTCCAGCGCCTGGATGCCGAGCCAGTTCGACAACGAGAGCAACTGGCAGGTCCACGTGCGCACCACCGCCAAGGAAATCCTCGGCGATTTCACCGACCGCCCGGTCGACGCGCTGATTACCGGTGTCGGCACCGGCGGCCACCTGACCGGCTGCGCCGAAGAGCTGAAGCGTCACTGGCCCGATATGAAGGCCTGGGCGGTCGAGCCCGCAGGCTCGCCCGTCATCGGTGGTGGCGAGCCCGGCCCGCACCCGATCCAAGGCATCGGCGCGGGCTTCGTGCCAGAGAACCTGCACACCCAGTCGATCGACGGCGCGATTCAGGTCGATCCCGAAGACGCCAAGGAAATGGCGCGGCGCGCGGCAAGCGAGGAAGGCATGCTGGTCGGTATCTCGAGCGGCGCGACGCTGGCCGCGATCGCGAAGAAACTGACCGACCTCGCCGCAGGCTCGCGCGTGCTCGGCTTCAACTACGATACGGGCGAGCGGTATCTGTCGGTGCCGGACTTCCTGCCCGAGGCTTGAAGCTTCCTCCCTCCCCCGCGCGGGGGAGGGAGGAAGCTTCAAGCCTCGGGCAGGAAGTCCGGCACCGACAGATACCGCTCGCCCGTATCGTAGTTGAAGCCGAGCACGCGCGAGCCTGCGGCGAGGTCGGTCAGTTTCTTCGCGATCGCGGCCAGCGTCGCGCCGCTCGAGATACCGACCAGCATGCCTTCCTCGCTTGCCGCGCGCCGCGCCATTTCCTTGGCGTCTTCGGGATCGACCTGAATCGCGCCGTCGATCGACTGGGTGTGCAGGTTCTCTGGCACGAAGCCCGCGCCGATGCCTTGGATCGGGTGCGGGCCGGGCTCGCCACCACCGATGACGGGCGAGCCTGCGGGCTCGACCGCCCAGGCCTTCATATCGGGCCAGTGACGCTTCAGCTCTTCGGCGCAGCCGGTCAGGTGGCCGCCGGTGCCGACACCGGTAATCAGCGCGTCGACCGGGCGGTCGGTGAAATCGCCGAGGATTTCCTTGGCGGTGGTGCGCACGTGGACCTGCCAGTTGCTCTCGTTGTCGAACTGGCTCGGCATCCAGGCGCTGGAGTCCTGCTCGACCAGTTCCTGAGCACGGCTGATGGCGCCCTTCATGCCGCCTTCCTTGGGCGTGAGGTCGAAGGTGGCGCCATAGGCGAGCATCAGGCGGCGGCGTTCGAGGCTCATGCTCTCGGGCATGACCAGCACCAGCTTGTAGCCCTTGACCGCGGCGACCATCGCGAGGCCGATGCCGGTATTGCCGCTGGTGGGCTCGATGATCGTGCCGCCGGGCTTGAGCTTTCCGGCCTTCTCCGCATCTTCGACCATGGCGAGCGCGATCCGGTCCTTGATCGAGCCGCCGGGGTTCGCGCGCTCGCTCTTTACCCAGACCTCGTGGTCGGGGAACAGGCGCGAGAGGCGGATATGCGGCGTGTTGCCAATGGTTTCGAGGATCGAGTCGGCTTTCATGGGATCTTCTCCTGCAAGGTCTGTTCGGGGGTTTCTTCTTGTAACGATGCGGGCGGGTCGAAGGTCCGGGTGTGGCGCAGAACGGGGAAGATTCTGCTCCACATCGCCACGGTCACGATCGCGCCGACCCCGCCGAAGATCACTGCGCCCGCCGGGCCGATGACGCTGGCGAGGAAGCCCGAGAAGGCATCGCCGCCCTCGTTCGATGCGCTGATCGTCAGCAGGCTGGCGGAAGACACGCGCCCGCGCTTGTCGTCCGGCGTGTGCAGCTGAATGAGCGACTGGCGGATATAGACGCTGAACATGTCCGCCGCGCCCACGATCACCAGCATCGCGAGGCTGAGCGGCATGAAGCGCGAGAAACCGAAGACGATGGTGGCGACGCCGAAGGCCGCGACCGCCCACAGCATCTTGGGCCCGACATTGGTCCTCAAGGGGCGGAAGCTGAACCACAGCGCGGTCACCGCCGCGCCGATGGCGGGCGCAGCGGCGAGCTGGGCGAGGCCGGTCTCGCCCACCTTCAGGATGTCGTAGGCGAAGGGCGGGAACAGCGCGGTCGCTCCGGCGAGGAACACCGCCATCAGGTCGAGCGTGATGGCGCCGAGCACCATCTTGTTGTGCAGCACGTATTTCCACCCATCGATCACCTGACCGATCGGGCGCTGCGCGCCGGTAATGGGGGACCGGGGCACCTTGCCGATGGTGCTGATCGCGATGATCGAGACGAGGAACAGACCGCTGGCGATGGCATAGGGCAAGGCGGGCATCGCGTCGTAGGCATAGCCGCCTACTGCCGGGCCAACGATCATCCCGGTCTGCCATGCGATGGACGACAGCGCGATGGCGTTGGGCAGGATCGCCTTGGGGACGAGGTTGGGGGCGAGGGCGGACAGCGCAGGGCCGTTGAAAGCACGGACCACGCCCAGCAGCACCGCAACCGAGAACAGCGCGGTGAGGTCGATATGGCCGGTATAGGTCGTCCACGCGAGATAGCCCGCGCCGAGGAACTGCAGCCCGATCGTCAGGCGCGAGACGGTCTTGCGGTTGAAGCGGTCCGCTGCGAGGCCGGAGAAGGGCGAGAGGACGAACAGCGGCAGGAATTGCAGCAGGCCGATCAGCGCGAGCTGGCCCGACGCTTCGAACGCGTTCAACCCGTTGCCACGCGCGATGGTATAGGTCTGCCAGCCGATGATCAGCATCATCGCGTACTGGCCGACGATCATGGAGAACCGCGCGACCAGATAGGCGCGGAAATTATGGATTCGCAGCGGCGAAGTGTCGGGGGTGCTGTCGGCGGGCGCGTCTGAAGATGTCACGCCCGTTGCCATGACAGGCGGCCCGCGACGACAAAAGCAATTTCTGGAAGGGGTGGGTGCAAGCGCGGCTTTACCCGCGCATGCTTCAGTGGCGGCGGCGCAGGCGCGGGTTGGGCTGCAACTGGTCGATCATCTCGAGGAAGTCGTCCACCCGGATGATCCGTTCGAACTGGAAGCCCGCGCGGTTATCCTTGGTCCAAATCAGGTAAGCCTCGATCCGGCCGATGACCGGGAAGCTCACGATCACCCGGTCGCCGCGCGATCCGCCGCTCGCATTGTCGATCATGAAGCCGTTGGCGGACACGTTGCTGACGTGAAACGCAATATCCCCGCGACCGAAATACTCGGCGATAACCTGGTAGTCGACCGGATGCCGGATCGCGGCGCGCTGGTCGGTCACACTGAGATGCGAAGCCAAAGTCATAGTCCTCCGGGGGGCCGTAATGGCCTCTGCCAAGGATATCTCTTATGACGAGCAAAGCCTGAATTTCGGTTAAGCCCCCTTGTCCTGTATTGGGACGAAAGCTTGTTAAATGAGAGGCTTAACGCGTGACGATGCCGTGCTTCTTGCGCCCGAGCGAAAGCCGCCGCTGCGCGCCCTCGTCCACGGTTAACACCATGCCCGGATCGCTTAGTGCCTCGTCGTCGAGCTTCACCGCGCCTTCCGCAATCTTGCGCTTGGCTTCCTTGTTGGACGCGGTGAACCCGATCGCGGTAAGCGCGGCGGGCAGCGGCATGCCGTCGCCGACATTGAGCACCGGCAGATCGCCGCCCGCGCCACCGGCAAAGGTTTCGCGCGCGGTCGACTCGGCGTTGGCGGCGGCGTCTTCTCCGCGCACCAGCGCAGTCACCGCATTGGCCAGCGCGATTTTCGCGTCGTTGATCTCGCCGCCTTCGAGCTTCTCCAGCCGCTCGATCTCGGCGAGATCGATATCGGTGAAGAGGCGCAGGAAGCGGCCCACATCGCGATCGTCGACATTGCGCCAGTACTGCCAGAAATCGTAGGCCGGGAGCAGATCTTCGTTGAGCCAGACCGCGCCGCTCGCGGTCTTGCCCATCTTCTTGCCGTCGGCGGTGGTCAGCAGCGGCGTGGTGTAGCCGTAGAGTTCGGGCCCGCCTGTTCGCCGGGTCAGCTCGATCCCGTTGACGATATTGCCCCACTGGTCGCTGCCGCCCATCTGCAGGCGACAGCCATAGCGCTCCGCCAGCTCACGGAAATCGTAAGCCTGCAGGATCATGTAGTTGAATTCGAGGAAGGTCAGCGGCTGTTCGCGGTCGAGCCGCGACTTGACCGATTCGAAGGTCAGCATGCGGTTGATCGTGAAATGGGGGCCGACCTCGCGCAGGAGATCGAGATAACCGAGGCCGCTCAGCCATTCGTCGTTGTTGACCATCACCGCATCGGTCGGGCCATCACCGAAGGTCAGCAGGCGTTCGAACACCGGGCGCTGCGAGGCGATATTCGTCGCAATCACCTCGTCGGTCAGCAATTGGCGCGATTCATCGCGACCCGACGGATCGCCCACCTTGCCGGTGCCGCCGCCCATCACCACGATCGGCTTGTGCCCGGTCTGCTGGAGACGGCGAAGCAGCATGATCTGCACGAGCGAGCCGATGTGGAGCGACGGTGCGGTCGGATCGAATCCGACATAACCCGAAATCACATTCTGGGACGCCAGAAAATCAAGTCTTTCCGCATCCGTGATTTGGTGCGTATAGTGTCTCTTATCGAGCACGTTCAAGAGTTCGGATCGATATTCGGGCACGCGTTCCTCCGGGGGAAAGACCGCGCCCGCTAGCATGGGGGGTCGCAAATGCAAACGTACAGGTTGAAGCCGCATCCAACCACACCTCCGCTGGAGGTCAGCGCTATCTCGGTCACCATGATGCGCCTGATGGGTGGCGAGCTGTTGCTGCGCTATCGTATCAACCAGGCCAGCAAGGTGGTCGTGCCGCGCGGATATGCCCATCGCAGCCAGGAAGACCTGTGGCGGCGGACCTGCCTCGAGTTCTTCCTCTACGACCATGGCGGCCGCTATCGTGAATTCAATTTCGCCCCGGCAGGCGACTGGGCGGCCTTCGAATTCGCCTCCTACCGCAAGCTGATCGGCGATTACGTGCCCGAAGTCGCGCCGAAGATCGATTTTCAGCGCGGCCCTCAGGTCATCACGGCGACAGTCCGTCTCCCCGCACGGCTGCTGGACGGAGTGAAATCCGCTTCGCTATGCGCGGTGATCGAGGAAGAGGGCGAGCATCAATCGCTGTGGTCGCTGGCGCATCGCCGCGACGAGCCCGACTTCCACGACCCGATGAGTTTCGCCATCCATTTCGGCAAGCCCCAGACCGCACAACCCAAGCAGGCCCTTCAGCACGCATGAAATTCGGTATCGACCGGCTCTTGTCCGAGCCGGACCTACGCAAGCCTCTCGAAGGCAAAAGAGTCGCCCTTGTTGCCCATCCGGCATCGGTCACCGAGAATCTCCGGCACAGCCTCGATGCACTGGTCGCGGCCGGAGTAAACGTCACATCCGCGTTCGGGCCGCAGCACGGCCTGAAGGGCGACAAGCAGGACAATATGGTGGAAACGGCGGACGAGACCGACCCCACCTACGGCATCCCCGTGTTCAGCCTTTATGGCGAGGTGCGCCGCCCGACCGGGCAGATGATGTCGAGCGCCGATGTTTTTCTCTTCGACCTGCAGGATCTGGGCTGCCGCATCTACACCTTCGTCACCACGCTGCTCTACCTGCTCGAAGAGGGCGCGAAGCACGGCAAGGCCGTGTGGGTGCTCGACCGGCCCAATCCTGCCGGACGCCCGGTCGAAGGCACGCTGCTGGTGCCGGGGCAGGAAAGCTTCGTCGGGGCAGGCCCCATGCCCATGCGCCACGGCCTGACGATGGGCGAGATGGGCCACTGGTTCATCGATCACTTCGGGCTCGACGTCGATTACCGCGTGATCGAGATGCAGGGCTGGGAGCCCGATGGACCGAGTCATGGCTGGCCGACCGATCGAATCTGGATCAACCCGTCGCCCAACGCCGCCAACGTCAACATGGCGCGTGCCTATGCGGGCACAGTGATGATCGAGGGCGCAACCGTTTCCGAAGGGCGCGGCACCACGCGCCCGCTCGAAGTTCTGTTCGGCGCGCCCGATATCGACGCCAAGGCGGTGCTCGCGGAAATGCAGCGAATCGCGCCCAACTGGATGAAGGGCTGCGCCTTGCGCGAATGCTGGTTCGAGCCGACCTTCCACAAGCACGCCGGGCAGCTGTGCAACGGCCTGATGATCCATGCCGAGGGCCCGTTCTACGATCACGCGCAATTCCGTCCCTGGCGGCTGCAGGCGCTCGCCTTTAAGGCGATCCGCCGACTCTATCCCGACTACGACCTGTGGCGTGACTTTCCCTACGAATACGAGCTGGACCGCTTGGCGATCGACGTCATCAACGGCGGCCCGGCCTTGCGCGAATGGGTCGACGATCCGTCCGCCTTACCGGTCGACCTCGACCGCATGGCGACCAATGACGAAACCGAGTGGCGCGACCAGATCGCGCCGCACCTGCTGTATTAGTCGGGCTCGCGGATCGGCTGAACCAGTGCGACGAGCACGAAACTGATGATCATCAGCAGGTACCAGCTGCCGTATTTGGCAAGCGACACGGGCTTCCACGCCAGTTCCTGCCCCGGATAGTTCCACGCATTGGCGAAGGTCGCGATGTTCTCCGCGAACCAGATGAACAGCGCGACCAGCCCGAAGCCGAGCAGCAGCGGCATCCAGCGGTGCATGCGAAAATTGCGGAAATAGACGCGGGTGCGCAGGAAGATGAGCGCGGTCGCCGCGAAGAGCAGCCAGCGCAGATCGATCCAGAAATGGTGGAGGAAGAAGTTGGCGTAAATGCCTGCCGCGAGCAGCCAGGTCGTCCAGCGCGGCGGATAGCAAGTGTAGCGGAAATCGAAAATGCGCCAGACACGCGCGATATAGCTGCCGACGGCGGCATACATGAAGCCCGAAAACAGTGGCACACCGGCGATACGCAGCAGCGCTTCCTCCGGGTAGACCCATGACCCGGCATAGGTCTTGAAGATCTCCATCACCGTGCCGACGACATGGAAGATCAGGATGACCTTCGCCTCGTCCCACGTCTCGAGCCGGAAGGCGAGCATCCCGACCTGGATCGCGAGCGCGGCCAGCGTCAGGAAATCGTAACGGGCGAGGGCAGCATCATCGGGGTAGAATAGATGCGTCGCGAGCAGCAGCGCGAGCAGCAGCCCGCCGAACAGGCACGCCCAGCCTTGCTTGAAGCCGAACAGAAGGAATTCGTAGAGCCACAACCGCCAGCCCGAGCCCGGGTCGAAGGCCTCCAGGCGCGCGCGTATCTGCTGGAAGCGGCTCGCGCCGAACGGTTCACCCACCCGCCAGCACCGGGGTCATCAAGGCGATATAGCCGATAAATCCTGCGAGCAGCGCCGGGACGAAGAGCTGGTGGACCACCGTCCGCGCGACAATCGCCAGCATGACGAAGATCGCGAGGAACAGGCCGTGATAGGCGAGATCGAGCGCGGGCAGGATCGCCCCGTCGACGATTAGCGCGCGCAGCGGACTCGACACCACGTAAGCAATCGCAATGCCGTAGATTGCGCGGCGCTCGCGGAAATAGTGATCCTTCAGGTCGATGGGGTCGCTGCCCTCGGTTCGCGGGAAGATGACCGCGGCGAGCATGTAGATGATCAGCGCCTGCAGCAGGATCATCCCGAAGGCGACGAAGTTCCAGTCGCTGCGACCGGCGAGGCCGAAGCTCTCCCACCAGTTCTGCGCGACGATCAGCAGGATCAGCACAGACCAGGTGAGGACCGGCGCGAACAGCCGGTTGCGCGTGCGCGTCAGGATCAGGTCGCGATAGCCGAGCAGGACCTGCTGGATAGCGAGGCCGAAAATGATCGAGGTGAGGACGGCGAGATAGAGAAAAGCCTCGCTGGTTCCTTCCATCCGCCCGTGACCCGTTCAGAAAATCGCTGTCAGCGCGCGGGTGCGGCTTCGGGGGTGGACGTAGAGCGAATAACCCTCACCTGGCCACCTTCGGGCACCGGGCGAATATCATCGGGGTTGCCTGCCATCACCAGCACATCGCAGCCATCGACGTGATGATCGACCGCCTTGTAGAGCATCACTTCGGGCGCCCCGTCGGCAGGGCCGTCGCGCTGGTCGAGTGGAGGCTGCCCGTTCTCCTCGCGCGCATGCTCGATCGTGTCGCGGCAGGTCTTGCGGCGAAGAAAATCGTCCAGGTCGCCAGTCGCCAGCGGGGCGGGGCGACTATAACCGGGCATGGTAAGGGGCAGGGCGGGAGCGACTTCGGGAGCGGCTGCGGCAACGGCGGGGGCGGGCTCAGCCGGAGCCTCAGTCTCGGTCTCCTGGGCCGGGCCGAAGCCCATCGCGAAGGGGGCGGCAAGCAGGATGGCGACACGCATGATCAATCTCCTCCGGCCGCAGATATACCCTAGCCGTGCTTGCGGCTCAACTCGCGCATCGCGTCGTCAAGCCCGTCGAGCGTCAGGGGATACATGCGGTCATTGACCAGCTGCTTCATGATCGAGGTCGACTGGGAGTAGTTCCACTGGCGTTCGGGGATCGGATTGAGCCACACGGTTGCGGGGTAGGTGTTGGTCATCCGTTGCATCCATGTCGCGCCGGATTCCTCGTTCATATGCTCGACCGAGCCACCGGGATGCGTGATCTCGTATGGGCTCATCGCGGCATCGCCGACGAACACGACCTTGTAGTCGTGGCCGAACTTGTGGAGCAAGTCCCAGGTCTTCGTCCGCTCCTGCCAGCGGCGCTTGTTGTCCTTCCACACGCCTTCGTAGAGGCAGTTGTGGAAGTAGAAGAATTCGAGGTTCTTGAACTCGGATGTGGCCGCGCTGAACAGCTCTTCGGTGGTCTTGATGAACGGGTCCATCGAGCCGCCGACGTCGAGGAACAGCAGCAGTTTCACCGCATTGCGGCGTTCGGGCCGCATGTGGATGTCGAGCCAGCCCTGCTTGGCGGTGCCGCGGATCGTGCGGTCGATATCGAGCTCGTCCGCCGCACCTTCGCGCGCGAAGCGGCGCAGGCGACGCAGCGCCATCTTGATGTTGCGGGTGCCCAGTTCCTTGGTGTTGTCGAGATTCTTGAACTCGCGCTTTTCCCACACCTTCACCGCGCGCTTGTTCTTGCTCTCCCCGCCGATCCGCACGCCTTCGGGGTGATAGCCGGAGTGGCCGAAGGGCGAGGTGCCGCCCGTGCCGATCCACTTGTTGCCGCCCTCGTGGCGTTCCTTCTGTTCCTCGAGCCGCTTCTTGAGCGTTTCCATCAGCTCGTCCCACGAGCCCATTTTCTCGATCTCTGCCATTTCCTCTTCGGTCAGGAATTTCTCGGCGACGGCTTTCAGCCAGTCTTCGGGGATGTCGACCTGTTCCTGGCCGTAGTCGGTCATGATCCCCTTGAAGACCTTCGAGAACACCTGGTCGAACCGGTCGAGCAGCCCCTCGTCCTTCACGAAGGTCGCGCGCGCGAGGTAGTAGAACGCCTCGGGCGTCTGCTCGATGACGTCCTTGTCGAGTGCTTCGAGAAGCGTGAGGTGCTCCTTCAGGCTGGCGGATATGCCGGCCGCGCGCAGCTCGTCTACGAAATTGAAAAACACCGAGGGTCTCTCCCGAACTGCGGACAGGTCAAACTTGGGCGGCGGTCTAACAGGTGTCTGGCCGGTGCGCCACAAAGGCGGTTCCGGTCAATTGCGCGCCTTCGCGAGGCTGCGATGCGAGTTCTTGAACCGGGTTGGCTTTGTGCAACACATGACGAGAATTGTGGAATGGATTCAATCGTTCGCCGTCGAGATTTAATGGTCTTGCGCCGGGCCTGAAGCGCGAAGATTCCGCGAATATCGTGCGACTTTCGACAAATGGCGTTGAATCGAATCGCCTCGCTGTGCACATCTCGGAACATGGTTAAGGGGCTCTTTACCTTTTTCGGCATCGCCACCGTCCTGTGCGCGGCTTTCTTTTTCGTAACCTCGTCGGGCAATATCCTGCAGGCGGGAAGCGCGGAAAGTGCGCCGCGCGATATCACCTATGTGTCGAACCCGGTCGTGCAGCAGGTTCCGCCTTCGCCCCCGGCGACCAGGAAGGTCGCCAAGCCCACTGCGGGCATGCCGCCGTCGGTCGACCAGGTCCTGCGCTCGGGCACGCTGGTGGTGATCAGCAAGGGCTCGCAGCAGATGTACGTCTATCGCAACGGCGAGTTGTGGGACACATCGCCCGTTTCGACCGGCAAGCCCGGGAAGGACACGCCAGCGGGTGTCTTCCCGATCCTGCAGAAGCGGGTCCACCACCGTTCGAACATCTATTCCAACGCGCCCATGCCGCACATGCAGCGGCTGACCTGGGGCGGGATCGCGATCCATGCGGGCAAGCTGCCCGGCTACCCCGCGTCGCACGGCTGCATCCGCCTGCCCAAGGCGTTCGCGCGCGAACTTTTCGGCATTACCGAAATGGGTGCGACCACCGTGGTCGTCGTCGACCAGGCGCTGGGATCGGAGTGGCAGGCGCGGCAGATGGCGCTCGCGATGCACATGCCGACGCCCGGCGAGCGGGGCCACCTGATCCAGCGCCCCGAGCCGCGTCTGGCGGATCTCGACGCGCTGCGGGACGACACGCGCGACTTTGATGAGCAGCAGCCCCGTCTGGCAGAGGCGAGCCCCGCACCTGCCGAGCAGTCCCGTCCCGCCATCGCCGCAGTGGCTGAGACCTCCGCGCCGCCGATCGATCTGCTTGCACAGACCCGCACACCACCCCGCGGGCAGACGATCCAGCTCGCCGCGCCGCGCAGCGTGGCGGAGGCCGAAGCCTATTGGACGCAGGTCAGCGCCCGCCATCCCGAGCTGGAGAGGTTCGACAAGGCGATCATTCCGGCAGTGGTCAATTCGCGCCAGTATTACCGGCTCCGGGTGACGGGGCCGGGCGCCAAAGCCACGTGTGGTGCGCTCAGGCAAGCGGGGACGGACTGCTTCCCGGTGAGGTGAGGGCGGGAGGTCTTAGCTATCCGATGGCAGGATGATATTCGTACCACCATCCTCCGTGCGCTCGACAACGGCCCGTGTCGGCTCGTTGCTCAGGACCGATAGCATCTGATCGAACCCCGGCACCATGTCGAACCCCTCGTAGAGCTGTGTTCGCATTCCATTGGCGAGCGAAAGGATGATCGGCGGCTCCTCGCCTTCGGAGAGAGAAAAGCCCATTTGCCCAACGTAGCTCACCGTGCCGGAATCCCCGAAAACGATCGCCCGGGGCATTTTGCTGTCTCCATCGCGATAGAACATCCGTCCAGCCTGTGATGCGCGATCGCGGCAGAGCTTCGATGGCGCAGGACCCTGCTGGGTCTCTGAAGGCATGTCCTCGTCGATACTCTCGTCGTAGGCGACCGATACGGCCATCGTTGCGATCACCCAGTCGGTCATCTCCAGCGTCCGCCGCGGAGCAACGGGACGCTCTTGCGCATCGTTGCAGTCGAGGATGCGGTAGGCCGGTGGCGCCTTCTCGGGCGGCTCCGAGATCGGCATTCCCGAGGCCAGCAGGGCCAACCGCCCGTCGAGACTTTGCACGTCGACCCTCTTCGACGAAAGGCGCAGCTTGATGAGCCAGTTGCCTGCCCTGAACAGCGCCAGACCCGTCGACCTGTAGGGGCCATCGACTTCGAAGGAGGCCCGAACCCCGCTCTGCTCGCCGATGTCGGCCGCACCGAATGTTGCGAACAGCACACTCTCGGCGTCGATCGTGCCTAGGTTCTCGTTCGTGAACATGGCTTCGATCGCCGCATCGGCCATCATCGAGACATCGTAGCTGCCCGACCGATAGACGTAGACCGAGAGCACCTCGTCGTCATCCGGCGAGAAGTAGGACGACCCGATATTGCTGTCGCCAGCAGCATAGCTGGCGATCCGGTCACGGACGAAATCCCGAATCGTCGGTGGCAAGCGAAGGCCGGTCGGCTCGTGTACCCAATCGGCGGCCGACTCTATATCGAGAAGCTGCGGCTCGGCAAACGCAGGTGTTCCGAACACACAAAGCGCGATTGCGACACCGGTCAAACGCAACATAGACACCCCCCTGATTATCAGACGAGCGTATGCCGGTGATGGTCGATTGACCAGCTAAAGCATCAGGTCGAAGCCGCTACCGACCTCCCATTACTGTTGTCGCCGGCTCATGAAGGCGAGCCGTTCGAACAGCATCACGTCCTGTTCATTCTTCAGCAGCGCGCCGTGGAGCGGGGGGATCGCCTTGTTGGGGTTGGCATCCTGCAAGACCTCGACCGGCATATCCTCGTTCAGCAGCAGCTTGAGCCAGTCGAGCAGTTCGCTGGTGCTGGGCTTCTTCTTGAGGCCGGGGACTTCGCGGATGTCGTAGAAGATCTCCATCGCCTTGCTGACGAGGTTCTTCTGGATGCCGGGGAAGTGGACCTCGATGATCTCGCGCATCGTCTCGCGGTCGGGGAAGGCGATATAGTGGAAGAAGCAGCGGCGCAGAAAAGCGTCGGGCAGCTCTTTCTCGTTGTTCGAGGTGATGACCACGATCGGGCGTTCCTTCGCCTCGATCCGCTGCTGCGTTTCGTAGACATCGAAGCTCATCCGGTCGAGTTCCTGCAGCAGGTCGTTGGGGAACTCGATATCGGCCTTGTCGATCTCGTCGATCAGCAGGACGGGCAGCTCGGGCGCCTCGAACGCCTCCCACAGCTTGCCCTTCTTGATGTAGTTTCCAATGTCGTGGACGCGCTCGTCGCCCAGCTGGCCGTCGCGCAGGCGGGCGACCGCGTCGTATTCGTAGAGGCCCTGATGTGCCTTGGTGGTGGACTTGACGTTCCACTCGATCAGCGGCGCGTTCACCGCCTTGGCGATCTCGTGCGCCAGCACCGTCTTGCCGGTGCCGGGCTCACCCTTGACCAGCAGCGGGCGGCGCAGCGTCACCGCCGCGTTGACCGCCACCTTCAGATCGTCGGTTGCGATGTAATCCTGCGTGCCTTCGAAGCGTTCCATACCCGACCTTTCAAAACTCGTTTGAAAACCTGCTACGGGGACAGGCGACGGCCCGCAAGGGGGCGAGGTCACTCGGCCAGCGCGAGAATCCGCTTGGCCATCAGCAGCAGGCTCGCGGTATCGACCTCGCTTGCCGGGTCCATCTGGCTGATCGCGAGCATGTACCAACGACCCGCATGATCGCGCAGCAGCCAGCTCATGTTGAGCACGCCTGCCTCGGAGCCGCCCTTGTAACCGACATAATCCCAGTTCGCGGTTTCCTCTTCGTCGAACACGGGATTGACCGCCATGATGTTGCGCGCGGTATCGCCGGGCAAGGCGGCCAGCACGCGCATCAGCGACCGCTGGTCGGCCATGCTGGCGAACCATTCGATATCCTCGATCAGCACCGGCGTGCCCGAAGTGAAGGTCTGGAGAACCCGATCCTCCTCGATGCTTCCGAGATCGATTGAGGCTAGCATCGCGCGCCGTTCGGCTTCGTCGGCCATGGCATAGTCTTCGCCGAGGTCGCTCGCCTTGAGGACGAACATCTCGCGCGTGGTCAGGAAGGGCAGGGTCTTGCCCATATCACCATGGCCGCTCGCGCGCATTTCCGCCTCGATCGCCTCGCGTCCGAGCGTGCGCATGACAAGATCGGTTGCGGTGTTGTCGCTGATCGAGATCATCAGCGTGGCTGCGGTCTGCAACGTCACCGGTGCGCCATCGGGCCAGGTCTGCATCACGCCGCTGGGAAAGCTCTTCGCGTCGAGCGCCACCACATCGTCCCACGCGAGCCGCCCTTCGTCGACCGCGCGCGCAAGCGCGGCGAGCACGTAAAGCTTGAAAGTCGAGCCGATCGCGAACGGCTTTGCTGGATCGCCATAGGCAAAGACTGGATCGCCATCGAGCGGGCCGAACCAGGCCGCTTTGCTGCCCGATAGCGATTCCATGTCCGCCGAAACGCTGTTCGCATCTCCGGCGACCGGCTTGATATCGTTCAGCAGCAGGCCATTGACGAGAAAGGGCGCGGTGGCCTCGAGGTTCATGGGTCCGCCGACGGTCGCTTTTTCGAACCGCAGCGTGATCATGGCACGGTCTGGTTCGACCGGTTGAACTTCCTCGACACCGATCACCGGACCGAACTGCGCCGTCAGCTGCTGCCCGATCTGCGCGAATTGCTCTGCCGGGACGCTGGCGAGGAATTCGGGCGAAATCACCTCTTCGACGGGCCTCTCGCCCTTGATCATGGCGACGACGTCCGCCGCGCGGGCTTCGAACTTGGTCGCCTCGCTCGGCGCTTCGGCCTGGGTGTCCTGAGCGTAGGCGAGGGCGGCGGCGGGGGCGGTACCGATTGTTCCGAGCGCCAGTGCGGCACCCATGATCATCGCGCGCGTTGTTCTCATCTGCATGTTATTCCTTCCCTTCGATTCCCATTGATAGTTCGCATTCAGCCAAATGCCTGAATGCCGATCGACCTCTTGCCGCTGGAGCCACGATGCCGACCGAACCGATCACGATCAAAACGCCGCGCGGCCACGAACTGGCCGGATCGCTGGAGCTGCCGACCGGGCTGGTGCGCGGCGCAGCGCTGTTCGCCCATTGCTTCACCTGCACCAAGCAAAGCCGCGCGGCGGTGGAGGTGACGCGCGCGCTGGCGCGGCAGGGCATCGCAACGCTGCGGTTCGATTTCACCGGGCTGGGCGGCAGCGGCGGCGATTTCGGCAGGGCAGGGTTCGCTAGCGACGTCGAAGATCTCGTCGCCTCGGCCAATCATTTGTGCGAGCGGTTCGGCGGGCCGATCCTGCTGGTCGGGCATAGTCTGGGCGGTGCGGCGGTGCTCGCGGCGGCCGACATGATTGGGCGCGACCGGGTCGCGGCCATTGCCACCATCGGCGCTCCGGCGGACGTTCCGCATGTGCTCGGCAACATCAAGGGCGACCTCGCGGCGATCGAGCGCGACGGAGAGGGTGAGGTGACCATCGGCGGGCGCGAATTCCAGCTGAGCCGTGAATTCCTCCACAAGACCCGCGAGATCGACCTGCCCGAGGAAGTCGCGCGGCTCAAACTGCCGATCCTGATCGCGCATTCGCCGACCGACCAGATCGTCGGCATCGAAAATGCAGGCCAGTTGTTCGATGCGGCGTTGCATCCCAAGAGCTTCGTCAGCCTTGCCGGAGCGGACCACCTGCTGACCAAGCCCGAAGACGCGCATTTCATTGCCGACATGATCGCCGCGTGGGGTGCGCGCTATATCCCGATGAAGTCCGAGTGGCCGATGCCCGAACAGGGCGTGGTCGTGTGCACCGGCCACGGCAAGTTCGGCACCGAGGTGCACACGCCCTCGCACCGCTTCATCGCGGACGAGCCCAGATCCTACGGCGGCGACGATACCGGCCCGACGCCCTACGACCTGCTCAATGCCGCGCTGGGCACCTGCACCGCGATGACGATGAAGATGTATGCCGAGCGCAAGGGCCTGCCCTTCGAGGGCGCGCGGGTGGCGGTGACGCACGAGCGCAATCATGCGGAAGACTGCGACCATTGCGAGGGCGAGGACAGCCAGGTCCAGGCGCTCCACCGCGTCATCACCCTGCTCGGCGACGATCTCACCGCCGAGCAACGCGACAAGCTGATCGAGATCGCGGACAAGTGCCCCGTGCATCGCACGCTGGAGGGGCGCCTGCACGTCCATACCAAGGTGGGGGGCGAGTAGGCTCACACCGCCTCCAGCTCTTCGGCCCGGCGCTGCAGGCTGCGCGCAGCCCGCTGGTTGAGCCAGATGACAAAGCCGAAGAAGGCGAGCGTCGCGCCAAAGGGCGGTCCCATTTCGGTGAGGATGTCCCATGCATCGACCTCGCCGATCGCCTTGAACGCAACCGTGCCGTAGACCCCAAGCACCCCCGGCAGCAGTGGCCCGATATACCACATCGGCACGGTGCGCAGCGCGTCTGCCTGGCGGCGATATTGCGAGACGAGGTGGCTGCGGCAGTCCTCTTCGGGGCGGCGGCGCTGCATCGATGCGCGCGTGTACTGGTTCCACAGGACCCACAGCGTGCCGAGCAGCATCAGCACCATCGCGCCCGCCATCAGCGGCTCGCCCATCATGACGAACATGATGAATGCCGGAACTTCGAGGCAAAGCAGTAACGCACCCGCCACATATTCGATGAAGTTGCGACGACGAATGGTCCGCTCGAACCGGGTACTGCGTTTCACGAGATCCTCCGGTCTGGTGAAGCTGCGCGGCGCGTCATCGGTCCGCCAGATGTGCTGGAGATCATTCGCCATGATCGTTCTCCGGTAATTCGAATTGTGCCGTAAGCTTGTCTCTCAACCGCGAAAGCCGGGTGGCGACAGCGCCGCTGGAAAGGCCCGTTACCTCCGCGATTTCGGCGCCCGAATGCCCTTCGAGCCACAGCAGGATGACCTGCGCGTCAAGCAGCGGGAGCGTGCGAATGATCGCGTGAAGCCGGGTGAGGGCATGGGCGTCCGCCGCCGCCTTCTCACCGCTGTTCGACACGGGCAGCGTCTCGATCTCGTCGATATCGATCGTCGCCGGCTTGCGGCTGTTGCGCCCCACATGGTCGGCGGCGACATTATGCGCGACCCGGAAGACCCACGTCTTAAGTGCGCAATTCCCATCGAACCGCGCGAAGCTGCGCCATAGTTCGAGGTGGATATCCTGCTCCAGATCGCGCGCCTTGTCCGCATCGCGCTCCATCGCCCGCGCAAGCCGCGCGATTGCGGGTGCAAACTGCTCGCCCGCCTGGTGGTAAAGTCTGGCCTGTTGCCCGCTCATGCCTCTTTAGTCGCCGAGCGGGAGGATTTCTTACAGGGGGTGGGGAATTTTTTCCTGGATTGAGCCCCTCATCCAACTCCGACTAGGCAGCCAAGCTGCCAAGTCTCTATATCTCTCTCCCCGAGGGAGAAGGATAGCACAGCTTGTCGCGCAAGCGGCTAGCGACGCGTGGATGAGGGGGGACAGAACTTGGATCGAACCCAGCGAGCGCGGACCCTGCGCAAGACATCGACCGATGCGGAAGCGCTCTTGTGGTCGCGCCTGCGCAACCGCCGGTTCCACGATCTCAAGTTCCGCAGGCAGGTGCCGCTGGGGCGCTACATTGTCGATTTCTACTGCCACGAATTGCGTCTGGTGGTGGAGCTGGACGGCGGTCAGCATTCCGAGAAAGCCGACCGTGCGCGGACGTTATGGCTGGAGAGCGAAGGCTACCGGGTTGAGCGGTTCTGGAACCACGAGGTGTTGGAGAATGCCGATGGCGTGCTCGTGGAACTGGAGCGGCGCATTGGCCCCTCATCCAACTCCGGCTAAGCGCTTCGCGCTAGCCTGCGTATCCTTCTCCCTCGGGAGAAGGATGGCATAGCTTGTCGCGCCAGCGACTAGCGGCGCCTGGATGAGGGGCAACAACCCTCAAGCATCGATCAGCTCGCGGTCCAGATCGCCCGCCTTGTTCTGGATGAACTGGTAGCGATGCTCCGGGTTGCGGCCCATCAGCTGGCCGACCAGCTCCTTCACCGCTGCGCGATCCTCGAACTCGGGGGGCAGGGTGATGCGGATCAGGCTGCGGCTGTCGGGGTGCATGGTGGTTTCGCGCAGCTGCGCGGGGTTCATTTCGCCGAGGCCCTTGAAGCGCGAAATCTCGATTTTCTTGCCCTTGAAGACCGTCTCTTCGAGCTCGCGCCGGTGTTCTTCGTCGCGGGCGTAGTGGCTCTCCTTGCCCGCCGTCAGGCGGTAGAGCGGCGGTTGGGCCAGGAACAGGTGCCCCTTGCGGACGATGTCGGGCATTTCCTGGAAGAAGAACGTCATCAGCAGCGTCGCGATATGCGCGCCGTCGACATCGGCATCGGTCATGATGACCACGCGGTCGTAGCGTAGCTGGTCGGCGTCGCAATCCTTGCGCGTACCGCAGCCGAGCGCGAGGATCAGGTCCGCGATCTCGCTGTTGGCGCGGATCTTGTCCGCACTGGCAGAAGCGACGTTGAGGATCTTGCCGCGGATCGGCAGGATCGCCTGCGTCTTGCGATCGCGCGCCTGCTTGGCGCTGCCACCGGCGGAATCGCCCTCGACGATGAACAGCTCGGTCTCCGCGCCCGTCTCGCCCGAGCAATCGGTGAGCTTGCCGGGAAGGCGCAGCTTCTTCGCGTTGGTGGCGGTCTTGCGCTTCACCTCGCGCTCGGCGCGGCGACGCAGGCGTTCGTCCATGCGCTCCATCACTTCGCCCAGCAGCGCCTTGCCGCGCTCCATATTGTCGGTGAGGAAGTGGTCGAAATGGTCGCGCACCGCATTCTCGACCAGTTTGGCGGCCTCGGGGCTGGTGAGCCGGTCCTTGGTCTGGCTCTGGAACTGCGGATCGCGGATGAAGACCGACAGCAGCACCTCGCCGCCCGCCATCACATCGTCGGCGGAAATGTCCTTCGCCTTCTTCTGGCCGACCAGATCGCCGAATGCGCGCAGACCCTTGGTCAGCGCCGAGCGCAAGCCCTGCTCGTGCGTGCCGCCATCGGGGGTGGGCACGGTGTTGCAGTACCAGCTGGTTGCAGCGTCGGAGAACAGCGGCCAGGCGATGGCCCATTCGACACGGCCCTGCGAGGTGCCGTCGATCTCGGGAAAGTCCTGATTGCCTGCAAATGGCTCTGCGGTAACGCATTCGCGCCCGGAGACGCGCTGGGCGAGATGATCCGCAAGGCCACCGGGGAACTTGAAAGTCTCTTCGGCGGGCACGTCGTCGCTGGTGAGGCTCTCTGCGCACTTCCAGCGAATTTCGACCCCGGCAAAGAGATAGGCCTTGGACCGCGCGAGCTGGAACAGGCGTTTGGCGCTGAACCTGCGCTCGCCGAAAATCTCGACATCGGGTGTAAAGCTGACCTGCGTCCCGCGCCGGTTGGGCGCCGCGCCGACTTCCTCGATCGGGCCGAGCGTCTGGCCCTTGGAGAATTCCTGTGCGTAGAGCGTCTTGTCGCGCGCCACCTCGACCCGGGTATGCTGGGAAAGCGCGTTGACGACCGACACGCCGACGCCGTGCAAACCGCCCGAGGTGGCGTAGGCCTTGCCCGAGAACTTGCCGCCCGAGTGGAGCGTGGAAAGGATCACTTCCAGCGTCGATTTGCCCGGATATTTCGGGTGCTCGTCCACCGGGATGCCGCGGCCGTTGTCGCTTACGGTGAGGCGGTTGCCTTCCTCCAGACGCATCTCGATCCGGCTGGCGTGGCCTGCCACGGCCTCGTCCATCGCGTTGTCGAGGACTTCGGCAGCAAGGTGGTGCAGCGCGCGGTCGTCGGTCCCGCCGATATACATGCCAGGGCGGCGGCGGACGGGCTCGAGCCCTTCGAGCACCTCGATCGAGGAGGAATCATAGTCGCCGCTGGAGGTCGGCGTACCGTCGAACAGATCATCGGACATGGAACAGACAGTGGGCGCGCACGCACCGCTTCACAAGCGCGCACATCCCACTGTCCGCAAGTTTCGACGGGCCAGAGCGGTCCTAGAAGGCTTCCGGCGCGGGCGAAACGACCACCACCTGTCCGTCGCGCACCTCGCGCACTTCGAGCGTGCGTTCGGCGGTGCCGTCGGTGCGGAAGCGGAAGGCGCCGTCGAGGCCGAGGAAACCGCCGCGATCGCTCAGCGCCTGTGTGGGGAAGGGCGTGCCGGGCCGCCAGTCGCCGCTGCCGGCGACGCGCAGGACGAGCAGGACGCTATCGTAACCGAGCGTCGCGATCCGGTAGGGCGGATTGCCGAAGCGGTTGCGATAGCTGTCGGAGAAGCGCCGGTAGCGTCCGTCGGACAAGGCAGAGAACAGCGCGCCGTCCATCACACCGGCGGCAGGAATGGCGCTCTCGCCGCTCCACAGCTCGGTCCCGAGCAGCCGGGGGGCGGTGCTGTCTTCCGTGCGCAGCTCCGATGCGGCGACGATGGCGAGGCGCGGGCTGTCTGCGATCATCACGGTGTCGAAGCCGCCGCGTGCGCGCAGCCGGCGGGCCGCGCTCGCCGCAGACCCTTCGTTGCGCGAATAGCGCTCGGTCGCGACGAGGCTGCCGCCGATATTGCGCAGCGCCGCGATCAGCGCGAGCTCGGCCTGGCGGCCATATTCGCCCTCGGGCACCAGCGCGCCGTAATTGCGGGCGCCCCGGCTGCGGGCGATCTCCACCGTCCGGCCGACCGATTGCGATGGCGACAGGCCCATCACATAGACATCGGGCGAGGCGACGCCGACATCGTTGGAGAAGCTGATCAGCGGAATGCGGGCCGGGCGTGCCTCGGCCACCACATCCTCGACATTGCTGCCCAGCAGGGGGCCGAGGATCAGCTGGTTGCCATCGTTGATCGCACGGCGCGCGGCTCCGCGAGGATCGTCGGCGGTATCGTAAGTGGTGATCCGCAGATTGTCGGCATTGGTGTCGAGCAGCGCCATGGTCGTCGCATTGGCAATGGACTGACCGACGCGGGCGTTGCCGCCGGTGGTCGGCACCAGCAGTGCGATGCGGTGGCGCGTGCCGTCTTGCGGCAGCGGAGTGGGCGTGTCGCGCGCGATCGGCGGCGGGGTGCGCGACGGGTCGCCGGTGACGGGGCCGGGCCTGCCGCTCGGCTCGGCGGACTGGCCGGGCTGCGAGGTCGGCGGAGGCGCCGTGCGCGGGCCGTCGACCTGCGGAATGATCTGACAGCCCGCGAGAAACAGGCCGAGGCCCATGGCGAGGATCAGGCGGCGGCAGTGGCGAATGCCCATCATGCTTGCGGATATCCCTTGCGTTGGTCCATGGCGGTAAGCGTGAACGACACCAGCGATGCAGCCTCTCACCCCGCCCTTGCGCCCGGCCTGTATATCGTCGCGACACCTATTGGCAATCTGAACGACATCACCTTGCGGGCAGTCGACGTGCTGACGCGGTGTGACGGTGTTGCGTGCGAGGATACGCGCGTGACGGGCAAGCTGATGCGGCATCTGGGCCTCTCGAAGCCGCTGTGGCGCTATAACGACCATGCCGAGGAGCGCGATCGCACGCGCCTGATCGAGAGCATGGCTACCCGTGCAGTCGCTCTGGTGAGCGATGCGGGCACGCCGCTGATTTCCGATCCCGGCTATCGCCTCGTCAACGCCGCGCGCGAGGCAGGCGTCGAGGTTCAGACCATTCCCGGCCCCTGCGCCGCGATCGCCGCGATCACGCTGGCGGGCCTGCCGAGCGACCGCTTCCTGTTTGCAGGCTTCCTGCCGGTGAAAGAGAAGGCGCGGGCCGACATGTTGGCGCAGTTCGCAGCAGTGGATGCGACGCTGCTGTTCTACGAAAGCGCGGGGCGGCTGGTGAAATCTCTGTCCGCAATAGATCGCGCGCTGCCGGGGCGCCGGGTGGCCGTCGCTCGCGAGCTGACCAAGCTTTACGAGGAATGTCGTCTCGATACGCCCGCTGCTCTGATTGCGCATTACGAGGCGAAGCCGCCCAAGGGCGAGATCGTGTTGCTGGTCGAACCGCCCCACGAGGCGGAGGCGAGCGCGGAAGATGTCGACGCTCTGCTGCGAGAGGCGTTGCTGACCGAGAAACCGTCACAGGCGGCGGCAAAGGTTGCGAAGGCGACGGGGGCGGATCGCAAGGCGCTCTATGCCCGCGCGCTCGAGTTGCGCTAATGAGCGCAAAGCGCGAACGTGCCGAGAAGGCGGGCCGCGGCGGCGAAGAGGAAGCCGCGCGCTGGCTTAAGGAACAGGGCTGGGAGATTATCGACCACCGCCGCAAGACGTCGCTCGGCGAAATCGACCTGGTCGCGCGGCGCGAAAACCTGATTGCCTTCGTCGAGGTCAAATGGCGGCGCAGCGTGCCCGATCTCGACCTCGCAATCGACGAACGGCGGCTCGCGCGAGTCGCAGCGGCGGTTGGCGCGGTCGCGCATGAATATGCGACCGGTGGAGAGGACATACGGATCGACGTGATCCTGCTTGCACCGGGCGCTCCCCCTCGCCACATCGCCAACGCTTGGATGCCTTAGCCCGCTCTTCGTCATTGCGAGGAGCGAATGCGACGAGGCAATCCAGAGCGTAGCGCGCATCCGCCCTGGATTGCTTCGCTACGCTCGCAATGACGAGGTTAGAAATGTCCCTGAAAACCGCCTTCCAGATGGACCCGATCGAGAGCGTCAAAATCGCGGGCGATTCCAGCTTCGCGCTGATGCTCTCCGCGCAGGAGCGCGGGCATGAGGTCTGGCACTATGATGTGGAAAGCCTCGCGTGGGAAAGCGACGGCTCGCCCGCCGGCAAGATCACCGCCTTCGCGCGCCCCGTGCGGGTGCAGCGCGTGGAAGGCGACCATTTCGAATGGCTGGGCGAGCGGCGCGTGATCGACCTCGCGAAGGACATCGACGTCGTCTGGCTGCGGCAGGACCCGCCGTTCGACCTGGGCTACATCACCGCCGCCTTCCTGCTCGACCGATTGAAGGGCACCACGCTGGTGGTCAACGACCCGCGCGAAGTGGTGAACGCGCCGGAAAAGATGTTCGTGCTCGACTACGCGCGCTTCATGCCGCCCACGCTGATCGCGCGCAGGCTGGCCGATATCCAGGCCTTTCAGCAGAAGCACGGCACGGTCGTGGTGAAACCGCTGCACGGCAATGGTGGCAAGGCGATCTTCAAGATCGATCGGGAAGGCACCAACCTGTCCGCGCTGTCCGAAGTCTTCGACAAGCAATGGCCCGAGGCGCACATGGTGCAGGCTTTCCTGCCCACCGTGAGCGAGGGCGACAAGCGGATCGTGCTGGTCGACGGCAAGGTCGCGGGCGCGATCAACCGCAAGCCGGGCAAGGGCGAATTCCGCAGCAACCTCGCGCAGGGCGGCTCGGCCGAGGCGGCTGGGCTGACCGCGCGCGAGGAAGAGATTTGCGCCGCGATGGGGCCGGAGCTGAAGCGCCGCGGCCTGGTGTTCGTCGGGATCGACGTGATCGGCGGCGAGTGGCTGACCGAGATCAACGTGACCTCGCCCACCGGCATCGTCGCAATCGACCGCTTCAACGGCACCGACACGGCGGGCGCACTGTGGGATGCGACCGAGCGGCGGCACGCGGCCATGACGAAGGGCTAGTCTCGCTCGCCCCCTTTTATTCGTCGCCCCGGACTTGATCCGGGGCAGGGCTTTCTTCGGGGCCTGTCGCAAGAAGAAGCCCTATCTCGGGTCAAGCCCGGGATGACGATGAGGGGGAGGGGGCTCCCAGCCATCAGCTGCAGTACATCCCCACCCAACCTCCCCCTCAAGGGGGAGGAGATTTAGTTCAGCTCATACGCCACGGTCGTGACCACGCGGACCTTCTGGAACGGTGTGTTCGCCCCGCTGCTGTCGCAATATTCGCACTCCACCCCGTCGCGCGCGCTGATCGAGAAATAGCCCTGGCTGGCGGTCTTGATCTTGCCCACCGAGGCACCGCTGTCGTTGGCGAATTGCTGCGCGCTTTCGCGGGCGCTGCGGTTCGCCTCCGCGATCATATCGGGCTTCAACTCGTTCAGGCCGGTGAAGGTGTAGTTGACCGAGCCGCCACCCATCTCGACACCCGCGCGTAGCAGATCGGCCTGCTTCGCATAGGCCTCGCGCGCCTTCATGACGTCATTGGTACGCAGCTGGATCGTGCGCGAGACGGTCAGGTTTTCGGGGAGTCGATTGCCATAGGCATCGCGCGGCTGGTCGCGCATCAGCGAGATGTCGCTGTCGGTATAGTCAGCCGGTTTGAAGCCCGCCTCGGTGAAGAACTTGCGCACCGCCTGCGCCTGCTGGTCGACCGAATTCTGGACGCTCGCGAGATCGTTGCCGGTGTCGGAAAAGCGGATCGACCAGGTCGCGATATCGGCGGTGACGTCGCGTTCCGACACGCCTTTCACGGTGACCTCGCGGTCGGCTTCCTTGGCGCGGCGCAGACCATCGCCGAGGAGGAAACCGCTGCCCATCAGCCCAAGCATCACCATTGCGACCGAACCCAACACCACGAAACGATTACTCTCGATAAACCCGGCCATGCCTCTCTCTCCTCGTCGGCTGGGCGGGAGCGCGGCCTCCATTGGCCGGGTCGCTACAGCGACCAACCGTGCATCTCTATCGATGAAACGATCTGAATGAGCGATGAAGCGTTCTTATTCATCGGTGAAATGAGTTTGCAGCACGGTCGAGCGGATGCCCGCGTGACCCTTCGCAACTTTCCCGGCCCCGATAATTCGCCCCGTGCATTGGACCGCCATGGACGAAGTGATTGTCGGCATCATCGAGCGGCTCGGTTATCTGGGCATCGCAATCCTGATGGCGCTGGAAAACATCTTTCCTCCGCTGCCATCCGAGGCGATCATGGGGGCAGGGGCGCTCGCAGTGATCAATGACCGGATGAGCTTCTGGCCGCTGCTGATTTTCGGCACGATCGGAACCGTCGCAGGCAACTACGCGTGGTTCTGGTTCGGCAACCGGGTCGGATACGAACGGCTCGGCCCCTTTATCGACAAGTGGGGGCGCTGGCTCACGCTCGAATGGGAAGACATCGAGCGCGCCTCTGAGTTCTTCCAGAAACACGGCCAGTGGGCGGTTTTCTTCCTGCGCTTCTTCCCGGTGATGCGGACGATGATCTCGCTGCCCGCCGGGCTTGCGCACATGAATGTGTGGAAATTCCTGATCTTCACCACCGCGGGCGCGGCGATCTGGAACGTGCTCCTGATTCTCGGCGCGCAATGGCTGGTCGGTACGTTTTCCAATGTGCAGGATCTGGTCGGATGGGTCCTGATCGGATCGCTGGTGCTGGCGGCGGCCGGCTATGGCTGGCGGTTGTACAGCTGGAAGCCGCGCGCCGAGCGCTAACCGTCCCTCTCCCGTGGATGCGCGCTGCGATAGGTGTCGAGCAGGCGCGCCGCATCGACCTCGGTATAGATCTGCGTCGAGCCAAGGCTCGCGTGGCCGAGCAGTTCCTGCAGGCTGCGGAGGTCCGCGCCCGCGCCCAGCAAGTGCGAGGCGAAGGAATGGCGCATGGCGTGCGGCGTTGCGCTGGCGGGCAGGCCAATCTCTGCGCGCACCTCGGCGACCGCCTTTTGCACCAGACCCGGCGAAAGCGGCCCGCCTCGCGAACCCCGGAACAGCGGCTTGTCCGGCGCAAGATCGTGCGGGCAGGCGGAGACATAGGCTGCGATGGCCGCGCGGATCGCCGGCAGGATCGGCACCACGCGCGTCTTGCCGCCCTTGCCGGTGACGCGGATCGTCTCGCCCGGTGTCGCATGCTCGCCCGTCAGCGAGAGCGCTTCGCCCAGGCGCATCCCCGCGCCGTAGAGCAGCAGCAGCACCGCGCGGTCGCGCAGGCCCGTCCATTCCTCGCGCCGCCGTTCGCCGATGGCCTGCGCCACATGGACCGCCTCGTCGGGCGTGACGGGGCGGGGGAGGGTGCGCTTGATCCTCGGCCCGCGCAAACGCGGCGCCTGCGCATCGCTCACCCCCGCCTCGGCCCGCGCGAAAGAGAGGAAGGCGCGCAGCGAGGAAAGCTCGCGCGCGGCGGAGCGATTGGACACGCCATCGGCGCGGCGGCGGGCGAGCTGGGCGCGCAGGGCAGGGGCCTCGAGCTGGGCGAGCGATGCGAAGTCGCTATCTCCGGTTGCCTCCAGCAGCCGTTCGGCGGCCCGCACATAGGCGCGCACGGTATGGGGCGAGAGGCGGCGCTCATCCGCGAGGTGGCTTTCCCAGCGGGAGAGAACGCCCTGTTCGCGGTGCGGGCTCATGCCGCGCAAAGATCTGCCGAGACCAATTCGGCCAGCAGCGCATCGAGCAGCGGCATACCTTGCGGTGTCACCGTCAGCCGCTCGCCCTCGCGGGTCACGAAGCCAAGCCCGGCATAGAACTCGGCCCGCTTGGCGTCGATCAGCGCATCGGCTTCGGCGCCGAAGCGCGTGGCGAGCGCGGCGAGGTCGACCCCCTCGGCAAGCCGCAAGCCCATCAGCAGCGCCTCGCTCAACTGTTCGTCGCGCGCGAGCGCACGCTCTTCCGAAATGCCATGCCCGTTCTCACCGACGCGGCGCAGAAACGCCTCGGGTTTCTTGTGGCGGATGGTCGCCATCCCGCCTCGCCGCCCGTGTGCACCCGGACCGATGCCGACATAGTCGCGGTACCGCCAGTAGGTGAGGTTGTGGTGGCTTTGTGCACCTTTGTGCGCGTGGTTGCTGATCTCGTAGGCAGGCAGCCCCGCAGCCGCCGTCTGCGCCTGCGTCTGCACGAAGAGATCGGCGGCTTCGTCCGCATCCATCGGCTCGAAACGGCCGCGCGACACCGCTCCGGCGAACCCCGTGCCGGGCTCTATGGTGAGCTGGTAGAGCGAGAGGTGCTCGGTCCCGAAAGCGAGCGCCCGCGCAAGCTGCGCTTCCCAAGCCGCGGCGCTCTGGCCGGGCAGGGCGTAGATCAGATCGAAGGTCACGCGCCCGAACAGGCCTTGCGCGCTTTCGACCGCCGCGAGCGCCTCGGTGGCGCTATGCTTGCGCCCCAGGAAGGCCAGCGCCTCGTCCTCCAGCGACTGCACGCCGAGCGACACGCGGTTGACCCCGGCGGCGCGGAAATCCGCGAACTTGGTAGCTTCGTAGGAGGTCGGATTGGCCTCCAGAGTGATCTCGGCATCGGGCGCGAAGCCCCACAGGCGCTGCGCCTCCTCGATCAGTGCACCCGTCAGCGCGGGCGGCATAAGTGAGGGCGTACCGCCGCCGAAGAAAATCGACCCGACGCGCTTGTCACGCGTCAGCGCGTGCTCATGGCGCATGTCGGCCAGCAGCGCAGCCTGCCACGCCTCGGCATCCACATTCTCGCGAACATGGCTGTTGAAGTCGCAATAGGGGCACTTCTTCAGGCAGAAGGGCCAGTGGATATAGAGCGCAAGATCGTCTGCGGCGGGCATGGTGGCAATGTAGCACTTGTATGATCCCCAGCGAAAGCTGGGGTCTCGATCGGGGGAGGGGATTTGATCGGAGACAGGTCCCTGCTTTCGCAGGGACTCGCGCTCGTTGACTAGCCGAACTGCTCCGCCACGAGCTTCGCGAAGGCATCGGCGCGGTGGCTGATGGCGTGTTTCTCTTCCGGGTCGATCTCGGCGAAAGTCCGGTCGCGGCCTTCTGGAACGAACACAGGATCGTAGCCGAAGCCTAGCTTTCCGCGCGGGGGCCAGGTGAGCGAACCGGGCGCGGTGCCTTCATAGACCGCATATTCGCCGTCAGGCCAGGCGAGCGCCAAAGTGCAGTGGAACGCCGCGCTTCGGTCCACGTCCGGCCCCTGCTGGGCGAGCAGGCCTTCGACCTTGCCCATCGCCATGTACCAGTCGCGCCCCGGCTCGCCTTCGAACCACTGCCGCTCGGCCCAGTCGGCGGTGTAGACGCCGGGCCGGCCATCGAGCGCGGCGACCGACAACCCGCTGTCGTCGGCGAGGCTGACGATGCCCGAACCTTCCGCCGCAGCACGCGCCTTGAGCAGCGCATTCTCGACGAAACTGGTCCCGGTTTCCTCCGGCTCGGGCAGGCCGAGCGCACCGGCAGATATGCACTCGACCCCATAGGGCGCGAGCAAGGCCTGAATCTCCTTCAGCTTCCCCGCGTTATGCGTCGCGATGACGAGCTTGCCCGAACCGATGCGGCGCGTCATTTCACCGCCGCGTCCTGCGCCTTGAAGATCTCGCCGCAGCCCATCTGCGCGAGGCGCAGCAGGCGCAGCAGCGCTTCTTCGTCATAGGCCGCACCCTCGGCGGTGGCCTGGACTTCGGCGATCTTGCCGCCTTCGATCAGGACGAAGTTGGCGTCGGCATCGGCATTGCTGTCCTCGTCGTAGTCGAGGTCGAGCACCGGCGTACCCTTGAACACGCCGCAGGAAACCGCGGCGACCTTGCCCGTGATCGGGTCCTCGACGATCGCGCCCGATTTCTTGAGGCCGTCGATCGCCAGCTTGAGCGCGACCCATGCGCCCGAAATCGCCGCAGTCCGAGTGCCGCCATCGGCTTGAATGACATCGCAATCGAGCGTGATCTGCCGCTCACCGAGCTTCTTCATATCTACGACCGCGCGCAAGCTGCGCCCGATAAGCCGCTGAATTTCCTGCGTTCTGCCCGACTGCTTGCCACGCGCCGCCTCACGGCTGCCACGGGTGTGCGTGGCGCGCGGGAGCATCGAGTATTCGCCGGTGACCCAGCCAGCACCCTTGCCGCGCATCCACGGCGGCACGCTGTTTTCGACGCTGGCGGTGCACAGGACGCGCGTGTCACCGAAGCTGATGAGGCAGCTACCCTCGGCGTGCTTGGTGTAGCCGGTTTCGATGGAAATGGCGCGCATTTGGTCGGGCGCACGGCCTGAAGGTCGCATGGGGGAATCTCCTTTGGATTGGCGCGTTGCATAGGCTAACGCGAACTCTGTTCAAGGTGAAAGGCAGCCGATGGCAACGTTCAGACATCTGTCGGCAATTTTGGCCGCATCATTCCTCGTTGCGCCAGCCAACGCTCAGTCGCAGGACGATGGGATGTCGGTGGCAGAAGAACGGATGACCCAAGCCCCGCATATCGCCTTCGCCCGTGCCAAGAGCGGGCTGGAAACCTTGACCGCCGCCAATCACCAGACCTGGGACCTGGGCGGGGCGGACTGGAGCGTCGATCTCGACGAGGGAGTGATCGAATTTCAAAACAGCAAGCGATGGCTGATCTCCGCGCCGGTCCAGGTGATCGGCACCTACGACACGCGCGACGGCAGCTTCATGTGGGGCTGGGACCATCCCTCGGTACCGGGTCATAGCGCCCGCGCCGCGCAGCTGGCGTTCGACTATGGAGAGCGTCACGAACTGGCTGACTTGACCACGAACCCGGTCAAAATCGGCGAGGATGAGGCATGGGCCTACACCGCGCTGGCGGCCTACCTCTCCGAAAGCAACGGCGCCTATCGGGGGGCGATGGGGACGACGCTCGTCTACATGACCTTCGGCGAGGTCACCATCACCAAGCCATGATGCCCGTGGCCAGCGTCGGTGTTCATCGCCGCTGTTCATCGCTTGGCCAGCGGGCTCGCCGCAAGGAAGCAGGATCACCGTTACGAAAGACATTCGCCATCATCCGTGCTGCATTGATAGCTTCGTTCGCTCTCCTGCTAACCGCCTGCGCGACCACGCCGACCGCGCCGGATAACTCCGCCACGATCGACTACACCGTCACGCCCTGCTTCGGTTTCTGCCCGTCCTTCGAACTGTCGGTCACCGCCGAAGGCGACGGCACCTACGAGGGTCAGGCCTTCGTGGCCCGACGCGGCGAAGCAAGCTTCATGGCGAGCGACGCGGAATACCAGGCGTTCGCCCGGCGTCTCGCGCCGTATCGTCCGAAAGAATCCGTCAGCTACGGGCACGACAATTGCGATGGGCCGGTGGCGACCGATTCCCCCAGCGTGAAGATCACCTGGCGCGATCCGGGCGAACAGCCGGTCACGCTCTACTGGTACATGGGCTGCCGCCAGCCCGGCCTGACCGAGAATAGCGAGGCGCTGTACAAGGCGTGGCAGGAACTGCCCGTAGACGATCTTGTCGGCAGCGACGAGAACCGCCAGACCTATGGCAGGCTCGAATGAATACGATGCGATCCTAGATTGGCCCTATGACCTCTCCGCCGCTCACCGAACTGACCGACCGTACGCGCGACATCTTTCGCCTGGTGGTCGAACAGTACCTCACCACCGGGCAGCCTGTCGGTTCCAAGACGCTGGCGCAGGGCGGGGCGGTGGACCTGTCGCCTGCGTCAATTCGCAGCGTGCTGGCGGACCTGGAAAGCCTTGGCCTGCTGGCCGCGCCTCACGTTTCCGCCGGGCGCAAGCCGACCGAGAGCGGGCTGCGCCTGTTCGTCGACGGGATGATGCAGATCACCCAGCCATCCGCCGAAGAACGCCGCGCGATCGAGGCGCGGCTGGGCGATCCCGGCCCGCTCGAAGCCCGGCTCGAAGCGGCCAGCGCAATGCTCTCCGATCTCTCGGGCGCGGCAGGCATGGTCTTCGTCCCGACATCGGAGCGGCGACTGGCGCAGATGAGCTTCGTGCCGCTCGATGCCACCCGCGCGCTGGCCGTGCTGGTCGATGCGAACGGGCAGATCGAAAACCGGTTGATCGAGCTGGAAGGCATGGATGCAAGCGCGCTCACCCAGGCTTCCAATTACCTGTCGGCCCGGCTCGCAAGCCGCAGTCTCGGCGAAGCGCTGAGCGATATCGAGCGCGAAATCGCCAGCGGCCGCAGCGCATTGGACGAAGCTTCCGCCAGCCTTGTCCAGCGGGGCATCGCGATGTGGAGCGAGGACGCGGATCGCAGCCCCGTGTTCATCGTGCGCGGGCAGGCCCGGCTGCTCGACGACGAGGCTGTCGGCGATGTCGAGCGGGTGCGCCAACTGCTCGACGAACTGGAAAACAAGCAAGCCGTTGCCGAGGTTCTGGAGCGCGCGCGCGAGGCACAGGCTACGCGGATTTACATAGGCAGCGAAAATCGCCTCTTCGCGCTCAGCGGATCGTCTGTTATCGCCTCTCCCTTTCGCGATCGTGATGGGAACGTCGTCGGTGTGCTGGGGGTTATCGGCCCCACTCGCTTGAACTACGGCCGGATCGTTCCCATGGTCGATTTCACCGCCCAGTCACTGGGGCGACTGACCGGATAACAGGGCAAACTTCACCTAACGATATGCAAGACGAAAACGAACCCAAGGACGAGCCTGTAAAGGATCGCGAAGCGCTGGATGCGGAAGCCGAGAAGGAGCTGGCGGGCGTGCCCGAGCATCTCCGCGACCAGAGCGAGGACGAGGATGACGCCGATAACGGCGGCGATCTGTCCGAAGCGCTGGAGAGCATGAAGGCGGATCTCGACACCGCGCGGCAGGAAGTGCTCTATGCCCGCGCTGAAACGCAGAACGTGCGGCGGCGACTGGAAAAGGACGTTGCCGACACCCGCGCCTATGCGGCGACCGGGTTTGCGCGCGATATCCTGTCCGTCTCGGACAATCTCGTGCGCGCGATCGATTCCATTCCCCAGGAGCTTCGCGATGACGAGAAGTTCAAGGGACTGGTAGCCGGGATCGAGGCGACCCAGCGCGAGCTGGAGCGGGTGTTCAGCCAGCACGGCGTCACGCGCGTCGCGGCCAAGGGCCTGCCGCTCGATCCCAACGTCCATCAGGCGATGATGGAAATTCCGAGCGACGATGTCGATCCGGGCACCGTCATCCAGGAGATGCAGGCCGGATACCTCATCCGCGATCGCCTGCTGCGACCTGCGCTGGTCGGTGTCGCAAAGAAGCCGGACTGATCTCGGCCGGGCAGGGTAGCGGAGCATTTTCCGTCTCTTAATGGAACAAATGACGGCGTTCGGAGCTTTGGATCGCATCAGGTCCAGTGGAGAATCCGTCATGAATGTCCTTAAGTCGAAGACCCGTTTTGCCCTCGTCCCGGTTGCGCTGGTTTCCGCCCTCTCGCTCGGCGCGTGTGCCGAGAATTATGCGGTGGAAGGTGGCGCTGCGGGCGCTGCGATCGGCGCAGGCGTGGCTGCCGTCACCGGCGGCGACATTACGCGCTATGCGCTGGCAGGCGCTGCGGCAGGTTCGCTCGCCGGCTATTTCGTCGACAAGAACGACGGTTGCGATGGTTACGACCGCGACGGCTATCTCGACGAAGATTGCTTCGGCACGCGCGGCTATCCGGCCGACCCGCGCTGATCAGTGCGAGGCGCACGATTATGAAGAGGGCCGTCTCCGCGAGGGGCGGCCTTTTTTATTGGAGGTAGAGCACCAGATAGCGCACGCTCAGCGCCACCAGCAGGATCGCGTGGACCCGCCGGTTACGGATCGCGATCAGCCCGGCCATCATGGCGACGAACAGCACGGTCAGGCCAACCGACTGCACAGTGAGCAGCTGATCGCGGACCTCGGGAAGGCTGAGCAGATAGGCCCACTGCACGACGACCAGCCCGATCAGCATCGCCATGATCGTTCGGCAGACGCGAAAATAGTGGGTGTCGAGATTGTTGAACCGGTCGGGATCGGTCGGGAAAACAAGCCGTGCGGCAAGGTAATAGGCGCTCGCAAACGCGACTACCGCCAGCAGGGTTGCTGAATTGACCGAAACCAGATTTTGCACGCTCCACGAGAACATCCAGAACGACAGCAGGTCGAGGATCACGAAGATGGCGAGCAGCGGGGTCAGCCAGCCTATCGAGAATTTCTCGCCGCCCGCATCGCTGGCGAAGCGAAGTTCGAGCGTGCGGCCGAGGCCGGACAATATCTCTACCAGCGAAAGGCCGAGCGCGAGCGCGTAGAGCGCGAAGATGAACTCGAATTCGGTCATGTCTTTGCCCCGGGAAACCGCACTAGCAGATCATAGGCTTCGCGGTTGGCGATCCCCGCCACGCGCACGCCATTCCTCAGCCAGAAGGCGTGCTTCACGATTTCGGCCTGCTGCTCGATCCCGTATTTCTCGAGGCTCCAGCCCGGTCGCAGGCTATAGTCGTAGCGGCACCAGGGGTGGCGGTGGAGCGGCAAGTACCACTCGCCCTTGGCTTGGGTCTGCCAGACATGCGTCATCTCGTGGATGAAATGGCCCTGCCGGTGGTGGTTTCCGGCCGAAAAATCGTCGCAGTATCCGGCGGCATCGGGATGGAAATGGAGGTGCCCGCGCGGCGCCATGGTGGTGTTCCTGGGTTGGAAGAAGGCCCACTTGCGGCGCCGGATCGTCACCTTGCGATAATCGATCGCGGTGCCGAACACACTGCGCGCCAGTGCCACCTCGCCGCTCGTCAGCTGCCGCTCCCCACCTGCCGGGCAGGGAGCGACTTTTGCGTTACGTGTCTCGGCGTCGATCGGATGATCGGGCACGTTCGTCGATTCCGCTGGCGTCGCTATCTCGCGATCAGCGTTCCGCGTCGGCGGGCATGATTTCGGCTTCGAAATCCATCGTCGATCCGCCCGCCATCGTCAGCGTGACAGTGGTCGAACCACCCGCTTCGAGCGAGGGATCGAGTTCGAATGCCATCACATGCAATTCGCCCGGCTCGAAACTGGTCGTGTCGCCCGGCTGGACGGTGACCACGCCGATCGATCCCATCTCGGTATCGTCGTATTCCATGTAATCGTGCAGCTCCGCGCTGGCCGCGCCTTCCACGTCCGCGCGGCGGACCGAGATCGCCCGGTCGCTGTCGTTCGTAAGCTCGAAATATACGACCCCCGGATTGCCTTCCACGGCGGGCAGGAACAGGCGCCCTTCGCTCGCACTGAGCGGCGATGCGGTCTCTTCTGTCTCGGCAGACTCTTCGGAGCATGCGGCCAGAGCAATCGTGCCCAGCGCAAGTGCGGTCGCTGCGTAAATCGATTTCATCTTCAATCGTCTCCCTGACTTTTCGTCCCGGCGTACGACTAGGCGCAACCGTCTCTTGTGCCAAGAACAAGCGCACCTATATCCGCGGCTCAACTGAGCTGCCGAGCGCTCTCGCCCTTGGACGGGGATAGCGCGAGGGGCAGTGTCCAACGAAGCCAATAGGATGCGGGGTATCATGGCAAAAGTAATCGGTATCGACCTCGGTACGACCAACTCGTGTGTTGCGGTGATGGATGGCGGCAAGCCAAAGGTCATCGAAAATGCGGAAGGCGCGCGCACCACGCCGTCGATCGTAGCCTTCACCAAGGATAGCGAACGCCTGATCGGCCAGCCGGCCAAGCGCCAGGCGGTCACCAACCCGGACAACACCGTGTTCGCGGTGAAGCGCCTGATCGGTCGCCGGTTCGAAGACCCCATGACCAAGAAGGACATGGAGCTGGTCCCCTACAACATCGTCAAAGGCAACAATGGCGATGCATGGGTCGAAGCGGGCGGCGACAAGTATTCGCCCAGCCAGATTTCCGCCTTCATTCTGCAGAAAATGAAGGAAACCGCCGAGAGCTATCTGGGCGAGAACGTGACCCAGGCGGTCATCACCGTTCCGGCCTATTTCAACGACGCGCAGCGCCAGGCGACCAAGGACGCCGGCCAGATCGCTGGCCTCGAAGTGCTGCGCATCATCAACGAGCCGACCGCGGCCGCGCTCGCCTACGGGCTCGATAAGGACGAGAACAAGACCATCGCGGTCTACGACCTTGGCGGCGGTACGTTCGACATCTCCGTGCTCGAAGTCGGGGACGGCGTGTTCGAGGTGAAGTCGACCAACGGCGACACCTTCCTGGGCGGTGAAGACTTCGACAGCGCAATCGTCGAATATCTGGCCGACCAATTCAAGTCCAAGGAAAACATGGACTTGAAGAGCGACAAGCTGGCCCTGCAGCGCCTCAAGGAAGCCGCCGAAAAGGCGAAGATCGAGCTTTCGAGCGCGCAGCAGACCGAAGTGAACCTGCCCTTCATCACCGCACGCATGGAAGGCGGCAGCTCCACCCCGCTGCACCTCGTCGAAACGCTCACCCGCTCCAAGCTGGAACAGCTCGTGGGCGATCTGGTCAAGCGCACGCTCGAGCCGTGCAAGAAGGCGCTCGAAGATGCCGGCCTCAAGGCCGACGGTATCGACGAAGTGATCCTGGTCGGCGGGATGACCCGCATGCCCAAGGTCCGCGAAGTCGTTGAGCAGTTCTTCGGCAAGAAGCCGCATACCGGCGTGAACCCCGATGAAGTCGTGGCCATGGGCGCCGCGATCCAGGCGGGCGTGCTGCAGGGCGACGTCAAGGACGTGCTGCTGCTCGACGTGACGCCGCTTTCGCTGGGCATCGAAACGCTGGGCGGCATCATGACCAAGATGATCGACCGCAACACGACGATCCCGACCAAGAAGACGCAGGTCTATTCGACCGCCGAGGACAACCAGCAGGCGGTGACGATCCGCGTGTTCCAGGGCGAGCGTGAGATGGCGGCGGACAACAAGATGCTCGGCCAGTTCGACCTGGTCGGCATTCCGCCCGCACCGCGCGGCGTGCCGCAGGTGGAAGTGACCTTCGACATCGACGCCAACGGCATCGTGAACGTGTCCGCCAAGGACAAGGGCACGGGCAAGGAACAGCAGATCCGCATCCAGGCCTCGGGCGGTCTTTCGGACACCGACATCGAATCGATGGTCCAGGATGCCGAGAAGTTCGCCGAAGAGGACAAGAAGCGGCGCGAAGCTGCCGAGGCCCGCAACCAGGCCGATAACCTCGTCCACGCGACCGAAAAGCAGGTTCAGGAAAACGGCGACAAGATCGACGCATCGCTCAAGTCCGATGTCGAGGCGGCTATCGCAGAGACGAAGACAGCGCTGGAAGGCGACGATGTCGACGCGATCAATGCCAAGGCGCAGGCGCTGACCGAAGTGGCCATGAAGATGGGCCAGCAGATCTACGAGAAGGAACAGGCCAGCGGCGACGGCGATGCTGCGCAAGGTGGTGCTGCAGCGTCTGCGGACGACGGCGTCGTCGATGCGGAATTCTCCGAAGTCGACGATTCCGCCAGCGACGGCCCGGCACCCGGTGCCGATGCCGATCAGGGCGACAGCGGCGAAGAAGGCCGGGTCTGATAGGTCAGAGACGAAACATGGAGCCGCGCAGGAACTTCACACCTGCGCGGCCCTCGTCTCATGTCCAGAACCGGTGCATTAATTGATGGCTTCCGAACCCGATCTTTATGAATTGCTGGGCGTTTCGCGCGACGCGGACGCAGCGGCGATCAAGTCTGCCTATCGCAAGATGGCGATGCAGTATCACCCCGACCGCAATCCCGGCGATGCCGAGGCCGAAGCGCGCTTCAAGGCAATCGGTGCGGCCTATGAGGTCCTGAAAGACCCGCAGAAACGCGCGGCTTACGACCAGTATGGCCATGCCGCCTTCCAGCAGGGCGGCGGCGGTGGTCGCGGTGGGCACCAGGCCGATTTCGGCGATATCGGGGATATTTTCGAAACGATCTTCGGCAGTGCCTTTGGCGGCATGCGCCAGGGTGCGCGGCGCGGGGCTGACCTGCGCTATGACCTCGAAATCACGCTGGAAGAGGCCTTCCACGGCAAATCCACCACGATCGAGATCGAGGTGTCGCAGCAATGCGACGTGTGCGCCGGATCGGGCGCCGAACCGGGCACCGGCACGCGCAGCTGCAATGTTTGCGCAGGGCACGGCAAGGTCCGCGCGCAGCAGGGCCTGTTCGTCGTCGAGCGACCATGCCCCAACTGCCACGGGCGCGGCGAAGTGATCGAGAGCCCGTGCCGCAACTGTCGCGGAGACGGGCGCGTGGACGCGCCGCAATCCCTATCGGTCGATATTCCGCCGGGCGTCGATACCGGCACCCGCATCCGCTTGTCGGGCAAGGGTGAGGCTGGGCCGCGTGGGGCGCCTTCGGGCGATCTCTACATCTTCATCCACGTTCGCCAGCACACGCTGTTCAGCCGCGAGGGTTCGAACCTGATCGCGCATATCCCGGTCAGCTTCACGACCGCCGCGCTGGGCGGGAAGGTGGAAATTCCCGATCTCGACGGATCGACCAACACGATCGAGATTCCGGCGGGCATCCAGTCGGGCAGGCAACTGCGCCGTCGCGGGGCGGGCATGCCCGTGCTGCAGGGGCGCGGGCGGGGCGATCTCGTGACCGAAATCACGGTCGAGACCCCGACCAAGCTCTCCAAGCGGCAGCGCGAAATACTCGAGGAATTCCGCGAAACCGAGACGGGCGAGGAATGTCCGGAGAGCCGGGGCTTCTTCGACCGGATCAAGGATGCTTTCGGGGCCTGAACCTGCGTCGGCTTGCGAGGTCGTCAGTTCGCAAGAGCCTTCAGGAGATCCATCGTCTCGGAACCCCGCTGTTCGTTGGCCTTGAGCTCGTCAGCCTTCTTCTGCCACACGCTGGCTCTCAGCGGGTTGACCGTTCCACCCATTCCCTCGCGCCAGTAATCGGCGAGGAACTGGGCGGCTTTCGCTGAGCCGCGATTGGTGGCCTCTTCGAACAGCGCAAGGCTCGTGGTCATGTTCTGCGGCACGCCGCGCCCTTCGGAAAACATGAAGGCGAGATCCAGCGTCGCGTCGGCACGCCCGGCCTGATGCGCCATGTAGAGGTACTTGGCGCCTAGATCGAAATCTGTTCCGAAGGGCTGGCCCGCTACCATCGTATGACCAAGCTTGTACGCGAATGCCATGTCGCCCCCGTCGGCGGCCTGGCTGGCATATTTGATGAACCTGGCACGATCCTGCGGAAACCCGTCATAGCTTCCGACGAGGTACAGGTCGGCCAGCAGTTGTAGGGCCGCCCGGTCGTTCTTCGCCGCCATGCGCTCCAGGATCGGCTTTGCCTTGGCCGTATCCGGGCGGAGAATGAAATAGTCCCTGCTGGCGCTCTCATAGGTCGCGTACCGCGTCAGAGCGGGGCGCTTGATCCCGTTGAGGTAGATGCGCGCCAGCCTGTCCTGCGCGTTGGAATCGTCTGCGGCGGCATCGGAGGAAAGCAGGGCGATCGCCGTATTCGCGAACTCGGATCGCTCCCTCTGATATATCCTTGCTGCCGCTTCTCGCTTCTCCATCGATGCGGCGTGGAGTTCCTTCAGACTCCGCTTTTCGCCATCGGCGGTGTTGTCGTAGGAGAGCAGCAATTCGCCCTCGTCACCCTTGCTGCAGATCGAGCAGGTGAAATCGTCCTGCGCCATCCTGGCGTAGCCAATGATGCTGTCGATATCGCCAAGCTCCGCACCCTGGCGGTAGAAATCCAGCGCATCCATCTTCGTGCCTTCGGGCAAGCGCCCTTCGAGCACCATCTTCGCCATCCGATCATAGGCCGGGGCATACCCCGCCTGGATCGCGCCCATGTACATCTTCACGCGGAAGGGCACGAGCTCCTTCGCGGTGAGCCAATCGCCGCCCTTCTGCTTCTGGATCTCGTCGGCCAGCCACACCATCGAGTAGGGATCGCCGTTCTCGGCGCTGACCTGTTTGCGCTTCACGTCGCGTTGCGCGAAGAAATCGGCGATCGCCTGTTCGCTTGTGTTCAAGGGTTCCTGCGCGATACCTGCGCCCGGAGCGCAAAGGGCGAGACAGGCGGCGGCAAGCAGATATCTTCTCATGGCGGGACCTCTCCGGTTGGTGCGATGCACCTCGATCTCGCCGCGAACATATCGCCGCGATCGATGCCGGTGGATGACAATTACCGTTAGGCGGATTTTTCGGCGAACTCGTGTGCGCCCCGGGCGGTGCTTCAGGAATCCCCGACCCGCGCCTCGATCTCGGCTTGCAGATTGTCGAGCAGGTCTTCCGAACAGCGGAGCGCCCCTCGCTCTTCCTCGATAATCGCGAGAAAGGCGCGGCGCAGGATGTCACGGCGCTGTTCGAACGGTACGGCGCGGTCGCTGGTCGACAGCACGATGTCGATCAGCCGTTCGCAGCCGTGCAGGCGTCCCCACAGATAGTCGTTCTCGCGATAGGCGCGGCTGAAGAAGGCCCCGAAGTCGTAGAACTCGATGCCCCGCAAGGTCGCCGAGGCTCCGCCTTCGCGGATCGCCTGCGCATCTTCGGGGCTGATCCGGTCGACCTTGACCGGCTCGAACTCGTTCATCCCTTGCGTGCCGAGGATCGGCAGCGTTGCGACGTCGTAGAATGGAAAACCGAGATAGGCGTACATCATCCGCCGCCGCAGCTCGCGCGGCATGTCGCTCAATGCGCTGGCGAGCGCGGCTTCGGAGCGCGTATCCAGCTCCATCAGGTTGCGCTTTTCGGCAATGTAATCGAGCACTGCGCCCGGATCGGCGACCGCCTCGCGCGCGATCGCGGCGAATTCGGAATCCATCGGCGTCAGACCGTCACGCTCGAAATACTCCGCGAGGATGGAATAGATCGCCTCGCGCGCACGATCGAGCGCGTCGTTGGGAATGTCGGGGTCAGCCTCCCAGTCGCGCGCCGTCCGCCGGGCGAGCAGGCGCAGACGACGGATGCGAAAGGCAAGATCGAAGCTGCGGAAGAACTCGATGGCTTCCTTGCTCGCGCCACTGCCCGAGCCAACCAGGCTTTCGAGGCCGCGTTCGCGTAAAGCGTCGCGCAGGCGCAGCGCGATCAGCTGTCTGTCGGCCTCGGCCTCTTTGGGGGCAGCCCGCTTCACCAGATCGGCCAGACGCTCGACGATGCCGATGAACTTGAGCTCGGCATAGCCCGCGAAGGTATAACCCGCCTGTTCCGCGGCCGCATGCTGCGCCTTGCCCCGCCAGTTGGCGAGCCGCCTGGGCGTGGGCCGATCGAAGAACACCGTCCGGTCGAACAGTTTCTCGACTGCGCCTTCCACCTGGGGGCGCAGTTCGGCGATCATCGATTGCAACCGCGCTGCATGACGCGACTGTTCGGCGATGGCTTCCAGATTGTCGCGGATCGGCTGTTCGCGGGGGAGGGTGGAGAGCGAGCCGAAGATGTTCTCGAAGAACCCGACCTTCGCGCGCATCCGGTCTTCGTCGCGTTGATAGCGATCGGGCCGGGGGTCGATATAGGCAAAGCGCCGCTCCACCTCGCGCACCGCGGGGCGCCCGCGCAATGCATCGATCGCGCCTTCGAAGGGGCGATTCACCAGCACCGATCCGTCGATCAGCGAGACGCCATCGACCCTGCCGGCTTCGAAATGGGCGGGCATGATCCGCCGCAGGAACGCCTCGCGATTGCTCCAGTCGCGCTCGTGCGTGTCGGCCAACGCGTCGATCTCGCCCACCTGCAGCGGCGGAAAAGCGCCGGGGAAACTGGCGGTGGCGCGCGCCGCGAGCGTCAGCTCCAGCGGGTCGGCCAGCCAGGCGCCGGATACCTCGGGCGTCTTGGCGGTGAAGCCGATCGGCATGCGATGCTCACTCTCCTGCACCACCGGCGGGCTGTTGAGCCGCAGCGTGGAGAGATAGCCGTGGAAATCGGTGGTCGGTACATAGAGGTCGAGCGGGTGGCCCGGCGGCAGCAGCGGTCCGTCGGCCAGCGCGCCGTCCATCGCCTCCAGCGCTTCGATCAGCATCGCCGACATGGTCTCGCCCGAGAATGGCGGCTGGAACCAGCGCCCGCGCATCAGCTTCGAGACCTTCTCGCGCACTTCGGCGCGGGTTTCGGGCGCGACGCTTTCGGACACGAGGTTGCCGGGCCGCCGCAGCACAAAATTCGCCAGCGGCTGCGCCCAGACCTTGGCGAAGCGCCAGCCCATGCGCGCGTCTTCGGCGGTCAGCTTGTCGATGTCTGCATTCTCGAGCCACATCGTCGTGAGCGGTTCCAGCGAGCGGCCCGAAAAGATCGCCTGCGCGAGGAACACCGCATTGATCCCACCCGCGCTCGCCCCGCTGAGAATATCGGGCAGCACGCGCAGGCGCAGATCGTGCTCGTCGGCGAGCATGTCGAACACGTCGCGATAGGCACCCGCCACGCCGCCCATCGCGGGCGCTTCGGAATGGAAGGCGCGGCTCGCCCGGGCGAGGTTCCACACCTCCTTGGTCACGCCGTGCATGTACACCGCAAGGCTGACCCCGCCGTAGCAGACCAAGCCGATCCTCAATTCCTTCTGGCGCATGCCCGTATGCCTAGCGGTGGAAGCGGTGGGAAAGCAACTTGCGTTCCGCAAATGTTCCACCTAACTCCCCGCCTTAAGGAGAAGGCATGGCAAAGCCCAAGAAACGTTATGTGTGCCAGAATTGCGGGTCGGTCTCGTCGCGCTGGCAGGGGCAGTGTGCGGATTGTTCGGAATGGAACACGCTGGTCGAGGATGCTCCTGCGACCGTGTTCAGCCAGAAGCACGATCTTTCGGGCGGGGGGCGGCGGCTGGAATTCGTCTCGCTGTCCGACGCGGTGGAGCCGCCGCAGCGCGAGACGACGGGCCTCAAGGAATTCGACCGCGCGCTGGGCGGCGGGCTGGTGCCCGGCGCGGCGATCCTGATCGGCGGCGATCCGGGCATCGGCAAGTCCACCCTGCTGCTGCAGACCGCGGGCGCGGTGGCCCGGCGCGGGGCCGATGTCGTCTATGTCAGCGGCGAGGAAGCTTCCGCCCAGGTGCGCCTGCGGGCCGAGCGGCTGGGGCTGGCCGACGCACCGGTGCGCCTCGCCTCCAGCACCAACGTGCGCGACATCCTGACCACTCTGGGGGCAGGCGATCCGCCCGACCTGCTGGTCGTCGATTCGATCCAGACGATGTATTCCGACACGATCGAAGGGGCGCCCGGCACGGTCAGCCAGGTGCGCGGCTGCGCCTTCGAGCTGATCCGTTATGCCAAGGAACAGGGCACCGCGCTGGTGCTGGTCGGCCACGTGACCAAGGACGGCAACATCGCGGGGCCGCGCGTGCTCGAACACATGGTCGATGTGGTGATGAGCTTCGAGGGAGAACGCAGCCACCAGTATCGCATCCTGCGCGCGCTCAAGAACCGCTACGGCGCGGTCGACGAGATCGGCGTGTTCGCGATGGCGCAGGAGGGTCTGGAGGAGGTGGAGAACCCTTCGATGCTGTTCCTCTCCGGGCGCGACGCGCCGCTGGCCGGCAGTGCGGTGTTCCCGGCGATGGAGGGCACGCGCCCCGTGCTGGTCGAGATCCAGGCGCTGATCGTGAAGCTGCAATCGGGCGCGACCCCGCGCCGCGCGGTGGTGGGGTGGGATAATGGCCGCCTCGCGATGCTGCTCGCGGTGCTCGAATCGCGCTGCGGGCTCAATTTCAGCGCGGCGGAGGTCTATCTCAACGTCGCGGGCGGATACCGGCTGGCGGACCCGGCGGCGGATCTTGCGGTGGCCGCCGCGCTCGTCTCGGCGCTGGCCGACCGAGCGCTGCCCGATCGCTCGGTCTGGTTCGGCGAGGTTTCGCTGGCAGGAGAAATTCGACCGGTGGCCCATTCCGGGCTGCGCCTGCGCGAGGCGGCAAAGCTCGGTTTCGAAAGTGCGCATGGCCCGATAAGGGAAGAAAAAGCTTCACCAGGCATTCAATTCGGTGGATTTAGGCATCTCGCGCAGCTGGTGGATCGCGTGATGCGATAGGCAAAACTGAGGTACGAACGCGCCAATGACTGGGTTCGACATCATTGTCCTGCTGATCGTCGCCGTGGCGGCGGCGGGCGGCTTCATGCGCGGTTTCGTGCAGGAAGTGCTTTCGCTCGCCGCGTGGATTCTCGCAATTCTCGCGATCCAGAACCTGCACACGCCGCTGCAGCAATTCATCGAACCGCGCTTCGGCACGCAGACGACCTCCGCGATCCTCGCCTTCGCGCTTCTCCTGTTGATTCCCTACGCGGCGATGAAGCTGATCGCCTCGCTGGTCGGCGGCAAGGCGCGCGAATCGCTGCTCGGCCCGCTCGACCGGGTACTCGGTTTCGGCTTCGGCGCGATCAAGGGCGCGATCATCGCGGTGATCGGCTTTTCGCTGCTCGTGCTCGGTTACGATACGGTGTGGGGCTACGAAGGACGACCGAGCTGGATCGTGACCGCGCGGACCTACCCCTCGATCAATGCCGGGAGCGAGCAGATGGTCTCCTTCATCCGCGATCGCCGGGCTGCCCTGCGCGCCGAGGAAGGCGAGCAACAGGATGACGAGACGCGCGCCGTGACCGGCGAGTCGGCATCCGAATAGCTCCGATCGCGTGACCAAGCTCTACACACCCGAAATCCTCGCCCTCGCGGTCGAACTTGCGGACCATCCGCGCCTCGGCGCGCCCGATGTCAGCGCGGAAGTCCGCTCGCGCACCTGCGGCGGCACCCTGACGCTCGACCTGGCGCTGGACGATGCGGGCCGGGTCGATGCGCTCGGCATGCAGGTGTCCGCCTGCGCCATCGGGCAGTCCGCCGCCGCGATCTTCGCGCGCGAGGCACGCGGGCGCGGGCCCGAAGAGATGCTCGCCGCGCTTGGCGAGATCGAGACCTGGCTGGCGGGCGAGGCCAAAAACAGAGGCGATACGCCGCGCTGGCCCGGCATTGCGATACTGACTCCGGCAAGCGGCTATCCAGCGCGCCACGGTGCCATTCTCCTCCCCTGGAAAGCCGCGGTCGAGGCGCTTTGCAAGGAGGCAGCGCCGCGCTAGATTGCGCAAAAAACCGGAGGGGGAAAATCGATCGATGAGCGCGTCCGACGTCGCCGCCACTCACCGTGAACCGACGGAAAAGGAAATCCGTCTGGTTATCGCCGCAAGCTCTGCGGGCACGATCTTCGAATGGTACGATTTCTTCATCTACGGGACCCTTGCCGGGTTGATCGGCGCGGCGTTCTTCCCCAGCGGGAACGAGACGCTGCAGATCCTGCTGGTTTGGGCCGGGTTCGCCGTCGGTTTCGGTTTCCGGCCGCTCGGCGCGATCCTGTTCGGCTTCCTGGGAGACAGGTTGGGTCGCAAGTACACCTTCCTCGTCACGGTCACGCTGATGGGTGTCGCCACCGCAGGGGTCGGCCTTATCCCCGATGCCGCCACAATCGGCCTTGCCGCACCGATCATCGTCATCGGCTTTCGCATCCTGCAGGGCCTCGCACTCGGCGGAGAATACGGCGGCGCGGCGATCTATGTCGCCGAGCATGCGCCGCCCGAGAAGCGCGGCTTCTACACCAGCTTCATCCAGGCGAGTGTCGTCGGCGGCTTCGTTCTCTCGATCGCGGTCGTGCTGACCTGCCGCGCACTGATCCCGCCCGAAGACTTCGCCGCATGGGGCTGGCGCGTGCCGTTCCTGCTGTCGATCATCCTGCTGGCCATTTCGCTGTGGATGCGGCTCAAACTATCCGAAAGCCCGGTGTTCCAGGCGATGAAGGCGGCGGGCGAGACTGCCAGTAACCCCTTCGTCGAGAGCTTCACTTTCCCCGGTAACAAGCGGCGCATCTTCGTCGCGCTGTTCGGCATTACCGGCGTGCTGACGACGATCTGGTACACCGCGTTTTTCAGCGGCCTGTCGTTCCTGCGCGGGCCGATGCGGGTGGACGAGGGGGTAGTCGAATGGATGCTGCTCGTCGCCGGGCTGATCGCGATGAGCTTTTATATCGTCGTCGGCCGCTGGTCCGACCGGATCGGGCGCAAGGCACCGATCATTCTGGGCGGGGGACTTGCGCTGATCCTGCTGTTCCCGGTGTTCTGGGGGATGGGCCAGCTCGCCAATCCGGGGCTTGCCGAGGCCGCGGAGCGTACGCCGGTGGTCGTGACCGGGCAGGACTGCACGCCCGATCCCTTTGCCGAACTGTTCGGGCGCGAACAGAGCGATTGCGGCAAACTGCTCGACACGCTGACTTCCAGCGGCGTGCGCTACGACCTGCGCGATGGCGAGCGGCCTGGAGTGACCGTGGGCGGCGAGGCCGTTTCGCTGCCCGGTGCGTGGTTCGATGATGGGGCCGCATTGCGCGAAGGCGTCCGCGCGGCGCTGACCCAGCGCGGGTTCGATTTCTCCGTGCAGACCCCGCCGATGGGCAACATCATCGGGATCGTGGCGCTGCTGCTGGTGATGGGGATGCTGTCCGCGCTCACCTACGGGTCGGTCGCGGCTTTGCTGTCGGAGATGTTTCCGCCCAGGATCCGCTATTCCTCGATGTCGATCCCCTATCATATCGGCGCGGGCTATCTCGGCGGTTTCCTGCCGCTGATCGCGGGGATCATCGTGGCGCGCAGCGGGGATATCTACGCAGGCCTGTGGTATACGTGGATCGTGGTCGCTTTCGGCGTCGTCGTCGCATGGTTTGGCTTGCCCGGCGGGCCACCACGTGATTTTGAGGAACGGTGACTACGCAACCTCCACCACCGACGCTTCGCCTTGCCATCGACACCCACGCGCTCGCCGCGAACTGGCGCGCGCTCGACACGCTGTCGGGCAGCGCGCGGGCGGGGGCGGCAGTGAAGGCGAACTGCTACGGCCTCGGCGTGGACCTGTGCGTTCCCGCGCTGGTCGAGGCGGGCGCGCGCGATTTCTTCGTCGCGCATTGGAGCGAGGTTGCTCCACTGCTCGACCACGTGCCGCCTTCGCAGGTGGGCGTGCTCCACGGGCCGATTAACGCGCAGGAGGCGCACTACGCCAAGGCGCTCGGCGTGCGGCCGGTCATCAACTCGCTTCACCAGGCGCGGTTGTGGAGTGAGGCGGGCGGCGGCGCCTGCCACCTGATGGTCGATACCGGGATCCACCGGCTCGGCCTGACACCGTCCGAACTGGACGACGCGAGCGTGGCGAAACTGGACGTCCAGGTGCTGATGTCGCACCTGTCTTCCGCCGATGAGGATTCGCCCGCCAACGCGGCACAGCTCGCCGCCTTCCGCGCGGCGCGGGCGAAGGTTTCGCATCGCGAGACAAGCATTGCCAACAGCGCCGGCATCGCGCTGGGCGCGGATTTCCAGTGCGATCTTACCCGCCCGGGCCTTGCACTTTATGGCGGTGTGCCGTCCGCCGGCCTGGCCGGGCACATACGCCAGGTCGCCTATCCGCAGGCTGCGATCATCCATGTCCGCGAACTCAAGGCAGGCGACGCGGTGGGCTATAATCGGGAATTCACTGCGCCCGCACCGATGCGCGTCGGCACGGTCTCGCTCGGCTATGCGGACGGATTCCTGCGCAGCTGGGGCGCGCGCGGCTATTTCCGCCACAAGGGCCGCCCGCTCGCGCTGCTCGGCAAGGTCTCGATGGACATGGTGGTGGTCGATCTGGCGGAGGCGCCCGAAGCCGGGGTCGGCGACTGGCTCGACGTGCCCTATTACCTGCCCGATGCGGCGCAGCATTCCGGCCTTTCGCAATACGAGTTGCTGACCGGGCTGGGCCACCGCTTCGAACGGAGTATCGCGCTGGATTGCGCAGAGGATGCTGCGAATGCTAAGGATGATGCTGCGCAGCATTAATCGGGAGCCGCACGACCCCCATGGCCAGTAAGAAACACGTGGATGGCGAACCCATCGTCATCAAGAAATACGCCAACCGGCGCCTCTACAACACCCACACGTCAAGCTACATCACGCTCGATGATCTCGCGAGGATGACGCGCGAGGGGCTGGATTTCACGGTCGTCGATGCGAAAAGCGGCGATGACATCACCCATGCCATCCTGACCCAGATCATCGTCGAGGAAGAGGCGCATGGCGAGCAGATGCTCCCGGTCAGCTTCTTGCGCGACCTCATCTCGATGTACGGCAATTCGATGCAGTCGATGATGCCGAGCTACCTCGAAGCGAGCATGGCGAATTTCCGCGCCAATCAGGAGAAGATCGCCGAAGCGTGGAAGAGCGGGATGGCAGGCAATCCTTTCGCCAAGATGGCCGAAACCAACCTGGCGATGATGCGCGCGGCGACCACCGCGTTCACCGGGCAGGGGGCACCGACCAGCACCAGCGGCCGCACCGCCGAGGGCAAGTCTGACGACACCGCGCAGGAGCTTGCGAGCATGCGCGATCAGATGGCCGCGATGCAGAAAAAGCTCGACGAGCTGGGTAAGTAGGAAAACGAACGCCCCGCTCGCCCCCGCGAATGTCGGAAGCGTGGCGGGGCATTGCCCAATGGCCGTCTTTGTCGTTAGGGGTCGGCATCCGAAGAAAAAGCAGTGCTTCGATCACGATCGGCGCGAACAGTGCGGGTCTGGCGGCACTCACTGTGCAAGGCAAAATCCAAGTGTCCAAGATCCGTCACGCCCTGTCCGTCACCCGTGAAGCCGATTTCGCCGCCTGGTATCAGGCCGCCATTGCCGAAGGGCAGATGGCCGAAGAGTCTGGCGTGCGCGGGTGCATGGTCATCAAGCCGTGGGGTTACGGGATCTGGGAACGCATCCAGCGCCTGCTCGACGACCGGATCAAGGCGACCGGCCACGACAACGCCTATTTCCCGCTGTTCATCCCGCTCTCCAATTTCGAGCGTGAGGCGGATCACGTCGAAGGCTTCGCCAAGGAAATGGCGGTCGTCACGCATCACCGCCTGATCGCGGACGGCAAGGGCGGGCTGATCCCCGATCCCGAGGCGAAGCTGGAAGAGCCACTTGTTGTCCGGCCCACATCCGAAACGATCATCGGCGATGCGATGGCGCGCTGGGTGCAGAGCTGGCGCGACCTGCCGCTCAAGCTCAACCAGTGGGCCAACGTGGTCCGCTGGGAAATGCGCACCCGCATGTTCCTGCGCACCAGCGAATTCCTCTGGCAGGAAGGCCACACCGCGCACGCCACCGCCGAGCAGGCGAAGGACCACACGCTGACCATGCTCGAAGTCTACCGCGCGATGGCCGAGGAAGACCTCGCGCTGCCGGTGATCGCGGGCGAGAAACCCGAGCACGAGCGTTTCCCCGGCGCGGTCGAGACATGGTCGATCGAGGCGATGATGCAGGATGGCAAGGCGCTGCAGGCGGGCACCAGCCACTATCTCGGCACCAATTTCGCTAAGGCATCGGGCATCAAGTACCAGGCGCAGGAAGGCGGCGAGCAGTTCGCGCACACCACGAGCTGGGGCGTTTCCACCCGCCTGATCGGCGGCGTCATTATGACCCACGGCGACGACGATGGCTTGCGCGTGCCGCCCCGGATCGCTCCGTGGCAGGTGGTGATCCTGCCGATGCTGCGCGGTAACGACGACGACGCGGCGCTGATCGACTATTGCGACGGCCTTCGCGCCATGCTCGCGGGGCAACATGCCCTTGGCGAGCCGGTTCGCGTGCTGCTCGACACCAAGCCCGGCAAGCCTGCGCCCAAGCGGTGGGACTGGGTGCGCAAGGGCGCGCCCATCATCATCGAGGTCGGCGGGCGCGACATGGACAACGGCGTTGTCACGCTGATCCGCCGCGACGATCTGTGGGACATGGAAACGGGCAAGCTTAACTCGCAGGCGCCGACGCGCGAGGTCGCGGGCCAGACGATCCCCGGCGTGCTCGGCGATATCCAGCAGGCTCTGTTTACGCAGGCCGCCGAACGTCGCGATGCCAATATCGCGACCGGGATCGACAGCTGGGACGGCGTGGTCCAATTCTTCGCCAACAACGGCAAATATCCCGGCTGGGTCGAAGTGCAGTGGTCGAAACCGACCGGCGATGCGCTGGACCAGGTGGTCGAGAAGCTGAAGGCCGAGAAGCTGACCGTGCGCAACGTGCCGCGCAACGCGGCGCCTGCGGACGGCACCTGCATCTTCACCGGCGATCCGGCAGTCGAGCGGGTCTACGTCGCGCGGGCGTATTGATCCAACGCTCGAGCCGGTGACGCAGAGGTCGCAATTATTCGCGATCCGGGGGCATAACTCCGCGGCGGGATAGCGCAGGGGGGTCCGTGCGTTTAAGCCCCCATCATGGCGAAAAAACCAAAAAACATGCCCAAGGGCCTGCCGACGCAGAAGCAGGTTCTCGAATTCATCGAAACGTCCGACAGCACGGTCGGCAAGCGCGAGATCGCCAAGGCCTTCGGGCTGAAGGGGCAGGAAAAGATCGCGCTCAAGAAACTGCTGAAAGACATGGCCGAGGAAGGCCTGATCGACGGCAAGAAAACCGCCTTTCACCGGATGGGCGGTCTGCCCAAGGTGACCGTGCTGCGCGTGGTCGAAATCGACGATGGCGAGCCGATCGCAGTGCCCGAGAAGTGGGAGCCGGACGATGGTGCGAAGCCGCCTCGGCTGACCGTGATCGAAAAGAGCAGGGGCCGCGGCTCCAAGGGCATGCCCGCGCTCAAGGTGAACGACAGGATTCTCGCGCGCACCGAGGAAACGCCCAAGGGCTGGCGCGCGCATCCGATGAAGAAGCTGCCGCAGCGTACCGAAGGGCTGATCGGCGTTGTCGAGAAGGACGGGCGCGGCAAGTTCTGGCTCGCTCCGGTGGACAAGAAGGTGCGCAATTCGTCACCCATCTCCGATGTCGGCACGGCGGAAGAAGGCCAGCTGGTCTCCGCCGAACCCGTGGGACGCGGTACCCGCTCGGGCGTGCGCGTGACCGAAGTGCTGGGCGATCCGCTCGCCCCCAACAGCTTCTCCATGATCGCCATCGCCAAGCAGGGCATCCCAACGGTCTTCCCCCAAGAGGTGCTGGACGAAGCGCAACTGGCGGCCAAGCTGCCGGTGACGACCGACAAGCGCGAGGATTTGCGCGATATCCCCATAATCGCGATCGATCCGGCGGATGCGCGCGACCACGACGATGCGATCTGGGCGGCGCCGGACGAGAGCGACGCCAACCGGGGCGGCTTTCGCGTCATCGTCGCGATTGCCGATGTGTCGCATTATGTGCGGCCAGGCAGCGCGCTCGACCGCGAGGCGCGCAAGCGTGGCAACTCCGCCTATTTCCCCGATCGGGTGATCCCCATGCTGCCCGAAGTGCTGTCTGCCGATGTGTGCTCGCTGAAATCGGGCGAGGATCGCGCGGCGATGGTCTGCCACATGACCATTTCGGCGCAGGGCAAACTGCTCGACCGGCGCTTCACCCGCGCGGTCGTGCGGATTGCCGAGGTCATGGCCTACGAAGAAGCCCAGCGCCGGATTGATGACGAGGCCGGGGACGAGCGGCTGGACAACCTGTGGAAAGCCTGGGGAGCGCTGTGGAAAGCACGCGAGGTGCGCGATCCGCTCGACCTCGACCTGCCCGAGCGACGCGTCATCCTCGACGAGGAGGGCGGGATCAAGGAGATTGCCATCCGCGAGCGGCTCGATGCGCACCGCGTGGTCGAGGAATTCATGATCGCGGCGAACGTCGCGGCGGCCAAGGCGCTCGAAAGCAAGAACTCGCCGGTCGTCTATCGCGTTCACGAGCAGCCGAGCCGCGAGAAGCTGCTCGCACTGAAGGAATATCTCGGCACACAGGACAAGAAACTGGCGCTGGGGCAGGTCATCACGCCCACGCTGTTCAACCGCTTCCTGAAAGACGTCTCGGACGAGCAGGAAAAGGCACTGCTGATGGAGGCGGTGCTGCGCACGCAGACCCAGGCCTATTACGGGCCCGAAAACCAAGGGCATTTCGGGCTATCGCTGGGGAGTTACGCGCACTTCACCTCGCCGATCCGTCGCTATGCTGACCTGCTGGTGCATCGGGCGCTGGTCGATTCCTTCGGGCTCGAACAGCCCAAGCCAAAGTCCAGGCTGCCAGAGAGCAGCGGCCTGAGCGAGACCGACCGCGACGATCTGGGCAAGATCAGCGAAGTGATCAGCCGGACCGAACGCCGCGCGATGGAGGCCGAACGCGATACGATCGACCGCTATGTCGCCGCGTGGCTCGCAGGCCGCGTGGGCGAGAATTTCGAAACGCGCATCACGGGCGTGCAGAATTTCGGCTTTTTCGCGACGATCGTCGGGCTGGGAGGCGACGGCCTCGTCCCGATCTCGACCATCGGCGACGAATATTTCCATTACGACGAGGCCGCCAAGGCACTGGTCGGCAGTGACACCGGCACGCGTTACGAAACCGGGCAGCGGCTGGAAATGAAGCTGGTCGAGGCCAATCCGCTCACCGGCGGCATGCGGTTCGAGGTGCCCGGCGGCGATGCCTCGAAGGCGCGCGAAGGCCGTCCGTTGCGCAGCAGGCCGAAGGGTTCGCCACGCGGCGCATACAACAAGGGGGAGCCGAAGAAGGACGGTCCCAAAAAGGGTGGCCCCAAGAAAGCTGGCCCCAAGAAGGATGGCCTCCGCAAGGATAAGGCGGGCAAGCACGCGGTCGGCAAGCGGGGGCGCCCTGGCAATATTCGCCATCAGGGACGCGGCAAGAAATAGCACTCCGGGTCCGGGAGCAAAGGCGGGGGATACGGGAGCAAAGGCGGGGGATACGGGACCAAAGGCGGTGGGTGCGCGGCGGAACGCGCCCGGGCCTTTGCCGTTGAGCGGGCAAAGGAGAATTCCCCCATGCTAACCCCCGGTCAGCCAGTCCCCGATCTCGACCTGCACCTCACCATCGATGCCCGGTTCCAGCTCTCCAAGCAGAAGCCGGACGCCTTCACCATGCTGGTGTTCTATCGCGGCAAGCACTGCCCGATCTGCAAGAAATATCTCGAGGAACTCGGCAGCAAGCTGGACAAGTTCACCGCGCTGGGCGCCACGCCCTTCGCCATCTCGATGGACAGCAAGGACCGGGCGATGGTCGCGCACGAGGAGTGGGCGACTCACGATCTGCCCCTGGCCTACGATCTGTCCGAGGAACAGGCGCGCGAGTGGGGACTGTTCCTCTCCACCAAGCGCGACGGCAGCGACGAGCCCGAGCTTTTCTCCGAACCGGGACTGTTCCTGATCAAGCCCGACGGCACGCTGTATTTCGAGGAGGTGCAGAGCGCACCCTTCGCGCGGCCGCCGCTTGACGAGATGCTCAGCGCGATCGAATTCGTGCTCGAGAACGACTATCCGGCGCGCGGAACGGCGGTTTAGCTGTCGGAGGCGGATCGGGAGGCCTTGGCTTGAGGCTAGGCGCTCGCGATCCGGTCCACATCCTCGATCGCCATCGCGCCCGGCAGGATCACCAGTGGGCAGGGCAGGGTGCCGGTATGCGCACTGAAATGCGTCACCAGCGGTCCCGGAGGGCCATCCGCCGCCGCGCCCAGCACCAGCGCAAGCACATCCGGATTGTCAGCGAGGTATTCGCGCACGATGCGGTTCGCCTCGCCCACCTTCACCGCGATGCTGGGCATCTTCCCGCTTTGCGTGAACACGTTGCCTGCTGCGCTGGTCGCAATCGCCTCCGCGCGGTCGCGCGCTTCCTGCTCGATGGTTGCCTGCACCCCGCCGAAAGCATTGAAGTTCTGCGGCTGCACGATAGCGAGGATCTGCACGGATCCGCCGCTCTCTTCGGCCCAGCCCATAGCGAAACGCAGCGCTTTGCGCGCCTCGTCGGTTTCGTCGATGATGACCAGATATTTGCCCACGTTCGTTCTCCCGTCCCCGCTTTCGGCACATATTCGTCGCTGTGGCAAGGCGCTTGCCCTGTCCGGGCAAATTGGCCAAAGCGGCGCAGAACATACCATGCCGCTACGGCGGGGGCCGATCCCCGCCTGACGCAACGCTGACGCAATCGCAGGACACGCCTTTATGCCAACGCCGATCAAGATGCCCGCGCTTTCGCCAACCATGGAGGAGGGCACGCTGGCCAAGTGGCTGGTAAAGGCCGGGGATACCGTCTCCGCAGGCGATCTGCTGGCCGAGATCGAGACCGACAAGGCGACGATGGAATTCGAAGCTGTGGACGAAGGCACCATCGCCTCGATCGAGATCGAGGAAGGGACCGAGGGTGTCGCCGTCGGCACCGTCATCGCGATGATGGCAGGCGAGGGCGAGAGCGTGGAAGACGCCGCCAAGGCTGCGCCCGCCAGCGACTCGGGCAAGGACGACAAGCAAGCGCCGAAGAAGGACTCCGCTGACAAGGACTCCGCTGACAAGGACTCCCCTAACAAGGACGAGGGCAAAGCTCCGGCAGAACCCGCCAAGGCGCAGGCGCGCGCCGATGCGGAGCCGCAGCAGGCTCCCCCCGCGCCCCAGAAGGATGGCGATCGCATCTTCGCATCGCCGCTTGCCCGCCGGATCGCCGAGCAAAAGGGCGTGGATCTCGCGAGCATCAGCGGAAGCGGCCCCAAGGGGCGGATCGTCAAAGCCGACGTCGAAGGCGCCGAGGCCGGCAGGCCCGCCAATGAAGCGAAGTCCGGCGCGGTCGCAGGCCCCGCAGATTCCTCGCTGGACGGCGATGCACCGTTCGAGGAGGAAAAGGTCTCCGGCGTGCGCAAGGTCGTCGCCAAGCGGCTTACCGCGGCCAAGCAGGAGGTGCCGCACTACTACCTCAGCGTCGATATCAATCTCGACGCGCTGCTCGCCGCGCGCAAGGATCTGAACGCGATGCTGGAGGCCGAGGGCGTGAAGCTCTCCGTCAACGATCTGCTGATCAAGGCGCTGGCCAAGGCGCTGATGCGCACCCCGCAGGCGCATGTCAGCTTCCAGGGCGACACGCTCCACCGCTACAACCGCGCCGACATCAGCGTCGCGGTCGCCTCGCCCAAGGGCCTCATCACCCCGATCATCCGCGGCGCGGATCGCAAGAGCCTGGCCGAGATCGCGACCGAGATGAAGGAGCTTGCGGGCAAAGCGCGCGAAGGCAAGCTGCAGCCGCACGAATACCAGGGCGGTACGGCCAGCATCTCCAACCTCGGCATGTTCGGGATCAAGCAGTTCGACGCGGTCATCAACCCGCCGCAGGGCATGATCATGGCGGTCGGCGCGGGCGAGCAGCGCCCGTGGGTCAAGGATGGCCAGATCGTGCCCGCCACCGTGATGACCGCCAGCGGCAGCTTCGATCACCGCGCCATCGACGGTGCCGAAGGGGCGAAGCTGATGGAAGCGTTCAAGCAGATGTGTGAGCAACCGATGGGCATGATGCTATGAAAACCGGCATTGCCGTAATCGCCGCGAGCGCGCTGGCGCTGTGCGCGTGTCAGCAAGCCCCTGCCGACGGCTCGACCGAAACGCCTGCGCCCGAGGAAAGAACCACGGCGCCCGCCGATATCGCGGTGCCTGCCGAAACGGTCCCCGAAGCGCCGGGATCGACCGATCTGGGCTACGCCGGCCCGATCCCGATGCCGATCCGTGTCGGCACCAACGGCGCGGACATGGATTCCTGCGCCAGCTACGGGGAAGTCTCCGGCCTGAACCCGGATGGCGACAATTACCTTGCGGTCCGCGACGCGCCGAGCACGCAGGTGAAGGAACGCGACCGGATCGGCAACGGCCACGGCGTGCATGTCTGTGCCGAGGAAAAGGGCTGGTACGGCATCGTCTACGATATCGAAGGCGACAGCGGAATCGATTGCGAGGTCGACAGCCCGGTCGAACAGCCGCGCAACTACACCGGCCCCTGCGCGCAGGGCTGGGTGAGCAAGAAGTTCGTGACGATCGTGGCGGGGTAATGATGGCAGACTCCCTATCCTCCTCTCCCCTTGTGGGAGAGGTTAGCCCAGCTTGCTCGCATAGCGAGGTAGCGAAGCTTGGAGAGGGGCATGACTGAACGCGCCCCCCATATCCGCGTCACCGCGATGCCGACCGACATGAATCCCTACGGGGGCGTGTTCGGCGGGTGGCTGATGAGCCAGATGGCGCTGGGCGCAGGTTCGCTCGCGAGCCGCGAAGGGCAGGGCCGCGCGAATGTGGTTGCGGCGAGCGATTTCGGCTTCCCCGCCGCGATGGCGCTGGGCGACGAGCTGAATATCTATTGCGAGATCGTGAAAGAGGGGAACACCTCGATCACCATCGCCGCGGAGGGCATCGCCCGCGCGCGCCATGGCGAGGAAACCAAGCTGGTGTGCAAGGGCACCTTCACCTTCGTGCTCGCCGACGACGACGGCAATCCGCGCCCCGTTCGCATGCAGGCCGCCGCGGCGCAGCCGGTGCCGGAACCGACGCCGAGCAATGATGGCTGAGGCGCTGTCCTACATCCATCGAAACGGCAATGATGGTGCGATGCCGACCGCAAGCCCCATCCAGCGCCGCCAACCATTTTCCGCCACCAAAAAGGTGGCACGTTTTTAGCCCCTGAACACTGTGTCAGGTGTGTCAGACAAACCAGCAAGAGGCTTCCATGGCTGAGAAATACGACCTTATCGTTCTGGGTTCCGGACCGGGCGGCTACGTCGCCGCGATTCGCGGGGCGCAGCTGGGGCTGAAGGTCGCGATCGTGGAGCGCGAGCTGCTCGGCGGGATTTGCCTCAACTGGGGCTGCATCCCGACCAAGGCGCTGCTGCGCTCCGCGGAAATCCTGCACTATGCGCAGCATGCCAAGGATTACGGGCTCAAGATCGCGGGCGAGATCGAGGCCGATCTGGAGGCCGTGGTAAAGCGCTCGCGCGGGGTCGCCAAGCAGCTCAACCAGGGCGTCACGCACCTGATGAAGAAAAACAAGATCGCGGTGCATATGGGCGAGGGCAAGCTGACCGGCCCGACCTCGCTGACCGTGAAGGGGGAGAAGGGCGAAGAGAAGCTCGAAGCCAAGCACATCATCGTCGCCACCGGCGCACGGGCACGCGACCTGCCCTTCGCCAAGGCCGACGGCAAGCGCATCTGGACCTATCGCCACGCGATGACGCCGAGCGAGATGCCCAAGAAGCTGCTGGTGATCGGCAGCGGCGCCATCGGGATCGAGTTCGCCAGCTTCTACAATGACATGGGCTGCGATGTGACCGTGGTCGAAATGCTCGACCGAATCGTACCGGTTGAGGACAAGGACGTTTCCGCCTTCCTCCAGAAGAGCCTCACCAAGCAGGGCATGACGATCATGACCGGCGCGGGCGTGGAAGACATCAAGGCCGATGCCAAGGGTGTTAAGGCGAAGATCAAGGATTCGAAGGGCAAAGTCAGCGAAAGCGACTTCACGCACTGCATCGTCGCCATCGGGATCGTGCCCAACACCGAGAATATCGGGCTCGAAAAGCTTGCCGCGATGGATCGCGGGTTCATTCAGGTCGACCCCTACGGCCGCACCAAGAGCAAGGGCCTGTGGGCCATCGGCGATTGCACTCCGGGTCCGTGGCTGGCGCACAAGGCGAGCCACGAGGGAGTGACTGCCGCCGAAGCCATCGCGCAGGAGCTGGGCAACAAGGATGTCCACCCGCACCCGCTCGACCGCAACAACATCCCGGGCTGCACCTATTGCCACCCGCAGATCGCCAGCGTGGGCCTGACCGAGGCGAAGGCGAAGGAAGCAGGCTACGAGGTCAAGGCGGGCACCTTCCCCTTCATCGGCAACGGCAAGGCGATCGCGCTGGGCGAGGCGGAAGGCTTCACAAAGACCGTGTTCGACGCGAAGACCGGCGAGCTGCTGGGCGCACACATGGTCGGCGCGGAAGTGACCGAGATGATCCAGGGGTACGTGGTCGGCAAAACGCTCGAAACCACCGAGGCCGAGCTGATGCAGACCGTCTTCCCGCACCCGACCATCAGCGAATCGATGCACGAAAGCGTGCTGGCCAGTTACGGACGCGCGCTGCATATCTGACCACTTGCCGAGATGGCGGTCTGCGCAGGAAATTGGGGTGATGCTGAACGACAGGAGCGATTCCGCCATCATGGCGATTGCCGATCCGCTTATGGACAACCTGATGCAGGCATCGGACGATATCGATTTCGAACGGCATGTCCGCGATTTCACCCCTCGGCTAAAGGCGCTGGTCCGCAAAGACGGGTTCGCGCGGGCATGCCGCGAGTTCCAGGGGCACTTCGGCAAGTATGGCGAGAGGACACCGGTCGCGATCTTCCGGCGCAAGGATTCGGTGGCTGTGGTCTGGAGGCAGTCATGCGAGGAATCGACGGACCAGCTGGTCGCCCCGATCAATATCGTCGAAGGGCCTGGGGATACGTATCTGGTCGATCACGCGCTGGTGTACTGACAGGGCGAAACCGTAGGCCGTCCCGGTCGTTACCTTCGCATGAGCGAACAGAACAAGAGCAAGACACCGCCACGCGGCGACAAACCGGATGGCACGAACGACAGCGAAGTGACGCGCGAACACCGGGCGCTGATGAACCAGAGCTCTACGAGCCCGGACGAGTATCCCGAGGAAGAGCGTGCCGCGCAGTCTCTGGTCGACAAAAACAAACGGCGCGACCAGTCGGACTGATCGCGCCGCAAGCCAGTCGGTTTGTGCACTGGCGTCAGGTGTTGCGGCGCAGGAACGCGATGATCGCCAGGACGAGAAAGATGGCGAACAGGATGTAAGCGATATTGGTCGCCCCGCCCGCAATGCCGCCAAAGCCGAGTACGGCAGCGACGAGCGCGATGATGAGGAAGATGATGGCCCATTTCAGCATTGGAAAAATCCCCTTGTTGGTCATGGCGATATCCCGGGGATCACGGGATGGGCCCGCTTCAAACCTTTGTTAAGCCAGCGTGCAGGGTGCGCGCGAGCCGCTTGTCAGCTGTGCGCTGGCCTGCCAGGTAGCCGCGTGGGTTGGGGAGGTGCGTTTCATGTCGCTCTTTCGGTCGATTGCATTCGCAGCGCTCGCGGTCGCCGGTTTCGGCACTTCTTCATCTGCACATGCTCAGTCGGCGTTGTACGTCGATCCCGAAAGCACCACGCTTGATGCAGTGGAGCGGCTCGATGGGCAGGCGCGACGCGATGCACTGGCGCTGGGCGCCGTTTCTTCCGCAACATGGTTTACCCACGGGACGCCAGCCGAGGTGGAGAGCAAGGTCGCGCGATTGGTGGAGGCCGCCGCCGCCCGCAACGAGATGCCCGTGCTGGTTGCCTACAACATCCCCGGGCGCGACTGCGCGCTCTATTCCTCGGGCGGAGCGAAAGGGACCGACGACTATCTCGCTTGGATCGAAGGTTTTGCGGCCGGCATCGGCGAGCATCCGGCACTCGTGGTGATCGAGCCCGACAGCCTCGGCATTATCCCCTGGTACCGCACGCTCGATGGCGAGCTGGAGAATTGCCGACCGAAAGGCGGCGAAGATGGCGAAGCTGCCGATGAGCGCTTTACCCAGCTGAGTGCGGCGGTGGAAACGTTTTCCGCCTTGCCCAACGCGCGGATCTATCTCGACGGGACGGGCAGCGGCTGGCTCGCTCCCGGTGAAGCCGCGAGCCGCCTGATCCGTGCGAACGTCGCGCGGGCCGACGGCTATTTCCTGAACGTTTCGAACTTCGAAAGCGACGCGCGCCTGCTCCATTATGCGCGCTGGATCAGCGATTGCCTCGCCCTCGTCACGGCCGACAAGATTCAGCCTGACGAATGTCCCAGCCAGTACCGTCCGGCAGATTTCGATGACACCTCCTCATGGGGGGCGACCGATGCAGCTTACGATGCGCTGTTCTCCAGTGCCCGGATGGCGCGAAATCCAGCGGCGCAGAAGCACGCAATCATCGATACGAGCCGCAATGGCACGGGATCGTGGGACCCACCGGAAGGCAAATATGCCGATGCCGAAATCTGGTGCAATCCGCCCGATCGCGGGCTTGGCAGGCGGCCAACGCTCGACACGGGCAGCGCCTATGTCGATGCGTTTCTCTGGATCAAGATCCCCGGCGAATCAGACGGACACTGCTATCGCGGAACCGCCGGCCCGACCGATCCCGAGCGCGGCATGGTCGCGCCGCGTGCTGGCGGCTGGTTTCCCGAGCAGGCTCGCGAGCTGATTCGCAATGCGGTGCCGCCGCTGGACGAGAACTAGCCCGGCGGGGCCGTGGAGCCGCGCACGCACAGCTTATATCCGTGGGCACCCATCCGGGTCGGCGTTTGGGCGATCTCTTCGCCTCCGCCTTTCTTGCGGTCCGCCTCCAGCGCGGCAATCAGCCGATCGGTCGCATCCCACGCCATCTCGCTCACCGGCTGGCGCACGGTGGTCAGTTGCGGCCAGACCGTGCGCGACACTTCGGAATCGTCGAACCCGGCGATCGAGACGTCGACCGGTACGGATAGCCCGGCTTCGCGTACGACAGCCATGGCGGCAACCGCCATGTCATCGTTCTGCGCGAGGATTGCGGTCGGGCGAGGGGTGCGGCTGAGGAGCTCCGCAGCGACCTTGTACCCGATCTCGTAGGTGAAATCGCCGGTGACGACCAAACCATCATCGATGCTGACCCCGGCTTCTGCAAAGGCACGACGATAGCCCTCCATTCGGGCGGAGCTGGCCCCGTGCGAGGGATCGCCCATGATGATGCCGATGTGCCGGTGCCCGAGTTCGAGCAGATGCGCGGCGATCGCCTGTCCGGCAGCGACCTCGTCCATGGCCGCCACGATGCCGCGGTCCATCTCGCGATGCGGAGTGATCCGTGCGTAGGGCAGCTTCTGCCTGTCCAGCATCGCCAGCAGCTGGTCCTGATCGCAGGCGGGCGGGGCGAGCACCACGCCGTCGAGTCCCGCGCGCATCAGTAGCCGGCCCAGTTCGTCCTGGCGATTGGCGACGTCGCGAAATGGCAGCACTACCAGACGGAAGCGCGAATTTTCGAGACGCGAGAGCGCGCCGTTCTGCAATTCGACGACATAGCTGGGGCTGGGGCGCTCGTAGGTCAGCCCGATCAGAAAGCTGCGCCGCGCGATCAGGCTCTGCGCCGCGATGTTGGGATGGTAATCGAGTTCGTCCGCCGCCGCCTGCACCCGTGCGCGGGCATCTGCGCTGACATGCGGCGCACCGTTCAGCGCACGTGAGACCGTCTTGATCGATACACCGGCGAGCTCGGCGACGTCGGTGATCGTAGATCGCTTAGAAATAGCTGAATCTCCAAGAAAGCGCGCCGATAGCCCGATTGGCGGCATTTGTCGACGCGCTTGCTCGGCACGCCGCTTGACTCGTTCCAATGGTCGACGGTAAACGCTGTCAGGAACAACGGTAAACGTTGTCTGATTTGGGAGGGAGATCCGGTGCGGCTTCGCAGAGCTACATTCATGTCAGGAGCAATTTCGGTCGCACTGTGCGCAGGGCTGGCAACCGGTCCGGTCACGGCACAGCCCAATCCACAGGCCGTTGCCGACCCATCGCAGTGGCCCTCGCAACCCGCTCCGATCGAGGTTGATGAAACGGTCGAGCAGCGGATCGACGCGTTGATCGCAGCAATGTCGCTCGAACAGAAAGTCGGCCAGATCATCCAGGCCGATATCGGAAGCGTAACGCCCGCCGATGTAAGCCGGTTTTACCTCGGTTCGATCCTCAATGGCGGCAATTCCACGCCTACCGGGGAATATAATGCTCCCGCCGAGCGCTGGCTGAAGGCCGCCGACGACTTCTATGCCGCATCGATGAAGCGCGATGGCGACCTGCCGCGCATCCCGGTAATCTGGGGCAGCGATGCGGTCCACGGACACAACAACATCGTGGGTGCGACGCTGTTTCCGCACAATATCGGTCTGGGTTCGGCGCGCGATCCGGAGCTGATGCGCCGTATCGGCGAGATTACCGCGATCGAGATGCGGGTGACCGGACTCGACTGGACCTTCGCCCCGACACTGGCGGTGGTGCGCGACGATCGCTGGGGCCGGACTTACGAAGGCTTCGGCGAAACGCCCGAAATCGCGACCTCCTATGCCGCGCCCATCATCGAGGGGCTGCAGGGCAAGATCGGTGACGAAGACTGGCTTCGCGGCCCTCATATCGTCGCGACCGCCAAGCATTTCCTCGGTGACGGCGGCACTGCTGGCGGCAAGGACCAGGGCGACGCACGGATCGACGAGGAGGGGCTGCGCGACCTGTTCAGCCCGCCCTACCTCCCGGCGATCGAAGCCGGTGTGCAATCGATCATGGTCAGCTTCTCGAGCTGGAACGGTGCGAAGATGCACGGCAACGAGTCGCTGCTGACTGGCGTGGTCAAGAACCGCTGGAATTTCGACGGGTTCCTCGTCGGGGACTGGAACGGCCACGGCCAGATCGCGGGTTGCTCGGCGACCGATTGCCCGCAGTCGGTGAATGCCGGGCTCGACATGTTCATGGCGCCGGACAGTTGGAAGGGGCTGTATCAGTCCACGCTGGCAAATGCGCGTAACGGCACGCTTTCGATGGATCGCCTCGACGATGCCGTACGTCGCATCCTGCGCGTGAAGCTGCGCGCCGGACTGTTCGAGGCAGGCAAGCCTTCGTCGCGGCCCTATGCGGGCGAATTCGAGCGACTGGGCAGCGCCGAACATCGCGCGGTTGCGCGCGAGGCGGTGCGCAAATCACTGGTGCTGCTCAAGAACGCGAACGGCGTGCTTCCGCTCGACTCAGGCGCCAACGTGCTGGTCGCGGGCGACGGGGCGGACAATGTTACCAAGCAAACCGGTGGCTGGACACTGACGTGGCAGGGCACCGGCACGAAACGGTCGGACTTTCCCAACGCGCAGACCATCTGGGGCGGTATCGAGGAAGCGGTCGAGCAGGCGGGCGGAACCGCCACGCTCTCGCCCGACGGTTCTTTCTCCAGCAAACCCGACGTCGCGATCGTGGTGTTCGGCGAAGATCCCTATGCCGAATTTCAGGGCGACCGGCCCGATGTCGGTTACGACGATGCAGAGAGCCTGGCGCTGCTTCGCTCCCTCCAGGCCGATGGTATTCCGACGGTATCGGTGTTCCTGTCGGGGCGCGCGATGTGGGCGAACCCCTTCATTAACGCGTCGGACGCATTCGTAGCCGCCTGGCTCCCGGGGTCAGAGGGTGGCGGCGTTGCAGATGTGCTGTTCGGCGAGGCGGAGTTCACCGGCAAGCTGCCCTATAGCTGGCCGAAATCGAGCGACCAGACCGCGCTGAACGTGGGCGATGCAATTTACGATCCGCTGTTCCCCTACGGGTTTGGCCTGACCAGCGACGAACCCGGCGATCTCGCACAGCTGCCGGAGGATCGCGCGTCCGCCGCGCCGGTCGATACCAACGTGCTGTTTGCTGCCGGGCGCGCTGGCGAAGGACGGCAATTGCTGATCGGCGCCCCGGGTGCTCTTGCGACCAATCCGGGGCCCGACCTCATCACGATGGAGCGCGCAGACCACAAGGCGCAGGAAGATTCGGTACGCTTGCGCTTTAGCGGCGCGGGCAAGGCGGTGGCTGCGATCGTGCAGGACAGCCCGATCGACATGCTGCGGCAGACCAACGGCGATCTCGCCCTCGAGCTCGTCTTCAAGGTCAATGCTGCACCTACGGCGGACGTCAATCTGCTGATGACCTGCGGAGATGGGTGCATGGGCGGTTTCCCGTTCGGCACCGTCCTCTCGCGAGCGGCACAAGGAGGCCAGTGGACCCGCCTTGCGCTGCCTTTGAGCTGTTTTGAACAAGCGGGCGTCGACATGGGCCGTGTCGAAGCGCCGTTGATGCTGGTCACCGAGGGCCAGCTCGACCTCACTCTCTCGTCGGCACGTATCGTCTCGCCGTCGGGCGGCCAACTCACATGTCAATAAACGCAATCCGCAAAGACGGATCGTAGGGGAGGACACTATGACCAAAGCAAATTTTGCCGCGACGTTCACCACCATGCTGCTGTGCTCCGTCGCCGCCATGCCAGCGCACGCCCAGACGGCTGCGGCAGACGATCAGACGCCAGCCACCGCGCAGGATCCGGATGATGATGACAATGTCATCATCGTTACCGCGAACCGCCGCGAAGAAAGCATGCAGGATGTGGCAGGGGTGGTTCAGGCCCTCGATGCAGACCAGTTGCGGCAGGACGGGATCAGCGAACTGCGCCAGCTTCAGGTTGCGGTGCCGGGGCTGAGCATCGCCAATCAGGAAGGCAACGTCGAGATCTTCATTCGCGGGGTGGGCTCCGCGAACAACACCGAGCTGGGCGATCCGGGCGCCGCACCGCACCTCAACGGTGTCTACATTCCGCGCCCCCGCGGGCTTGGCCTGATGTTCTACGACCTCGAGCGGGTCGAGGTGAACAAGGGACCGCAGGGCACCCTTTACGGGCGCAACGCGCTTGCCGGAACGCTCAACATCATCACCGCCAAGCCCCGGCTCGGCGAATATAGCGGCTATGCACAGGCAGAAGTCGCCAATCGCGGGTCCTACGGCGCCGAAGGTGCGCTCAATATCCCGCTGGGCAATACCATGGCGATGCGCGCCGCCGGATATTACATCAATCGCGACTTTGGCTTCCGCAACGCCTCGACCGGTGTGGAGGCGCGCAAGCTGAAGCCGGCAGGTCTGGAAGAGAACTATGCCGGTCGCCTCTCGCTCTTGTGGGAGCCCAGCAGCCGGCTCAGCCTCTCGATCGTGGGCGACTACGGCAAGGAAACGGGTACCGGCTATCCCGGCGCGAACATCTTCTCGGCCGTTCAGGCCACCGGATTGCGGCCCGACAAGCTCAATATCAAGGACGTCGTCTATCGCGGAATGCAGGGCGACATGGAGAACGAGCTGTGGGGTGTGCAAGGCACGCTGGCCTACGATTTCGGCACCTTCACCGCTGAACTGAACGGCAGCTATCGCTCGGTCGACTTCTATCAGGCCAACGCCAGCAGCGAAGGCATCGCCTATCCCGGCCGCGATCTGGACGCGGTCGAATACGACAACTTCTCGAACAACTTCTGGCAGTCGAGATCCCAGAGCCAGGTGTACGAGCTGCGCCTCTCTGCCAACGACGATCAGCGCCTCCGCTGGAATGCAGGCGGGTTTTACTTCAAGGAAGACCAGCAGGTCGGTTATCTGGCGCTCGCCGATCGGGGCTACTGCTGCTATTCGGGCACCGAATTCACGATGCCGGACGTCGATGGCGAGAGCTACGCGTTCTTCGCCGACGGAACCTACGACGTCACCGATCGCCTGCGTGTCTTCGCTGGGCTGCGCTATACCGAAGAAGAAAAGTCGCGCTATGGCATCGGCGGCAACTGGGCGCTCACGCTGGGCGGGGAGAATTTCTCGTGCTGCTTCGGCACGCGTCTGGGGACCGAAGAGTTCCGCCCCGCGCTGCTCGATCGACCCAATTTCGACGTCAGCGGGATCAACACCCCGCAGGGGCGCGCGCAGTTTCTGGTAGAAGGCATTCTCACGCCCGGTCTTCGCGATACGCTGATCGATCAGATCGGTGCGATTGCAAACGGCACCAACCCGAATGGCACCTGCATCGACCGTCCCGATATCGACAATGGCTTCGTGGAGTGCCCGACCGGTTTCAACGGCGGCTTCAGCTTCGTCGAACTGACGATCCCCGACCAGCAGGTCGGCCAGTCTGCGTTCGACTTTGTCGACTGGCGGGCCGGCGTCGAGTTCGATATCAGCCCGGACAACATGCTCTACGCCAAGGTTTCGACCGGGCATAAATCGGGCGGCTTCAACGACAGCTTCAACGGATCGACGATTCCCGAAGCCTTCCGCCCGGAATCGCTGATCGTTTACGAGGCCGGCAGTCGCAACAGCTTCGATGCGTTCGGACGGCGTCACATTTTCAACCTGACCGGCTTCTACTACGATTATACCGATCAGGTTTTCCAGGATCTGACCTGCATCAACCTCGACGAAACGCAGACCCCGCCGGTGTGTAATGGCTACTCGCTGGTCAACCGCAACATCGGCGAATCGCGCATCTACGGCGCCGAGGCAGAGCTGAAACTGCGACTGCCTGCCCACTACTCGCTGGACCTGAACGCAGCCTATCTCGACACCAAGATCACCAAGGGCGTCGTCGCCGATGCCCGGGCGCAGGACTTCGACGCCGGGGGCGAATCGCCGCTGACGAGCCTGGTCGGCAACCGCCTGCCGCTGGCGTCCGAAATGAACGTGAGCGCGCGCCTATCGCAGTGGTTCAATGTCGGTCCGGGACGGTTCGACTGGCAGGCGCTGCTGAACTATCGATCGTCGTACTTCCTCACCCAGTTCAACGAGAATGACATCGTCTTCCTCGATGGGACGCGCCAGACTGCACTGGAGGCCGGCTTCCCCGATCGCCAGCCTGGCTTCGTGACGCTCAACCTGGGTGCGGGCTACACCGTCGGAAACTTCCGGCTGGAAGCCTGGGCAAGCAACTTCCTCGACGAGGAAGTGTCGCAAAAAGCGCTGGTTGGCTCGTCGCTCAACATCCGCTTCCTTAACGATGCACGGACCTACGGCTTGCGGGCCCGGGTAACGTTCTAGGAGCCGATCAGGGTCGCAGGACCCGTTGCGGGGCCGCTGTTCGTCAAGGCGAGCTGCGGCCCCGCATTCGTTTCGCGCCAAAACTCTCTCAATCGATATGGGATGCTGGCGGACAGGGTGGGATTCGAACCCACGGTGAGCGTAAACCCACGGCGGTTTTCAAGACCGCTGCCTTAAACCACTCGGCCACCTGTCCTTGCCGCGAAGCCGGCTAACGCTTCGACCCGCAATTGTCACGCACAGGCACGCTTAGCGCAATTCACCACGGTAAGTCATTGGCGAGCAACCTTGGTTGTGACAGATATCCCACCCATGAGATTTTCACGCCAAATGATCGCCCTTGCGGCGTGCCTCGCCACTGCAACGATATCCGCTGCGCCCGCTGCGGCGCAGGACATGCCGTTCGATGCCTATATGCAGCTCGTCATCGCCAAGGCGCGGGCGCAAGGCGTGAGCGAGGCGACGATTGCGCGGATGACCGAGGGTCTCACGCCCAACCCGCGCGTGATCGAGCTCGATCAGAGCCAGCCCGGTTCGTCCTCGTCGCCCGGCTATCCGCCCTTGCAACGCTACATCGACCGGCATGTCGACACGGCTCGGATCAATGGCGGACGCGCGGTCTACAACGAAACCGCGCGGCTCCACGGTCCGATCCGCCAGCAATATGGCGTTCCTGCCGAAATTATCATCGCGATCTGGGGGCACGAGACCAATTACGGCGGCTATCGCGGCAATTTTGACCTCTCGCGGTCGCTCGCCACGCTGGCGTGGGAAGGGCGTCGGCGCGAATTGTTCGAAAGCGAGTTCATTGCGCTGCTGAAGGTGGCCGACAAAGGCTACTCGCGCGACCGACTGGTGGGCAGCTGGGCCGGAGCCTTCGGTAATCCGCAGTTTTTGCCGAGCGTGTATCTGCGTCTCGCCACCGATGGCGATGGCGATGGGATGGCCAACATCTTCACCAACCAGGCTGATACGATGGCGTCCATTGCCCGCTATTTCCAGGATGCGGGCTGGCGGCCCGGCATCCCTTGGGGGGTGAGGGCAAGCGTGCCTTCAGGCTTCAACGTCGATGCCTATCGGACCGAACTGGTCGCACCGGTCTGCCCGCGCGTCCACGAGCGGCACAGCCAGTGGAAGACCGTGGCCGAATGGCGCGATCTGGGCGTGACGCCGTATAACAGCCTGCCGTCCGACACTCTGGTCAGCCTGTTCCAGCCCGACGGGCCGGGAAATCCTGCCTGGCTGTTAACCTCAAATTATCGCGTTATCCTCGAATATAACTGCTCCAATTACTACGCGATGAGTGTGGGGCTGCTAGCCGATGAGATTGCCCGGTAGTGTACATAAGTTTGCGATAGCTTTCGGGCTGCTCGCATCGCTATCCGCCTGTGCGGGCGGATCGGGCGATTACGATCTTGCGCCTGCATCGGATTATTACGCGGTCGAGCAGGCCCGCCCCACGCCCAATTCGGCGGTAAACGGCCCTCAGGCCGACTATCCGCAGGTGCTGGGTGAGCCTTATCTGGTCGACGGGCAAACTTTCGTCCCTGCCGATCTGCTGAGTTACGATGCGGTCGGTTACGCCACGCTCGACATGATCGATGCGCGCGGAGTGACCGTCTCGCACAAGACACTGCCGCTGCCGAGCTATGTCGAGCTGACCTCGCTCGATAGCGGGCGGACCATCCTTGCCCGCGTCGAACGCCGCGGGCCCATGACCACGAGCCGGATCGTCGGGCTGTCGCAAGGTGCGGCGCGAGAGCTTGGGTTGGGCGAGGGGGCTCCGGTCCGGATCCGCCGCGTCAATCCGCCCGAGTTCGAGCGTGCGGCGCTGCGCTCCGGCAGACCGGCAGGCGACCGCCTCGATACGCCCGACACGCTGATCTCGGTGCTGCGCAAGCAGCTTCCGGCTGCAGGTTCGGCCAGCCTCGCTTCGCAGGGGCCCAACGCCTCGGCACGCAGGCCCGGGCAATTCGATGAAGCGTTCGCGGAGATCGAGCCCGGCCCTTCGACAGCCGTCGCGGATAGTTTTGAAGACTACGAGGCAGCGCCGCCGACTCGGCCATCCTATGCACTGGCTCCGATCGGCGAGTTGCCGACGGGGGCGAGTGGTCGGCCCGCTCCGGTCGAAGTCGCGCGCATGCCTGCAACCCGGCAGCCGGCCCCACGGGCGGCGCCCCCTCAGGCGGCTCGGCCAGCGGCACGCGCCGGCCGCTACGTCATTCAGGTCGCGTCTTTTTCGGGTAGAGACAATGCGATAGACGCGGCCGACGATCTGAGCGGCTTCGTCGTGCGGTCGGGCGAGTATCTCCGGGTTCGGATGGGCCCCTACGCCACCCGTGGAGAAGCCGAGGCTGCCCTCGCCAAGGCCCGCAGCTCCGGCTATAGGGATGCCTATATAGACACGAGCGATTAGCCGCCTGCCATCGCCGGGCGGTGGGCCCCACACGGGCCGAAGCAGGAGCAGCGACATTGCAGGCACGACGGGTGAAGCGACACCATAGGGCGGGTATTCCCGCCTCGATGGTGGCCGCGCTGGCGCTGTTGGTGCCGACAACACTCTATGCCCGGCCCACGCCGCCTACGCCCGAGCAGGCACCGATCGCGTATCTGATCGATCTTTCCAGCGGCCAGACGCTGTATGCCCGTGACATAGACCGGCGGTTCGTCCCGGCGTCGATCACCAAGGTGATGACCACGCTGGTCGCGTTCGACATGCTGGACAGTGGAAAACTGCGCCGCGACCAGCGCATGCCCTATCGCGACGAGACCTTCGAGGAATGGCACCAGAAGGGTAGCACCCTGTTCCTGCCAGCCCGGGCGCGCCCTACGGTGAACGAGCTGCTGATCGGGATCACCACCGTCTCCGCAAACGACGCATCGGTCGTGCTGGCCGAGGGCGGCGGGGGCAGCGTTGCCGAGTGGACCGATCGGATGAATGCCACCGCGCAAGCGATCGGTATGCACGATAGTCACTTCAGCACGCCGAATGGCTGGCCGGATGAAGGCCGCACCTTCACCACCGCGCGCGATCTGGGGCGTCTGGCGGAGCGGATCCTGCGTCGCCATCCGCAGCTGTTCGGCTATTATTACGGACGATCCGGCCTCAAGGCCTATGGCATCGCGCAGGACAATCACGATCCGATCACCGGCAGGGTCGATGGGGCGGACGGTTTGAAAACCGGCTATACCGATCAGGCAGGTTACGGCTTTCTCGGCACCGCGGAACGCGACGGGCGGCGCCTGGTCATGGTGGTCGCGGGCGCCGATCGCGCGAGCGAACGCAACCGTGCTTCGCGCGATTTCATCGAATGGGGTTTCGAAGCCTTCGACAGCCAGCTTCTGGCAAAGAAGGGCCAGGCTGCAGCGGTGGCGCTGGTTCAGAACGGGGTGACGGACGAGCTGGCACTGGTTGCCGCACAGGATATTCGCGTGGCCTTGCCGCGGGGCGACAATGCCAAGCCGACGCTGACCGTGCGCTATGACGGCCCGCTGCGCGCACCGATTGCCAAGGGCGAGGCAGTTGCCACGCTGGTGATCGCGGTGCCTGGTATGGAGCGCTCGACCCTGCCGCTCTATGCCGCACGCGATGTCGAGGAAGCGGGTGTTTTCCGCCGGATCGCCAATGGCTTCAAAGGGCTCTTCCGGTGAACGAAACCTCGACACGCCATTCGCTCAAAGCTCGTTTCATCGCCTTGGAAGGTGGGGAGGGCGTGGGCAAATCCACCCAGGCCAAACGACTGGTGGCTGCCTTGGCAGAGCGTGGCATCGAGGCCGTCCTCACGCGCGAGCCGGGCGGGACCAGCGGGGCAGAGATGATCCGCAAGCTGCTGCTCGAACCGCCGGGAACGGGTTGGGGCGTACAGGCCGAGGCGCTGCTGTTCGCGGCCGCACGATCGGACCATGTGGCCAAGGCGATCAAGCCTGCGCTGATGGCAGGCAAATGGGTCGTGTGCGACCGGTTCGTCCTGTCGAGCCGCGCCTATCAGGGCCTTGCCGGAGGGCTGGGCGACGAGGAAGTTCGCACGCTCCACCGGATTGGCAGCGGTGGACTGGCTCCGTGTCGGACCATCCTGCTCGAAGCCCCCGGAGATGATGTCGCCGAGAGACTGCGGATGCGCGACGGGGACGAGGCCGACGCGATCGGCGGACGCAATGCGAAGTACCACGCCGATGTGGCGCGCGGTTTCGCAGGGCTCGCGCAGGGCGACGACAGCATCGTGCAGATCGATGCCTCGGGCAGCGCAGACGATGTGCATGCAGCCGTCATGCGCCAGGTCGAACCCTTGCTTGGCGTGGAGACGTGACCGGGGCGAACGCGCCCCAATGGCGCGAATGGCGCGCAGCACTCGCCAGCCCCCGAATGCATCATGCGTGGATTCTTGCCGGGCGCAAGGGGCTGGGCAAGCATGAATTCGCCCTCGCCGCCGCCCGCGAACTCGTCGCGATGGGCCGGGACGCCCCGGTGTCCGACAACGATCCCGACGTCCAGTTGCTGACGCACCTGCCCAAGGACGACAAGGAAGCGAAGAAGGCCGAGAAGGGCGAAGCTTTCGAGACCAAGCGCAACATCGCGATCGAGCAGGTGCGAAGCATGCAGGCGCGGCTCAACACCCGCCCGACGCTGGGCGAGCGGCGCGCGATCATCATCAATCCGGCCGACGATCTGGAGCGCAATGCAGCCAATGCTCTGCTGAAGAGCCTCGAGGAACCGCCGCAGGGCACGTTCTTCCTGCTGGTGACGCACCGTCCCGGCCTGCTGCTACCCACCATTCGCTCGCGCGCGCGCATCCTGCGCTTCAATGCGCTGCCGACCTCGCAGGTCGAGGAGGTTCTGCGCAGCCAGACCGACATAGCCGACGCTGCCGATATCGCGCTTGCCGCGCGGGCCAGCGGTGGTGCGCCGGGGGCAGGGCTCATGTTCCTCGAGCAGGAGCTCGGGCCCGCAGAAGCGCTGATGCGGCGTATCGTGATGGAGGGCGACCCCGACTTCGTGCTGCGCGGCAAGCTGGGCGAGGAAATCGGGGCGCGTCCAGACCGCAACAGGCTCGCGACCACGCTCGATCTGGCGCGCACGGTGCTGGCACAAAGACTGGAACAGCTGGACCACGTTCACATCCCTGCGCTGGTCGAGGCGCATTCGCGGCTCGTCACCATTTCCGGGCAGGCCAAAAGCTACAATTTCGACCCCGGTTTCCTCGCAATGGAAATCGGCACCTTGCTCGCCTCGGCTGCCACGCATAGAGCCCCCGCCAATGGCTGATCCTTACTATATTACCACCGCGATCCACTATCCCAACGGCAAGCCGCATATCGGCCATGCCTACGAGACCGTGGCGGCGGATGTCATCGCCCGATTCCAGCGGCTCAAGTGCCGCGATGTTCGCTTCCAGACCGGCACCGACGAGCATGGCCTAAAAATGGCGCGCAAGGCGCAGGACGAGGGCAAGACGCCCCGCGAACTCGCCGACGAGATGAGCGCGCATTTCCAGCGCCTGTTCGACCTGCTGAACATCTCCTACGACCGCTTCATCCGCACGACCGAGCCCGATCACCACACCGCCAGCCAGGCGCTGTGGCGCAAGATGGAAGAGCGCGGCGACCTCTATCTCGACCGCTACGAAGGCTGGTACTCGGTCCGCGACGAAGCTTTCTATGACGAGAAGGAGCTGGTCGAAGGGGAAGAGGGGGAGAAGCTCTCCCCGCAGGGTACGCCGGTCGAATGGACCAAGGAGGAAAGCTGGTTCTTCCGCCTGTCGAAGTACCAAGACAAGCTGCTCGACCTCTACGCCTCGCAGCCCGACTTCATCCAGCCCGACAGTCGCCGCAACGAAGTGATGCGCTTCGTCGAGGGTGGGCTGCGCGATCTTTCGGTCAGCCGGACCAGTTTCGACTGGGGCGTGCAGGTGCCCGGCGCCGAGGACCACGTGATGTATGTGTGGGTCGACGCGCTCACCAACTACATCAGCGGCCTTGGATATCCGGAAGAGGGCGCGGACTGGAAATACTGGCCTGCCGACCTCCACCTGATCGGCAAGGATATCGTCCGCTTCCATACGGTCTATTGGCCCGCCTTCCTGATGAGCGCGGGCGTGGAGCTGCCCAAGCAGGTGTTCGGCCACGGCTTCCTGCTCAATCGCGGGCAGAAGGAAAGCAAGTCGCTCGGCAATGTCACCGATCCGACTGTGCTGGCGGACCAGTTCGGCGTCGATGCCCTGCGCTATTTCCTGATGCGCGAAATCGCTTTCGGTCAGGACGGCAGCTATTCGCCCGAGGCGATCGTGACCCGCGCCAATGCGGAACTGGCGAACAGCTTCGGCAATCTGGCGCAGCGTACGCTCTCGATGATCGCCAAGAATCTCGATGGCGAGTTGGGCGCGTATGATCCCAACGGCGACGATAAGGCGCTGCTGAAGACGGTGCAGGATGCCGTTCGCAAGTATTTACCACAAGAGTTTGAAAAGCTGGCATTCTCGGTCGGTATCGATGCGTGGATGAAGGCGGTTTACGCCTGCAACCAGTATGTCGACGAACAGGCTCCGTGGGCGCTCAAGAAGACCGATCCGGATCGCATGCGCACCGTGTTGCAAACGCTGTTCATCGCGCTTCGCGACCTCGCCATCGCGATCCAGCCTGTCATTCCGGAGAAGGCGGGCCATCTGCTCACCATGCTCGGAATTGCCGAAGACGCGCGCACCCACGCCGATCTGGCCGACGAAGGCTGGTACGGCGCGCTGATCAAGACCGGATATCGCGTGCCCAAGCCCGATCCGCTGTTCCCGAGGCTGGAATTGCCGGAGACGCCTGCGGAAGATGGGGAGGCCCGCTGATGCTGATCGATAGCCACTGCCATCTCGAATACGAAGGCCTGGTCGAAGATCAGGATGCTGTTCTGGCGCGCGCGCGCGATGCGGGCGTGCAGGGCTTCCTCAACATCTCGACCAAGCAGGCCGAGTGGGACCAGGTGGTCGCCACTGCCGCGCGCGAAACCGATGTGTGGGCGAGCGTCGGCATCCACCCGCACAACGCCGATGATCATGCCGATCTTGCGCGCGAAACGCTGCTGGAGGCGACGCGTCATCCCAAGGTGGTCGGGATCGGCGAGACAGGCCTCGACTATTATTACGACAAGTCCGACCGCAGCGTACAGCAGGCGCTGTTCCGCATGCATATCGATGTGGCGCGCGAGACCGGACTGCCGCTGATCATTCATACGCGCGACGCGGAGGACGACACTGCCGCCATTCTCGAAGACGAGATGGGGAAGGGGGCTTACCCCGCGCTGATCCACTGCTTCACCGCCTCGGCCGGGTTCGGTCGCCGCGTGCTCGAACTAGGCCTGTCGATCTCGATTTCGGGGATCGTCACCTTCAAGAACGCCAGGGATCTGCAGGAGGTTGCCAAGGTTATCCCAGCGGATCGCCTGCTGGTCGAAACCGACAGTCCGTTTCTTGCGCCCGTGCCGCATCGCGGCAAGACCTGCGAACCCGCCTTTGTCGCCAATACCGCACAATTCGTGGCCGAATTGCGTGGCACAAGCGTCGACGAACTGGGCGAGCAGACCACCCGCAATTTCCACGATCTGTTCTCCAAGACGAAAGCGCCCCAAAGGGAAGGGGCGTGAAGGTCACGTTGCTCGGCACGGGTACGTCGACCGGCGTTCCGCGCATCAATGGCGATTGGGGTGCGTGCGATCCTTCCGAACCGCGCAACCGCCGTTCGCGGGTCGCGATCGTGGTCGAGAACGATGCCGGTAGCCGCGTGCTGGTCGATACGCCGCCGGACCTGCGCGATCAGTTCCTGCGGTGCGGCATCGACAATATCGACGGCGTCTTCTGGACGCACGACCACGCAGATCATTGTCACGGCATCGACGATCTGCGCTCGCTGAGATATGGACGCAGCGGGCCACTACCGGGCTATGGCGTGGAGGAAACCGTCCGCAGATTGCGCGCGCGCTTCAGCTATGTCTTCGCAGGCGAACATGGCTATCCGACGATCGTGAACCTCGAAGTGCTCGACCGGCTTCGGTTGTTCGCTGGCTTCACCGTCGACTGGACGGTCATGCCGCATGGCCCCGCAAAAAGCACTGGTTTCCGCTTCGGATGCGATGGGAAGTCCATAGGCTATGCCACTGATTTTAGTGAAATAACTTCAGAGATGGTGGCGTTATTCAAGGGCACCGACCTGTTGGTGTGCGATTGCCTCCGGCGTGAAGAGCATCCGACCCATGCCAACCTCGCCATGGCGCTCGACCTCGCGAAGCGCTGCGGTGTCGGCAGGATGGTTCTGACGCATCTCGATAAAAGCATGGATTACAGGACTTTATGCGGCGAAGTTCCGAAGAATGTGATTGTCGGCTATGATGGGCTAACGGTTTCGCCATGAACCAGTTCGAAGTGATCCAGATCATCGCATTGGTTGGCTGGCTTGTTTTGGCTGTGAGCGCATTCGCGTCGTTTCGGCTCAACTGGAAGACATCGCTCCGCCATGCGTTGATTTGGGCCGTGATCATCACGGCATTGATGCTGCTGGTGACGACGATCCAGTAGTGTGGCGTCGAGCCCGCCCCGACAAACACCTTTTATTTTACATAATATATATTATCCATCTAAAGGATATGCTGACGGTCGGGCACGGCGCTCCTATGCCCTCTTGCCATGAACACACCGGAAAGCTCGCAACTCGACCGTCTGTTATCCATCATGGCGCGGCTGCGCGATCCTCAAAAAGGATGCGATTGGGATCTCGCGCAGGATTTCGGCACGATCGCGCCATACACCATCGAAGAAGCCTACGAGGTGGCCGACGCAATCGAGCGCGACGCTATGGACGAGCTGCGTGAGGAACTGGGCGACCTGCTGTTTCAGGTCGTGTTCCATGCCCGCATGGCGCAGGAGCGCGGCTTATTCGCCTTCGAGGATGTGGCGCGCGCCATTTCGGACAAGATGGAGGCCCGCCACCCGCATATCTTCGGCACTGGTGATGGCCAGATGGATGAAGCCCGATGGGAGGCGCTGAAGGCGCAGGAGCGTGAAGCGAAGGGCCAGCAGAGCGCGATGGACGGCGTGGCGCGCGCCCTTCCCGCGCTGCTCCGCTCAGAAAAGCTCCAGAAGCGCGCAGCGCGCGATGGGTTCGACTGGCCCGATCCCTCGGGCGCGGCGGAGAAACTGGCCGAAGAAGCGCGCGAACTTGCCGAGGCCGATAATCCGGCGGATCGCAAGGAAGAGGCAGGCGATTTGCTGTTCGCGGCGGTCAATCTGGTTCGCGCAAATGGTATCCAGCCCGAAGAGGCTCTGAAGGCGGCGAACGACAAGTTCGAGCGGCGCTATCGCGGCATGGAAATGCTTGCCCAAGGCGCTTTCGCCACGCTCGATCTCGATGCGCAGGAGGCCCTTTGGCAGGCCGTAAAACGCTCGGAAAAGCGCGCCTCAGACTAGGTCGAAACTCTCGAACTGGCCCAATTCCTTGGGCCCGAGCCGCACGATGAGCCGATGCTGGGGGCCGCTACCCCCCTCTCCATCGATTTCCTCTTCCTCGATCACGTCGCCATGCGCGTGCAACCACGCAATCTCGCGTCCGGCAGAGGCAGGAAGCACGAATTCGCGAATGGTCGCACCGCGCGTCAGCACGTTCGCGATCGTTGCCTCGAGTCCTTCCAGATTGAACCCGGTCTCGGCGGAGAGCGGCACGACTTCTTCATCCTCGGCAGCGCGGGCAGCCAGGTCCTCGCGAACGTCCTCGGCGAGCAGATCCCACTTGTTCCAGACCTCGACGATCGGGATCACGACAGAGCCCTCCCCTTCGTCCTCGGCCCCCTCCTCGAGCGTGCCGACCACGCCGAGACCCCGCAGAACTTCGAGAACCTGCGTTTTCTGCGCCGCGCTGGAGGGATTGGCGATGTCGCGCACATGCAGGATCAGGTCCGCATTGGTGACTTCTTCCAGTGTGGCGCGGAATGCCGCGACGAGCTGCGTCGGCAAATCGGAAATGAAGCCCACCGTGTCCGAGAGGATCGCCTTTTCCACCCCCGGAAGGCCAATGGCGCGCATGGTCGGATCGAGCGTGGCGAACAGCAGGTCTTCGGCCATCACGTCCGCACCGGTGAGTCGATTGAAAATCGTCGACTTGCCGGCGTTGGTATAGCCGACCAGCGCGATGACCGGCCACGGTGCGCGATTGCGCCGCTCGCGGTGGAGCGCACGGGTCTTGCGCACCTGCTCCAGCTCCTTGCGCAGCCGACTCATGCGGGTGCGGATCATCCGCCGGTCGGCTTCGATCTGCGTTTCGCCGGGACCGCCGAGGAAGCCGTAACCGCCACGCTGGCGTTCCAAGTGAGTCCAGCTGCGCACCAGACGGCTGGCCTGATAGTCGAGATGGGCAAGCTCGACCTGCAACCGACCTTCCGCCGTCGCCGCGCGCTCGCCGAAGATTTCGAGGATCAGGCCGGTGCGGTCGATTACCTTGCGCTTCAGCTTTTCTTCCAGCGTGCGCTGCTGGATCGCCGAAAGAGCGCCATCGACGATAATCAGTTCCGCCTCCGCCATTTCGGCATCGACGCCGATCTGCTCGACCTGCCCTGCCCCGAACAGCGTCGCGGGCCGCACATCGCGCACCGGCTGAACATAGCTTTCGGCCACCACGATACCGATCGCGTTGGCGAGGCCGATCGCCTCGGCCAGGCGTTCATCGGCCGGCAGATCATTGGCCTGGCCACGGATATCGGGGCATACGACGATGGCGCGCGCGCCACGCGTCACCTCGCCCTGCAGATCATCATCGAAAATTTAGCTGGTTCCCGTCAATCGTCGTCGTCGTCATCATCCTCGCCTTCCCAGTCGCTGAGATCGACCGGGCCGGAAGGCTGGATGGTGGAGACGGCGTGCTTGTAGGCCAGCTGGACGTAACCATCGCGCTCCAGCAATGTGCAGAAGAGATCATAGGCCGCAATCCGGCCCTGCAGCATCACGCCATTGACGAGGAACATGGTAACCTGGACCTCGGCCTCGCTGACACGACCGAGGAATACATCCTGCAACTGGCGCTGCTTCTTGCCGCTGTCCTGGTTGGAGAACTGCTCCGCATCCATCGGATTGGCGGGCATGATCGTGCTGATCGCGTGCTTGTAGACGAGCTGCGATTGCCCGTCGCGCCGCAACAGCAGCGAGAAATTGTCGAACCAGGTAATGATGCCCTGAAGCTTCACGCCCTTGACCAGAAACACCGTCACGGGTTCCTTTTCGCGCCGCAGGATATTCAGAAAGCCATCCTGCAGGCCGGGATGCTTTTCCGCGCGATTGGACTGGCGCGGCGGAGAAGCCTTCTTGGCTTTCGGGCGCGGCGGTACTTCGTCATGGTCTTCGCTCACATCGACCGGTTCGTCGAGCGGCTTGGCCTTGGTGCGGATCGAGAGCGTCTTTCCTTCGGGCATGACCCATTTCCTGTTCTTGGCGGCCTCAGCGGTGCCGCGTCGCTCAAATCGGATGCCGGTGCGCGGTGCGCAATGGCAGGACTTACCATAAAAAAATGCCTGCCGCGGCCTAGCGTTCCACCGGTGCTAGCTAGTTCTGCTTCTCCAGGTGCTTAGCGCCGCGTCCCCGACGCCTGCAACTCAGTCTTCATCCTTGCGATCGGTCATACCCAGTATCTTGAGTTTGCGGTGCAATGCGGAGCGTTCCATGCCGATGAAACTGGCGGTTTTGGAGATATTGCCAGAAAAACGTCGGATTTGGATCGTTAGATATTCACGCTCGAATTCCTCCCGCGCCTCGCGCAGAGGCACGCCCATCAGGCTCGACATGCCAATTCCGCCCTTGGCCCCACCCTCGGTGATTTCACCCGGCAGCATATCGGGCTCGATCACCTGCATCTTGTCACGCGGGGAGAGGATCACGGTTCGCTCAACCACGTTCCGCAATTCGCGCACATTGCCCGGCCAGTCGTAGGCCTGAAGGGTCGCAAGCGCCTCTTCGCTGACCTCGGGCGGTTGCAGCCCCTGCTCGGATGCATAGCGGGCGAAGAAATGGGTCGCGAGCGCGGGGATGTCGTCGCGCCGGTCCGCCAGCGAGGGGATTTCGACCGGAACGACGTTCAGGCGATAGAACAGATCTTCGCGAAAACGCCCTTCCTCGATTTCCTTCTGGAGATCGCGCGATGTCGAGCTGACCACTCGCATGTCGACCCCGATCTGCCGGTTGCCGCCGACCCGGACGAAGCTCTGCTCGGTCAGCACGCGCAGGATGCGTGCCTGCGTGGAAAGCGGCATGTCCGCCACCTCGTCGAGGTAGAGCGTACCGCCATCCGCCATCTCCAGCAGGCCTGCGCGAACCAGCTTGCCTTCCGCCTCTTCGCCGAACAGCTCCTGTTCGAAGCGTTCGGAGGTAATGCGGGCCGAATTGACGATCACGAAAGCGCCGGAGGCGCGCGGGCTCCAGCTGTGGAGCAGGCGCGCGGCGACCTCCTTGCCGCTGCCGGCGGGGCCACTGATGAGCACACGGCTCCCCGTGTTGGCGACCCGTTTCAGCGTCGCCCTGACCTGGTTGACCGGTGCGGAATTGCCCGTGAATTCCTCGCCTGCGCCGCCATTATCCTGTTTGAGCTGGATATTCTCGCGTCGCAGCCGCTCGGTCTCGGTCGCGCGTTCGACCAGCAGCAGGAGGCGTTCGGTTTCGAATGGCTTCTCGATGAAATCCATCGCCCCGCGGCTGACCGCAGAGACAGCGGTGTCGATGTTGCCATGACCCGAAAAGATGATGACCGGCAGTTCGGGTTCGCGCGCCTTGATCGCGTCGAGCACTTCGAGCCCGTCCATCGGGCTCCCGTGCAGCCAGACGTCGAGCAGCACGAGGCTCGGCCGGCGTTCGTCCACCAGACGCAGCGCGGTGCCGCTGTCGCCCGCAACACGGCATTCGTAGCCTTCGTCGCTGAGCACGCCGGACACCAGATCGCGAATATCGCGCTCGTCGTCGACAACCAGAATATCGAGCGCCATCAGCGCCTCCTCGTATGAAAATGAACCCTCATGACGTCATGTCTTCCGTCGCGGGTGCGGGATTTCGGGCAAAGCGCAGAATCACCTGCGTGCCGCCTTCGGCGATCGGCGCGAAGCTCATCTCGCCGCCGTGCTCTTCGACGATCTTGCTCACGATCGCGAGGCCGAGCCCGGTGCCCTTCTCTCGCGTTGTCACATAGGGTTCGGCGATCCGATCCCGCTCCGCTGGCAACCCTACGCCATTATCGGTGATGCGGATATCGACGAAGTCGTTCTCCGGCGTGATCGACACCGCAATCCGTCCCGCAAACTCTTCGCCCTCGTCCTTCCCCTCGCCCACATCCGTCGCACGCGCCTGAACCGCTTCGACCGCGTTCTTGAGTACGTTGGTCATCGCCTGGCCGAACTGGTGCCGGTCGCAGCTGAGGGGAACCTCGCCACCCGGCGTTTCGAGGCCGAAGGCAATGTCCTGATGCGCGACTTCTTGCAGAAACACCGCCTGCCGAACCAGATCGAGCGCGTCCTCGTCCCGGAACATGGGCTTGGGCAGGCGGGCAAAGGACGAGAATTCATCGACCATGGTGCGCAGCGCAGCGACCTGCCGCACGATCGTGCTGGTCAGCTCGTCGAACAATTCCTCACCCTCGCTGATCTGCTTGCGATAGCGACGCTTCAGCCGCTCGGTCGCGAGCTGGATCGGGGTCAGCGGGTTCTTGATCTCGTGCGCGATGCGGCGTGCCACGTCGGACCATGCGGCGCGGCGCTGATCGATGAGCTGGCGGGTGATATCCTCGAAGGTAATGACGTGGCCGCCCGTCGCAGGCGCGACCCGCACAGCGAGCGTCAGCAGATCCGGCCCCTTGTTGATCGTGACGATGCCATTTTCGGCGCCCTGATCGAGCAGCGCGGCAATCTGCGGCGAAACCCCGGCGAAGGCCCTGCCCCGCCCCTCTTCACTCAGATCGTCGAACAGCAGACGGCGGGCGGAGGTGTTCATCAGCTGGATCGCCCCTGTCTCGTCGAGCGAGACGATGCCTGCGCTCATCGATTCGAGCACCGCCTCGATAAAGGCCCGCCGCTCCTCCAGCTGACGGTTGGCCTGAACCAGATCGTCGGTCTGCGCTTCCAGCTGCGCTGTCATACGATTGAAGGCGCGGTTGAGCATGCCGATCTCGTCGGCGCCCGTGCGCCCTTCGACCCGGAGCGAGAAGTTCCCCGCGCCCACCTTCCGAGCGGCGGCAACCAGATCGGTCAGCGGTTCGACCTGCCGATCCGCAAACCGCAACGCGAACCATACCGCGAAGCCAACCAGCGCAAGGCTGACGAAGAACAGCGCGAGGTTGAAGCGCAGCTGCAAGGCACGGGCACGTTCGCGCAGGCCTTCGTAGCGGGCGACGACCTCGCCCGCCTTCTCCCACTGGCTGAAGGCCAGCGCTTCGGTATTGCGCGCATTGTAGAGATAGATTCCGGCCGAACGATCGATGGCAGTCACCGCCTCGATCCGTTCGGGGCTGGCGAAGACCACCTCGATCTCGCCCGCATCGAGCTGCTCAAGCGCCTTTTCCAGCGTGGCGGCGGGCTCGTTCCCGCTGACCAGTCCGATGGCGACGGGAGTCGTGACGAGCCCGTTCGGAAAGGCCTGCAGGATGGCGCTTTCATTGAGGTCCCTCCCCTGCACCTGAAGCCGGTAGAGATCGAGGAACTCCGGCTCCGCGAGATCCGCACCAGAGCGCCCCTGAAGGATCGACAGCATGTCGCCCGCCATCGCGCGGGTCTGGTTCGACACGTCGACCTGATTCTGTTCGTAATAACCGCGCGCAAGCTCGTTGGCACTTTCGAGCAGACCGCGCGATGTGTTCGAAAACCAGAAATCGACGCCCGATTGGAAAAGGACCGCGGCAAAAGCCGCCACCAGCAGCGTCGGGACGGCGGCGATCAACGAAAACACGAACACGAGGCGCACGTGGAGCCTTGCGGTGCTGCCCGCCGCTCGCTTGAGCGCGAGCCTGCGCCCGAGCAGCACCAGCAGCGCCATGGCGGGGACCAGTGCGCCGACCAGCAGGATCGAAACCTGCTGCGTCGGCAGCAGGCTGGACTGGTCGTCGCCATTGGAAAATGCCGTCCAAGTCGCGACGATCATGATCGCGAGGGCTACTGCGGCCGCGATCTCGAGCCAGGCGAACAGATTGGCGCGCCGCGACACGACGACCAGACGCCGTGTGAAGCGTGACCCGCGGATCGTCCTTCTTGAAACAGTCGCCATCGTTGCGAACTTACAACATCGCTGTTGCCGGAATACAAGTTACAAAGCCTGTTCGTCCCACTTCGTGCCGCATATGGGCAACGCCTCGTGGCAGCAGGCAGATCGGGAGGGGCCGCTATGCGGCGGTGCGGACAAGGAAGGGTTCGTAGAACCGCTCAATCTCGCCCAGCACCTGCGCCGGATCGTCGATGAAGTTGACCGTCTTGCGGAACTCAGACGAGCCGTAGAGACCTTTCACGTACCACCCAAGATGCTTGCGCGCGATCTTGACTCCGACCTCGGGGGTATAGTGATCGAGCATCCGGCGGAAATGCTCAACAACGACCGCATATTGCTCGTTCAGCGGCGGATCGGCCCGCTTTTCGCCGGTCTGCCACCAATGCATAACCTGGCCGAGCAGCCACGGGCGGCCATAGGCGCCGCGACCGATCATGAGACCGTCGGCGCCCGATTGCTCCAGCGCCTTGGCTGCATCGTCGATCGAACAGATATCGCCGTTGACGATCACCGGTATGTCCACCGCTTCCTTCACCTTGGCGATGAAGGACCAGTCGGCAGATCCCTTGTACATCTGGTTGCGCGTGCGGCCGTGGACGGTGATCATCTTGACGCCCAGATCCTCGGCAATCCGCGCCAACTCGGGCGCGTTGAGGCTTGCGTGGTCCCAGCCCATGCGCATCTTGACCGTCACCGGGACATCGACCGCCTTGATCGTCGCTTCCATCAGCTTGGTCGCCAGCGGCACTTCGCGCATCAGCGCGCTGCCGGCCAGCTGGCCGACGACCTTGCGCACCGGGCAGCCGAAATTGATATCGATGATGGCCGCGCCATTGCCTTCCTGCAATTTCGCAGCCTCGGCCATGCTCGCCGGGTCGCAGCCGACCAGCTGCATGCTCACCGGCTCCTCGATCCGGTCCCACGCCGCTTTCTGCACGCTCTGGCGGGTTTCGCGGATCGCGGCCTCGCTGGCGATCATCTCGGTCACGTTGAGGCCCGAGCCATAGCGACGCACCAGCGTGCGGAACGGCATGTCGGTCACGCCGGTCATGGGCGCGAGGACGACCGGCGTTTCGACACGCACGTCGCCAATGGCGATCGGCTTCGGAGCCGAGGGAGGGGTTGGCACTTCAAGCATGGGGAAGCGCGCCAAATAGTGGATTGCCGCCGATCCCGCAAGCGCGTAGCCCTCGCTCACGATGCCAGCCCCCGCACCCGAAAGCCGTTTCGCCGCGATTATCGTTGCCGCAGGTACCGGCACGCGTGCCGGGCAAACGATCCCCAAGCAATATGTACGCTGGCGCGGCAAGCCCGTACTGCGCCATTCTGCCGAGGCGCTGCTTGCGGCAGGCGCAGAGCCGCTGGTGGTCGCGATTGCGCCCGATGCTGCCGATCTGGCGCGCGACGCGCTGTCCGGACTCGACTCGATCATACTCATAGACGGCGGCGAAACGCGGCGCGCTTCGGTATCCGCCGGACTGGAGGCACTTGTTGGCGAGACGCCCGATCGGGTCCTGATCCACGACGCCGCACGCCCCATCCTGCCGCAGCCCGTGATCGACCGGGTGCTCGCCGCGCTCGACGCACACCCCGGTGCGATTCCCGCCCTCCCGGTGGTCGACACGATCGCGCGCACCAGAGATGGCATGATGACGGGTCAGGAAGACCGCACCGCCCTCGCCCGCGTGCAGACGCCGCAAGGTTTTCGCTTCGCCGATATCCTCGCGGCGCACCGCGCGTGGGATGCGGCAACCGAACCGACCGACGATGCGCAGGTTTTGCGGGCATCCGATGGCGACGTCGCCATCG